>JAABUR0100003479.1_pt1 | contig 22032 bp, 23 predicted proteins | sample 5560091 | NCBI WGS metagenome assembly JAABUR01 (sample SAMN10711879, study PRJNA513375) | rock metagenome | isolation source: Antarctica rocks | place: Antarctica: Victoria Land, University Valley sud
GGCCCACCCCGCTGCCCCTACACACAGAGCCACATCTTCATCGTCTTACATATTTACTACTGACCATTAACCTCTTTTGCGGGCAACAGTTCGTTAATGACCTGCTGCAGGGCGGCGCGTTTGAAGGGCTTGACGAGAAAGCGATTACAGCCCGCCGCTCGCGCTTCGTCGCGTTCGGTGTCCGTGTCGTGGCCTGTGAGCACGACAATGGGAATGTCGCGAAGGCGCGCGTTCTGTTTAATCGCGTGGATCAATTCGCCGCCGTTCATGCCGGGCATCGCCCAATCCGTAATCAATAAATCAACCGGGAACTTTTCAAGCACGGCGAGTGCCGCGCTCCCGCCCGCCGCAATCTCTACTTCATAGCCCATTCGCGCGACCAACTTGCGTTGCAGAAGAAGTATCTCCGGCACATCGTCCACAATCAAAATTCGTCGCCGGTCAATCGAAGCTTCCTCTAAATTAGTCGGCAGCACAATCGAATAAACCGTGCCTGAACCCACTTGGCTACGCACGGAGACGTTGCCGCCATGCGATGCGGCGATGCGGCGCGCGATGGCGAGTCCGACGCCGCGTCCGGGACTGCGGTATGTATCTGCCGCCTGCCAGAACGCGTCGAAGATAAAGGGCACTTCTTCTGCCGGAATGCCTGCGCCGGAATCCGCGACGTTGATGACAACAAGGCGTTTCGCGGCGTCGCCGAGCCGCGCGCCCGTGATTGATTGCGCATCGATGTTGACGCTGCCGCCGTCTGGAGTCGCGGCAAGCGCGGCGGACAATAAATGACACACGGCACGTCGCGTTTGGGACGCGTCCACATGCATACGCAATGAATCGTTTGCCACGCAAATGTTCAATTCCACGCCGCGCAGCGCTGCCTCACCGCGCAAAGGCTCCGCAGTTTCTTCGAGCAATCGCTTGACAGAAACGGTCTCGAATTCAAGACTGAGCGGGCGCTCGCGTCCCTGCGCCAGCTCCAGCAAATTGTCCATCAAATGACGCATACGGTCGCCGTTCTCAATCGCCGAGTTGAGCAATTGGCGGTCTTTCATATCGAAAGGTTCGCGCGCCTGCAACTTGCTCTCGAAAAGTTCCAATAGTCCGAGAATGCTCGCCAGCGGAAGGCGCACATCGCGCACAAGCGTGCTGACAAAGCCGCTTTTGAGCCGCTCGATTTCATGCTGGACGCCGGAAATATCGTCGTGCGATGACTCCGACGCAGACACTTCTTCATCAATCGGCGCAGGCACCGAATTTACAACCTTCATTTCTGTGTAAATCTCCTGTCGAGGAAACGTTTCGGAGAGAATGTGGGATACAACGGCTTAAACCGTCTTAAACAGAGTTTATACAAGTCCTTGAGGAATGACAAGAAAATTCTGCCCAAGGGCTAAGTACGATAAGTTTGCGGGGTTTTTAAGACTGGTTACGTCTGTGGATGTTCATGCTGGATGAAAGCTGACGGCACATTGGATGTCCTGCCCTGCGCCATCCGCAAAACGCGCGAGCATTTGTCGCCCGATAGTAAAGCCGCCATCTGCTTCCGTCTCTTATGATTGCAGGCCGACGCGCCGCAGCAAATCTTGAAAGCGCGGACTTTATTCGCTAAGCAATTCGCTGATTTGTTGTTTGAGAACAGGCAAATCGTTTTCAATCACCGCCCACACTATGCCCGCGTCAATGCTGAAATAGTTGTGGACGAGAATGTTTCTCATTCCGATGATTTTTGACCAAGCCACTTCCAAATGTTTTTGCGTTAGTTCTGGTGAGAGCGCGCGGACAGCTTCGCCGATGAGTTGCAAATGATGCAAAACCCAAGTTTGAATTAGCTCGTCCTGCTCGAATGCCACGCGCCCGCGCACGACGTATTTTTCGATTCGTTCAATCGCTTCCTGAATATCTAAAAGTCTTTCGCGGTCGTCTCTCATAACGGCATGGCCTCGCGTAACACACGCTCACGAATACGCGGACGCAAGCCTTTTTCCGTTACCACATCAACCGGGCAGCCCAAAAACTTCTGCAAATCCATCAACAAACCGCCTAAATCAAACAAACTTCTTCCTTGCTCCAAATCAACCAAAAAATCAACATCGCTGTCGGGACGCGCTTCGCCGCGAGAAACCGAGCCGAAAACGCGCACGTTGGTTGCGCCGTGCCGTCGGGCAATTTGCAAAATGATTTCGCGTTTGTTTTGGAATTCGTCAAATCGCATTGTTCTACCTTATCAAATAATTGCAGTTTTACTGCGGCAACCCGACGCGCCGCAGCAAATCTTGAAAGCGCGGATCGGCGCGCAGACTGTCAAAGATTGGGTCGAGGTTGACATCATATTTCAGCCGACTATGTTCCTGTCGGGCTTTTGCCAGCCACGCAAAGGCTTGTTCTTTGTCCGCCAGCCGCGTGTAGGCAAACGCGTAATTCATCGCCGGAACATATTCGCCGCGTTTGGCTCTTTCATTTAATTGTTCGAGTTTTTTCTGCCAGAGAGATCGGAGGGCGGCATTAAAACCCGACGCGGTAAAGATGCGCTCAAGCATCGTCGCCGATTCATTGTCTTCAGTCAGCCTTAATGCCTTGCTCCATTCGGTGACGGCTTCTTTCTGCATTCCCTTCTGCTCGTAAGCATTGCCGAGAAGTTCGTGCGTGTAAGGATTATTCAGGTCTAGCTCAAGCGCCTTCCGGTATTGTTCGATGGCGCGGTCATAGTCACGCGTTTGATAGAATACCACCGCTAGATTACGGTTAAAGCGCACTGACAGAGGTTCAAGTTCCACAACTCTTTTCATCTGCGCCAGAGCTTCTTCAAACCGCCCGAAATCTTGTAGATTCACCGCATAATGAGAGCGTGCCTCCGCATAGTTCGGATTTAATTCGATGGCTCGCCTGAGTTCTAGTTCAGCCTTCGCCCAATCATCGTAGTAATAGAACGTCACGCCAGCCAGCGCATTGTAAGCCTCGGACAGTGCATCGTCTAACGCTAATGCTTTGTTCACCGCCACTTCCGATTTCAACCAATTCTCGTTCGTGGGCGGCAAGAAACCGTTTCCAGCCGCGAAGCCGTAATACACCCCTAATCCTGAATAGGCGAGAGCATAGTTCGGATCAACATCTATCGCCTGTTGAAAGTAATCGCGGCTTTTTGCATATTCTTTCGCCGGGAATTTGTACCAGTAATAACGTCCTTTCAAGTAAAGCTGATAGGCTTCAGCATTTTCCGTGTAGGTTTTCGCCAGCTTCTGGTCGTCCACGCACGATGCGCTCAAGTTCAGCGGGTGTGTCCTGACGATGAACGAAGAGCGAAGGTGTTTCGTCGTGCAGAATTGCGACGAGAACATCGGCTACGCTTTCGCCCGCAAACGGCGCTCGTCCCGCGAGCATTTCATAAAGCACCACGCCCAGACTGAAAATATCCGTCCGCGCATCCACCTCCAGCCCACGCGCTTGTTCGGGCGACATATAGCTTGGCGTGCCCATCACCATGCCCGGCGTGGTCTGCAAGAGCATCTTCGTTTCGGCTTCGGTGTTCGGAGTCAGTTCCTTTTTCTCAATGAGTTTCGCCAGCCCGAAATCTAAAACCTTCACGAAGCCGTCCCGCCGCAGCATGATATTTTCCGGCTTGATGTCACGATGTATCACGCCCGCCGCGTGTGCCGCCTGAAGCGCCGAAGCGATTTGCGCCGCCACGTCAAGCGCCTCGACGAATTGCAACTGCTTCGCGCGCTCCATGCGCCCGCGCAAAGTTTCGCCTTCGACGAATTCGGTGGCGATAAAGTGCCTGCCGTCGGCGCGCCCGATCTCATGTATGGTAAGAATGTTGTGGTGGTTCAGCGCCGAAGCCGCGCGTGGCTCGCGCTCGAAACGCCGCACGCGCTCTTGATCGTCTGTGAAATATGAGGGCAGCAGCTTGAGAGCGATTTTGCGATTGAGCCTTGAATCATGCGCCAGATAGACTTCGCCCATTCCGCCTGCGCCCAGCAGCGAGACGACCTCGAAACGACCAAAACGTTGTCCCGCCGAAAGCTTGGCCGCAGCGCCCGACAACCCTCCGGCTGAACCCGCATAACGCAGTGGTATCCATAAAGTTGGGCGCGGCATCGTGTGACGCGAGCCGCGCTTGCACCTCACGCCTGGTCGTCTCATCCTTCGCACAGAGCATGGTCGAGGAACGCGGCGCGCTGCTCTGGGTCGTGCTCTAAGGCCGCCTCGAAAACCTCTTTGACTTGTTGCCAGTGCTCTGGATTCACATGCCCATCACTTCAGCCGCCTCTTCCACGTTAAGACCGCAGATGAAACGCAACTCGAACGACCCGGCTCTGCTGCGGATCAAGTGCGGCTAACTTCATCAGCGCCCCGTCAACTGCGATTTTAAGATTGAGTTAAAGATGCTTAGCAGTCTCAGCGGTTATTGATCGCCGTGCAGCGGCAAAGAGGCTCGCGGATGTTGCCGCAGAAATCGTCGAACGCGCGCATTGTAGTGCGTCGCTTTCGCTAAAGCAACGGCGATTGAGCAAGAGGTGCCATACAATCCGGCGGCTCGCGTTAACCGAATGTTTTAGCGCGGTAGAAACGCGCACAGACAGTGCTTGCGATGCACCTTGAGTGGATACGATTTGAAAAAGTCGGTGTGTAGGCACGGGCGCGAATCTTTTGCACCCGTCTCCATTTACATTACATTGGTGCGGAGCTTTAACGCTTGAGCCAGCCGAATAATCCGTGGATGATTGTTTCGCGGTTTTCCTGATAGATAGCGTGCGTCAGCGGGATCGACATCGGGCAGACGCGGACGCAGTTCTGCGCGTTGCCGCAATTGGCGATGCCGTCGTCCTGCATAATCGCTTCGAGCCTCACGTCGCGCGACATCTTGCCGGATGGATGCATGTTCTGGTAACGCACCTGCGCAATGGCCTGCGGGCCGATGTAGTTGTCCCCATCGTACTGCGGACAGGCTTCGAGACAGCAACCGCACGTCATACAACGCGAGTAAGCGTAGCGTTCGGCGACTTCCTCCTGCGACATCTTCGGGCCGGGGCCAAGATCGTATGTGCCGTCGATTTCGATCCATGCGTGAACGCGTTTCAAGTGATCGAACATTTGCGTGCGGTCAACAATGAGGTCGCGCACGTTCGGAAATTTCGTCATCGGCTCAAGGCTAATCGGTTGATCGAGTTGGTCTACGAGCGCGGAGCAGCTTTGACGAACTTTGCCGTTAATAATCATCGTGCAAATGCCGCAAACCTGTTCGAGACAGTTCATGTTCCAGACGACGGGCGTGGTCTGCTTGCCATCTTTGGTGACGGGGTTTTTCTGAATCTCCATCAAACAGGAAATGATATTGAGATTCGGGCGATACGGAATCTCGAAGGTTTCCCAACGCTGCGGCGAATCGGGATTGTCGCGTCGGCGTATGCGTATCTCGACGGACTTCGGCGGATGCGTGCGCGTTGATGCCGATGAATTGGAAACGTGTTGTGTGCTCATAATGCGTCTGACTTGCCTCCCGCGTCCTTCAGGTCTTTACCTTGCTCGTCGCTCGATTGATAGTCTTCAGGAGCGACGGGATCAATCGTTTCTTTGTCCTTTGCCCAGACTGCAGGATTGCTGATGTTCGGCTTGTTCTCATCCCAACCTTGCTCTGGAATCTGCTGCGCGCCGTCCTTCAAAGGCAGGCCGGAAGCAGCGGCGCTCGCGGCCAACTTCGTGCTCGATTCTTCCTGCTTGTTGTGGCTGTAATCGCGCGTGCGCGGTTTGAGGAGACCAATATCAACCCCTTCATAAGAAAGCACGGGGCCTTCGCCGGAGTATTCGGCAATCGTCGTCTTGAGGAAATTTTCGTCGTCGCGCTTCGGGAAATCCGGCTTGTAGTGTGCGCCTCTCGATTCATTCCGATTGAGCGCGCCGAGCGTAATGACGCGCGCGAGTTCGAGCATGTTCTTCAAGTGGCGCGCCTGCGGCAAGGCCATCGTCGCCCACAAATTAGAATCGTTGATCGAAATATTTCGATAGCGATCCATCAACTCAAGCAATTTATTGTCCGTCGCCTGAAGCTTGTCATTGTAACGGACGACAGTGACGTTGTCCGTCATCCACTTGCCCATTTCTTCATGCAGCTTGTATTGATTCTCCGTGCCCGGCTGCTTGATGAGCGTCGTGTTGATTTCTTCCTGCTTCTTCAATTCCTGATCGTAAATACGCGAGCCATCCGCGCCATTGCGTTCGACGTTCTTCGCGTACTCAATCGCAGCGGGCGCGGCGACAAAGCCGCCATAGACGCAACTGACGAGCGAGTTTGCGCCGAGACGATTCGCGCCGTGAATTGAATAATCGCATTCGCCCGCCGCGAGCAAGCCCGGAATGTTCGTGCGCTGCTCGAAATCAACCCACAACCCGCCCATCGAATAATGCACGCCCGGAAAAATTCGCATCGGAACGTGGCGCGGATCGTCGCCGACAAACATTTCATATATTTCAAGAATCGCGCCGAGCTTGCGGTCAAGCGTCTCCGCAGGAAGGTGCGATAGATCGAGATAGACTTGATTCTCGCCGCCGACGCCGCGTCCGTCCAAGCAAACTTGAAAGATTTCCCGCGTCGCAATATCGCGCGGCACGAGATTACCGTAAGCAGGATATTTTTCTTCGAGGAAATACCAGCGCTCGCCTTCGGGAATCTCCTTCGCCGCGCGCGTCTCCTTCGGATTCTTCGGAACCCACACACGTCCGCCTTCACCGCGCGCGGATTCCGACATCAAACGCAATTTGTCTTCGCCCGGAATCGAAGTCGGATGCACCTGTATGAATTCGCCGTTCGCATACTTCGCGCCCTGCTGGTAACAGATCGAAGTCGCGCTGCCCGTGCAGACCATCGAGTTGGTTGACTTGCCGAAGATAAGACCCGGCCCGCCCGTCGCCATAATCACCGCGTCTGCTTTGAAGGCTTTGAGTTCGAGCGTCTGCAAGTTCATCGCAACTAAGCCGCGACACACCTGATGATCGTCGAGTATGAGCGACATCATCTCCCAGCCTTCGTACTTTTTAACCTGTCCGTCAACTTCGCGCCTGCGCACTTGTTCATCGAGCGCGTATAAAAGTTGTTGACCGGTGCTTGCTCCCGCAAACGCCGTCCGGTGATGTTTTGTGCCGCCGAAGCGACGAAAATCCAGTAAGCCTTCCTTCGTTCTGGAAAAGGGCACGCCCATGCGATCAAAAAGATAAATGACCGAAGGCGCGGCTTCGCACATCGCTTTGGCGGGCGGCTGATTCGCTAAAAAGTCGCCGCCGTAAACCGTGTCGTCAAAGTGCTCCCAAGTCGAATCGCCTTCGCCCTTCGTGTTGACCGCGCCGTTGATGCCACCCTGCGCGCACACGGAATGCGAACGCTTGACCGGCACAATCGAGAACAGATCCACGTGGTGTCCTGCTTCCGCAATCTTCATTGCCGCCGCCAACCCTGCGAGGCCGCCGCCGACGATGGCGATCTTGATACCGTTGCTGCCTGCTGCTGTTGCCATGCTATTTAAGACGCTCCTCCAAGCAATCCGAGCAATCCGCCTTTGACGATAAATGCGACCGCCGCATTGATGCCCACCGCCAGAAGCACTGCGCCGAAGGCGATGCAGGCATAACCCGTGACGCGCTGCGCGTGTGCGCCGATGGTGATGCCCCAATCAACCATAAACAGCCAGATACCGTTCGCCAGATGCCACACCGTCGCCGAGATGCCGATCACGTAAACGATAAAGATCAACGGATTGAGAAACTCTCCGCGCACGATGTCGAACGCTTGATTCGGATGAGTCGCCACCGACATTGTGTTGAGTCCGGGAATCAATCCGAAGCGGAAATTCATTACGTGAAACAAAATGAACGCGAAGAGAATCATGCCCGTGACGCGCTGGATCGTGTAGAACCAATTGCGCCCGTATGGATAATTCAAATTGTTCGGACGCCACTCCAGAGTAATAATCATTCCGTAGAGCGCGTGATAAAGCAGCGGAATAAAAATGCCGCCGATCTCGACGAACAAGACATACGGAATGGATTGCAAATCGCTCACCGCGTGATTGAAATCATCTCTGCCGGAGAGCGCCTTCGAGTTGGTGTAAAAGTGCTCCAACAAAAAGATGCCGAGCGGCACGATGCCCGACAATTGATGCAGCTTGCGAAAAACGAATGTTCTACTGATGCTAATCGCCATAGTGTTTGAAAAGGACGTAATGCTCGCCGCGCGAACTCAATTCGCGTTCTCTCGCGTGCGATTCTTGCGAAACAAATTTTTATCAAAACCAAAGCTGCCGGATTATATGCGACGCCGCGCAGAAAGCAACTGCCAAATCTCGCAGTGCGCTTTGTCTTAAAGATTGAAGCATCGTTCAAGGGCAATCATAGAGCTTCGCATCTATAAGGTAAAATGAAAAATAGTTGCACGCTTGCTTAGCTAAACTTATAATTCCAGACGTGCAGATCGAAACGCTCAAAATCTTTTGCGACCTTGCCGAAACGAAAAGCTTTTCGCAGGCGGCGGAACGCAACTTCGTCACGCAGTCGGCGGTCAGCCAGCAGGTGCGCGGGCTGGAAGAAAAGTTCAAGCACACGCTGCTCGAACGCGTGCGCGGGCGTCGCGCCATACACTTAACGGCGGCGGGCGAAACCTTTTATCAGGAAAGCCGCAACGTGCTCGCCGCCTTCGATCAATTGCAGGAACAGATGCACGCGCACACAGGCACAGTCAGCGGCACTGTCCGCGTCGCCACCGTTTACAGCATCGGCTTGCACGAGTTGCCCGCCGCCGTGCGAAAGTTTATGGCCTTGTATCCGGCGGCCAAGATTGATCTCGAATATAGCCGCACGACGCGCATTGTGCGTGACGTGTTAAGCGGCGCGGTGGAATTAGGCATCGTCGCTTTTCCCGAAAAGCGGCGCGGATTAACCATCATGCCGCTGCCCGGTGATCGTCTTGTGCTTGTCTGCCCGCCCGCCCATCCTCTCGCAACGCGCAAAAAAGTGAGAACGGCTGAACTCGACAAACTCGATTTCGTTCTCTTCGAGCGTGATATTCCGACACGGCGTGCGACTGATCGCATACTGAAATCTTACGGCGTCACGGTTCATCGCGTCGCCGAGTTTGATAATATCGAAACAATCAAGCGCGCTGTCGAAGTCGGCTTCGGAGCGGCGATTTTGCCGCGTCCGAGCGTGGTGGACGAACAGCGCAGCGGTCAACTTGCCATCGTCGCGCTGGTCGAACCGGAGTGGATGCGCGAAGTCGGCGCGATCCACAGAAGCGACCGCAAGCTTGGCAGCGCCGCCGAAAAATTCGTCGAGCTACTCGCGCAACCATCCCGGAAAAAGCAATAAGCGAAAAGAGAATTGAATCTTTGAGAGGATTGGAGTTTTGGCGGACGAATTGACTGCGCGATCAATTATTGAACTTACTGCGCAGATGCGTGCGCGAATCGTTTCGCCCGTCGAAGTTGTCGAAGCGCACTTGCGGCGCATCGAATTGTTGAACCCACAATTGAACGCCGTCGTCGCGCTTGCGCCCGATGCGATGAAGCGTGCGCGCGAAGCGGAAAACACGATCATGCGTCGTAGCAGTGATGAGGACGACATCGGCGCATTGTGCGGCGTGCCGATCACAATTAAAGACACGATTGAAACGAAAGACTTGCGCACGACGAGCGGTTCGCCTCTTCGTGCGACGCATATATCCGCGCGCGATGCGACAGCCGTCGCGCGTCTCAAAGCGGCGGGCGCAATCGTCATCGGCAAAACAAACGTCTCCGAAATGGCGATGGCCTACGATGCGGCTAATCCCGTTTTCGGGCGCACGAATAATCCGCACGACTTGACGCGCTCGCCCGGCGGTTCGAGCGGCGGGTGCGCGGCGGCGGTCAGCGCGTGCCTTGTGCCCGCGAGCCTCGGCAGCGACCTTGCCGGTTCGATACGCGTGCCCGCACACTTTTGCGGCGTCCTTGGGTTGAAGCCGACCAACGGAAGCGTGCCTCTCGACGGTCATTTCCCCAGTGCGACGGAAGCCTTCGCACACGGCGCAAGCTTCGGCCCGCTCGCGCGATATGTCCGAGACCTCTCGCTGCTTTACCGCGTCCTCGCCGGAAACCAGACACCGTTTGATTCACCTACGATTCAAAAAAGCGTTCAAGCGAAGCAGCGCAACGAACTGCACGGCAAACGCGTTGCATGGTACGCCGATGACGGCGTGTCGGTTGTCACAGAAGAAACGCGCGAAGCTGCGGCGGCGGCGGCGCGTGTACTTGAGCAAGCGGGCATGATTGTGATTGAGGCACAGCCGCCCGGCGTCACTCGCGCGCCGGATTTATGGGCTGACCTTTTTCAACAAACTGCGCTCGATGATTTGCGCGAACTATATTCGGGACGCGAGAACGAAGCAGGCGCATTCGTCCGAGCCGTACTTTCTTCGCGGGCAAATGAGACATCGCAGCACGCGCCGGAAAAACTCTTTGCCGCGCAGCGTGAACGGCTTGCTCTGCGCGGTGAATTGCTTGGCTGGATGCAGCAGACGCCGCTCATCATCGCGCCCGTCGGAGCCGTGCCAGCCTTTCCGCACGATACGCGCCGCGTGACCGTCGGCGATTCCTCGCAGAGCGTTTTTCGATGCTTTAGTTACGCGCAAACTTACAATGTGTTCGGCCTGCCATGCGTCTCGATACCGGCTGGGCGCACACGCGAAAACTTGCCCGTCGGCGTGCAACTCATAGGCCGCCCGCTTATGGAAGAAGAAGTTTTAGCCGCCGCCGCAATCATCGAAGGCGCGCTCGGCGGTTGGCAGCCGCCTGCGAATTTTCCGGTATAATAATAAAAAGGAGTGAAAGGCATTCATTGAATAACCATGCTTACAGAAGAACAAATTGCGAAACTTGACGGATTATCTCAAGAGTTCCTTCTTGCATTCCGGCGAATGTTACCTAGCGTTGAACACGACGAGGAAATTACCCATACGTTAGAAGTACCATTCCCGCAAAACATCCTGAAGTAGGAAATATTATTGCAATCTCGGATCAAGACGAGATGACCGTTTGCATTGGCGAGTATTTTCATTGCCACTTTTCTGCCTTCTTACAGGATAATTACCCATCAGATGAAGCTAACCGTGAGGCGGCGGAACAAGCTGTAGAGTTCGTCAGCGATTTCTTAGCGGACAAAATCATATTGAGATTGAATATAGAGAATGGCGCATTAAGGATGTCGCAGACTTATTATCGAGATATGGAAGAAAAAGCGCCCGCGTCAGAAGACCGTGAATATGTGTGGTCTGGTCGGTTATAGAGAATGTAAACAGCCAATCGCGTTTTGCCAAAAGAATGCGAAGATGAGCGAAATTCATTTGGAACAGTAAAGAGAGTTAATGCCGCAAACACACCACGTCGAACAACATTTTACGGCCAGCGAAGTCGTGCGCGATATTGTGATCGGCATGGCAGACGGCTTGACCGTGCCGTTTGCGCTCGCCGCAGGGTTGACGGGCGCAATCAATTCTTCGGGCATCATCATTACGGCGGGATTCGCGGAGATTGCCGCCGGATCGATTGCGATGGGACTCGGCGGTTATCTCGCCGCCAAAAGCGACGCCGAACATTATGCGAGCGAGCGGGTGCGCGAAGAACTTGAAGTCGTCGAAAAACCGAAGGCGGAAATGGCTGAAGTCGCAGAGGTCTTTCGTGAATACGGTCTCGGCGGCCACGAAATTGCGCCGATCCTTAAAAACTTTCAGAGCCGCCCGAAAGCGTGGGTGGATTTTATGATGCGCTTTGAACTCGGTTTGGAAGAACCCCAGCCGAAGCGCGCGCGCAATAGCGCAGCGACGATTGCCGGATCATACATCGCGGGCGGACTCATCCCGCTCGCTCCTTATCTGTTCATTGCGCACGCGCCGGATGCGCTCTGGCTCTCGGTGCTTGTGACGCTCATTGCCTTGTTCATCTTCGGCTACGTCAAGGGAACATTCACAGGCACGCGACCTTTTCGCAGCGCGCTGCAAACAACGCTGATCGGTGGATTAGCAGCGGCGGCGGCCTTCACTATCGCGCGTGCTATTTCGTAGCACAATCGGCTGACACTTCAACGCGGAATCTCCGTCGCGCTTTCGTTCGCCACGCGCCATTTCGTGATATTCTAAGTCCAACTTGTCAGTACGAATCAACTCTCGCGCGAACTCATGCGTTTCTCTTTTGACGGAGGCTTATCATGGGCACTTTAATCTTTTTCATGTTCATTGCTATCGCGTTGCTCGTCGTCGCGGCGAAAACACTCAGGATCGTGCCGCAGGCGACGGTGATGCTCGTCGAACGCTTCGGGCGCTTCGATAAAATCGCGGCGAGCGGCCTCAATATCCTCGTGCCGTTTCTAGACAAGCCGCGCGCCGTTTACTGGACAGGCACACGCCCCGGCATTACTTCGATTGACTTGCGCGAGCAATTCATAGACTTGCCGCCGCAGCCCGTCATTACGCGCGATAACGTCACGATTCACGTTGACTCGGTTGTGTACTGGCAAATCACAGACCCTGTCAAAAGCGTTTACGAAGTCGCCGATTTGCTCGGCGGCATCGTGCAATTAACGATCACGGGAATGCGCGCCGTGATGGGCGACATGGATTTGGATCACACGCTTTCGCAGCGCGATCAGATCAACGCCAAGCTGCGCATTATTCTCGACGAAGCGACGGACAAGTGGGGCGTCAAGGTAACGCGCGTTGACGTGAAGAATATCAATCCGCCGGAAGACGTGCGCCTGACGATGGAAAAACAGATGACCGCAGAACGCACGCGCCGCGCCCTCGTGCTTCAGGCGGAAGGCGACAAGCAGGCGGCAATCACGCGCGCGGAAGGCGAAAAGCAAGCGGCCATCACACGCTCCGAAGGCGAAAAGGAATCCGCGATCCTGCAAGCGGACGGCGCGGCGCAGGCGCGTCTTCGCGCGGCGTCGGCTGAATCCGAAGCCATCGCACGCATCGCACAGGCAATGGAAGGTCACGGCAACCCTGCGCAGTATTTAATCACCGCGCGCTACATCGAAAGTTTGAAAGAAATGACGCGCGGGAATAACTCGAAGGTAATCTTCATGCCTGTAGAAACATCCGGCATGTTGTCGAGCATCGGCGCGGTCAAGGAAATGTTCAGCGAGACAGGCGAGAAGCGCGCTAACCAGAACGACAATTCGCAATCAAACGCCAAGCCCACTGTGCCGCCTAGACAACTGCCGACATAAGCAGCAGATTGCATCAATCTGCATTCGTGGCTTTGTTCTTGCGAAACTAAATCTCACCAACATAGGAGAATGCTATGTTTACTCAAGTGCGAACTTTTCCTTGCCCTAACTGCAAGGAGATCGTCAATGACACTATGGAGCAGTGTCGATTCTGTTCCGCTCTGATTGATCCGAAGATAGCCGAAGCTGCCGTCGAAATTCAGGGAAAAGTTAATCAGGCGTGCAATGATGGTAGTTATGTCAAAACTGCGGCAGTGACAATGTTTGTCTTTCTCGGACTTAGCTTGGTGCCGTTCATGCCTTTCGTTTATTGGGGATTTTTGTTCACCTTCTTTGCGGTGATAGTGATGGTAATTCGTTGGCAGATGAGGTTCAGCAAGATTCAGACAAATGATCCAGATTACAAACAAGCTAAACGCTCAAAAAACGTTGCTCTGATTTTGTGGATTGCGGCGCTGCCCGTAGGGTTTATAATTAGACCGATACTGCCCTTGATTATTTCCGCGCTTTTGCGTTGATAAGGGTTCTGTAAGCAATAGCTCAACTCTCTTTCAGCTTACTACCGATCATCTTTACAGCTCGCGCCTGTCCTAATCTCGCCGCAAGCTTGATCGTTCGCTTTCAACTCATGACGCGAAATAATTGTGTAGCGTGAGCCTCTTGCTTCCATCTCGCTGCGAACAAATACAATTTTAGAGACGTTAAAAGTTGCGGCGTCGAACTGCATCTTCTTCGTGTGAGTTTCTGCTAATTCGCGTGCGCCCGCCGGTGAGCGTAGTCGTGCGATGGTGAGATGCGGATGAAAGCGGCGGGCTTCCCGCGAGAAATTCTCACGCGCGCACTCGGTTTCGAGACGTTGCTGAAGATGCGCGAGCGCGCCGGATGAATCTGTGATGCCGAGCCATAAAACTTTCGGCAATCCGCGCGGCGGAAATGCGCCTGTGCCTTCAATGGCAAGATCAAATGGCGCGACGTTCTGCGCCGCGCGTTTGAGGGCGGGCGCTAGTTGATTCAAGATGCGTTTCGGTTCGACTTCGCCAAAGAATTTTAAGGTGAGGTGAAGTTTTTCGGTTCGTCCCCAACTCGCGCGCGCCGTCGGCACAGACTCACGCAGTTGGGCGATGTGTGCGGCGGCGCGTGTACGCACGTCAGGCGGCAATTCGACAGCGCAGAATATATGCCAGCGCTCTGTGTTTTCGTCGCTCATCTCAATTCAGTCGGCGCGCATTTAACTACGGCACAAAGAGTTCGTGTGCGGCGGAAACGATGCGGCTTTTATCTTTGCTTTGTCGCTGTCGTATTGACGCGGCGCAAAGCGAGCCGTTACAATCCGCGCGTTTGGTTGAACTACAACAGTTGATTTTTGTCACTCAAACTTACGTGCATGATGCCGCTTTTACAAAGGAATAATCGAACATGATCGCGCCCTGCCGCAAGTCTGTTGCGCGCGTTTGCTTTGCCGCGCTGCTCGTCGCCGCAAGCTTCGTTCACGCGCGTGCGCAGCAGCGTCCGCTTCTGACGGAAGACGTGGACATTATTCCGCCGGGTTCCGTGCGGCTCGAATTGGGTGTGGACTTTTTGCAGCGCCAGCGATTTCCCGTCTCCGGTTTGACAGGCGATTTAACGCGCGTCGGCGTCATAGGCATCAACGTCGGGCTGTCGCCGAACGTCGAAGTGCAGCTCGACGGCGTTGCGCAAAATTATTTGAGCATCAACTCCAGAACACAGACTTCGCCGATTCCTTTGAGCATCGCGGCGAACGCCACATCGACGAATGATGTCGGCGACTTTATGCTCTCGACGAAAATCAAGATCAGAAACGAAACACAGCGCTCGCCGTCGCTCGGTTTTCGCTTTGGCGTGCAATTGCCCAACTCCAATCAGGCGCGCGGAATCGGCGTTAATCAAACGAACGCTTTCGGCTCGATTCTGTTCGGTAAAAAATTCGGACAGGATGGGCGTCTTAATACCTTCGGCAATGTGGGCATTGCGATCTTGAGTGCGCCCACCATTTTGTTTTCGCAGAACGACGTTTTGACTTACGGCTTCGCAGGGATTTACCGCTTCAACAATCAACTCAACTTCGCGGGCGAGATCAACGGGCGCGCTAATACGCGCCCCGGCACGGGGCCGCTCGGCACCGAATCGCAGTCCGAAGGACGTTTCGGCGTGCAGTATAAAGCAAGCGGCCTGCGCTTTGATTTCGCGGGCATCGCCGGACTCACGAAATACAGCCCGCGCACAGGCGTCACCTTCGGCGTCACATACGATTCGCCGGTTATCTTCGCACCCGCCAAATAAGCCGGATAAATAACGCCGCGTCTTGAAAGCGGATCGTGGACGACGTTGCCGCGACTGTGCCGACAATTATTCCCGCCGCACGCGCGCATCCCTGACACGCCGATACATCCTTTGACACGCGCGCCTCTCTGCTTCTATTATCAAAAACTTTGCATCGCACAATCTTCGCTTCTATGCGCCTGCCTTCAGCGAAGTGAGGGAAGCGCTGTGATGCTTCGTCAAAGGCTGTTGCTTTATGTTTGATTGGTTACGCGTCGCCGCCGAGTGGCTTCAGCAATTTATTGTCAGCGTGCCGATGTATGTGGCCGCGCCCGCGATGATTGTCATCGGCGCGCTCGATTCCTCGCTGCTCTCGCTTCCCGAAATCAACGATTATCTGGTCGTGATGCGTTGTCACAGAGACTTCGGCGCAGTCTTTTATTTTCCGCTTTTCGCCGCCATCGGTTCTGTGATCGGCTGCCTTTTGCTGTATACGCTGATGCGGCGCGGCGGTCAGGCAGTTTTGCGCGCGCGCTTTAGCCCGGAAAACATCGAGCGAGTCGAACGCGTTTATGCGCGTTACGGTTTTCTAGCGATTGCGATTCCGGCGCTTCTGCCGCCGCCGATGCCCTTCAAGATTTTCGTCGCAACTGCGGGCGCGCTCGAATATCCGCGCTGGCGTTTTATCATCACGGTGATGATTGCGCGCTCCTTGCGTTATTACATAGAAGGCGTGCTCGCGGTTTTTTACGGCGAACGAGTGCTGCGGTTTTTGAAGGACAACGGCATGGCAATAATGAGCGTCGTGACAGCCGCCGCGCTCATCGCACTTGCCGTCTATTTGTTCTCGACGCGCCGCCGCGTAATCGTCAAGGCCACTCAAACAAGCGCGCCCGAAATCATGCGCGGCGAGCACGAACAAGCCACGCGCAGCGAGCATGGACAGACGCCCGCGATTGAAAGGATCGACTCATAAAATTGAAATGGCTGCTGCATAAAATCTCGGACGGGCTGGGTGTCGTTTCAGGGTATCTAATCGCTTACGGCGCGTTCGGTTTATTCTCGATTGCGCTGCTCGACTCGCTTTTTCTTCCGCTGCCGAGCGGGACGGATGCCGTGATGCTGCTGCTTTCGATTGCGCGCCCGCAGTGGATGGTGTTTTATGCGGCGGCGGCGACGCTCGGCTCCGTCATCGGTTGCGTGATGCTGTATTACATTTCGCAACGCGCGGGCAGTCGCGCGCTCTCGCGCTTTTCGACGGAGAAGCAGCAGCGCGTTAAGGAATTGATTGTCCGCTACGATGTGCTCGCGGTGCTCGTCGCGTGCATTCTGCCGCCGCCGTTCCCATTCAAACTCGTGGTCATCTCGGCGGGCGTGTTTCGCTTTAACGTGTGGCGCTTCGCGTTGGCGATTGCGGCGGGACGCCTTTTTCGTTTTCTGCTCGAAGGCTATCTGGCGATTCGTTACGGCGAACAGGCGAAGGAAGTGCTCGCGCAGTATTATCCGATCATCGGCCTCTGCCTTGCCGCGCTCGCATTGGTAATCTTCGTCGGGCGCAATCTGTGGCGGCGCAAAACGGCGAGCGTCGAAGCCTGAACCTGAAAGCCTGAAAACCTTTTATCTTCATCGCCGCTCTGCTTACACTATCGCCGATAATGTTGACAGACCGCTTGTGTTTGATGTACAAAGCACTTGGCAATATAAAGCAAGTGCTGTTTGACAAGATATTATCGAGATTCGTGGCGCAGGCGAAACTCACGGGCGGCAGCGAGATTGTTGACGCCGTGTTTGTCGAGGCGTTCGAGCATGTGTATAAAAATCCTTGCGGTGGCGAGCGCGTCGCCCGCCGCGCGATGGCGATTTCGGATTGAAATATCGAAATATTCCGCCACCGTGTGCAGGCGATAATTGGCGAGGCCGGGAACAATCGAGCGCGACAAGCGGACGGTGCATAGATGCGAATTAGCCATGCGGCGGCCGGGAAAGACGCGGCCTATTTCGTGATTCAAAAAACGCACATCGAACGAAGCGTTATGCGCAACGAGCACCGCATCACTCGCAAATTCGAGCCAGTGCTCGGCGACATCAATAAAGCGCGGTGCGTTTTTGACCATCGCATTGGTAATGCCTGTCAGTTCGACGATAAATGGCGGGATATTCGTTTCGGGATTGACGAGCGTTTGAAATTCCGCGACGACTTGCCCGCCGCTGATGCGGTAAGCGCCAATCTCCGTGACGCGGCAGGGGGGAGTTTTCGCGCCGGTCGTTTCGAGATCGACGACGACAAAATCCGCTTCGCGTAAGTTGCGCGCTTCGGCGTCGTCGCAAGTAATCTCGACAATGGAATCATCGCAAATGCGAAGCCGCCCGTCGTCTTTAATAAGGTCATTGAGCACCAGCGCGGCGAGTTCCGCATCCGCATCGGAAAGCTTGAGCACGATGTCAACAATCTCTGTTGCGGGCGCGCGTCCGCCGCAGGCTCGCAGGCTGTCTATGACTTCCTGCACAAGGGCGGAATCGGACACGAGGTTGTTGAAGGCTTGCATCGTCGAAACATTGTAGCGCGCACACGGCGTGTTAGAAAAGCGGAGGTTAAAAGATTTGCGTGACGAAGAAGTAATCGCACGATTCAAACGCACGGGCGCGCTGCTTGAAGGCCACTTTCAGCTTTCGAGCGGTTTGCACAGCACGCAGTATCTGCAATGCGCGCTGGTGCTGCAATATCCTGCGGAGGCGGAAGCTTTCGCGCAGGCGCTCGCCGGACAATTCACAGGGCAGGGCATCCAGACAGTAGCGGCACCGGCCATCGGCGGACTCGTCATCGGCTATGAAGTCGCCAGACAATTGGGCGCGCGCTTTCTCTGGACGGAGCGCGAAGACGGGCGCATGACATTGCGGCGCGGGTTCAGTTTGCGCGCGGGCGAAAGCGTGCTTGTCGTCGAAGATGTAATTACGACGGGCGGCTCGACTCGCGAAACAATCGAAGCGTTGCGCGCGGCGGGCGGGCGCATCGTCGGCGCTGCTTCGATCATTGACCGCTCGCAGGGACGCGCAGATGTCGGCGTGCCGCGCGTCGCGCTCGCCACACTCAACGTGCCCGCCGTCGCGCCCTCTGCCTGCGAAGCGTGCGCGCGCGGCGAAGCGGTCGTGAAACCGGGAAGCAGGAAAACAGTGGGCAGTGGGCAGTGGACAGCGGGCAGTTAAAACCGAAGCACGAAAATTTATGTTTGTCTCTTCACCGGCCACTATCAACTGTCCACTGCCCACTGCTTTATGAATTACAGATTGACGCTGCAGTATGACGGAACGGATTTTCATGGCTGGCAAATGCAGCGCGTCACAGGGGAGCGGACTGTGCAGGGCGAATTGGCGCGCGCGCTGTGTTTGATTGGCGGGCGCGATGATGTGCAGGTTCATGGAGCGGGACGCACGGACGCAGGCGTTCATGCGCTGGCGCAGGTGGCGAACGTTCGCGTAGAGCGTGAGATTGCGCCGGATAAATTGCGTGCGGCGATTAACGGAAACATCGGGCACGATGTGCGCGTGACGAGCGTTGAAACTGTGCCGGACGATTTTCACGCGAGGTTTTCGGCGCGCGGCAAGACATATTGTTACAGCATTTTCAACGCGCCTTACTTGTCCCCGTTCTGGGCGCGGTATGCTTTGCACGAAGCGCGTGCGATTGACATTGATCGAATGCAGAAAGCCGCGAAGTTGTTTTTGGGCGAGCATGATTGGACGGCCTTTTCGTCAGCGCAAGCCGATGTTACGACGCGCGTGCGGACGATCACGAAATTAGAAGTGACCGAGCGTTACAGCGTGCGCGGGCAGGGAAGTTTGATTCAAATTGCGGCGAGCGCGAACGGATTTTTGCGTTACATGGTGCGTTCGATTGCGGGCACATTGCTGGGCGTAGGGCGCGGCGAAATCGAACTTCAAACAATCGAGTCGGCGATCAAAAACGGGGCGCGCGATCTGGCGGGCGCAACCGCTGCGGCGCACGGGTTGACGCTTCTCAAAGTGCATTACGATTGACATGCTTTGTGTGAGCGGTAAGAATGTGCGCTCATTTACAGGGAAAGAGGAAAGATAAAATTGCGCCGCCAAGTAATCTTTGTAATCCTTGTTTTGATTGTTGTTTCTACTGATTATCTTCTTTGATTTTGGCTTTAGAGATGCTCGCTGATTTTGCTGAAGTTGTGGAAAAGGGAACGCGTGAGGAACTGCTGCTGGCGGGACTTGCGTGGGATCGTTTGCCGCGCCATGTGGCGATTATCATGGACGGCAACGGGCGCTGGGCGGCGCGGCGCGGGCAGACACGCATCGCAGGGCATCGCGCCGGGGTCGAAGCGGTGCGCGCGGTGGTTGATACGGGCGCGCGTTTGGGTTTGGGCGCGCTGACGCTCTACGCTTTCTCGACGGAGAATTGGAAGCGCCCGCGCCTTGAAGTGGATGCGCTGATGCGTATGCTGAAGCGCTATCTGCATCTCGAACTCGATGAAATTCACAGGCAGAACATACGCTTTCAAGCTATCGGGCGCACGGATGAATTACATGCAAGCGTCCGGCGCGAATTGGATAAAGCAACCAACAGGACAGCCGAAAATACAGGCATGATTTTAAGCGTCGCGCTCAACTATGGCGGGCGCACGGAGATTGTCGATGCTGCGCGCGCGGCGATGTTGCGACTGTTGAAAGAAAATCTGACGCCCGAGGATTTGACCGAAGAACGACTCGCGCAAGAACTCTACACGCGCGATCTGCCGGAACTCGATTTGCTCGTTCGCACAAGCGGCGAAATGCGTATCTCGAACTTTTTGTTGTGGCAAACGGCGTATAGCGAAATCTACGTCACGGAAACTCTCTGGCCTGACTTTCGTCGCGTGCATTTATTAGAAGCCATCACAGACTTTCAACGCCGCGACCGCCGCTTCGGAGGCTTGAAGCTCGTCGCCAACGCAAAATAAAGAGCAGTATTCAGAAGTCAGGAGTCAGGGGTCAGAATGAAGGAGCGACGATGACGAGGTTTATGTTCATAATACATGCTTTCTGTATTTGTTCTGACTCCTGACTTCTGACTCCTGACTTCTGTTTTTCCATTATGTCTCGAATCATCACCGCTCTTATCGCCCTGCCGATTCTCATCGCGTCAATCTTGATTGAATCGCTTGCGCCACTGTTCGTGTTGCTGGCGCTGGCGGCGATGGTGCTGGCGTTGTACGAGTTTTGGTTTCTGGCGCGAAAAGGTGGGATGAAGCCGGATGTGGTTGTGGGATACGCGGGCGCGGCGGCTATCTTTACCGCGTTTTATTTCAACGCGCCGATATTGATGACAGGTATTTTGCCTTTGCTGGTAATCGCGGCGCTGGCGGCGGCGATGCTGCGCGGCGCGCCCTTCGATAAGATGATGGCGTCTGTCGGAGCGACAGTGCTCGGCGTGATGTATGTGGCGTTTCTCGGCGGGCATCTGCTGGCGTTGCGCGTGGGGTTTCGCCAGACGCTCGCGGCGCAACTGTTATCATTCTTTTTTCTCGTCATCATGGGTTCGGATACGGGCGCTTATTACACGGGCAGAAGTTTGGGACGGCACAAGCTTGCGCCGAACGTAAGTCCGGGAAAGACATGGGAGGGCGCGGCGGGCGGAATGCTGGCGAGTTTGCTATTGGCCGCGCTCGCGCATTTCTGGTTTTTCCGTGAATTGAATCTGGGCGTCGCGCTCGGTTTGGCGGCGCTTATGAATGTGCTCGGCGTCGCCGGAGATTTAACGGAGAGCGCGCTGAAACGCGGCGCGGGCGCGAAGGATGCGGCGCAGATTTTGCCGGGACACGGCGGGCTGCTCGACAGGCTCGACAGCCTGCTTTTCAACGCGCCGCTTATCTATTACTTCGGACGCTTGTACTTTAAGCAGTAATTAGGCGGCTACTTCGTTCTTGGGGAAAAACAAATGAAAAGAGTCTTGCTTGCAGTTCTCATTTGCTGTTTTGCCACTAGCATCGCCTTAGCGAAATATAAACCATGCCAGCCACGCAAGCACGCAAAGCTTGCGGCAATAACAGGGCTAACTTATCACAGGGCAAGAAAGAGGCTACTGTCTGCTGGTTGGCAACCATTACAGACAAAGTCTTTCAACGAAGCCGATACTGATCCAGATATTTCATACGGAAATGGAAGACTTTTCTGGCGCAGAGGATATGTGGAGGTCGAATCGTGTGCTGGGACGGGAGTTGCCGGTTGTGCATTTCTCTTTAAGGATGCTTATGGAAATCGCCTGCGTGTTACTACCGCAGGAGAGGAATTGCCGGAAGAGAAAGCCTACGCGAGAGTTAATAGCTTTCGTTTTGTGTGCGAGTAGAGAAGAGTGATTGGTTTTTAGCCGCAACTGAAAACGACTTTGTTGCGTAAATAGCTACGGGGACAGCAGTGCTGGTAATCTTTTGGTGTGAAACAGAAGAAAACCAAACGCACCTACCGTCTCCGTAACTGGAGTCAATATAACAAAGCTCTGGTCAG
>JAABUR0100003483.1_pt1 | contig 22015 bp, 41 predicted proteins | sample 5560091 | NCBI WGS metagenome assembly JAABUR01 (sample SAMN10711879, study PRJNA513375) | rock metagenome | isolation source: Antarctica rocks | place: Antarctica: Victoria Land, University Valley sud
GATCGTCTGCGCGGCCCCGCGCGCGCGTCAGCCCGCGCCCGCTGCGGCGCGCCGCGCGGCACAGATCACAGCTGTCCTTTCGAGCAGTACCACTGCCGTCTCATAAGACGGCTATCCGCCCCGTGAACGCGCACCCAGCGCCCACCCCGGCCTGGATCATGCACACGAAGTGCCAAACGGGAAACCATGCACAGGTGCTGATCTTCACATGCCAGCAGACACGACGTGTGCACCTGCCACACCGTGCTCCTGACCAGCCGCGCCAGCCCCAGAGACACGCGCGCGCGGGGCCGCGCCTTCTCGACGTCCGCAAAGCTGAGCTCGTCGGCGTTGCGCAGCACCGGCACGACCAGGCCCTTGGGCGTGGCGACCGCGATGCTGATGTCGGTGTAGTCGCGGTACACGATCTCGTCCCCGTCGATCACCGCGTTCACCGCCGGCACCTGCGCCCGCGGCGCCCGCCGCTCGCGCAGCGGCCGGCCACCAACAACGTGGAGGCGGCGCTGATGAGCCACGCTGGCCTGGCATGCGGCGGGCCATGCACTTGCCCCGTCACCAGGAAAACAGTCTCCATGCATAGTAGGAGGGGTGGGCAGGTTCAGTGCGCCTGCCGAGGCTCCATCACACTGTTGGCGACCAGGTCTTCCTCATCCCCGGCCTGTCTATATCCCTAACCACACTGAGCAGCAGACCCCGAACCAGTCAGGGCGGCTGTAGCAGCGCGCCGCGCGCACCTTCTGCAGCGCGTCGCCCGCCGCCTTGACGAACGCGGACATGAAGCCGAGCTTGACGCCGTGCGTATCCAAGAAGAGGTCCTGCCGGCACACCAACGCTCGCCGCCGTGCCCACTCACACACGACACTCCATCGACATCCTTCCGCAAGGCGCTCGCGAGGCACGGTCTGCTGATAAGCAGCCAGTGAAGTCTGTGCGCCGCGCCTTGAAGTCGGTGCGCAGCTTCATGAGGTTGGTCATGTCAATCTCGTTGAACGTGGTCAGCATCGCATACGTGTTCTGCGCGCCCTTGAGCCGCTCCGCCACGCGCGCGCGCAGCCGCGTCATCTTAACGCGCCTGCACGTGCGCCGGCCAGGGTGTCCGTCATCGAAGCGCGCGCGCGCCGCACCGACCCCACCCCACTCTGGGTCTATGGTGTGCGAGCAGCCGTGCATCCACCCCAGCGGCAGCGCTGCCAGGCACATGCAGCGTGCAGTGCACAGGGCACACGCTGATGCGTGCATGTCCCTTTTGCTTCGCGGCTGCCACAGGGAGGGTGGCCAGGACCGTTAGAAAATGTCTGCTGCTCAGGCACACGATGCATGCAGAAAGGCCGATACATGACTCATCCAGTGCCACCGAGAGCAGACTCTGAACATGCAGGCTACTGAAGCAGACACGTCGGCAGGCGCAGTGCCGCACCGCTCCGGCCGGTGCGCTTTGCCATTGCCGCCGGCTGGGGCCGCAGGCGCCTGCGAGCAAGGCATGGCAATCAGCCCCGTCTGGCTGCCTCAGGCCATACGCGCACGCTCCGAGCGGCGCGACGCCCAGCGTGCCACTCATTAGTGAGCCACACGAGAACTGGTACCATGACGCCTGACACCTGATGCCTGACACGTGTGAGCAGCCGCGCCTTTGGCGTCGGGGCCTTGGCCGGCTCCGCCTTGGGCGCCGGCGCCTGGGCCGCCTCCGGCTTCTTCGGCGGCGGCGGCGGCGGCGGCGCGTCCGGCTTGTAGCCCCTCTGCTCCACGGCCGGCACGTTCTTCGCCTCCGCCTTGGGCTTCTCCTCGGCCGGCTGGTCGTCCGCCGGCTTTTCCGCCGCCGGCGCCGCCTCTGCCCCCTGCTCCACCACCGCCACCGGCTGCCCCACCTGCATGGCCAGGCGCCTTCTATCAGCCCCGCCTGCTGTCGCTGCAAGGCCCCGACGCCGTCTGGTGAGACTTGCAGCTTGCCAGCGGCCTACAGCCGCTGTCAGCGCACAGAGAGTCAAGAAGTGCATACGAATGCAGGCGCGCCTGCACGGTGTCGTCCGGCTTCACCAGGAACTCCTTCACCACGCCGGGCTCCTTCTGCTGGTAGCGCACGTCGATGGTGACCTTGTCGGTTTCTATCTGCAGCAGGAGGTCATCTTCTGCGACGGCATCCCCTGGACGCCCCGGCGCGCGCGTGTGGGTCAGCGCGGGGGAGACCACAACCGCAGACAGGCAGGCGCTGCTGCGCAGGGGTTGAGCAGGACACGGACGGGCGGGAGGGCCTAGGCAGCGCCCCGTGCTGGGGGGGGCTAGGCAAGCGGCCCGTGCACCCATTCTGCCCCACTCAAATCACTTGCTGCTTGTAAAGCGTAGCGGCGCACCCGGCTTTTTTGCAATGTCCGCGATGGTGCCCTCCGACACAGAGTCTCCCATCGAGGGCACCTCTATGGTCACATCCGCGGCTGCGGCCGCGCTGACGTGGAAGCCGCGCTGCAACAAGCAGCATGCAGCCGGTCCCTGCGCATGCCAGGCGCCCCTGCGACAGCAGTCGCGCGCTTACCAGTCCGTGCCGAGCAACCCTAAAACACACTATGCTTGACAGTTAGCAGCGCGGGCAGTCCGCACCTGGCCGCGGGGCAGCTGCTGAATGCCGCATGCACTGCATTGCACGCAGCCGTCAGTGGCGCCAGGTCGTATGGCTTGGTGTGCAAAAGGTCGGGCGTCTGCAGCCACGCACCTTCTGGCAGCACTGGGGCCGAGGCCAAGTGGGTTGCCTCTCCCGCCTGCACCCCACAGACACAGTCACCTCCTGGATTGCTCAGCGTATGTGCGCCGTCCCGGATGGGTGCGTGCCAGGGCCTGTCGCAGGACGCGGCTGTACCGCGCCGCGCCACGGCCCAGCGCCCTCATCGTGGCCATACCCCGCAACTGCTTATATAGAAAGCAGCAGCTGCGCTTTCTCATTCAGCAGGGCTGCACATCAGGTTCTTGAGGAGGCCTTCAAGTTTGTAAACAACAGATCCAGAGCTCGAGCTCACAGCGGCAGTGCCTTGCCTTGCGCCAATGCAGGCAGCGACGCCCGGCCGGGGCCTTGTGGCGGAGGACGCCTGCGGAGCAATACAGTTCTTCCCCGCTGCCGAGGTCATCAGGGCCCTGAGCATGGCCGCGGAAGCTCTGAGCTGCAAAGGTAGCTGGCGCTGGGCCTGCCGCGCAAGTGCCGCTTCAGCGTCCCACCCGCTCACAAGCTTTTGCGCAGGCGCCGCGCTGGAGGCACGGGAGCGTGAGCTCGCGGCGGCGTGGGGCCGGAGCGAGGCGCTGGAGGAGCAGCTGGCCCGGGCAGAGGCGGAGCGCGCGGAGCTGGCGAACAGCTTGCGCAGGGCGGAGCACGCGTTGCAGCAGGTCGCCGCTTGGCTGCACGCGCACTCGATGGTGGTTGTCCAGGCGCTTGTGCTGTTGCACTTGTGTCGCTTGCGAAACTTGCTGTGCGTGCTCTGCGGGCGCGCTCTGCGGGCACTCTTCAAAGTAACCAAGCAGTGCCTGGTTGCGCCTGTCACGCATGTGCACATGGACACTGGATAGCTCAGCTCGCAGCGCTTTGCTCGCTGGTGGCCATGGGACACTGCGGCTGGCAGGGGCGCGGGGAGCGCCATGAGCTGGAGGCGGAGCTGGAGAAGACGGAGCGGGCCGCGCTCCGGCTGCGCGACGAGCTGCTGGCCTTCGAGGCGCAGCGCACCGCGCCCGGCCCCGTCGCCGCCTGCGCCGCCGCGGCGCCCGCCGCGCGCCGGCCGCCGCGGCCGCCGCTGACGCCCTGCAACAGAGGCGGCCGGGCGTTGCAGGGCGGCTGACGGCCACGCGACCGTGCCCGGGGTGCGCACGCTGTGGGCGCTTGGGGGACCCTAGTTTAGGCGGACCTGGGGCGCGCAGGCTGTGGTGGCCGGGGGGAGTCTAGCATTAGCCAGGTCGGTGTGTGACAACGAGCTCAGGTTCCACAGTCGTGACTCTGCGACGCCTGCCGTTGCAGGCGCACCTTTTCACAAGGTCACTGTGCACTGTGCGATGTGCGGGAGGGGAGCACTCAGCAATGCAAGGTCTGTAGATTGCCTGCAGCAGCAGAGACACCTGCGCCAACTGGCACAGGCCCCCAACTCTGGCATGGTGCCTGTTTGACAGGCATCATGCGCACCGCTGTTATGAAGCCTTGTCGCGAACGTTAGTGTTGCTGCATCATGGTGCACCTCTGAGACATGTGTATTACTGGAGGTTGGCGGACTGTTTCATGAGCTCCTTGTCACTCACTGGATGCCGCAGACCTCAAACCTTGAAACTTCAATCATGCAAGCAGAACGTCACGTCACAGCCTGTGAACCTCCCTCAAAACCTCATGCAAGCATTTGCGAGCATTCCAGCGAAACACGAGCAACATATTGCAGTCTTCTCAGGGCCGGAGCATGCACGCAGAGCGGAGCCAGCAATCCAAGCACAGGCAGTGCCAAAACCAGGACCAGTCACACCAGCACACCGCATCTGACGGGCAAGCACACAGCAATAGCGGGGGCCTGCACGGCCGTGTCGTGCAGGCGCAGCCGCGGGGAGAACCAGAGCCGGCGCGTCCCGCCCGCCGCGGCATGTATGGTACATTCTAAAAAACTGCCTGGCAGCTGGGCTGCGCCCTCACGGCCACAGGCCCGGCAGCACGCACGGTGTCGGGATGTTGATACCGCCGTATGGCGTAACCGATGGGATCTGGCAGGTGGGGCCAAAGGCCTGGCCCGGAATCACCGCTGCCTTGCTGAAGATGGTGGTGCCTGGGTGCACAGCCGCTCGTCAGGTGCCCGCGCACCATCGCCAGGCATCGTCTGAATTTGCTTACGTATCAAGGCCAAAACAGGCAGAAGGCCCTGCAGTAGCGCCTTCTATGGCAACTCTGTCTCCGTATGCAGCTCTCCGTATAGCTCAGGGTGACTGCTCGCCTGCTGCAGCAGCAGGCCCGCTTTGTACAGCATGCACTCAAATGCAGCTACAGAACTGTGTAAGGCGATGTATGGCTTGGAGGACCTGCAAGACATGCAGGTACGCTGTCAGCTTGATCAGGGGCTGCAAGGGCTGCGAGTGGGGGCGCACTGATGGGGTCGGACAGGTGCTGCCGCAGCGCGGCCAGCGGCCCCAAGCCGGTGACCTGCGCGGCCATCACGAAGCCAACAAAAGCCAGCATGGCGAGCCGGCCTGCGCGCGACAGGCGCGTTTGTCAAGTAGGATCTCATGAGCACTGTATATGCAAGGCTTTTAAAACAGAATACTCACCCTATTGTGCGCCATGCAGCCATACGAGGCCCGGTGCATGTACATGATGTGCATGACTAGGCTGCATTGCGGCCACAGCGGCGACAAGTTGTGAAGGAATGCACTCGGTGCGCCCGCGGACTCAGCAGGACCAGCGTCATGCGAAGGTTGACGCACCGTTCTTAATCTCCTTGACCTTCAGCTCGGCCAGGTCGCCCGGGACGAAGGGCGCGAAGACGCCGCCGGGGTAGCCGACCTGCACCCAGCGCAGCCGTCACAGACCACTAACACCAGCTAGATGCCAGAGCCAAGCGCGGCCCTCTTATACAGACTTTCCTCCTTTAGCGCCCACAGTGATATTGTATCGGTTTTTTTATGGCGCCCGGCCCGCGCCTCGTGCTTGGGCAGGCGGTAGTTGCTGAAGATGGGGTCCTGGTCCTGGCTGCCGGGGTTGTTGAAGTCCTGGCCGCGCTTCACCTCCACCCTGCGCCCGGCCGCCGCCGCGGGTCACGCGCGCTGGGGCGGGCCCACCTGGCGGTTGCCTTTTTTCTTGTTTTTCTTTTTTTTTTCAGCTACCGTTGTGCGGTGTCGGCATGCCAATGTCGTCGGAGCCATGCACGCGCAGGTGCCACAGCTCGCGCGCCAGGCTCTGGCGCGCGGCGCACCAGTGCATGGCGAAGAGCTCGAACGCCACCTGCGCGAGCGCGGCCCAAGTCAGCCCCTGGCGACAGGGCCTGCAGGCAGGGCAGGCACTGCACGTCATGCGCTGCACGGAACGCAACTGTGCCTTTGCTCGCCAAACGAGTCATAATACAGAACATGTGCATGAGGACCTATCAAGGCCTGCACAGGGGGCGCACCAGGCCCAGGATCTTCTCCGGGCCGCCGATGTCAACCTTGACGGCCGCGTCGTACCAGAAGATGTCTGGGCGGACGATCTCCTGCACGAGGATGCCTGCCACGGCCAGCATGGCCCACCGGCAGTGCACCCGCTCCGACTGTGGACAAAAACACACAGGGTGAGACTGAATACTTGTAAAAGGCAGAAGCACAGCAAGTGCACGCCATATTGTGCAGGCAACGCTCCTTGCAGAGGAGCGTGGCTTTGAGCTTTGACCGCGCAAGTCCGCTCCTGCCAGCCGCGCACGCTGGGCCTTGCGACGCAGCAGCGGGGCAGCCCGCCCCTGCTCCTTCACAGGCAGCTCCGTGCAGCACGGCAAGCAGGCTGGTGCGTGGTATTGTGCAGCCTGTCCGCTGGCAGGGGTGAGCTGCTTTGCCCCGCGGTCGCGCACCTCAGCAAACCACTTGAGGCGGTCAGGGTCTGCACCCAGGCCGAGCGGGTCCCAGCCAAAGTCGCCAGGCAGCCTGCCGTCCAGGTGCGCGGGCGGGTTGGAGCCCCTGTAGTTCGCGTGCCCGTGCTCAGGGGCGAAGGCACGCGCCCTGCACTGCGCATGCCGCTCGGCGCCGTCGCGCAACCAGTCCGCAGCACCGCGACAAGCGCAGCAGGCGTAGGCAGTGCATACGCCAGGCTCTGGCGGGCTGCTGGCCTGCTGCGGGCGCCTGGCCAGAGCAGCATTGGGCTTGCAACGGCACAGGGAGCGAGGGCTGAGCGGGGTGCGCACGGCAGCCACAGCGGCCGCGCGGCCTGCGCCACAACCGCTGAGCGGGACGAGCTCCGCGTGCGGGCGGGGCCCGCGAGGGGAGCTGCGGCCGGGCGGCTGCCGATGATAGAGCATGTCATAGCGGCCATCTCGACCTTGGAAGACGGTACGAGTGCGTCCGGCTGCGCAGTGAGCTCCTGGTCGCTGAGTCAGAGGGCGCTGGGCGTACGCCTGTTCATGTCAAACACGCAGATCTTCTCAGCTCGGGATGACAGGGTTTGGCGAGAAGAGACAAAATCTCAAACTTGCAGCTGGATAAGCTCACGCAGACCCCTTCAGGACGCAAGCAGAGTAAAGATGGCGGCCATGCTGATGGCGAACTCCCTGGCTGCCCGGCCTGCCGTGCGGCCTGCGCTCCGGGTGCGGTTAAACACCTCATGACCCCGCATTGGCCCGTCTCGGCCCCAAATAAGCTGCTGCCCCCACCAGAGGCGAGTGTGGGTAGCACACTGTCTCGTGTGGGCGGACGACCGGCTCCCTGGCCCCGAGCAGGCACATTGGCAGAAGCATAGACGCAGCACTTAGCCCGGGCTCGAGCTGCACTCGCGAACGAGGCTACCGGGGTGGGGACCTTGTTGCATCTCCACAGTGGGCGAACCAGGCCCTTGCGGCGCTTGCAGCTGCAAGACCTGCGCCCCGGCTGCGCCAATGTGCTCTGCACCTACGCCACCTGCTTCCGCCACCCCCAGCACAGCCCGAGTCTGCTTGCGTAGTTAGGCCTGTGTTCAGGCTCTTGCCTGCTTGCTGACGGCGTGCAGGCCCCGCAGGCCCGTATGTGCAGCGTGGTGGTGCGCGCAGCTGCCCAGCGCGCCTCGTGGCTCCCCGGCTACGAGCTGCCCGCATACCTGACGGGTGAGCGCGCCCACCGCTGCCTTGCAGCCCTGTAACAGCCGACGCGCGCCCCACCCCGTGTGCGCTGAGGCTCCTGACACCGGGGCTGCACAGGTGACCTCCCGGGCGACTTTGGCTTTGGTGCGCCCCGCGCTGGAGCAGTCCGCCCGGCCTGACCGCCTCTGTATTGTGGCTGAGCCGGCCTCCTGTGTGCCCTGCTGACTGCGCCGTGCCCTGCTGACTCTGTTGTAACCTGCGCAGACCCGCTGAAGCTGGGCGAGGACTCCACGTCGCTGGAGTGGTGCGCACTCGGCTCACGCCCCCGGACTCCCCTGCCGTGCCACTGCACCCTAGCCTGCCACGGCAGCCGCGGGCACACTTGCTGCAGGTGCCTGACAGCGTGGCGCACCAGGGGTCTGGCCACACGCTCAGCAGCGCATGCAGTGCAGAGGAGCGGCCACTGCGCATGGATGGAGCCACCAGGCGTCGAACCGGGGGTGCGCGCGCGCGCAGGTACCGCCAGGCGGAGCTCCAGAACGGGCGGTGGGCGATGATGGGGGCGGCTGGCATCCTTGTGGAGGACCTTCTGGGCCACCTGGGCGCGGGTGGGCCGGCGGCGCAGACGCCCTGGTGCGCCGCCCACGCCTGCGCCAATTCTGGCTCTCCCATGCCTGTGGGAAGCTGCGCCGTCCGGAGCGGCCGTCGAGGTGCACAGATATGATTTTTTTTCTCGGATCTGCCATGTGTGTCGCGCTGTGTCCGGCAAGCCCTGTCGTGCGTGATGGGCCTTGCGCAGCACTTCTGGTGGGCGAGCTGCATGATTTGTGCGCAGTCTGGCAGTGAGGCGCCCTGACGTGCGTTCCGGCAGGTATGACGCCGGCAAATACCCGTACTTTGCGCCGGTGTCGACGCTCTTCATCGTGCAGATGGTGCTGTTCGCGTGGGTGGAGTTCCGCCGGTGGCAGGACATGATCAAGCCGGGCAGGCGCGCCCCCGGGCGGCGAGCTCTGGCTTGGTCGCATGCGTCGTACGGCGGCCCGTGAGGCTCGCGCTGGCCAGCCAGGGAGAGCGCAGCTGCATGGAGCTGCGCGCGCCGTGTGTCGCTGCTGACTGCCAGCCATGAGGCAGTGCATCAAGCACGGCAAAGCATACTTTGGCGCCGATGTGTTGCACAGCACCCACGAGCACAGCACCCCCGGCCGCATGCATAATAGCCGACGCCTCGTGTGCTGCGCCGCGCGCGCAGCGTCAACAAGGACCCCATCTTCTCGCAGTACAGCTTGCCGAGCAACGAGCCGGGCTACCCCGGGGGTGCGATGCCCGTCCACATTCTGCTCCTTCCCTGCTTCTGCACTTTGACACGAGCGGCCGCCCTGAATAGGCCTTAGCTTGACTTTGGCGCGTACGGGCTGAAGCACATGACAAGTGACAGGGCCGCACCAAGAGCTATGCATGGGCTGCAGGCATCTTTGACCCGCTCGGCTTCTCCAAGGGCAACCTGGCGGAGCTGAAGACAAAGGAGATCAAGAATGGTGAGCCCTGGGCATGAAGGGCTGCGCCGCCGCCCTCGTAATCGTGCCTCTCACTTGAGCGCTACGGTATCCGACACAGCCGCAGCCTTCGAGTATAGGTCTCTGCCCCTGCCTGGTCTGCCAAGTGGCTGCCTGCCAGGCTGTTTGCTGACAGCATGTTGCTGTCTGTGCAGGCCGCCTTGCCATGCTCGGCTTCGCGGGCTTCCTGGTGCGGGGCCCACCGCGCTGTGCGTCGGCACTTGCCCATTGGTCAGCTGTGCCCCAGTGACCTGCATGAGCTGCGTCTACACAGTCGGCGAGTCCTTCACATGTGTGGTTGGCTTGCAGCGAGCGACATGTGCATGATGCAAGGGCCTGGTGCTGATGCATGTGCGCTGATGATGCTGTGGTGAACACAGGCGCAGCACCAGACGACCGGCAAGACGCCGCTGACCAACCTGGCAGGCGCGCCTGCGCTGCCGTCTCACAGAAAAGCAGGCACAGCCAAGAGATGGATGTGCTGCCGTGTCTTGGTCGGAGCAGTTCTATCAAAGCAGGCAGAGCGCTTGCATGGCGTGCGTCTCCTGCAAGGGCGTGAACTGAACATCTACTGTAGGTAGGGAGCTAACCCTACCCTATCGCATGCTTGCAGAGCACCTGGCCAATCCGTGGGGCGTCAACGTGTTCACGCTGGAGCACGCTCGCATCAACTAGACGGTGCCCGCACGGAGCGCATGCGCCGCTGCTGTCCAGTCCATTGTTCTGCGTGTGAGTCTGATCGCGTCAGTGTGCTTGGGCCGGAATGGCCCAGCCGGCCCAGTCGGCCCGACACAGTGGCGCAAGGGCGCGACCCTGGTTGAGACTTCGACGCGTCCGGGTTTGTGCAAGAACTCTGCAATTTTGCTTGGTGCAGCTTTCCGCTCTCGGCTCTGCTTTGCTATGTGCGCTGGTGTGGTTGTGACTCTGCATGCTCAAGCGTTGAGAACTTGCCAGATCTGGGTGTACAATATGCAGCGGTTTTTGGGGAGTTTTGAGCGTGGACATGGTTCTGCATCATTGTGCATGATATGATCCGCATGCAACACATAAAGGCCCATGGAAGTTCCTGGCTTCACCACCACTCGCACCTGTACTCTCCTGGGTACAGTGGAAGACACACATTGAAGGAAGGAAGGCTCTGATCATTTATCGCACGCATTGCTTTTTCCTTTCTTTTTCTGCTCTATGGTCTGGCCTGCTACCCTATTAGGCCCATTTCGTCAGAAACACCTGGCACTTTCCGGCCTGAGCCTATCTCTGAGGCCGCTGGCTCTGTGTGAACAAGATCTTAGCGCTGCTTGAATGGCTGGTTGACAGCAGTTGCACAGACTCTTGCGGCAGTGCATGGCTCGCAAGCGCCGCTTCTCCGCAGCCCACTCCGCAGCCAGGCAACGCGACCTCGACACCATCCGCGAGCTCAACTACCTGCTGGACGAGAACCAGGTTGCAAACGCGTTGAGTCTGGATACCGCGCAGCAGCTTGACATTGTACAATGCTTTCTGAAGCCTGGAGGTCTTCACTGAGATGTGAGCGCCTCACAGGTGGACCTCACGCAGCTGCGGAAACTATCGGCCGTTCGAGGGCTCGTTAACGCTAAGGTGCGGCTTGGCGGTCGCTTCTTGTCGATTCTATGGCAAACGCCGTGCGCGTGACTCACCTCGTGCTCACGTGTGCAGGTGCGGGCGCGCGTCTGGCCGCTGCTGCTCGGGGTGGACACGCGGCTGGGGCCCGAGGAGGAGCAGGAGTACCAGGAGCTGCGCAGCGCCAAGCACCGCGACAGCGCGGTCGTCGAGTGCGATGTGCAGCGCTCGCTGTGGACGTTCACTGAAGGCGCGGCGCTGTGGCGCGGGCCTGCAACAGCTGTGTGGAATCGATCTTGGCGCCCTGTCTCCTGCCTGGCTGTGGCCATCTCGTTGCCGCTACTTTCTGAGAGTGAAGGTAGGCGGCGCTGGCAGCCTGCCTGGAGCGCGCAGCACGGTGTTCTTTCACAGGACAACATGTGCAATGCCGACGCGTCGTAGCGCTCTCTGGTCCATGTTACCCGTGGGAAGGGCTGGGTGCTCTCGGTGTCGGCCTGCCTGGCCACCTGGTTTTCAGCCTCACAGGGCCAGCAGTGTTGGACACATGGTTCGCGCGCCAGGCTGGAGCGACGAGGCGCGCGAGGCCAAGCGCGACGAGCTGCGCAACGTGCTGACAGCGGCGGTCTGCGCGGGCGGCGGCCGCGACGGCGACGTGTACTACTACCAGGGCATGCACGCTGTTGCCGCCGTGCTGCTGTTTGAGGTCGGCGAGCGGCCCGCGTATGTGCTGCTGCGGCGGCTGGCGCGCTGCCACCTACGCGACTGCACGCGGCGAGCCCCTGCCCCCCTGCGCACGTAGTCGGGGTCCATTATGTGAACCGGATTGTGCAAAGGCAAGTGCTGCTGGGGGCGTGCCGGGCTTTTTTTGCACCATTGCTACAGGATTTTCCACTGTTGTCTCTGCCATGCACTGCATGCAGCCTGGAGACTTCAACAATCAAGCGGCCGGGCCGGTGCTAGGAGGCGCTCACCCAGCCTTAGGCTCCGCGCCTCGGCCCGACTCCACGCACAGACCCTGTTATGCCCTAACCCTAAGCCTGTCATCGGGCGCGCACGCGGCAGGCCGGCGATGCATGCGGTGGTGGAGCTGCTGGGCCTGCTGCTGCCGCTGCTGCGCCGCCTGGACGCGCCGCTGGCCGCGCACCTGGAGGCCGCGGGCCTGGGCGAGGGGCCGCCCGTGTTCGCGCTCGCGTGGGTGCTCACCTGGTTTGCGCACGGCGTGCCGGAGCTGCCGACCGCCGCGCGCCTGTTCGACGCGTTCCTGGCATCGCACCCGCTGCTGCCGCTGTACGCGGCCGCGGCCGCCATGAAGGCGCGCGCTCTCCCCTATACCCTACTGCAATCCCGCACGGCGCCCCATTTCGCCGCGCCTGCATGCTTGTTGGATAGGGTGTAGGGCAGGTCTGGCGTCGCACTCGCTGCTGCCGCTGTACGCGGCCGCGGCCTGAAATGTAGGTGGGCGCCCCGCGGCGCTCGAGCCCCGCGCACGCCGCGCCTGCGTGCTCATTGGGTGGGGTTTAGGGGAGGGTCTGACGTCGCACCCGCTGCTGCCGCTGTACACAGCCACGGCCGCCATGAAGGTGGGCGCCCTGCCCCCGCACGGCGCCTAAGGCCCTGCGCACGCCGCGGCTGCGCGCTCGTTGGATAGGGTCTATGGCAGGGTCACCAGGTCGGCTGCTGCATGCACGCCACAAACACCACGCAGGCTCCTCTGCGCGCGGGAGCTGGCCGAGGCGCGCACACCCCGCTGCCGCGCGAGCCGCGCCCGGTGCGCGCGCGTGCGGCTCACCAGTCGTCTTGAATGGGACTGTGGACAAAGGTGTATCATGGAAGAAAGCCCATCCCTGCCTCGGGGGCGCAGGCGGCGCGGGTGGTGCTGCTGGCGGAGGACGACTACGCGGAGCTGCACCGCGCGCTGACCAACCTGGACGTGCTGGGCGCGGTCGGCGGCGCGGACGAGCTGGCGGTGCGCGCGCAGGCCGAGCTGCGCGCGTTCCCGCCGTCCGCGCTGCTGCGCGCGGAGCGCATGCGCCTCGCCTGGTGCGCGCCCCTGCGTGCCTGGGCCCCCATTGTGTGCTCAGGCCTGGCGTGTTGATCAGGTTAGATGTGGATGCCCTAACCCTACCATATCAGGGTTTTGACGGCAGCACAGCTGGCTGAGTGTAGCGGCCAGGCGCGGCATCAGCTGCATGTGCAGCCACCGCTGCAAAATATGCCGGCTCAGACCCGCCCTGTGGCCGCCAGCTCCACGGCGGCGGAGGCGTTCCTCGAGGACGGCCACTGGGAGGTGCCCGCACGGCCCGAGGCGGGCTTCCAGCCCTCGACCGGTGCGCCCTTCGCGCTAGCTGCCTGGCATGCGTGCACCTTTGTCAGTATTCCTGTATGCTGGCGCGTGGTAGCCCAGCCACAGCATCTGGGTGTAGGCACACAGCATGCTTGGACCTACCGCGTGCATGCTGCTTGGTCATGCTGTACCAGTTGGTTCGCCCTAATGCTGCTGTGCCCATAGAGGCTGCTAGGCCTCAGTCTACACGGGCAGGCAGCAAGGCCAAACGCAGCAGCACATGCATTGGTGCGCTTGTTTGCGTTGGACTGGCCCCCATTGCACTGACGCCGAGGGGGCGGCTCGCCCGGCGCAGACACGCTCGCGCGGCTCGCAAAGCTGGCCGCGCCGTTGCTGCAGGGCCGGCGCGCCGGCAAGGCCGATGCGCGCGGCACGGCGCTCGCGGCGGCCCTCTCGCTTGGCTCCCTCGGCGTGGGGCTGGTGCTCGTCGCGCTGTTCGCGCGCGTGGACCCGGGGGGGGTCCAGTGGCGTCTGTAGGATAGCCTGTTCCCCGCTTGCCCTCCGCTCTGACAGGCTACCGCAGCGCCTGCACGCGTGCGCGGGCTGCGAATGTGCACCAGCGGCAGCCTGTCAGAGCGGAGTTGCGGGCGCTGCGGTTGCGTTTGAAAGGAAACCTGACATAGGCGCATGTTTCCGCAGCGGCACCATTCTTGGGCAGACGCTCAGGCGTTTGCCGGCCGCCAACGCCTGTGTACATTACCGCTGCAGTCTGAGGGGTGCTGTGACTTTGCAACTGCGGTGTTAGGCCAAAGGGACTTGGAAGTAGGTCTGCAGTCATATGTGAGTGAGCGGCCTGCAAAATTGTTGTCATGTGATGCAGTTGACATGTGCATTAGATGCTTGGGGTTTGCTAATCACGCAAGGCCTGCCAGAATGTTACGGGTAACGGGTTGTGCCTGAGCCACGGCGCCCACGGCTTGCACACCCAGCCAGCCTGTACTTCATCACGCCTGAATGCAAGTTTGCTGCTGACTATGCATACCGCGGGTCACGCAATCACAGCAAGTCACCGCCAATCCGGCGCAAAATCACGGTCAGTGAAAAGCACACTTGCAGAGTTCCACACAGTTTCAGCGACACACGCTGTCAATAATGCACACGGACGCCCACAGCAAACCGCGCCCCACACGCCACTCACCCTCACCCATGCCCGACACACCACTCTTACCCACGCCCGCCCGTCAAATTGGCACGCACGGAACCAAGCACAGAGTAAGCAGGAGCAGAGCATGCGCGTCAGTGACAAGCTGCGGCAGCACCTGTGTGCTACATACAGCGGCAGTCACGACGACCCAGCGCGCTGACACACTGCTAGCGCCCGCCCGGCACAGGCTGCCGGCAGCCCGACACGCCGCGCACGCTGCCGCGCAGACCCCGTCGCAGCCGCGCTCGCAGCCTCACTGCGAGCGGCACGCCAGCACGTCAGGGTCACACCTGCTGCGAGCAGCACGCAGCAGCCAGCCAGGTCGGACACGGAGAGGTGCGAGAGGGGGGGCGAGGGTAGGGAGGGTTAGGGCCAACGACCCTCACCTGCTTCCCCTGCCGCTTGGTGAAGCCCAGCTCGTTCTCGTCCGCATACCTCTCCATGAACCGCATGAACCTGCGGCCGCGCGCCCTCACGCTCGTCACGGCGCAGCGCGACGCGCTCGGCAGCTGGCCAGGAGCGCGACAAGGCCGGGGCACAGCCACGCACGCCGACAGCCGCGAGCGAGCCAGCAGGGTCTCGACACCGCGGACCGCCGGGCAGCTCACGCGGACGGCAGGGCGCGGCGGAGCGGCGCGCCTGTCCCACTCGAACGAGCTCCGCATGGTGTACTTCGCCTCTATGCGGTCCGGCTTGCCGTTGACAAACTTTGCCTGCACGTCCACCGTCTGCAGCAAGCCCTCGTCGTCCTCCAGGTACAGCCCCGTGATGTCCCCCAGGTCGCTGGACGCCTCAAACACCGACGGCTGGTTGAACGTGAACATTGCCGTGCCGGAGGAGCCGTCGCGTGCGCGCGTCAGCTTCACGTCCGGCACGCTCGGCTCCTTGATGCCCTTTATGAACTGGATGGACGACGCCATGGACAGGATGGTCGCCCCATACGCCACGCGCTGGCCCCTGCGCTTGTGCCCGGCCCACCCGCCGCGCCGGCCTGCGCGGCGCACAGGCCGCTGCTGGACCTTGCCTGCCACTCATATGGCAGCAGCCACGCGCTTGCTCCTCACACAGCGCTTGCGTGCGCCGGGCAGGCAGGCAGCAGGAGCAGACCTGGGCACGGCGTCTGCAGGCTGCCGCGCAGAGTCACGCATCGCGCGGTGCTGAGGCACGAGCAGCTCACGACTGACGGGTGCGCCATTGCTTGCACCTGCTGCGTGAGGTTTGTGCAAAATATCAGGCTGACTGCGCACAGCTTGCACGCCTGAAAGTCAAGCAGCTTCTTGCGCCTGATCCGAGGTGGGCGCAGCCTGGCATCTCGCCACGCAAGCAGCAAGCCCTGAGGGTATTGTACTACAGATACCGACCAGGACTCGCTGCATGAACAGACTGCAATGCTGGTAAGAAACGCCGGTTGGCCAGTCCTCTCTATACCGGGACTTCCTTGAGCTTGTGACCACTTGTGCACTACGAGGCATTTGCCCTCTTATGGATGCCGGCCCTCCTAGCGTACCAGAACCTGGGCAGGCTGTGGATGTTGCCAGGCAAGCTCGGGACGCCGAGGAATACGAGTTCACCGGCGATTGGTTCAGCCATAACATCTCAGTCTGGGAGCGCATCTTTTCCGCCCGAGCCTGGCTGGACAGCAGCAACAAGGCGGTGCACGTGCTCGAGGTCGGCAGCTGGGAGGGGCGCTCGGCTGTGTGGCTCCTGACTCGCGTCTGCGGCCACGGCGCCTCAACGCTCACAGCCATCGACTGCTGGCGAGGCGCGGCCTTGTATGGGAGCAACGCGCAGGTGATGTCCCTGCCGCGGGCTGGTCAGCCTGACCGGCGTGCCCTGCAGCGGAGGCTCCGGCCGACAGTGCCCGGCCGCCGCGCAGAGGTTTGGCCTGGACGCAGTCAGGCACAGCTCGGAGGCGGTGGAGGCGCGCTTCGACCGCAACGTGGCCGCGTCAGGCGCCGGGCACAAAGTGACCAAGCTGAAGGACACCTCGCTCAGGGGGCTGGCACGCTTGGTCGCCGGGGCCAGCAAGCTGTTCGACGTGCGCCCAGTGCTTGTCCGCTCCTTGTGACATGCATGTGCAAGACCTGAACGGGCGCCTGGCGTCTCAGGTTATCTATGTGGATGGCAGCCACAAAGCGCGCGACGTCATAGCTGACGCGGTGCTCGCCTGGGCCTTGCTGCGGCCCGGCGGCATTTTGATCTTCGACGGTGCGCCTGCTAGCTTTGTGAACAAGGGACAGGGGTGTCCCGCTATGGCTTGTTGACTGCTGTGTGCTGTGCAGACTACAAGTACGAACACATCGTGCGGTTGCCTCCTGGGGACTACCCCAGGAACGCAATCGACGCGTTTGTTAAGCTGTTTGAACAGGTGCGTTCCACCCTGGTTGTGCAAATTGCGAGTGGGTACATGGGTGTACGACATCCAGCATGTGCAGCATGTATATGAAAGTGTGCGCTGCTTGCCGCAGGAGCTCTTTGTTCTGCATGTTGGCTACCAGTTCATTGTCGAGAAGTGTGATGCAAACACTGGCCACACGGCTCATCAGTGACACCAGCTCTTGTGCCTGAGCCAGAGCACTCCCTGCATGGCCCTAGACCCACGCACATGCCCTCAGCACAGGCACTAATAGCTAATAATAGTTCAACACACTGAGCCCTTCCACTTGAAACAGCACGTGACACCCATGTCACGGCAGTTGACCCGACGGGACGGACCCATAGAAGCAGCTCTCATGCAGCCTTCCCGGCTGATGCCTGCCACTCCTGCCGGCACTGGCTCTGCAGGCGCATGCGTCGCGTGCAGCGCATGCGGAATGCAAGCGCTGGCGTTCAGAGCCCCAGCAAGACAGGTATCATGTGCAGCCCCACGGGCTGCCGCTGCCCATGCTGCCTGCGACTGGGAAGGAGGGGCTGCTGCCTGCGGTGATGCGCTCCTCGTGCGCGCTCCCTGGCACCGCACGCAGCACCCCCTGCGCCTGTACAGACCGCCTGCATCACATCAGCACGGGCTTTCCTGCGGGGCAGCATCCGGGCTGCCGGGCGGCCGGCCCTGGCTGGTGTCCCCGCCGCACCCGCTGCCCGCAGCCGCCTGCTCGCCACCCGACTGGGAAGTGCGCATGACCAAATTGCCCGGTGCGTCGTCCGCGAGCAGCCCCGCTGCAGCACCCTGCCGCGCTGCGCACGCGCTGCCCCCCGGCTCGCCGCCGCTGGCCGGCAGCGCGCCGTGCGCGCCGTCCCCGGCTGCTGTGGCAGCGGCGGTGGCCGAGCCCGCAGCAGGGCCCGCCTGGCACCCTAGGGCATCCGGCAGGCGCCCGGGCGCTGCCAGGCACGGCGCATCTCCGCCCGGCCTGTCCGGGGCATCTGCGCTCCGGGTCATCAGCGCGGCGACTCGGGGCAGCACAGGCCGTGAGGAAGCCGGGACGAAGCCGCCGGGCCGGGCGCGGGCCGCTGCCAGGCATGCGCTCAGCGCGGGCGGCATCGCCTGCGGCCGCGCATGCGCACTCACGACGTGCGGCTCAGCAACCCATGTGCCCCGGCGGTCGTCGCATCGTCACCCGGGCTTGCCCAGCAGCGCACCATCGCCTCTGTGAGTGTGTATAGCATCGCCAACCGCCTGGCTCTTCGGCTGTGCCCTGTGCTGCAGATAATCCGGTAGCGGTGCCAATGTTGAGTCGTGCACAGGTCGAGCACAGCGCCTGTCTGAGCTGTCAGGCAGGGGGGTGGCGGGCCAGGCAGGGGCGCGCCTGCGCGACGGGCGCCGCGCCGACGATGATGAGGTGGTTCCGCGCGCGCGTCAGCGCGACGTTCAGCCGCTGCGCGTTGGCGGCAAACGCGCCGGCGCGCGCCACCGTCAGCGACAGCACGACCGCCGCCTTCTCCATGCCCTGCGCGGAACACGGATCCCCAAGCCCACCCTCATCCAGAAAACCTATGATGCAAACCCCGGAGACTGAGGAAGCGGCCTTGACACTGAGCGGACTAACATGCTAGGTAATGTGCATGATGACTCACAGAGGCAGAATCAATGTGCGCATAAGCTGGCATGCTGCCCGCGTCCAGGCCGGCCGCTTGCCTGAAAGGAGTCCACGGTCGCCACAGTGACATCGCTGAGGTCTGCAGCAGGCTCCTGCGCAGCTTCCGGGCGCTCGCGGCCGCCTTCGCTGCCGTGAGCGCCCCCTGCAGGCTGCTGCGGCTGCTGCCGCGCCAGCAGAGCCTGGATGAGTGCCGCCTGCGAGCGCAGCAGGATGAGGTGGCGTTGAACTTCGGCGCGACGCATCCCGTCAACACTTTGACGCCTGCACCTGCAGTGTACATGTGTCAGCGCTGCAAGCCGTGCCGATCCATAGCAGGTGTGACACACGGATCAGTGTCAGAATGCTCACTGCATGCTGATGAGTGCGCGAGAGGGACTGTGCACATGGTGTGCAAGATGAGGTCAAGCAGCGCGGCCGCGCCTGCGCCCGGAAGAAGCAGATGACTCCGATGTCGGCCGGCGCGATGCCCCCGGACGCCAGCTGACCCAGGATCTGCTTCGGCACACCCGCTGTGTCAGCGCCGCGTCGAGGAGCCCGGACATGCGAAGACCACCTGCTTGAGGATGTGTCACGTCTGAGCGCAGGTCATGCGCCGGCCGGGCGGCGCGCCTGCACGACGGCAGCAGCCTCGGCCCGGTTGGCGGCGCTGCGGCTGCCCGCGGCGGCCTCCTCGCGGCCGCGCACGTCGCAGAACACCAGCGGCTGCAGGCCCGGCAGCAGCGGGCCGCGCTGCGCGGCGCTGCACCCGTCGAGCAGGCTGCCGCCGTAGAACGCCGCGTTGGCGATGGCTGCCAGCGCCGGGTGGCAGCTGCGCGCAGCAGGACTGCGTGACGGCGTGGCATGCGGGCGTGCCACGCCTCTCTCACTGACATCTCCGACCGGTGCCCCTGGTGACTCGCGCCCTGCTGGATGGGCTGCCTGAGCCCGCCCACGACCTGCCCAGGCCCTGGCACCGCCGCCTCAGGGTCAGCTCGCCAGCTGGCATGTGCAGGCATGCACAGCCAGCAGCATGCCGGGGACACTGACCCGCCTCTCTGATGATGCTGCCGTGCCCGTCAGCGGCCCGAGCGGGCCGCACCGGTACTGCCGACGCAGCAGGTGGCAGCCGCCCGCGGCCGCCAGGCGCGAGAACAGCGGCCGCAGAAGGCCGTGCGCCGGGGGGCCTGCACCAGGGTCCGCGCCCTGCGGCGCCACCTCCGCGGGCGCCGCGAGCACGGGCGGCAGCTGGCAGGGGTCGCCCGCCAGCACCGCAAACCTGGCGGGAAACAATGCACTCACCCAGACATCAAGCACGTGTGTGTGCGTGCCCAGACATGGGCTCTCCGCGTCTGGCGCGGCACCTGCATGCACCGGACAGGCGGCCCTCTTGGCCCACCCTGCTGCTGCTGGAATGCAGCACCAGGGCGCGGCAACATCAGCATGCACAGCCTGGCCCGTGCCATGCGCGGCGCGATGTGGGAGGCTATCAGGCTCACCATCTGTGCAACTCAAGCCTTGCAGGTGTATGCCGGTGTATGCCAAAGGCACACAGCGCTCGAGCCATAAACAATTGCTGGCATGCAAGGCGGCGCCCTTGCTGCTTGCGAGGCGCGCCGGCAGCCGGCGCGCGCCAGCGGCAGCATGGACAGCGGCTCGACCATCTGGCTGGCCTCGTCTAGGACGGCCACGTCAAATGCGATGCCGTCCATCGCCGGCAGCGACGCCGAGCAGCACGTCACGCCCACCACCGCCGCACTGCCCAGCCGGCGCTGCCTCGCGCGCGCCGCGCCGGCCTTCACCTGCCGGGCGCTTTCTTGCGCACATGTTCAGAGCAGGCAGGTCAAGTGTTCGGATAACAAGTCGCGCGAGGACGGTAAAGACGGTAGAGATGCGTGAGGAACAGCTGTGTCTGGATGGCGCAATAGGTGAATCTGAGAGGTGGCGGCACGCTGGGCCTCCTTGTCAGCATGCGATCTTTGATCGACCAGGAAAGCGCACGTCATGCACAGGGTATAACCCCAAGAGCTGCGCGCCTGAGCCAGCTCCGCACGCAGCACGGCAGCCTCTCCGGGCGAGCCGGCCGCCTTGAGCATGTCGGCCAGCTCGGCGGCGGCGTCGTTGCGACCGCCCGCGCCGCAGTGCAGCGAGTTGCCCAGCAGCCGGCGGTCGATGCGGCGCAGCGCTCCGACGCGCAGGAAGTCTGCAGGCCCGGGGCTGGGTCAGCCCCACACCCTGGGCTGTGTGTGTGCTCCTGGCACGGTAACCATGCTGGGTCTGATGCATACATCCCAAGTTTGCTGGGCCAATGAGCATGCAACCATGAGGTCGCACACCAGGTGCCCATAGACTGGCTGCTTGCAACGCCACGCCTGGCTGGTGTGAAGTCGGTGCATTGCTGCAGCTGACGCAGGGCCTGCGCTCGGCCGTTCTCGCAGCGGCCCGGCACAGTGGCGCGGGGCGGCGGGCGGGGCGTGCCCGTGAAGCCCGAGTCGAGCAGGCCGACGAGCACGCGGTCGACCGCGACGTTAGTGTTCGCGGCGACCAGGCAGCGCGCGCCACCCGCCGCCGCGAAGAAGTGCAGCAGAGCCACGAGCAGCGCCGACTTGCCCGTGCCGAATGGGCCGTGCACCACGCAGAGCGGGCTGGCTGGCGCCTGCGCGCGGTTTGGAGGAGCCGTCATGCGCAGCCGCAATGCATTTGCTGCACACGGAGTAGGAGACTCCGAGTATCACCCTACCACGGTGCGCGCGTGCGACTTATCTCTGCTGTTTGAAAGCGCAAGGCGCGTCTCGTGCAGCCCGCTTTAACATATTAAAAAAAAATTCAAATGAAAAAATAAAAACCTCTGCGGGCGCGTGCATGCGTGCAGGGCGCCCGGCGCGCCTGCGCGCCGCCGCCTTTGGCAAACCACGGCACCGTCGCCCGCACAACGGCCGCCTGCTCCGCGTTCAGGCTAAAGCGCGCCACCACCGCCCTGGCGGCTGCTTCAACCGCGCACGCGCTTTCATGCCCGGCTGACGCGCGCACGGCTTGCCCCGCTGCCGTCTCTGGATGCGCATGTGCAGCCGGACCTGGAAGGTCCGCAGCAAGGCCGTTTGCGGAGCAAGGTGGGGCGCCCGGCGCCAGCCCCGCTCCCGCCTCCCCTGCCCACGAATGCCAGGCTTAGCATGCCTGGCGCAGACACCAATGCCATCTGACGGGCAGTGACCTCATATGCTGCAACCACGCCAGGCAAATGCTCCGCATGCCGCACGGTTTGCGTGGCCGCTCCTCTGTTCATGGGGCATGTTGCAACGCCCAAGCAAAGCCGTGTCAGGTATACCAGACAGCGACAATTGCAAGGCAGCATCCGAGGGTTGCGCCTCGTACCCTGGACTGCGCAGTCGCGCGCGGTCGTCAGAGGCGGCTGCAGCAGCGCCGGCAGCAGGGGCAGCGCGCGCAGGCCGGGCGAGTGCAGCATCGCCAGCATGGCGAGCTCCGTGCTGGCCTCCGGGCCATGCAGCGCGCACACAGGCTGCTCCCCGCGCATGCTGGGCGGCGCGCCCGCCAAGAACTCGACCTGGAACCTGCATGCACCGCTTGCGCGCCTTACCTAGCACGCTGGCATGTGGAATGTTTCGATGAGCCTTGACATGCAGATCCCA
>JAABUR0100003485.1_pt1 | contig 22009 bp, 25 predicted proteins | sample 5560091 | NCBI WGS metagenome assembly JAABUR01 (sample SAMN10711879, study PRJNA513375) | rock metagenome | isolation source: Antarctica rocks | place: Antarctica: Victoria Land, University Valley sud
CGACGTGCCGCTTGCGCATGACGGACCTCCGGTCGCGGGGGACAAACGACCACCGTGCGCACTCTACACCCCGGTCTCCTATCCGTCTAACGACCTTGCACGGAGCACTAGCCGGTGGAAGCGCAAGCCAAACGCGCGGGGCGGCAGGCACGCCCAGACGGCGTCGTCGGCCTCGCCCAGCGAGCCGAGCATTCGATAGGCGACCGCCCGCAGATGGGTTCGGTTGGCCTCGAATTGCGCTGCGAGCCAGTCGTGTTCGGCCATCGGTCACATTTCCTCGTTGCGCTTCGTCATAGGAGTGACGGACGAAACGCGGCTGATGTGACGCGGGGCGTCGCGGGGGCGGACGGCGCGGGGCTGAAGACCCCGCGCTGAACCTACGATGCCCCTCCGGGGGCTATAAAGGAGAAACCATATGCAAGCACGGATCAGCAACCCAGCGACAACAGTGTCTGGCGCCCTCCAGGCGCTGCTGGCCCTGTCGAAGGCCGCGGAACAGGGGGGAGTGCCGCCGGAGACGCGCGACCTTGTCCACCTGCGCGCGAGCCAGATCAATGGCTGCAGCGTCTGCGTTGACATGCACGCTCGCGCCCTCAAGAAGGGAGGCGCCACGGACGAGCGCCTCTTCGCGGTCGCGGCCTGGCGGGACGCGCCCTACTTCACCGACGCCGAACGTGCCGCACTGGCGCTGACCGAGGCCGCCACCCGGCTCAGCGACCGGGAGGACCCGGTACCGGACGAGATCTGGGACGAGGCCGCCCGGCACTACGACGAGCCGGCGCTTGGAGCCCTGCTCATCTCCATCGCCCAGATCAACGTCTGGAACCGCCTCAACGTCACCACCCGGCAGGTGGCGGGCGCGGAGTGGTGAGCGGCACCGGGCGGACCGGCCGCCTACCACGGACGGACAAACCAGGGGGGTGGAACGGGACACGCCCAAGTCGCCAACGGGCAGTAACCAGCGATGGGGGATCAATGAAGACACAACGAGTGCAAGGAGCTCCGTGAGTCGGTCTGGACCCTAATGGCCACAGCCAGGGGATGACGGGGCCTGTCGGCTACTGGCACGTTGACGACATCACGAAGATTCCGCACGTCACTCGTGTCGGCGCGGCTGAGGCGCAGCCATGCCTCGTGCACGGCGTCATCCGTCTCGCTTAGCGAGCTGAGCATGCGGTGGGCCACCCCCCGTAGATGACCGTGGTTCTCCTCAAAATGGTCTGCCAGCCAGTCGCGTCCTTCCATCCATCACCCATTCGGTCACATTCGTGGGTTGCGATCCGTCAAAGTAGTGACGGTCGAAACGCGGCCGGTGTGACAAGGAGGTTTTCATGGCTCAGGGTATCAACGCGATCATCTATCCGGTCAGGGACATCGTGCGGGCAAAGACGCTCTTTAGCCTGCTCGTGGGTGCGGAGCCGTATGCCGATCAGCCCTACTATGTTGGCTACAAGGTGGGCGACCTGGACATCGGCCTCGATCCCAATGGGCATGACAAGGGCATGACTGGCCCTGTCGCTTTTTGCGAGGTGGACGACATCAAGACCCGTCTGCAACGCCTCCTCGAAGAGGGTGCTGTCGCGGTGCAGGAGGTCCAGGATGTCGGTGGCGGGAAGTTGATCGCCTCGGTCAAGGACGCTGACGGCAACATGCTCGGGCTTACGCAGACGCCATAGTCGATTACCGTCAGCCCCGGCCCGGCGTGCGCCCTCAGCTCCAAGGGCCTCTCCTGTTTTCGACGGGAGAGGGGAGGGCTGATCTTGAGATGTGTGGCAATTTATGATCATTACCGACATCAGCACACCCTTCGCCCGGCTCGACGGGAGAGGGGCCGGGGATGAGGGTAATTGGAATGACTCAGTCGCCTCGCTCCACGCAGCAACGGATAGACGACGCGCTGCACCGGCTCGCGCACGAGGTCGACGCCTGGGTGGCGACCGCCGACCCCGCGAGCGGGACACCCTATCTCATCCCGCTCTCGTTCCTGTGGGACGGCTGCGCTCTCCTGATCGCCACACCGGCCGCCAGCGCGACCAGCCGTAATCTGCAGACCACCGGCAAGGTCCGCCTCGGCATCGGCCCGACCCGCGATCTCGTGCTCATTGAGGGAGCGGTGGCCGCCCTGCCGGCTACCGAAATCCCGGATGAGGTCGGTGACGCCTTCGCCGCCAAGACCGGCTTCGACCCGCGCCAGCTCTCTAGCTCCTATCTCTACTTCCGTATTCACCCACAGCGACTCCAGGCTTGGCGCGAAGCCAACGAACTCGAGGATCGCGAGCTCATGCGGGGCGGAAAGTGGGTCGTCTCCTGACCGAGCGGGACACGGAGGTCATCGCGTAGCCCGACCAGGACATCTCGCCTACAGGTCCTGACTGTTTCTTTCGACCGCGACATCCGTCCCAACCGCTGTCTCTGGCGTTCCGGCATCCAGCATGCTTCGGAACGACGTTGGCGGCTGAGGGCAGCGGGGAGGGACCGCTCTCCGGCTGCCCTCCTCGCGGCCGCGCGGTGTTGTGTGCGCCGCGATGTTGGGTCTTCACGGCATGGATACTGCAAAGTCGTCCCTGGCAGGGGATGTCCTGGAAGGAGTGCTGCGTGAAGTGGCTCATTACGGAAGCCCGTAGTGGGATGTGGTTGCAATCGAGGTAGGGAGTAGGGGAATGCACTCATTGAGGAAGAACGTGTTAATGACCGCGGCGATTGCGGCGACGGTCGGCTTGGGGGTGCTTGGGGGCGTGGTTGGCCTGGCGCAGGATGCCAGCCCGGCCGCCGGTTCGGCGGCGTGTCCGCCGGCGAGCCCGTCCGCGAGCCCGATGGCGACGTCGATGGCCAGCCCGACGGCGGGGGCGATGGCGAGTCCGAGCGCCAGCCCGGCGGCCTGCGCGACGGGAAATGCCGGCGCCGCGCAAAGCGAGATGACGGTGACCCTGGTCGATATCGCCTTCCAGCCCAAGGAGATCACGATTCCGGCCAACACGGCCACGACGGTCAGCCTGCCCAACAAGGGCGCCGCGGCTCACAACTTCAACATCGACCAGTTGAACATCCACTCTGGCGATGTGACATCGGGGCAGACGGGCTCGGTCACGATCAACGCCGCCGCCGGCGACTATCAGTATTACTGCAATATTCCCGGCCACAAGGAAGCGGGAATGGTGGGGACGCTCCACGTCACGTAGCCGCCAGCGCGGCGAAGCGGTCAGTGGTGATGACGGGCGGGGATTTATACCCCGCCCGTCATGCTGTCGCGAACGGAAGTCAGAAGTCAGAAGTCAGGAGGACGCAGGTTGGGGGCGGGGGTCGGAAGCCAGGTGATTCGTAACCGGCGTGTCGCTGGGTGTGACGATGGCCGCGGGTCGCGATGCGGCGCGTTCCGCGACCCGCTGGTGGTCAGCCCAGGAAGGGCGGTTCTGAGGCGACGGGTGACCTATGCCGCGACGGCTACAACCTGAGGGGTGGCGATTGCCGGTGGGGCATCTCACGCGGCGAGTCCCAATGAGTTGTATATGCGTATATCTCGATAATATGATATACTAACCGAGACTGAAAGGAGACACCCCCATTGTGGGGGGATACGACTATGAAAAGACTACTGACTCTGTTCAACCGCCCGGGCCGGCCAGCCGGCTCTCGCTTCGATCGTTACTATGGCGACGTCATTCGCTCCGGCGTCGGATATCCGACCGCCGATGAGGCGCGTCGCGATCTCGCCAGCCACAACCGGACCTTGATCCGCCATGGTTGGATGCGGTAGCCGCGATCACATACGTCCGCCCGACGACGCCCCGCGATCGATCGATCGCGGGGCGTCGTCGCGTTTGGGGCCATGTGTACCAAATGGGGACCGACCCCGCTGGGGTTCATCAGCTCGATCATCGTCGCCAGACTGACCCGGATCAGCGCGGGCGCCAACGCGCCCCCGGTGCCTTCGCACCCTCAATCGGCGACGGCCCCACGCCAGCACTAGCGGAACGCTCGGATCACGAGCGAGAGGGGCCGCAAGCGAGGTCGGGTGTGGGATCGTGCGGCGCGGCGGCGCCATGATGCAGTCCAGGAGGAACACCCGCCAACATGTCTCATGCGGGTTGCACGACGGTGGGTGGAGTGGCGCCGGACAGGGCATGCTTCGCGTCTGCTCGATCGACTTCCGCAAGTGGACGCTGCGGGCACGGGAAGCCGGCCTGACGGTGGCTGACGACCGCACCTGCCGCCGCCACACCGGCTTCCCGCTGCTCCCGAATCCGGTCACCCTTTATGACGACTGCTCTAGCGCGATGCCGCACTCCGCTCTTCCGCGACCCATTGGGCGACCCGCGACGGGTAGATCTGCTCGGTCAGCAGGGTCTGGAAGTGTGTGCCGCGCTCGTCCGGCGGCCCAACGTTGAGCCAGGCGCCGAGCACGTCGTAGCCCGCGTGGTAGGTGAAGATGTAGGCCCGCCAGAGGGGGTCGGCGATGAACCGCAACCGCTGCCGCGCCTCCGCCGCCGAGAGCAATCCGAAGCGTTGGAGGTAGGTGACGACCTCCGTCTCGTCCCGCCCGTCGTCGTGGAGGAGGAGGGCGGCGTTGCCGGGTACGGCGCGCAACGCTCGTTGCGCTCGGGCGATCGCCGCTTCTCGCTCGGGGTCGCCGTCCAATCCGACGAGGGGATAGACGCGCTCCGCCTGAAACAGGAAGCGCTCGTCGCCGGGGAAGGCGACCCCCTCGGCCAGGGTCGCGATCCCCTCCGCGATCACGCACTCCGGGGTGTTGATCAGTTGGATGGCGTGCTCGCCGTAGCCGAGCTCGCGGTAGAGCCGCCGCTCCTTCACCGCGTGCTCGGTATGGTGGCCGGGGTAGGCCTCGTGGCAGAGGAGATCGGTCAACCGATGAGCGTGGATCGGCAGGTCGGTGTTGAGCTCGACGCGCGAGTGAGCATCTCCCAGATACCAGTTGTACCCACTCCACGGCTGGTCGGTGACGAACCGGAACTCGACCGCTTCCCCCGCCGGGAGCTCCACGATCGCCGCCGTTCGTCGCCTGATCTCCGGGACGATGACATCGATCAGCCGTTGCGCGGCCTCCGGCGTCACCTCGAACCGACGGCGCCAGGCGATCATCCGCTCCGCCACGGGACCCTCCCCCGGCAGCAGCGCGTCAAGCTCGGCGATCGCCTCCTGGAAGGTCTCGTCCGGTGTTCGCTCCGGCTCGACGTCGAAGCAACTCCGGACCTCGTCCCGGTACGCCAGACGCTCCCCCGCCAACCGCCGGCAGGTGACGATCATGGCCGCGACCTGGGCGGTCAGATACCCAACCCGGGTCTCGCTTCCCGCGGTCTCCGCGACTCCCACCGCGAGCGCTCGGGCAGCATCCAGCAGGCGCGCGGGCTCCGGTGGCTCGCCGGTGAGCGCCTCGTCTCGGAGGGTATCCGGTCCGACGTAGGCGTCGACGTAGCCGGGAACGTGCCGCTCGATGCCAAACGCCAGGAGGACGTAGGCGCGCGACAGCGGGTCGAGCTCGGGATGCGAGGTCACGCTGACTCCTTCTCGTCTCGCGCCGCACGCCCGCGACTCAGCCCGGCGTGCCGGCGTCCATCACCACGAATCCAGGATGAGCGGCGTGTCGAGCGACGATGCAAAGGGCAAGGTAGGGTGGAATCACGCCCGGCGGAGAAAGGACCAGCGCCGCGGGGGTGCCGGGGCGGCGAGCGCGGCGTCGCCGCCAGGGTGGGGATCGAGGCCAATTTGGGCGCGGCGCCAGGGGACGAAGACCTCGTCGAAGAGAACCTGGATCAGCGCCGCCGCCGGCAAGGCGATGAACGCGCCCGCGAAGCCGAGCAGCGCCGCCCCGACCAAGCCGGCGATGATCGTTACCATCGGGTGAACGTGAAGCTGCCGGCCCTCGATCACCGGGGAGATGGCGTGCCCCTTGATCAGCTCGATCAGGAGCGAGGCGGCGAGGGCGAGACCCATGGTGGTCAGCCCGTGAGTTGCCGCGATGGCGAGAATCGGGACCCGCGCCAGCCAGACCCCGAAGAGCGGGATCGCCTCACCGGCGCCGCCGATGACGCCAAGCAGCAGCGGGTAGGGGACATGGAGGAGGGCGAGCGCCGCCCAGGTCATTGCCCCGACGACGATCATCGTCATGCCACGAGCCCGGAGGTACAAGCCGACCCGCTGCCACATCTCGCCGAGGACCCGTGCCGTCTCCGCCTGGTGGCGGGGAGGGGTCAAGGAGAGGATTGTCGCCAGCATGCGCTCGCGGGCGAAGACCATCATCAGCGAGAGGATGATGACGCTGAAGAGATCGACGAAGAGGAACCCGAACAGACTCTCCGGCAGCCGGTCGAGCCGCCCACCAACGGCGACGAGGATCCGCTGGCTGAAGTCGACGAGCTGGCGGTCGAGCGATGCGAGCCCAGGGTACTCTCGCTGAAGCGGCGCGTACTTGTCCCGCAGGGCGTCGACGCGACCGACCAGGAGGGGGGCGTCGTGGGCGAGCCGGCCAATGTCGTGGAGCAGCGGTGGAACCACGAACCAACCGCCGGCGAGCACCGCCCCGACCGCCACAAGATAGACGATCAGGACGGCGAGGGACCGGGGCAGGCCGTGCCGCTCGAGGTGTGCGGCTGGGGCGGAGACGGCGGCGGCGAAGATGACGCTGACGAAGAGCAAGACCAGGACGTGCCGCAACTGGACGGCCAACATTAAGCCGCCAACGGTCAGGATGCCCAGCAGCAGCGCGTAATAGATGGGCAGTGCCCGCTGCATCGGCGACCGCTCCAGCGCGACAGGTGCGCGCTGGACGGTCGCCGTGGACGCATCGCCAGGGGAGGAGCGGGACGCATCATCGACCATGTGGGGCATTCCCCCGCCATCTACCGCTTCTCGTTCCCATCCATCAGATCGGCGGTCCTCACGGCTGTCCATGGGGACCACCGTCAGGTGTGCTGCCGCTCCTCTAGGCAGCGGGCGTAGCCACTGGGGTGGCTCCGGCGCTCGGCAAGCCTTGGGTGAGGAAGACCATGACGTGGGTCTTGCTCCCCTCGTCGTGCAGCCATGCGATCCCGGAGTACCCGGAGTCACTCAGCGGCGAGAGGGGGACCGAGAGCTCCTTGCCGCTCGGCGTGCCGGTGATGTTTCCACAGGCAATGTAGGTCTGGATGTTGTCCGCGCTCTCATGAATGTTGATTGCGTACGGACTGGCGGTCAGGTCATTCAAGGAGACGTCGACGACGGTCTCGCTGATCAGCACCGGAATCACGTCTGGGTGGTCGCGGGTGATGTCCTCGTCGAACTTCTTGATCTCCTCGAACGGCTTCCCCGCCAGCGTCTTGACGTCGCCGCCGAGTTTCTTGATCTCGTCGCCGACCGCGTCAGCATCCTCGTGGAGCTTGGCGACCGCGCCATGGTGAACGTTTTCGAGCGGGTACTTGGGAGCGGGATCGAGTTTGTCGCAGGTCCCGGTATGAATGTGGGCCGGGAAGCCCGCCTCCGTCTGCTGCGCGGCGACGGGGGATACCAGACCGAGCACGATCAGGGCCAGCGCCATAGCGATGGCGGCGGCCGATACCAGCGGAGTGCGTTTGGACATCGTGATCTCCTTCTCCACGGGACATGCAACATGCCACAAGGCGCGGGCGACGTGGCGGACCGCATCGCCACCAATGGTGTGGGAATAAAGCACTGGGGGTCTCTTCAACAGCTGAAGGTCGCCGAGGTCGCACCTCCTCCCGCTATCTTCGGCCCTCAGGGCCGCCGCGTCTATATGGGCCGCGCCACGGCGGACCACCGAGCCGCGGCGCCACCCGGTGGCCAGCCGTGGAGTCGATGTCGCGATCGAAGGTGCAGGTGACCGAGCTTCGCCCATTCGCCCCGCACGCGCGCCACAGCCATCAATCCCATTGAGGGGGACCGCCTTTGGAACCGGCTGTCATCAACGGAGCATGGAGGCTTCCGTGCTGGTCATTCCGGCGAACCTGAACCTTCGTCAGCATCTTCGCACACGACATCCGCCGACACAAGCTGCGGTCGATCGCGCTAACGGTTAAGAAGTGACGAACCAGGTGGCGAGGATGCCTTGATAGAAGAACCAATCCGCCTATCAGTCGTCCATCCGAGCTATGCCCCGGCGGCCACGTCCAACTCCGGCAGCAGGACGACGCTCTCCTGCTCGTTCGGGTCGGTCCGCGCCAGAACGGCGACGCAGGGCTCGGTCTGACTCGCGTTCGCCGGCAAGTGCGGCATACCGGCCGGGATATACAAGAACTCGCCGGCGCGGGCCGTCAAGCGCTCCCGTAGACCTTCGCCGAACCACATCACGGACTCGCCCTGGAGGATATAGATCGCCGTCTCATGAGACTGGTGGAGGTGGGCGTAGGCCCGTGCTCCCGGCGGGAACGTCACGAGATGCATACAAAGCCCTCGCGCTCCGACCGTCTCGGCCGAGATCCCGGCGAAGTACGATAGCCCTTGTTTCCCATCGTAGCTGTCGCCGACCGGGACGACGGCACAGGTCGCCGTGGGTACGCTCGCCATCATCTCATCCTCCTCGCTCCCTTATCCATCACCGCCATCGTCTGCTGCTGGCTCGGTCGTTAGGCCACCGACCGCGCGGCAACCGGCAGGGGCGGCGCGGGTCGATGGCGCGTCTCATCCATTGCATCGGTGGAGGCCGGGGGAAGGTTTGAGCGCCACGTCTGAGCGGTCGTGGAGCGTCCCCGCGCGGTCTTCCACGCCTCGCGCAGCCCAAGCGCCAGCAACAGTGCTCCGGTCCAGCCGATCCTCGTCCCGGGGCGAGACCCGCCCGCTGCGACGCGGAGTATGGGCGGAACATGTCCTAGTGCGGCGAGCGCGCCGGGTGAGGCTGGCCCGTTCCCCCCTGGCCCTTTCACCGCTGGCCCCGCGACGACGATCCGCGCCCAAACGACCGTTTCCCGCACGACCCATGCTTCGCGCGACATCCGTTCCTCCTTACCATGGTCGCTTGCCACCGCGCTGGGAGAGGCGATCATCGCCTGACCCGTTCTTCGCCAGGCCGACGGGTGTGGTCCGGCCAGCCGTTCGCTCAGACCGGCGCTCCGTCCTCCGGCTCGTAGCCGAGAACCTCCCGGGCGTGGGAAATATCCCAGAACTGGCGGGGATTGTTCGAGATGCCGTAGACGACCGCCCAGCGCACGTCGGTGGCATCGAGGGCGCGGCTGATGAGCTGGGCGCAGTCGCGGCGACTGAGCCAGACGGCCCGCATCCGCTGGTGCCGTTGCTCCTCGGTGGTCAGATCGAGCAACGCCGGGGAGGAAGCAAGCACCTCGGGGGCCGTCGGGTCGTCTCCGGCGCGGACTGCCCCGATCCGCAGGCAGACCACGGCCAGGCCATACCGCTCCGCGTAGTAGCGGCCAAGCGCCTCGCCATAGACCTTGGAGACGCCGTAGAGCGAGTCGGGCCGGACCTCGACAGTGTGGTCGTAGACGCGGGGATCGTCGAGGTCGTACAGGTCTGGCGCCCCGTCCAGCTCGTACATCCCAATCGCGTGGTTCGACGAGGCGAAGACGACGCGCTCGACGCCGGACCGGCGCGCCGCCTCGAAGACGTTGTAGGTCCCAATCAGGTTATTCGGCAGGATCTCCTCCCAGGGCGTCTCGACCGCTGGCGAGGCCGCCAGGTGGACGACGGCGTCCATGCCGGCGAAGGCGGGCAGAATCGCGTCCAGGTCAGCGATGTCGGCGGCATGGCTGGGGAATGACACCGGCTCCCGCGTTAGGGCGTGCAACTCGTAGCGATCCGCTAGGTGCTCCCGCACCGCCGTCCCGATCGTTCCTTCCGCCCCGGTGACGAGTACCCGCCGCGTCCGCTCCGTTGCCACCGCCCGTCCTCCACTCTCGCGAACTCGTCGCTGATCGTGCCTTCCGTGCTGGGCACCTCCCGTCGTTCGCTCAGCCATCCCCGAGGAGGTGGAGAAACGTCTCCGCGTTGACGATCCTGATCCCGTCGTACTCCCCGAGAACGAGCAGATCCTGGTCCTCGCTGACAACGAACGCGGCGCCGCCAGCCTTCGCGGGCGCCAGGAACTTATCGCCCTTCGGGTCCCGTGAAATGGGTGGAATCGAGACAGGTTCCACGACCTCGGCCCCGGCGAGAATAGCCAGAACGGTACGAAGGTCTCTCGTCGCCACACCCCGGTACTTACGCACCAGCCGAGGACGTTGTAGCACCTCTAACACCTCGTCCATCACCGATGGTGAGACGACGAGGTCGTAATCGGCCGAGTGGTCGAAGAGGAGGCGTCCCCACCAACCGAACGGGCTCATCAGCCCGCGGACGAAAACGACGGAGTCGAAGACAACCCTAATCACGCTGTTTGGCGCGAACCTCTCGGATGGCGGCGTCGATATCCGCGTTGACCTCTTCTTCCGTGTAGCCCTTGTCGAGAATCTCCTGGCGCACCGGCGCGAAGTACTCGTACAGCTCCCGGAGCCACGGTGATCCCGTGGTTGCTTCCCGCACCTCGACCGGCTTGATCCTCAACTCTCCCTCGGCAACGGTGACCCGCAGGAGGCTGTTTTCCTCGATCCCCAGCTCTTTCCGGAACTCGTCCGGAATCGTCATCTGGCCCTTCCGCCGCGCTCGTACAACTTTTGCCATGGGGTTCTCTACTTGCCGCAAGGCGTGACTATTAATCGTAAGAAAGTACGACTGTGTGGCGAGTAGCGTAGGGAGGCGGGGCGGCCCTGTCAATCGCCGAGTGCTGGATCGGGTTAGACGCCTGGATCAGCGCCACCGGCCAGCGCGGCGAGCCCCCAGAGGTCGCGCCAGACGTGATCGGGGCGCTGGTCGCCCGGTGGGCGCTCCACGTGGCGGTTCACCCAGGCCGTTTGGAAGCCGAGCGTTTGGGCCGGTCCAATATCGTACTTGAAGCCGAAGGCGACGTGCAGCACCCGCTCCGACGCCTCCCCGATTCGGGCTATGGCCCGTTCAAACGGAACGACTGAGGGTTTGTAGGCCCGGCACTCTTCGGCCGTGATGACGTCGTCGAAGAGAACTTCGAGGTGGCGCAGCGAGTGGGCGATGATATTGAGGTCGGTGTTGGAGATGATGACCAGGCGCAGTCCCGCCGCTTTGGCCTGGGTCAGGGCCGGCCGCGTATCGGGGAAGGGCTGCCAGGAGCGCATCGCCCGCACCAGCGCCTCCCCCTCCGCGTCGTCCCAACCGTACCCGCGCTCCTCCATCCAGCCGCGCAGACTCTCCGCCAGAACCTCCTTATAGGGCCGGTATTCGCCCCGCACGATGGCGAACTGGATCTCCTCCCATCGCTCGCGCAGGATCCGGCCGGGCTCCAGCCGCTCGTCGCCATACTTCAGGGCGAGGGCCGAGAGAAACGCGCCGACGCCACCTTCCCAATCGATCAGTGTTCCGTAGCAATCGAAGCTGACGACGCGGATCTCGGTCGTGTTCACGACAACCCTCCCACTGCGATGCTGGAGCGACTCCTACGCCGGCACGGGTACGGCGACCCGATGAAGTATGCTCGGGTATCGACCAGGGTCTCATACGCGCCAGATACGGAGGTCGGGAGGCCGCGTGAGCACCGTCACCGAACAATCAGCGGTGCTACCGATCGTCGCCGATCGTGCCGACCAACCGGTCGCGGTGGAGGCGGCGGCCCCCCCCGCCGGGCCGATGACGCAGCGGCGCGTGCTCGGGTTGGCGGTCCCCATCATCGGCGAGAATCTGCTGCAGACCACGGTGGGCGCGGTTGATACGTTCATGGTCGCCCGCCTGGGCAGTGTCGCGGTGGCCGGTGTCGGCACCTCGATCGAGTTGGTCTTTTTCCTGATCGCCGTTTTGACCGCGGTCGAGATCGGCGCGACCGTCCTTGTTTCCCAAGCGATTGGGGCTGGGGACCGGGCGCGAGCGAACCACCTGGCGCGGCAGGCGGTGCTCTGGGGCGTGATGTTGGCGGTGCCGGTCTCGCTGTTTGGCGCCATCGCCGCGCACCGCGTGATCGGTCTGTTCGGGACGGAGCCGGAGGTTGCGGCCGCCGCAACGACGTACTTCCGGATCACGGCGGCGACCAGCGTCACGCTGCTCCTGTCTTTCGTCTGCGGCGCCGTGCTCCGTGGCGCCGGCGACAGCCGGACGCCGCTGACCGCGGCGATCCTCGCCAACGTCGTCAATGTCCTAGCCGCCTACGGCTTGATCTTCGGTCACTTCGGCCTGCCGGCGCTGGGCATCGCGGGCAGTGCTTGGGGCGCCGCGATCGGCCGGGGCACCGGCGCCACGCTCCTACTCGTCCTGCTGACACGCGGCCGGCGGGCCGTCTCCCTGCGTGGCCGGGAGGGATGGCTGCCCCACCTCGATATCGCGCGTCAGTTGCTCAGACTCGGGGTGCCGGCGGCGATCGAGCAGATGTTGATGGCCGGTGGGTTCATGACGATGACGGCTGTCGTCGCGCTGATCGGCACGGCCGCGCTGGCAGCTCAGCAGATCGGGTTCACCGCGCTCTCGATCGCTTTCCTCCCCGGCTTCGGCTTCGCCATCGCCTCGACGGCGCTGGTGGGCCAGAGCATCGGCGCTGGCGAGCCGCGTGCCGCGCGGGTGGCGACCCAGATCGCGCTGCGCTGGGCGATCGGCTGGATGGCGATCGGCGGTCTGCTCTACTTCATCTTCGCTCGGCCGGTGATGGGCATCTTCACCAGCGACCCGGCCGTGGTCGACGCCGGAGTGCGTGCCCTCCGGGCGCTGAGCGTAGGGCTCCCCTTCTGGGCAATCTGGTCGGTTTGTGGTGGCGCGCTTCGCGGCAGTGGCGACACCCGGACGCCGATGGTGATGAGCGCGCTCGCCGTCTGGCTGGCGGTCGCGCTCGCCTACGTCGCGGTCCGCTGGCTCGACGCCGGGCTCGGCACGCTCTGGCTGACGTTCCTGGTGACGGCGCCCCTCGGCGCCCTCGGCAATTGGCTCATGTTGCGGCGACGACTTGGACTGAGTGCTGAGTGCTGAGGAAGGATAGCGGCGCGTTGTCATTGGATGGGGTTTTTCGGGGAGGAGGGGGTGATGGTCGAGGGGGCGCGGGCGACGGGGCAGGCGCATCCGTGGGTGGCAGAGGGGGAGGGGCGCATACGCTTCGGTGTCAGCATCTATCCTCAGCCGGTCGATTGGCGGCACTTCATCGGTCTGGTGCGGCAGATGGAGGAGCTCGGGTTCGACTCGTATTGGAGCTACGACCATCCAACCGCCCGCGCCGATTGCTGGACGGCGTTGACCGCGCTGGCGATGGCCACGGAGCGTATCCGCCTCGGCACGATGGTCACCTGCATTTACTACCGGGCGCCGTACCTCCTGGCACGGATGGCGGCCGACGTCGATCGGCTCAGCGAGGGTCGTTTGGTGCTGGGTCTGGGCATCGGCGACAACGTGCCCGAGTTCGAGCAGATGGGCATACCGTTCCCGCCGGTTCCGGTTCGGCAGCGGGCGATGGAGGAGACGATCGCGATCCTGCGTGGTTTGTGGTCGGGCGCGCCGTTCGCGTTCGCGGGGGAGTCGTTCCAGGCGTCGAGCGACGGCAGCTTTGTGGGGCCGGTGCAGAGCCCGTCGATTCCAATTCTGCTGGCGGGCGGTGGGGAAAAGGTGACGCTGCGCCAGGTGGCGCGCTTCGCGGACGCCTCGAATATGGGCGCCCACGACTGGATCGGCGGCGCGGTGACCGCGGCGGACATTGCCCGGAAGTTCGCCAAGATCCGCGCCTTCTGCGCGGAGGCAGGCCGACCCTACGAGTCGGTGCTGCGAAGCCACTTCACGATGCCGCTGGTACTGGCGGGGTCACGGGAAGCGCTGGCGGCGAAGCTGAGGAGATGGCCAGCGGAGACGGTGGCGTGGTGGGGTCCGGCGCTCTTCGCGGGGACGGCGGCGGAGGCGATCGCCTTCTACCAGGGGCTGGTCGAGGCGGGCTTCCAGTATTTCATCGCCAATACGCTGGATGGCGACGACGAGACAATCGAGCTGCTGGGGAGAGAGGTGATGCCGGCGTTTGGGGGAGCGAGTAGGACGAGGGGGGGCAAGTAGGACGGGGGTCAGGAGGGGGTGTCAAAGGGGTGGGGTAACTCAGGCGAGGGTGACGACCCACTCCTCCGAAATCACCTCGCGGCCCGCGGCGGCACGCCGGGCCATCTCCCGGTTCGCCCCGATTACGAAGCGCGCCGCCTCCTCGCGTCCTTGACGTTGACGCGCGCCTCCTCCGGTATACTGCGCGGTGGAGCGCGCGCGAGACGGCGCCGCTGCTAGGGAGCCGGGCGCGATGGCAGACCCGCGGCCGAGCGGCACGATCACCTTCCTATTCACCGACCTCGAGGAGAGCGCCCGGCATTGGGAGGAGCACCCCACGGCGATGGGGGCGGCCCTCGCTCGCCACGACGCCCTGCTGCGCGCGGCCGTCGCCCGGCATGGGGGGGTCGTCTTCAAGACGGTGGGGGATGCCGTCTACGCCGCCTTCGCCGTCGCTCCAGCCGCGCTCGCGGCGGCCCTGGCGGCCCAACGGGACGTCCAGGCCGAGGACTGGGGGGTGGTCGCGTCGCTGCGCGTCCGGATGGCGCTGCATGTCGGCCAGGCGGAGGAGCGGGACGGCGACTACTTCGGCCAACCCCTGAACCGCGTTGCGCGCCTGCTTGGCACCGGACATGGCGGGCAGGTGCTGCTCTCGCTGGCGGCATCCGAGCTGATCCGCGACCACTTACCGGACGGGGCGGGTCTCCGGGATCTCGGCGAGCACCGCCTCAGAGACCTCTACCGGCCCGAGCGCATTGCCCAGCTGCTGGCCCCCGACCTCCCCGCCACATTCCCACCGCTACGGACGCTGGACCGTCTGCCGACCAACCTCCCGGCCCAGCCGACACCCTTCCTCGGCCGGGAGCGCGAACTGACGCGGGCGGTGGCGCTGTTGCGCCCAGGGACGGACCGCCCCGACCCGAGCCCCCGTCTACTGACGCTGACCGGACCCGGTGGGATCGGTAAGACGCGGCTGGCCCTGCAGGTAGCGGCCGAGCTGCTCGACTCCTTCTCCGATGGAGCGTGGTTCGTCGACCTGGCGCCGCTCACCGATCCAGCCCTCGTCCCCTCGGTGATCGCGACGGCGTTGGGCGTGCAGGAGGAGGGCGACCGGCCGCTGCTGGCCAGCCTCATCGCCGACCTCCAGAACAAGCGGCTGCTGCTGGTGCTCGACAACTTCGAGCAGGTAGCGGCGGGGGCGGCGACCGTCGCCGACCTGCTGGCCGCCTGCCCCGGCCTCGCGGTCCTGGCGACCAGCCGGACCCGGCTGCGGCTCCGGGGCGAGCAGGAGCTGGCGGTGCCACCGCTGGCGCTGCCGGAGCCGGGACGACCCCCGTCACTAGAGCGGCTGACGCAGTACGAGGCGGTGGCCCTGTTTATCGCGCGGGCACGCGAGCTCCGGCCCGACTTCGCCGTGACCAACGAGAACGCCCCCGCGGTCGCGGCGATCTGCGCGCGACTCGACGGGCTGCCGCTGGCGATCGAGCTGGCAGCCGCCCGCGTCAAGCTCCTTCCCCCGCAGGCGATGCTCCCCCGGCTAGAGCGGCGGCTCGGGTTGCTGACGGGAGGCGCTTGGGACCTGCCTGTGCGGCAGCGGACGATGCGCGACGCGATCGCCTGGAGCCACGACCTGCTGAGCGAGGAGGAGCAGACGCTCTTCCGGCGCCTGGCCGTCTTCGCCGGCGGCTGCACCATGGAGGCGGCCGAAGCCGTCGCCGGATCCGATGGGGGGCTCGACGTCCTCACCGGGCTGGCGGCGCTCGTAGACGGGAGTCTGCTGCGAGAGGGGGAGGACCCAAGCGGCGAGCCCCGCTTCACGATGCTGGAGACGATCCGGGAGTACGCGCTGGAGCGACTCGAAGCCAGCGACGAGGCCACCCCGATCAGGCAGCGCCACACCGACTGGTGCCTAGCGTTCGCCGACCGAGCGCCTGCCGGCCTAGCTGGTTCGGAGCAGGAGTCCTGGTTGGGCCGGGTGGACGCCGAGCATGACAACCTGCGGGCGGCGCTCGGCTGGGGACGGGAGCGGGGAGAGGTGGAACAGGGACTGGGTATCGTGGTCGGGCTGTGCCCGTTCTGGCAGATGCGCGGTCACCTAACCGAAGGGCGGCGGTGGCTCGCGAGCGTATTGGCCGGGAGTGCCGGGGCGGCCAACGAAACGCGGAGCCTGGCGCTGTTGTGCGCCGGCGCTCTAGCCTGGCGCCAGGGCGACGCCGTGCCGGCGCGGACGCTCTTCGAGGAGGCGTTGGCACTCTCCCGCGCGCTGGGGGACCGGCCCGGCACCGGCCGCGCGCTCGGCAACCTCGGGCAGGTGGAGTGGGAGCAGGGCAACCTCCCGCGGGCGGAGGCGCTCTCCGAGGAGGCCCTGGCGATCTTCCGGGCGCTGGGCGACACGCGCGGTATCGCCATCGGGCTCCTCAACCTGGGGGCACTGACGACAGATGCCGAGCGCGCCCGGGCGCTCAACGAGGAGTCTCTGGCACTGCACCGCGCGCTGGAGGACCGGCATGGCATCGCGCACGTCCTCAACAACCTGGGGGTGCTGGCCCGCAACGCCGGCGACGATGGGCGGGCGCGGACGCTCTACGAGGAGTCTCTCGCGCTGTCCCGAGCGCTGGAGGACCCGCGCGGCATAGCACTCGCGCTCTATAACCTAGGGATGCTGGCGTGGGAACTGGGCGACGTTGGGCGGGCGGGCGGGTACTACGACGAGGCATTGACGCTGCTTCGGGAACTGGGCGATCGGGCGCTGATCGCCAGTTGCCTGGAAGCGATCGCGGAGATGGCCGCGCCTGGGCAGCCGAGCGCCGCGGCGCGGCTGTACGGAGCGGCCGAGGCGCTGCGCGAGGCGATCGGGGTGCCGCCCCGCGCAGACTACGAGGCATCGATGCGGGCCGCCGTGACCGCGGTGGGAGCCGCGCTCGGGGAGGAAGCGTTCGCCGACGCATGGGCGGCGGGCCGGGCGATGTCACCCGAGGCCGCCAGCGCCTCGGCGGTGGCGGTGGCGCGCGATCTGGCGAGCCCGACCGGCTGATATACGGAGTCCAGATACATACACAGCGTCGGCATGGCCCACGTTTGCCCTCACTCCCAGCCCTCTCTCCCGGCCTGTTTGAGTCTTGGCCTTCCTTCACCGATGGTGGGCAGGATGCCGGCGACGAGAAGCGACGCCACCTCCTCGCGCCATGCCCGAATCGGGCGGTCGGTCGCGGCTGGCGGGGGCATGACCGGCTGCCAGCGCCACTGGCGGTGGCGTACACATGAAACGGTCCGGGAGCGAGGGGCAGCGGGAAGGGGAGGCGGGTGAGCAGGTCGAGGGTGGGAGGCAAGCCCCAGTGATGTGAGGGATGACGTGGGGGGATCGACGGGGAGACGGTTGTTCGTGCAGGCCGGTGGCGGGTGCGTCGGAAGGGCGGTCATGGGCCGCGGCGGTGGGGGCGTGGTCACGGCGGTCACACGCCCGGGGATGAATCCCCGGGCTGACCCCACGAAGCCCCTCCGGGGCTGGGCTCGCTCTCCCGAACGGTTTCCGTTTGGGTCGTAGGAGGCGGTGGTGGCGGACGGTCAACCACCCCGACGGCGCGTCCGCACGACCGATGCTGGCGCGGTGCGAAGCACGGAGGCCACTTCAGGGCGCCGGCGCCTCGCCGGTAATTGGCTACCGAGAGGGGGCGAGGGAGGGTACGGGGGCGAGGCAGGGCGATTGCGCGGGAGAGGGGAGTCCGGCCCCAGCACAACCGTCGAACACGAACGAACCAATCGGATTTGGTATGAGCAGACTGCCCGCTCCTCTGCGCAACGGCCGGGTTCGAGACCGATTGACACCGTCTCACGATGTCACCCGATGCGGGTGCCGGCGCCTGATTGGAGCATTGAGGGCCGACCAGCACGCCGGGCGCCATCGTGAGTTCGTGGCGCGATGGCCAATTCGCGCCGATCGTCTCCCCAGGTATCTTGACCGAGCTGAGCCACACGTTTGCCAAGTCCTACTTCAGATCCCACCACACGCCCGCGCAGATCGAGGCGGCGGTGCAGCTGGTCACCTCCGAGGCGACCGTCGTCGTGCCCGCGGTGACGGTCTCGGGCGTGGCGACCCATCCTGAAGCTGACGACGTTTCATGGGCTGACCGGTGCCCAGGTGGGCGCGGTCTACACTCAGACCGCGGCTGGAGGGAGCCGCCCGCGCTCCGGTGCACGGTCCCACTCGCCGTCAGCGACCACGAGGCCAGGCCCGCTCCAGGAGTACCGGCGGCGTGCGGTCCAGGACGATTCGTTTGCGCGGACACACCGGGAGATGGTAGGTAGGGACGGCGTTCGTTGCTCGGGGAGGAGGAATCATTCGTGGCGAACCTCGAGAGCCGGCACCGTCCAACGCACGGAGCGCGACCCCGGCGGCGCGCGGCGGTGGACGGGGGCCAGACGACGTGACGGCGCGGGAGCCTGGCCGTGACCCGGACAGCCGGGCCCGCACCCACCTCGCCAACGAGCGGACGTTTCTCGCCTGGCTGCGAACGGGTCTCAGCCTGGTCGCCCTGGGTCTCGGCAGTGCCCAGTTCTTGCAGCAAGATCTGGTGCCTGGTATGCCTGTGACGGCGCTCTTCGCCGCCTTTCTCGTGACCAGTGGGGTGGTGATGACGGCGTTTGCCGCCGTTCATTACGCGCATGGCCGGGCTGGCATCGACGCGGGGGCGTTCCGCCCAGCGGGGCGCGCGGTGGTCGTCGGCACCGCGCTGGTTGCGATCGCCGGCATCGCCGCCCTCGCGCTCGTCCTCCTGCTCCGGATGCGGGGGTAGCCCGACGGGGCGTCGTCGACCAGCGGGGGACTCCTGGGCAGGCGCCGCTTCATCCGGGCACAGCGGAGATAGTGGCAGACGGCGAACAGCTCGCCAGCGGTTATCCGGACGGCCGACACCGTGCCGCTGACGTCGCCCGCGGTAGTTCCAGCGGCGTCCGTCATCGCGATCTGGAAGGGGGCACTCTAGGACTGTCGCGAGGGAGCGATGGTCGCGGTTGCGGAGACCGTGTGCGTTCCAGCCGGGGCACCGGTTTCATCCACGCCCAGGGTGACGAAGATCATCCGGACCGTGTTCTCGCCCGTCGCTTCCCACTCGCCAATCGCGGTGCTCCAGAAGTCGAGTTTGTGACCGGCGGTTGGAGCGGCGGGAGCCGGCGAGGGAAACACGGCGGCAACTCCGCCGTCCGCCGAGAGGCGAACTAGATTTGTTAAGGCGCCGCCCATCCCCGGAATGTGCACCAACATGCGCCAGGAGCCAATAATCGGATGCCGATCGACCAACACGTCTTCCTCCCGCGACCGACCATCATCCCGGCCAACCGTCGCGGGAGTTTCCGGAGTCGGTCGTATGCACGTGGAGCAGATGCCATCACGCACCGGTCAATCGGTGTCTTTCCCGGTTCCGATGCGGTCGGGATTTACCCCCGGCGTGATCGGATTGCCCGCTGAAACGTGATGGCGCGAGGGTGCGACGAGGCATCAACGCTCGGACCGGTCACGCCCACCGGACACCCGATCTTCGCCGTCCCGAACGAGCGGCACGGCCGGGTGCGCCACATGTTCGCCGGTGGCGGTCTCGACGCCACGCCCGCGAGGCGGACCCCGACCGGGGGAGGAGGCCGGCTCGGGCGTGGGATACGCGCGGCGACACCGGCTCCGTCCGCTCGCCCGACCGGCCCGTAGAGGAGGGCGCGGGTCATAACGAGCGGTCACATACGCGGGGAAACGACCAGACGCCCGGCGACTGCACTCGCCGCCACGCCTGGCTCGACGTTGACGAGACACCGAAGGCGATCGTGCACGCCGCAGCGTGGAGGCGGGCCGTCGTCAAACGAGGAACGCGGCGAGCGGCTCCTGGGAGCGCCCGCCGGCCTCGCGCGAGCGCTGGGGCAGCCAGCCACAGCTCAGATCGTCGTGGCTCATCGGGGCGCGCCTCAGACCGCACCACCGGGGAACGCCCCGACAGCAGCCGCGATCCGCCCCCCATCGTCGTCCCGAGCCCTCCCGCGCCGGATGACGCGTCAGCCCGATGTACGTAGCCCATTGCGCCGGATGTTGGGCGTGCGGACCGGTGAGGGATGGGGAGCGAGCAGCGTCCCCGACGAGACACCTTCTCGTGGTCTGTCAACGCTGTTATGCCAGGTCGCGGCCGGCCCCGCCCGAATGATGGTCCGGTGGTGGAGGGCACCTTCTGGCGCCTGGCCACCGGCACCCCCCGGCGCAACCGGCCTACGCGCTGCGGCCCGTGGGCGACGGCGACCTCCAGCTTCCGCCGCTGGCGGGCGGCCGGGGTCTGGGGCCGGATCCTGGCCGCCCTCCCGTCGGAGGCGGACGCCAAGGGGGGACCGGATGGGAGCCTCCGCCTCCTCGACGGAGAGCAGCGCCAGCCCCGGCGCCGCTGCCAGGGAAACCCTCGTCTTCGGCGCCAGCGTCGCCCGGCCGATTTCCAGGTGCGCCGTTTCCAGGGGCAGCGCGACCGTCAGGCCGCCGGCAACGGCCAAGATCGCGACGGCGTCGGCGACGGGGTAATGGATGACAGCCGCCCCTGCCTCCATTCCCCGCCACCCGACAGTGACGATCCATTGTGCCCCAGGGGTTTTACAACACGCTGCTAAACGAGTCGAATGCCGATGGCCCAGGCTTTGACGGTGGCCAGCGACGGTTCCTCGTGGTCCTTGGCCCCGGCGGTCACGCCCTGGCTCCGACCGTGCGTCGGCTCGAGCCGCCAGAGCAAACTCCCGGGCGGGGTCCACCGCACTTCCGCGCCGATCCCCGTCAGGGCGAACGTGTCATCCAGACGGGTCGACGCCTCGACGTGCTGGGAGAGAGGGCTCTCCTCCGAATTGTCCCCGCGCACGAGCGTCCCCGCAGGAAGCCGCGCCTGCAAACAGATGGCGAAGGAGTCGATCGTCGCGGGAGAACTGACGAAGTGGTCTTTGGACCGCGCGGTCCAGGAGTTCGAAAACTCGGGGAAGGACGCCGTCGCCAGGTTGCCGGCGCCCGGTTGCCAATTGACCCTGAATCCGCCGCCGACTAGCAGAAAGCCCGCGGGTGCGCTCGCTGTCGCTTGGGGATGGGCCACCCTGCTGCTCCTTTTTGACACGACCCGCACCGCACTCTGCAGCTGCGCCCTGGTCATTCCCGTGATCTTCAGCCCGATGGCAAACCCGGTCAGGCGATGAGGGTTCGAGACGTCGTGGTCCTTGGAAGACACCAGCCAAGCCGACAGGTCGGCGCTTGGGTACGACGCGGTCAGGAGCGCCCCTTGCGGCGTCTCGGCACCGGTGGCCCCACCTCCGATGACCACCATGTTTGCCGTGTCCTCCCCGCTTGGGAGCTCCACCGCGAAATCGGTGAAGTTGGCAGCAGGTGCCGGCGCTTGCTCCTGAAACACGGCCATCGTGACCTTGTTCGAGCTGTCCTGTCTCTCGAAGATCTTCGTCGCCATCGGGTTCCTCCTTATCTCTAACGTGCTGAGCCGTCGACCCGCCTGGGTGAACGGTGGTGCTCCTTCCTGGGGCACGATCCTAGGATGCGCCAGCACGCGGCGGCGCACATCCGTTGGAGCTACGGAAATCTCGGCGGGGCGGAGACGGTGACCCTCCGTACGAGTTACGGAGGCGGCGTGACGATGGCGGGCTTAGGACAGGCCGAGCCGCGCTGCGGCGGCTACGGCCTCGCGCCGCGAGTTGACGCCGAGCTTGTTGAAGATGCCGGCGACGTGGGACTGGACGGTGCGAGGGCCGACGAAGAGCGCCGCAGCGATCTCCCTGTCGGTCAGCCGTTGCGCCAGGAGGCGCAGCACCTCCCGCTCGCGTGGTGTCAAGCCTGGATCGTTGGTTCGACCGCCGTCTCCCCGCTCTGGTCGCTCCTGGAACGTCGCGCTCGCTCCCACCCCCCGAGCCTCGGCGACGGCATCGTCCAGGGTCAGGTCCCGGCCTTCGGTCCAGGCTGTACCGGCTGCCGGCTCCCCGAGAGCGG
>JAABUR0100003489.1_pt1 | contig 22000 bp, 21 predicted proteins | sample 5560091 | NCBI WGS metagenome assembly JAABUR01 (sample SAMN10711879, study PRJNA513375) | rock metagenome | isolation source: Antarctica rocks | place: Antarctica: Victoria Land, University Valley sud
GGACTCCTCTTTCCTGTGTGCCTACGGGGTGAGCTGACGGGCTCGCGCTGGAAAGTGCGCTACGCCTCCAGATGGAGGCGATTCGCCCCTGGGACCGGACTTCTCGATCGGTCCCCGGTGGTTCCCCCGTTCCTCTCCGCTCGGGGCGGCGAGGACTCGGCTGGACTAGAACAGCGCGCTATGGAAGCAGATCCGGCGGTCGGATGTCCACCGGCCCGGCATGCGCACCCGTGGCTTCGGCCGGATCCTCAACGTTCTCCTCCAGCGAACGCCGGTCCCTACGCCAGCCCTGCAGTGGCCGGCGTCGGCTCCAGCGCCACGTCCAGCACCTCGCCGATCGTCATCACCGGGTGGAAGGTCATCTGCCCGCGGACCTCCTCCGGCACCTCGTCGACGTCGGCCCGGTTGCGCTCGGGGATGATCACGTCGGTCAACCCCGCCGCGTGGGCGGCCAGCACCTTCTGCTTCAGCCCCCCGATCGGGAGCACCCGGCCCTGCAGCGTGACCTCTCCGGTCATGCCCACCGTGTGCTTGACCGGACGGCCGCTGAGCAGCGAGGCGAGCGCGGTGGTCATCGTGACCCCGGCCGACGGACCGTCCTTGGGGATGGCGCCCGCCGGCACGTGCACGTGGAACTCGCGCCCGTCAAAGGAGTCCTCCTGCGCGCCCACGTCGTCCGCATGCCCGCGCACGTAGGAGAGGGCGATCCGCGCCGACTCCTTCATCACGTCACCCAGCTGGCCGGTGAGCACCAGGCCCGGTCCGGCTTCGCCTCCCCCGCCGCCCTTCATCGAGGTGGCCTCGATGAACAGCACGTCGCCTCCCACAGGCGTGTAGGCCAGTCCGGTGGCCACGCCGGGGACCGCGGTGCGCTCCGCGGCCTCCTGGAAGTGGCGCTGGCGGCCCAGCGCGTCACGCACCGCTTCGATGTCGATGGTCCAGGGAACCCTTCGCCCCCCTACATCGGCTTCGCCGAACAGCCCCCGATTACTTGCCGCACCGCCCGCGATCCTGGTCGCGGTCTTTCGCAGCACCGTTCCCAGCTCGCGCTCGAGCGAGCGAACGCCCGCCTCGCGGGTGTACTCGGCCACGACCGTGCGCAGCACGCCATCCTCGACCGTCACCTCGTCCTCGTGCAGGCCGTTGCGCTTGCGCTGGCGGGGCCACAGGTAGTCGCGGGCGATGGCCACCTTCTCCTCGGTGGTGTAGCCGTCGAAGCGCACGACCTCCATGCGGTCGAGCAGCGGCCCGGGGATGGTGTCCGCCACGTTGGCGGTGGCGATGAACAGCACCTGGCTCAGGTCCAGCTCCACGTCCAGGTAGTGGTCGCGGAAGGAGTGGTTCTGGGCCCTGTCCAGCACCTCGAGCAGTGCGGAGGACGGATCGCCGCGCCAGTCGGCGCCGACCTTGTCGACCTCGTCGAGCATGATCACCGGGTTCATCGTCTTCGCGTCGCGAAGGGCGCGAACCAGCCGGCCCGGCAGGGCGCCGATGTAGGTGCGCCTGTGCCCCCGGATCTCGGCCTCGTCGCGCACGCCGCCCAGCGACATGCGCACGAACTCGCGGCCGGTGGCCCGGGCGATCGACTCGCCGATCGAGGTCTTGCCGGTGCCGGGAGGGCCGATCAGGGTCAGGATCGCGCCCGACGCCTCCCTGCGCCCCGAAGGGGTGTCGTCCTCGATTCCGCGATCGCGGCGCAGCTTCATGACGCCGATGTGCTCCACGATCCGGTCCTTGACGTCCTCGAGGCCGGCGTGGTCGGCGTCCAGCACCGCCCGCGCGGCGACGGGGTCGAGCACCTCGTCCGAGCGCTCGGACCACGGCACCGAGACCAGCCAGTCCAGGTAGGTGCGGATCATCGAGCTCTCGCCCGACTGCTCGCCCATGCGCTCCAGCCGGCCCAGCTCCTTCTCGGCCTGCTCGCGCACCTCGTCGGGCATGCCGGCTTCGTCGATCTTCGCCCGGTACTCCTCCGCCACCGAGGCGTCGTCCTCGTCCAGCTCCTTGCGGATCGACTCCATCTGCTTGCGCAGGAAGTACTCGCGCTGCTGCTTGTCGGCGCCCGACTGGACGTCCTCGCGGATCTGCTGGCGCACCTGCAGCTCGGCCAGGCGCTCGCGCTGGAGGGCCAGAGCCTTCTCCAGGCGCTCGGTCACGTCCAGGGTCTCCAGCAGGCCGACCTTCTCGTCGTAGCCGATGTCCGGCGAGTAGCCGGAGGTGTCGGCCAGGTTGCCGGGCTCGGAGATCGAGCGCAGGAAGGCCGAAACACGGCCGTTGTCGCCGCGCAGCTCGAGCAGCTCCTCGACCACGGCGCGGTACTCGCGCTCCAGGTCGCGGGTCTTGCCGTCCACGGGCTCGTCATCGGGGTGAGGGGTCACCTCCACGCGCAGGTCGCCCGACGCGTCGGCGTGGGCGGCGCCGGCGATGCCGCGATGAAGGCCGCTCAGGGCCACGGCGTGGCCGCCCCCGGGCAGGCGCACGTGCTCGGCGATCTCCGCGACCGTGCCCACGGAGGCGAACTCGCCGTCCTTGCGCGGCACGATCAGCACGCGCTCGTCGTCACCGACGTCGACGGTCAGCGTGACCGTCATGTTGGGGAAGACGACGGAGTCGTCGACCGGGACCAGAAGCAGGGTTTCCATCAGGGTCAGCTCGCTCTCTCAGGGTGACTTACGAAAGATAAGCACACTGTAGCGGCGTCCAGATCAAGCTCCGGTTCCAATTGCGCGCGCCCTCTGCCCGCGACGTGCGAAGCTGGCCTGCATGAGCTCCGACGACGCCTCCCCCGCACGCGAGGCGGCCTCCGCCGCCGCGCTCGAGCTGGTCGAGCCGGGGATGGCGATCGGCCTCGGGTCCGGCCGCGCCGTCTGGCGGCTGGTGGAGCGGATCGGCGAGCGCTGGCCCGACGCCGGGGGCGTGCGCGCCGCGGTGGCCTCGGAGCGCACGGGCGTGCTAGCGGGCGAAGCCGGTATCGAGGTGATCGAGCTGGACGGATCGACCGAGCTGGACCTGGCCCTGGACGGAGCGGATGAGATCGACCCCGATCTGCGGCTGATCAAGGGCGGTGGAGGCGCGCTGCTGCGCGAGAAGATCGTGGTCGCCGCCGCCCGCCGCTTCGTGGTGATCGCCGAGACGTCCAAGCGGGTCGAGCGCCTGGGCGAGGGCTTCCGCCTACCCGTCGAGATCGCGCGCTTCGCCTGGGCCGACACGCACCGGCGGCTCGCACGCGTGCTGGCCGATCCCGAGCTGCGGATGGCCGACGGCGAGCCCTACGTGACCGACGAGGGCCACTACATCCTGGATTGCCCGCTGGGGGACGGCGTCGACCTCGACGCTCTGGACGACGACCTGCGCCACGTGCCCGGGGTGCTGGATCACGGACTGTTCCTGGGGATGACCGAGCGGGCGCTGCTGGGAACGCCCGAGGGCGAGGTGGAGGTGCTGGGGGCGGGCTGACGGGTGAAGGGCGCAGGCCGGGTCGGGGCCGAGGCCCCCTACAGTCCCTCCGCGCTCACCGCCGCCCTACCCGCCCGCCGTCGATCGCCTCCCGGGCGCGGCAACAAGCGCACCTCGCGCGCGAAGTTCTCCGCAGCGGTCAGATAGACCGCCTGGCGAAGCGTCACCCGCAACGTGGCAGTGGCCGACGCCCGGCCCGCGGCTCCGGCGCCGTCGTCGGCTGCGGCCCCCGAGCCGGCGCCACCCGAGCTTGAGCTCGCGCCCCCCGAGCCGCCGCTCCCGGAGCCGCCGAGGGCCAGCAGCTCGACGTTCTCCAGGGCCAGGAACGTCCGGCCCGAGCCGTTGCGGGGCTCGGTGGAGATGACCACGTCGACGCGCGATCCCGGCCCGCCGGACTCGCTCAGCGGCGAGCCGCCCGCCACGTTGACCTCGACCGCCCGCTCGCCGCGGCGCAGCACACCCGGCCGTGACGAGTCGGCTTCGCCGCCACCCAGCGCTCCAACCGTCACGTAGGCGCCGCGGGCCAGCCGCGCAGACGGGGCGGCCCCGACGGCCTCCTCGACACCCCTCACCGCATCCGGGGGCACGAAGCGCTCGGGCACCTCTCGCACGACCAGATCGCCGCGCCCGATCTCCTTGCCCGCTTTCAGCTCGCGGGCCGCAGCCACGACCGGCACCGGGCGTCCCACCCGGCGCTCGACCTCGCGGACCCGCCCGCCCACCTCGGAGGCGGCCAGGCCGCCGCAGGCCAGCGCGAGGGAGAGCAGAAGCAGCGCCCTGCGCCGGCGCGCCGACTTGCTCACGGTCCCACCGCGGGGAGCTCGACGGAGGCGCTCGTGCCCTCGGGCGTACGCACCACGCTGAGGCTGCCGCCGGCCTCCTCGGCCGCGCGGGCCGCGATGCCAAGGCCCCGGCCCCGCTGCTCGGGCTCCTCCGGTTCGCCGCGTCCGTTCCGGTCCACGTCGGAGGCCCCCGTGCGCGGTCCCTCGTCGAGCACCTCGAGCACCACAGCGGCACCGCGCCGGCGACCACGCAGGCGCACCGTGCCGCTGCCGTGCTCCATGGCGTTGGCCAGCAGGTTGCCCAGCAGCTGGGCCAGCCGCCGGCGGTCCGCCCGCACCGCCACCGCCCCGGCCTCCCACCGCAGGCTCACCCGCCGGCCCTGGCGCGCCGCGGACGGGCGCCAGCCCGCGGCTGCGAGGCGGACGGCACGTTCGAGCGGCAGCACCGAGCGCTCGAGCTCCGCCCGGCGCCCCGCCCGGGCCGCATCCAGGTCGGCCAAGCCACCCTGCATCCGCTGCATCCCGGACTCGAGCGCGTGGGCACGCCGCAGTCCGCCCGGCTCGTGGCGCATGGCCGCCGCGGCCAGCGACATCGCCGTGGCGGCCCCGCGCAGCTCGTGCGTCGCGTCCGCCACTCCCTCGAGCCGTGAACGCAGCCGCAGCGTCCAGAGGCCGAGCAGACCGGCGACCAACCAGCCGGAGATGACGAGGCCGCCGCTCATCCGGCCTCGGTCAGCTTGTAGCCGACGCCGCGCACGTTCACGATCCAGGGCCGCGGCGACTCGGCGGACAGCTTCTTGCGCAGCCGGCACGCGTGCGCGTCCACCGTACGCGTGCGGCCCATCGCGACGTATCCCCACACGTCGCGCAGCAGCTCGTTCTTCGAGCGCACCCGGCCCGGCTCCTCGGCCAGCGCCTGCAGCAGCGAGAACTCCTTGGCCGACAGATAGAGCGGCTGGCCGCCAAGCCGCACCGACCGGGTGCGCGGGTCGACCACCAGGTCACCGACCCGCAGCGTCCCTTGCTGTGGCCGCCCGGCGGAGCGCCGCAGGACCGCGCGCACCCGGCCCAGCAGCTCGCCGTACAGGAACGGCTTGACCACGAAGTCATCGGCGCCGCGCGCGAAGCCGCGCACGCGATCGGCCTCCCCGCCGTGCCCGGTGATGACGATCACCGGAACGTCGGGGTCGATGCGCGAGGCCATGCCGTCCGCGGCCCGGACACGGTCGAGCAGGTCCAGGCCGTTGCCCTCCTCCAGCCCCAGGTCCAACAGGACGAGCGACGGATGGCGCACCTCGATCTGGCGCACGCCCTCGGCCGCGCCGGTGGCGCTGGCCACCGCGAAGCCGTCGGCGGCCAGGTTCTCGGCGAGGAAGTTGCGAGTGGCGTCGTCGTCTTCGACGATCAGCAGTGACTGCTTCATACCTTCCTGAAGGCATCACCGAGCCCCGATTCGCCCCCCTCGTGCAAATCCTGTTGCAAACCGTCCGTGCGGGAGGACGACCAGGAGAGGCGGGCCCGAGCCCCTGAGTTGGTCCGGCGCATGTGAGAGTGACCGAACCTCGTTCATTGGGCCCGAGGATGATCGACGTGAAGATGCGAAGATGCGACGCCATACGCTCGGCGCTGCCCACCCGAGCCGCATCCAGGTCGGCCAGACGGCCCTGCATCCGCTGCATCTCCAACTCGAGGGCGTGGACGCGCCGTAGACCACCGGCTCGAGGCGTATGCCCCGCGGCCACGCGACGTAGCGGTGGCGGCGGCGCGTAACTCGTGTGCGCGCCCGTTACATCCTCCCGCCCCGCATCGGAGGGTCCGGTTAACGGCCGCTACTGGCCGTTGGTCGGCCGGATTGCCCAACGGAGTTGAAAGGCGAAGAAGGGGTCCGAGATGTGAAGGGTTCCCAGGTCCGAGTCGAACTCCAGCACCGGGTCACCTACGTAGCGCTTGTTCTCTTTGTCCCACATCATCGCCCTGGCGATCTCTGACATCTGCTCGAGCACTCGGGTGTACTCATGACGTTGGGGAGGCTCCTCGGCCAAGACGTCGCGCAGCGCAACGCGAACCTCGGTCCAGTCCAGCTCGGCCTTAGGTCCTGTCCAGGCGATGGCTTGCAGCACCGCTCCGTAGATGTCTGTTTCACCACCCTTCTTTAGCAGCCGCTGCTTCCGATCCGTCCGCTGACGCGGCCCTTGGGACAGCTTGCGGAACGACTCATCGGTGCCCTCTCGGGCAGCCAAATCACGGAACCAGCCCTCAAGATTCGTCGAGATGAGCACCTGGCGCTCCGGGACCGTCTCCCTAATTTCGTTCGCTTTACAGATTTGCAGGCAGAAGTCCTGCATCAGGTGGGGGCTCCCGTAGCTCTCCTGCGCCATCTCGTCCGCTAGTTCAGAAGGACAGTCGAGATTCAGCGCATCGAAACCGGCTCGTGCAATCTCCTCTAGCTCCGACTGGCTCCAGGAGTTGATTTGCAACTGCTCCACACGCTGAGCCATTTCCCGTTCGGCGCGAACGATGTCCGCTGCCCGATGCGGAACAGCGATGAAGATAACCGGGACTCCCTCGAAGACCAGATCCTTGACGCCACGCACAATCTGCCGCTGGACCCCCGGGTCGACGTGGTGAAAGTCGTCAACGACAACAGCCGGACGAGTCTTGAGCAGCTCTTGCTTTGCGACCCGCCGCGGATCACGCGCGCGAGACTGGACGTATCTCCGCCCCTGCTCGGTACCTTCAACCTGTTCATGTTTGGCGTCGACTCCAGACCCTCCGACCTTCGCTGCTGCCCCGAACGCGTTTCCCTCTTGGGCACTCGCCCCCTTATTCCACTCGGCCGACTCGTCCGTATAAACCGCAAGCGAATCCACGATGTCAGCCCAGAAGTCCTCGACCGAGGACACCTCCCCCCCTGACACCCGCACGGCCTTGGGCAGAACCTCCCTCACGAGGACGGTCTTGCCCGCCTTCGTTGGTCCAGTGAGGAAAAGGATGCGGCCCCGCTCCTCCAGATAGTCCTCAAACCGACCTCGGAGGCCCTGTTCGGGACGAGGGTTGTAGGTGATCGTGGGCTGTCCTCCGACGACGAAAACCTGAGACCGCCGGTAGACTTCCAGATGATCGCGCTCCACTTCCACGACTTCAGGTTACCTGCGCGACCTACCGATCTCCCCACAGCCATCCGGCGTCGGGAAGAGGCTTCTGGCCAATGATGAATGGGACGTGAGCTTCCAGAGGTCGATCGAGTCCAGGCCCTTCGTACTCGACGGCAATCTGAGCGTTGGAGGCTGGCCGGCAGGTTGTCGACTGGCTCAAGAACCACCTCAAAGACCATCGGGAGGAGACCCTGAGCCGACATCTTCCGCAGGCCGTCGACTAACAGGACATCCTCCGACGCGTGGACCGGTTGGTGGAGTCATGCGGGCTGCGAATCGAAGTCCGAGCTCTCGGACATGCTGCGCGCTGCTTGACGAGCAAGTCGAGGGTTCGCCAGCGCCCGCTTGATGCCCGCTACCCCGACCTGTCCGTCGACCCGAAGGTCGAGAAGGTCAGAGACGGTCGATCGTCAGCCGCCGCGGCGCGCCGGCCAATGCCCACACGTGCTCGCGTGCGCTCACCTGCGCAACGCGCAGCTCGTCAAGCAGGCCAGGTGTGGCGGCGATCTGGTCGATCACCCGAAAGGCCGTCGAACTCGAAGCGACCGCCCCGAACAGCGCAGCCTGATCGCCGACGGCGCGCAGATCGGCCAGACAGTCGCCGCCGTCGGCGAGCATCACCGCCAGATCGCGGATCACCCGGCCCGGATCGTGTCCCCCGCGGCGCTGACGCAGCCCCCCAAGCCTCCCCGACAACGCCCGCGTCAGGCCCGTCTTGTCGGCAACCTGGGCCAACAACGCGCTCCCAGCATGCGACACCAAACCGTCTCCGTCCGGCGTGACATCTACCTTCATCCAGCGCCCATCGCGTGTCACCTTCAAGGTGATCCTCCCGAGTCGGTCCTGCGGGCTTCGACACCACGCAGAATCCCTACTCAGGCGGACAGTCAAGCGGCCCCGACCACCGGGGCCGCTACTGGTTCATGCAAGAACCGGGCTAGGCTCGGGACTTAAGCCGCGGACTTGGTCTTTGAGGGCGGCGGCGTCAAGGGAATCGGCTTCGGCGGCGCGCTGCAGGCGCTTGCCGATGACGGGTACGAGATCAAGAACGTCGCGGGGACCTCGGCCGGCGCGATCACCGCGGCACTGGTCGCTGCCGGCTACACCGCTAAGGAACTCGATGGGCTCCTGCGGGAGATGCCGTTCAAGGATTTCTGCGACGAGGGCAAGATCGACCGACTGCCTGGGGCAAGCTCTTCAGCGTCGTCTCAGAGCTCGGCGTGTACGAGGGCACCGTCTTCCAAGACTGGATCACCCAGCGGCTGAAGGAGAAGGGGGTCACGAAGTTTGGCGACCTTCCCAATCCTGACGCGCTCGATCCGACGGACCCGGACCAGAAGTGGCGCCTGCGCGTTATCGCATCAGACGTGACCAACCGGCGCATGCTCGTCCTGCCTGGTGACGCGGAAAGGCTCGGGATCCAGCCGGACGATCTGGACGTGGGGTACGCCGTGCGGATGAGCATGTCGATTCCGATCTTCTACGAGCCGGTGGTCCACCGGAACGGGGACAAGGAAACCCTGATCGTCGATGGCGGCATGCTGTCCAACTTCCCGGTCTGGCTGTTCGACCGCAAGGACGGGCATCCTCCGCGCTGGCCGACTTTCGGGTTGCTTCTAGTCGAACCCGATCCCACCAAAGAGGTTGGCGAACGCCTTGACAACGAACTGCAAGTTGCTGAGCGGGGCTCACTTGTCGACTTCGTGAAGAGCCTGGCCTTGACCATGCTCGCTGCCCACGATCGGCTCTACGTCGACAACGCCACTTATGCCCGGACCATTCCGATCCCGACTCTCGGTGTCGGCACGACGGAGTTCGACATCAAGCGAGAACGAATCCTTGCCTTGCGAGATTCGGGCTTCGCGGCGGCGGAGGAGTTCCTGTCCACATGGAACTTCCCCAACTACGTGGCCGAGATCCGAAATAAGGACCGCTCCCGTCGCCACACGCTGCTTAGCTCGATCGACCGGGCCGGGACCTCGGCGAATTGATCGACTCGGTGTGATCTGTCAGGTGGTGCCGAGGTAGCTCGGTCACGCGAGGATGACGGTGCGCGCTTACGCCAGACTTGAGTAGCCAGCCCTAGAACGTCTCCGACCCCTCGGGTGATGTTGGTCCGGAGATCACTGAAGGCGAAGCTCCAGAAATCCGACACGGTCGCGTCCCCAGGCCGGCCAGGCGCTCCTCCCCCGACAGCGGGACGACGGACGAGGGGTAGAGCCACCCAGGCTCAGGCTCGCGGGTCAGATCCCCGCCTCAACAACGCCGCTCGACGCCAGCATCTCGCCAAGCTCGCGCACGGCAGCCTGCTCATCATGAGAGACCTGAACGAACTGGATGTGGCTTCCCGTGGGAGCTCGCCACGGCCCGGCGTCCTCGGCGGTTGCCCTGGATTTGCGGTCGTCGTCGCGCGGGTACAGCAACCCGCCCGCTGCCTGACCAAGGGGATCGTGGCGCGCCAGATAGGTGGTCAGCTGGTAGAGGTCCGCGCGGTCGATCCCGTCCCGGCGGTCTGGCCATCGGTTGGCGAGTTGCTTGTACTTGGCATCGAACACGCCGACCACCTCGCCCCCGTCGCGGATCAGGATGTCGGGCTTAAGGCGGCCGATGCGTTTGCCGGGATCGCTCCTGGACTCAAGGAGGTGAGCGTCATCGCCGGCGGTGGTGCCGTGCTCAACGCGCAGCCTCGGCAGGGCGCGACGCATGCAGTGCAGCAAGAAGAGCTCCCAGAGCTCGGCCACGTCCAGCAGGAGCCCCTCCGCCCTACCCGGCTGCTGAGCGACCGCGAAGCCCTGCTGTTGAGCGATGCGCCAGGAGAGCTCCGCCACAGCCTTGAAGGGCCGGGTGATGGGCGTGTATCGGATCCGCCCGAGATCGCTCTCGCGCGGAAGCCGTGGCCTCGCCCCGACCGCCTCGATGAGCTGGGGAAGTACCTGCCGAACCCGCGGCGTGCGCCAGGTTGTGCTTCCGATGTGTTGGCTCAAGACTCGTTCCGCGACGACCAGCGTCCGCGAGATGTCGTTGTCCAGATCGCGGGGCCGCGTCTCGGAGGCGACGTGCGGTGAACCCCGGCCGCGCAGGCGCGCGGTCCGCCGCGGGTCGAAACGGCCCCGAACGTAAAGCCCCTCGTGCTCGCGAACCCGTCGGAAGGCGGGCGGCCCATGGCGCGATGCCGTGTCGACCGCCCGGCACCAGACGGCAGCCATCAGTCGAGCGATGAAGGCGTCCGAGCCCGTGTGCGTGGCCGTTTCCGGGACAGCGGCCAGGTTGAGGGCGCCAGCCATCCACTCGATGATCTTGTCATCGCCGAGGCGGGGGGTGATTCGAAGCCGCCGGCCGTTGTAAGCGATCTCGCCGATGTAACGCCCCGTCCACCACTTCCCGCGGGCATCCCGCGAGATGACGAAGTCTTCCTCCCGCTCGGTCTCGCCAAGGCGGATCTGGTGATCCGACGATCGAAGATGCCCCTGTAGGTCGGCGAGCCATTCCAGCTCGTCATGGGTGAGCCCTTCCATCGGGCTCAGGTCGGTGACCTCGATCGGCTCGCTCACAACGGCGCGAGGAACGCGTCACGAAGGGTGGCGAGCAGTTCATCGCGTGCCTCCGGGTTGACCCCGGCCAGGTACTCGACAAGCAGTGGCTCCAGCGAGTAGCGCCACAGGTCGTAGAGGGGCGGCTGGACTTTTCCGTTTGAGCCCCACAGATAGTGACCACGGTGAGAGCGGCCCGCCTGGACGCGGGGGCTGCGGGCGACGAGACCGACCACGTCTAGGAAGTAGGTGTGCCCGATCTCGTATTGGCTGCCGAGGAGCGGGTCGTCTCGCACTAGGTCGTTCAGCTGCTGAGCGCGATCCGCTAGCAGCTCGATGTCGGAGCCTGCGTATCCCCACTTGTGCCGATGCATCCATGGGAACTGGTCGAGGTCGAGAGCTCGCCAGCGCTGCTCGACGATGAGGGGAATCAGTTCTCGCTTGAAACCGGACGGAAGCCAGAAGAAGCGCCGGCGAAGCGCGAAGTCGAGCTGCTCGACGGACTGGTCGATCAGGTTCATCGTCCCGATCAGCAGCAGGTCGTGTGGCAGGCGGAACTCGGTCGCTCCCTCCCTATTCGGGAGGGCAAGGTCGATCGCAGCGGCCCGATCATCAAGTAGCGAGAAGACCTCGCCCAACAGGCGTGACAGGTCGGTGCGGTTGAGCTCGTCGAGGATGAGCACCCACGGCAGCGGCGCCGGATCGGGGCAGCCGTCCCGGGACTCTTCGACCTCATCAGCCAGCTCGACCAGGTAGCCGTCATGGGGCTCTGTCGAGTCACCCGTGAGCCGGAGGCCGCGAACGAAGTCCTCGTATGAGTAAGCCTGGTGCAGCTGGACACGCTTGATCTGCGCTTCCAGCAGCTCCCGAACGCGCTCCTCGTTCTGCAGGTAGTGGACGGGCCCCCAGGTTCGAAGAGCTTCGTGTCGCAAAGCTCTCGCCGCGAGTTCCATGGCCTCGTACGTCTTGCCCGTGCCCGGCGGTCCGAACAGCGCGACCTGCCCCTTGTGCAGCAGCGCCTGCAGTGCGGATAGCCCCCGCTCCGTCCCGCCGTCGGACGGGGGTAGAAGGTCCGCGTCCCAGGCTTCCTGGAGCGGAGTCTCGTAGAAGTCGATGGCACCGCCGATCGTTGGCTGGCCGTCCGGCAGTAGCTCACCCAGGGCGTCGCGGATCTGCAGGAGCCGGTGATCGACGTCCTCGGCGAGGTCGTCCTCGACGAGGCCACCGAGGGAGTTGGAGATGAGGTACTTGTCGTCATTCGCGGAGATGCGTTCGAATTCATCCGGGAAGAGCAGATGCAGCAGGATGTGGCGCATCATCTGCTCGCCACCGTCGGACTGGCCCTCCTCACCGACGAGCCAGGCCTTGAACTCCCAGGCGTCACCGAGGAGCTCCTCTCGCTGGCCCCCGTCGAGCTGCTTGAAGCGGTAGCCAAAGCTGACCAGGTAGGCGAGCAACCGCGGGCGTCCAGCGTTGAAGCCCTGCCCGCCGCTGCCGATCCCCGTGTCGAACGCTCGATCAACGTCCTCCTCCCCCGGATACTCGATCCCGGAGAAGGAAAGGATCTCGCTGACAAGCTCTCGCTTACGACCCCCACCCACGCTGGTAACGAAGAGGTAGTGCAAGACCACTAGGTCGGCCATCAGCTGCACGTGCTCGGGCGCAGCGTCGGCCAACTGCTCACGGAGCTTTTCCTCGAACGCCCGGTCGTCCTCCTTCGGGTTCTCATTGAACTGCTGGATGAGGGCTTCGAAGTTCGCGAGCGTCCACAGCTCCTGCTGCTCAGGGAAAAGCAGCGACCCATCGGCTACCAGGCAATCCGTGCGCAGCCGATCCACAACCGCGTCCACCGGGCCCCTGTCGGTGTGTGCGAAGCGCGCCACGAGCGGGATGCTAAGCCGAGGAAGCGCTCATCGGTCGCACTCAGCTCGAACGGGTACCGCTCCCTTGAAATCGGGTCCGGACGAGCCCGCCGAAGCCGATCGGCAGCGCCGCATTTCCTGACCCCGACGAGTACGGTCGACAGATGGAGAACAAGGATCGAAAAGTAACTGTCGAGCTGACGATGCCGTTGCCCGCGGATGTTCCTCTTGCAGAGGAGGAGGCACTGGAAACGCTTCGCCCCGCACTGGAAAGCCTGGAGGGCGTGACCGTCGGGACGGTTATTGTGCACGACCTGCCCTGAACCGGGCTAAGGCGTTCGCGTTGCGCGCCCCAGCTCTCGAAATCGACCGGCCCCACGCTGCGTCGGCAGTACCGAGCTGAAGTTGCCGCTAGGGCACGAGGGCTTTCACTGCCTCGGCCAAACTGTTGCAACTCGCCCTGTCGCCCTTCGCCGCCTCCAAGCAGGCGTTGTAACGCGCGGTCAGTTCCCTACGTCCACCAGCCGTCTCCGTCCGGGCGGTGGCCGGGGTCTTTGCGTCCGCCTTCGGTTTGAGAGGCGCGGCCGCTTTCTTGCCGCCGCACACCTCCGGGAGCAGCTGGGCAGTGTTCGGAGCGCTTTCGCGGACGGCCTTCGCAGCTTCCGCGCAGCTCTTCGCGGTTGCCACGCGACCGGACCGCTCGCTGTCGAGATAGTCGGCGCCCACCCCGAACGAGAGCAGGCCGGCGAGGAAGATTGCATAGCTCCACTTGGTCGCCGGCCCGCGAATTGCGTCGGTCGCGCGTCCACGCACAACGTTCGTTGCCGCCCTCGCTTGCGTGGCGAGAATGTCGCTTCGGATCTGCAGCGCGTCGGCAGTTGCCTTCTTCACAACTTCAGGATCGTTCTCGCGCTCAGCAACGCGTTCGAATCGATGCCCACGGGTCGCATACGCGCGCAGTGACGAGGCCACGTTCAGATCCGCTGTCTGCTCGTAGATCTTGCGGACGATCGGCCGCTCAGAATCGTCTAAGTCCTCCATCGCGTCTGCGTCAATGTCCATGAACACGGGTGACGACACACGCCACAGGCGATTGGTGACCCGCCCGACAGCGACCGCTAGAGCGATGAGACCGAGCAGAACCCCGGCGATCGCCACCGCCTGCCAACCGCTTGGCCTCGACGGCAGCGGGAAGATGTCGCTGAACTTGGCGAGACCAGCGGCTGTCACGCCGGTCGTGCCCAACGACGCGACGAGCTTGGCCGTCGTGTCCGTTTGCTTGCGGACCGCAGCGGTCGCGTCCGACCACCGTTTGGCTAGCGCGGCGGATGCGCCCGCGAGGCCCTCTTCCTCGGTTTCGGCTGCCTTGACCGGCGACTCAGCATCCTTGTCAGGCATCGCCCTGTAGTTCCTCTGCCACGTCGCTCATCCGCGAGCGGACGTCCGCGACCTCTTCGGCCAGGATGCGCAGTCGAACCTTCCGGTCGGTCAGAAACGCCTGGGCTCCCTCCTTCTCCGCCGCATCCGCGAGACGGTCCGCGCTGCGAGCCGCCCCGTGAAGATCGCCCACCGCTGCCTCGACGAGCTTCTCGGCAGCCGCGTCTTGCTCGTCGTCCTCCTGGTCGGGCTTGTTCGTCGCTCGACCGTGACCTTCCATACCTGCCTCCCCTGGGTGCCCTGTGTACAGCGAGTATTGATCAACCGCCTCGTTCACGCAAGCGGCCGAGCGTTAGGACGCGAGACGCCGTAGCCGGGGGACCACGTCGCCGAAGTAGGAGCCGGCAATAGCGAGATAGGCCTCGCCATGGTCGAGTGCACGGAGCTTCTCGGGATCGCCGGTGAACGGACCCAACGTTGTCCGGTACAGATCTTCGTCGGTGCGTTCGTGGGCCGCCAGTTCCTTCCGGTCGTAGGCGCGACGAAGCCTCTTGAGCGTGTCGTCCGCCTCGCCTTCTCGGCCATCGAGGGCTGCTGTCAGCGCTTTACGACCCTCGATGAAGGCCCCGTATTGGAGGCCACCCGGCCCATTCTGGCTTGAGAGCCATCGAAAAACGCGTGGGGAAAATCGACCCGCCCTCGGAGGAGGTCTGCGTCGGCGAGTAGGTGTAGGGCTACGAGGTTCTCCGGATTGCGCCAGTGGGCGATGGGGTAATCGCCCTCCAAGGGTCGGTTGCGAAACGCCTCGACGCGCTCGTCGAGTCCCCGACACAGCCCAGAGACCCGGTCCTTGCTCATCCCGCTGACCTCGATCTGGCGCACGCCCTCTGCGGCACCGGTGGCGGCGGCCACCGCGAAGCCCTCGGCGGCCAGGTTCTCGACAAGGAAGTTGCGAGTGGCGTCATCGTCTTCGACGATCAGCAGTGACTGCTTCATACCCTCCTGAAGGCATCACCGAGCCCCGATTCGCCCCCCTCGTGCAAATCCTGTTGCAAACCGTCCGGGCCGGAAGGGATCGAGGCTAGGATCGCGACGCGCTCGGGTCCGGAGTACTCCGGCACCGAGCCGCATCATTTATGGACGGAACCAAACGCGGAAACTACGAGTCGGGCGCCGACTACGTCCTCGAGTACGGGGAGCTTCGCTTCACCTTCAACGAGCGGGACTTCACCGAGCGGGTGGAGCAGGCGGCCACCAAGCTCGGGTTCGTGGACGCAGAGCTCGAGGACGACGAGCGCGAGGATCTGGTGAACCTGGCCGTGAACGGCGAGGTCACCGACCCCCACTCCTCGCTCGGTGAGCACGTTATGGAGCGCTGGGGCGACCTGCACGGCCGCTCCGAGCGCTCCCTGGTCCACTGGCTGCGACGGCTGGTCTTTCGCGGCGCGTGGCTGGACCAGCGCGTGATGGAGGGCGAGCTGGAGATCGTCTTCTGCGAGGAATCGCACTCCTTCGGGTATGCCCAGCCCGAGCGCGGCGGCGAGCTGATCGAGCTCTCCCCCGAGCCCTCCTGGCAAAGCGTCGCCTACCGCCCCTGAGACGCCTCTTCCCCTCCACTCGTGCGCCGGGCGGGCACCGTCCGCAGCAGCTCGACCACTCGGTCCGGGTCGTCGGTGACCTCCAGCATGTCCACATCGGATACCGAGATCTTGCCCTCGGCCCGGACGGGATCGCGCAGCCAGTCGATCAGGCCGCTCCAGTAGGAGCTGCCGAACAGCACGATCGGAAACCAGCGGACCTTTCCGGTCTGGCGCAGCGTGGCGGCCTCGAACAGCTCGTCGAGCGTCCCGAAGCCACCCGGGAAGACCACGAACGCGCTCGCGTAGCGGACGAACATGACCTTGCGGGTGAAGAAGTAGTGGAACTGCAGCGGAAGGTCCACCCACTCGTTCATGCCCTGCTCGTGGGGGAGGTCGATGCCCAGCCCCACCGAGCGGGCGCCGGCGTCGCGGGCGCCGCGGTTGGCGGCCTCCATCATGCCCGGACCCCCGCCGGTGATGATCGCGTAGCCCTCCCCGCCGAGCCGCCGGGCCATGTCGCGGGCCTGCTCGTACTGGGGCTCTGTGGATGGCGTTCGGGCCGAGCCGAAGACCGAGACGGCGGGCCCCAGGCCGCTGAGCTGCTCGAACCCGTGGTCGAGCTCGCCGCGCATTCGGTCCACGCGAGCGGCGTCGTCGAGCAGGCTCGAGATCTCCCCGACCTCGGCCTCGAGCAGCTCCTCGTCGGGGGTCTGGGGGTCACGCCTGGCGCGCGACACCTGTGCGCCTCAGGCGAGCAGGTCCGCGCGCAGCGTGCCCGACCGGGAAGCGGACACCTGCGGCGAGCCATCCTCGGCCGGCGCGTCGAGCACGACGCGCGCTGACGCCTGGCGCTGGGGCTCCCAGGCCATGCCGGTGGCGGCGATCACCGTCAGCGAGCCGCCCTCCTCCAGCTTGCGCGCGGCGCCGAACAGCCGCCGGGCGGCGCCGCCGGGCAGCGACTCGAGCGAGTCGATCACCACCACGGAGTCCCCGCCGCGCTCGGCCGCGCGCTTGGCCTGCTCCACGGCCAGCTCCGCGGCCTGGGCCTGGGCGTCGCCCGAGGCGGCAAACGAGTCGCCGGTCACGGGCACGCCGGACTCGCGGCGCCAGTCGGTGACCTCCTCGGGACGGGCTCCCACCAGCACCACGCTGACCTGGAGATCGCCTCCGGCCGCGGTCAGGGACTCCACGATCGCGCGCAGCAGGCGGGTGGCGCCCGCCCCCGGACCGCCGGCCACCGCCACGCGCGAGCCCTTGCCGATCGGCACCGAGCCCAGCGAGTCGGGAACCGGGAGGCGCTCGGTGGCGTGCACCGCGGTCAGGTCGGAGAACAGGGCCCGCTGCTCGGGCGGCTCGGCGTCGTGGCCGTTGACCTGCTCGACGCGGACCAGCGAAGGATGGCGCTCGTTGCGGCGGGCGGGACGCGACCGGCCGGCCACCTCGTCACCGGCGCGCAGCTCGCAACGCCGAATCTGGGCCGGCGAGACGTACACGTCGTCGGACTCCGAGCCGGCCGCCGTGCGCAGGAAGGCGCTGCCGTTTGAAAGGATGTCGAGCACGCCCGCCGCCGGCTCGCGCTCCGCTTCGTCGTCGTCGTCGGATTCCTCGGCGGCACCCGCCGGCGCTGCCTCCTCGGCCTTGGGAGCGTCGCCGGCCTTGGAGCCTTCGTCGTCGCGAGAGCGCGAGCTGCCCCCCCGGCGTGAGCGCGACCGCCGGCCCTGGCGCCGTGGAGCAGGCGACTCGGTGTCGCTCTCCGGCTTCTCCTCGGTGGCGGGGGTCTCCTCGGCGCCGCCCTGGGCCCCCACGATCGCTGCGACCAGGTCATCTCGGACCAGCCTGCGGTAGCCCTCGAGGCCCAGCTCGGAGGCGATCGCGTGGAGATCGGCGAGCGGGCTCTGCTCGAGCTCGTCGCGCTGCAGGACTGTCACGGGGTGGGGCTCCTTGATCGAACGGGCAAAACGCGGAGAGTAACCGTTGCGGCGGAGCCGTCCGCCGCCGGCATGTCGGGGCCGTGCGCTCAGGCCGGCGTCTCGCGCCTGAGATCCTCGGTGAGCGGCTCGGAGGCGACGGGTACCTCGCCGCGCAGCGCGGCTCTCACGCCGATGAAGTCCCGCGCGCCGGCGACATCGTGCACGCGCACCACCGCGCCGGGAGCGCCGAGCGCCGGCTCCAGCGCCGCCAGGGTGCCCGCGTCCCTCTCGCCGGGAGGCCGGCCGGTGATGGCTCCCACGAAGTCCTTCCGCGACACGGCCAGCAGCAGCGGCAGTCCCAGGCCGTAGAGCTCGGGCAGCCGTCGCAGCACCTCGACCGACTGGGCCGGCGTCTTGGCCAGGTCGAGGCCGGGGTCCAGCAGCAGGGCATCCTGCGCCACCCCGGCCTCCACGGCCTGGGCGGCGCGCTCGCCCAGCAGGGCCGCCACGTCGGCCACCACGTCCTCGTAGGCGGGAAAGGCCTTGCTCTTGGGCGCCGCGCGGGTGTGGGTGATCACCAGAGCCGCGCCCGCGTCCGCGCACAGCGGGGCCAGGGCCGGCTCGGCCAGGCCGCTCACGTCGTTGATCATCGCCGCCCCCGCCTCCAGAGCGGCCGCGGCCGGACCGGCGCGCCATGTGTCCACCGACACCGCCACTCCTTCGCGGGCCAGCCGCCTGACCACGGGCACGATCCGATTCGCCTCCGTTGCCTCGGGCACGGCCGCACGGTCCGTTCGCCCCGACTCGCCCCCCACGTCCACGATCTCCGCTCCTTCGCGCACCAGCGCCATCGCCCGCTCGGCGAGCCGCCCCGGGTCCTCGTGACCCCGGGGGTCGGAGAAGGAGTCGGGGCCGGCGTTGACGATTGCCATCAGCGCCGGGGATCCGGGCGTAAAATCGAGGGTGCGCCCGCGCAGTGCCAGCCTCATTGGCGGCCGCCCGGCACCAGGCCTTCCTCCCGGGCCACCGTGCGCCACACCTCCAGCTCGGCGGACACGCGGTCGTCGTCCCAGGAAAGCTCCGCGGCCATCGCCCGGGCCACCGCGGCGGCGCCCGCCGAGTCCGGCGCACTGAGCTCCCGGGACGCGAGCAGGCCAAGGCGGGTGCGTCGCAGCAGCACATCGCCGATCGACCGGGTCTGCTCGCGGCGAGCCGCGAAGCTCGCCTCGACCACCAGGTCGGGCAGGTCGGGCACGATCCGCTCGCCCAGCTGTGGCGAGCCCTCAGCCATCCGCAGCACGTCCACCGCGGCGTGGCCGTAGCGCGCGGCGAGGTGGTCGCGCGACGCCTCGTCCACCTGCCCGTAATGGTCCAGTCCGCCCGGGGCGAGCGGCATGCCCAAGGGGATCTCGTGGGTGCGACACGGCGCCTCCCGTCCCTCGCGCTGCACGATCCGGTCGACCGCCATCTGCGCCATGTGGCGCCAGGTGGTCAGCTTGCCCCCGGTGATGGTGACCATGCCCGAGCTGGTCTCGTACAGCTCCGCCTTGCGCGAGATGTCCACGGACTTCTTGGGATCGCCGGTCGAGATCAGCGGCCGCACCCCCGCGTAGGCCCCGGTCAGGTCATCGGGGCTGAGATCGGTGTCGAAGAACTCGTTGACCGCGTCGAGCAGGTAGGCCACGTCGTCGTCGCCCGGCGGGACGTGGTCGAACCTACCCTCGTAGTTCTCGTCGGTGGTGCCGATCAGCGTGCGGCCCAGCCAGGGGAGCACGAAGATGAACCGCCCGCCGCCGGAGGGCACGATCGCCCCGGAGACCACCGGGAGCCTGTCCAGGGAGACGGTCACGTGCGTGCCCCGGCTGGGCTTGATGCGGGGGACCTCGGCCTCGTCGTGCAGCTCGTCGGGGCGGATCCGGTCGGCCCACACGCCGGTCGCGTTGACGACGTTGTCGGCACAGAGCTCGAACTCGCCGCCCCCCAGGGCTTCCCGGCACAGCACGCCGGCGGCGTGCCCGCCGCGCTCCACCAACCCGGTCGCCTCGACGGAGTTGGCGCACACCGCCCCGAAGCGCTCGGCTTCGCCGAGCACGGTGAGGACCAGGCGGGCGTCGTCGGTCTGGCAGTCATAGAACAGGTAGGCCGAGGTGGGCTTGCGCGCGGCCAGCGCCGGCAGCTGCTCGATCGTCTCGGCGCCGTCGATCATCCGGTGGCGCTCTGGGCTCCATGACTCCGATGCACGCCCTCCCCCGCGGCGGCGGGGACGCTCCCGGCTCAGCACGTCGTACATGTTCAGGCCCACCCCGGCCAGGCGGTCGGGCCGCTTTCCGTCGAAGGCCGGGATCAGCAGCGCCAGCGGGCGCACCAGGTGCGGCGCCAGGTTCACCATCAGCTGGCGCTCCACCAGCGCTTCGCGGACCAGCCCCAGGTCGAAGCTCTGCAGGTACCGCAGCCCGCCGTGCACGAGCTTCGACGAGCGGCTGGAGGTGCCCGAGGCGTAGTCGGCCTTCTCCACCAGGGCGACGCTGTAGCCGCGCGAGGCGGCGTCCAGCGCCACGCCGGCCCCGGTGATGCCGCCTCCGATCACGACCACGTCGAACTTATCGCGCTCCATGGCCGCCAGGGCGTCCGCGCGCGGGATCACGGCAAGAAGGTCACGTAGTCGTCCGGCGCCGAGCGCGCGGGTGGGCGCTGCTCCTGACGGAGCGGCCCGAGATGGATCAGCGCCACGAAGCGCTCGTCCGCGTCCATCCCCACCGCCGTGGCGCCCCCTGCGGTGCGCAGCACCCCCGGCGTGCGCCAGTAGCCGGCGAGTCCGCGGGCATGGGCCCCCAGGAGCACGGCGTACACCGCGCAGCCGGTGGCCAGCAGATCCTCCTCGTCCTGGACCGGGTCGCCGCTGAGCTTGGCCGAGGCGCTGACCAGCGTGGGCGCGCGATCGAGCTTGCCGGCCGCCTCGGGGCCGGCGGCCCGCTTGAGCTTCGCCAGCGCCTCTGGGCCGACCACCCGGAAGCGCCAGGGCTCGGTGAGGTGGTGGTTGGGGGCCCAGCGGGCGAGCTCCAGCAGCTCCGCCACGGTGGCCGGATCGACGCCCTGCGAGCCGTACGCCTTGTGGGTACGGCGGCCGCGGATCGCCTCGTCCAGCTCCACCCGGACGACGCTAGCGCAGGATCCGCGCCATGCGGTGAAGCCCCAGCCGCCGGCGCCCGAGCCACAGCAGCGCGAGTACGGCGGCCAGCACGCCTGCGACCAGCGCCGGGGAGACGGCGGGGCCGGACCCCTGGCCGCCGGCGTCGCGCGCCGCGGTGCGGCGCGGCTCCACGCCCGCGGGCTCGGCGCGCTGTGTGCGGGTGGGCGCCGCCGGCCCGGGCGCCGGCTGCTTCTTCTTGGCGGTTCTCTTCGGCTTGGCGGCCTTGGCGGCCTTGGCGGCCGGGCCCGCGGCGCCCCCGCCCGTACCCCCCGCGGAGGCGGCAGCGGCCTTGCGAGGTTTGCCCCGCGCCCGCGGCGTCGCCGCCAGCGGGAAGGGCTTCTTGCGCAGCGCGGTCAGTGCCTGGGCGGTGACCCATACCGGCGTCTGGTTGCTGCTGCGCGAGTAGCGGATGTGCCCGTCGGCTGCCTGGAGGCCGGCCAGGAAGCGCAGTGGGTCGCCCTTGGGGGACCTCACCCCCACCCCCGCGGCCACCAGCCCCTGCACGGCCCATGCGGTGGATTGGGCGTTGGAGGTGCGTCCCCGGCTCTGGCCCCAGCCGCCATCGGCGTTTTGCAGCGAGCGCAGGAAGGCGACCCCGTCCTTCACCGGACCGGAGCCGCGGCGCCCGGCGGCGGCCAGCGCCTGCAGCGCCGCGCCGGTGTCGTCCACGTCGCTGGACGCGCTGGGCACGTAGCCGAAGCCGCCGTCGCCGTTCTGCGCTCGGCCCAGGTAGTTGGCCGAGGCGCTCAGAGAACCGGCGCGACCGGCCTTCAGCGCCATGACCCCGAAGGCGGTGTGGGCCACGTTGCCTGCCCACGAGCCGTCGGCGCGCCGCCGGCCGGCGAGCCGGGAGACAAGGTTGCGCCCGCGGTAGCTGCGCGGCGACAACCCTGCCGCCCTTACCACCAGGATCGTGCGCTCGAGCGCGCCGGTGTCGCCGAAGGGCCCGCGGCCCACGTAGGCGATCAGCGACCGCCCGCGGGAGACCTTGACGTCCTGGGGGTTCTTGCCCGCCGAGGCCAGCCCCAGGGCGCCCCACCCGCTGAACAGCGCGCTCGAGCCACCGCCCTTGGAGGCCGGCAGCCCGCCGTCGCGGTTCTGCGTGCGCTCCAGGTAGCGCGCCGCCTTGGCTGCCGGGGTGGCGCCCCGCGCCTGCGG
>JAABUR0100003493.1_pt1 | contig 21990 bp, 21 predicted proteins | sample 5560091 | NCBI WGS metagenome assembly JAABUR01 (sample SAMN10711879, study PRJNA513375) | rock metagenome | isolation source: Antarctica rocks | place: Antarctica: Victoria Land, University Valley sud
GGGTCCCACGCGCTGGTGTAGCGCTCCCGCTGGAGGCTGGCGACGAGGACGGCGAGCTTGCGCCGCTCGTACCAGTTCGTACGCACCCCCCACGGGTCCTCTTCGCGGCGGTACAACGCGTCGAAGTCCGGCGTCCGCGGCTGGTCGCTCACCGGGCGACGACCGGCCGCAGGACCAGCTGGGTGTGGTGGTGGGCGAGCATCTCCGCCGGCACCACCGGCCCGAGACCCGTCCCCAGCGGCTCGAGCTGGGACCGGTAGTGCCGCAGCGCCGCCGACCGCGTCCGCTCGTCGTGCGGCCCGGTCGCGACCCTGACCAGCCGGTATGCCGTGTCCTCCAGCTCCCGTGGACGGCTCCAGTACGTCATCCAGACCGGATACTCCACAAGGGTTGCACCGGTGCTGCGGCAGGCGGCGTCGGCAGCGAGGCCGGCCGCTGCATGGTCCGGGTGCGGGTCGTGCCGCCAGGGCGCGAGGACGACGTCGTCCCCGGACAGGCACTGGGCCAGCCGGGCAGCCACGACACCGAGCGAGGCGGCTACCCGTCCGTCGGCCGCGCCCCAGCATGGTTCCGGCAGCGCGCCCAGCGTGCCGACGGCCCCGGCCCACTCCGCCAGACGCCGGGCACCCATCCCCAGTGGCGAGGCTCCGACCGCGCTGAGACACGCCTCCCCGGCGGTGAGGGTGATGGCGCGGGCGGGGCCTGCGTGCCGGGTCCACCAGGCGATGAGCCGGCCGGCGCCGAGCGTCTCGTCGTCGGGGTGGGCGCTCAGCACGACCAGCGTGGCGCCGGGACCCTTGCGCAGCTGCTCAGCGTGCTCGGTGACGGCACGACGGATCGTGCTCGCCCAGACGTCGAGCCCGTTGCCGGACGGAGTCACCGCGACAGCCCTGGACGTGGTGGACGACATGCCGGCCAGTCTGGCCGATCCGGTGGATGTGGGCATCTCTCGGCCCGCCTGCGCAACGTTTGCACTGTCGCACACAGCGGTCTGGAACGGGCATACTCGGTCCATGACGCCCAGCGAGGACGAGGCACCCGCAGGCCCCGGTGACGTCGAGTCGGTGATGCTCGCCAGCCGCGCGATGGTGGCAGTGGCTGCCCGTTCCCTCGCCGACGTCGAGGACAGCGTCACGCTCCCGCAGATGCGTATCCTCGCGCTGGTCGACGTCCTCGGCTCGATGACACTCGGCGACGTCGCGGCGGAGCTCGGTGTCCACGCCTCCAACGCCACCCGGCTCGCGGACCGGCTGGCCGCCGCTGGCCTGCTCGATCGTCAGCCGGTGTCGACCGACCGCCGTAGCCTGCGTCTGGTGCTCACCCGACGCGGGCGACGGTTCATGGACCGGGTCACCGCCCATCGCCGCCGTTCGGTCGAGGAGATCCTCGCCCGGATCCCTGACGCGCAGCGCCGCCAGGTCGCCGGCGCATTCGGCGCCTTCGCGCTCGCGGCGCGTGAGCCGCGCGCCGGTGACGCCACCCACCTGGGGTGGCACGGCTGAGAACCCGGCAGGCCTCGCCGCGGGGCTCAGCGGGGAGTGACCGTCTCCCCGCCCACGCGGTACCCGTCGAACAGGGCGCCCCGACGAGATCGAGGACCGCGTCGGTCGCGCGATGAGCGGCGTCGCGTCCCCCCCGCGCCTCCCGTAGCAGCGCCTTGCCCGCGCCCGTCCACCTCCCGTGGGCGCGGAGCAGCAGGTCCGCCGCCTGCTGCCAGAGCCGGCTCGCGACCACCGCGCTCTCCCCGCCGGGCTGCGCGCCCCTGAGGTCGGACAGGACGTCTGTCACGGCATACCGGTTGGCGCGTAGTGCCGCCGGTGCCACCCGTCGAGGATGGTCGACTGTCGATAGGGCGCCGGCGCCCCGGCCAGCAGGATGGTGATGTCGAGGTCCTACGCCGCCGTGGCGTCCCCGCGTGCACGCTGCCACCCAGCCACGCCGCCCGAGCGCTGGGGAAGTGTCGGCGACGACTCGGCGAGCGTGACCGGCTCCGTCCGGACGGTGGCCGACCTCCGCGCTGAGCACGTGTCCCTTATCTCATGACCGAGCGCGTCCGCGCTACCGTGGAGAGTGCTGCGGACGAGGCCGGTTGACCCGGCGCTGCCCGGGTATCGACCAACCATCCGAGACCGAGGAGACATCGTGAGCACCGAGCATGGTTCTATGCGTCATCCGGACGGACCGGGGGAGGATCCGCGCCGTGCGGAGGGGCGGCACGGGGACTCGTTGATCGACCGTCAGCGGGCAGCCTACGGGAGCATCAAGTGGGGCTCGGCGTTCTTCGGCTGGCTGACCGCCACCGGCCTCGCCGTGATGCTGACGACGCTCGCGGCTGCCGTCGGTGCAGCGGTGGGCCTCTCGAGCAACAGCAGCGTCGGGGAGGCCGCGCAGAAGGCCTCCCAGAACGCCCAGACGATCGGCGTCACCGGTGGCGTCGTCCTCCTGGTCATCATCCTGGTCGCCTACTACTGCGGCGGCTACGTAGCCGGTCGGATGGCGCGGTTCAACGGCCTGCGCCAGGGCCTGGCCGTCTGGATCTGGGCCGTCGTCATCGCCATCCTCGTCGCGATCGTCGCCGCGGTCGCCGGTGCGAGGTACGACATCTTCAGCTCCCTCAACAGCTTCCCGCGCATCCCCGCGGATCGGAGCGGGTTGACCACGGGGGGCCTTGTCACGCTCATCGTGCTGCTCCTCGTCAGCCTCGTCGGTGCGCTGTTGGGCGGCCTGGCGGGCATGCGCTACCACCGGCGGGTGGACCGGACCGACCTGCTCGTGGAGTAGCCGGACTGCCCTTCACCACACCACAGGCCGGCCCGCACCGCAAGATCGCTGCTGCCGGTGCACGGCTCAGGTCGAGCCTGCGGAACCGGGGCAGGTAGGTCCAAGTCCCGGCCCGTGCGTCAGCGGCCGCGCCGGGAGCCGGCACGTGCGCCCGCCGAGAAGGCGGCCGCCCCGCCACCGGAGCTGGTCGAGTACACCGTCGCCGAGCCGGTCCGGTTGTTGCCCGTGGCGCGGCCAGCGGAGCGAGGTGGTCCCTGCGCCCCGCGGCCCCCGGGCTCAGCGGGGCGCTGGCGTGCGGCACCGTTGCGGGCGGGCTCTCCGCGGCCGCCGGCGGCACGACTGACGCTGGCGGCCGCGTCCCTGGGGCGCGACTGCCCGCTGCGCGACTGCCCGGCGCGCGACTGGCCGCCGCGACCGGCGCCCTGGCCAGCCGGACGTCGGCCGCCTGCTGAGCCGGCCGGGGCCACCGTGGCGTCCTCGACGAGGACGCGCTCCCCGGGGGCGAGCTGCTGGAGCAGCGGATGACCCGCGTCGATACGGGTGGTCGTGGCCGAGATGCCCGCCCTGCGGGTGAGGTCGCGCACGTCCTTGACCTGGTCGTCCGTCATCAGCGTGATGACGGTGCCCTCGGCCCCGGCGCGAGCGGTCCGCCCCGAGCGGTGCAGGTACGCCTTGTGCTCCAGCGGGGGGTCGGCGTGGATGACGAGGCTGATGTCGTCGACGTGGATGCCGCGGGCTGCGATGTCCGTGGCCACCAGGGTGCGGGCGGTGCCGCCGTGGAAGGCGTCCATGCTCCGGGTCCGGGCGTTCTGCGAGAGGTTGCCGTGCAGCTCGACCGTCGGCACGCCGCCGGCGTTGAGCTGCCTGGCGAGCTTCTTCGCGCCGTGCTTGGTGCGGGTGAAGACGAGCGCCCGCCCAGGGGCCGAGGTGAGGTCGACGAGGACCGGGAGGCGGGCGTCGCTGTGCAGGTGGAAGACGTGGTGGGCCATCTCCAGGACCGGCGAGCTGGCCGAATCGGCATGGTGGGTCACCGGGTTCGTGAGGAACCGCTTGACGAGCACGTCCACCCCGGCGTCCAGCGTGGCGGAGAAGAGCATGCGCTGACCGACCCTCGGGGTGCGCTCGAGCAGCCGGCGGACAGCGGGGAGGAAGCCGAGGTCGGCCATGTGGTCAGCCTCGTCGAGGACGGTGATCTCGACGGCGTCAAGGCTCACGTGGCCCTGACCGACCAGGTCCTCGAGGCGCCCCGGACAGGCGACGACGACGTCGACGCCGCCACGCAGCAGGCTCACCTGTGGGTTCTGACTGACCCCGCCGAAGACCGTCATCGTCTTGAGGGACAACGGTTTCGCGAGCGGCGCCATCGCCGCGTCCACCTGGACAGCAAGCTCCCGGGTGGGGACGAGGATGAGGGCACGGGGGCGACGCGGCATACGGGAGGTCCGGCTGGCCGCCAGCCGGGTCAGCAGGGGCAGCACGAACGCGTAGGTCTTGCCTGACCCCGTGCGGCCACGGCCGAGCACGTCGCCGCCGGCAAGCGAGTCGGGAAGGGTCCTGGCCTGGATGGGGGTGGGGTCGGTGATGCCTGCCGCGTCCAGGATGCTGGTCAGGGCAGCGGGCACGCCAAGGCTGGCGAAGTTCGTGTCGATGGACACAGGTGGGTACTCCAAGGGAAATGGTCGGTGTTCTGCCCGGCGCGACCCGTCAGGGGCGCGGCGCGTGGCGTCGACGTCGTGAAGGGGCCCGAGGCAGAACTGTGCGGGCCGCTGCCACCAAGTGTACCCCCCAAGCACCGGAGGGTGTCGGGGGGTGTCAGCGGCGCGAAAAGGGGGGACACTGGAGGCATGTCTCCCCGCCTGCCGGCCAAACGTCCGTACCTCCCGCACAGTCCCTTCCGCGACCAGGAGCCGCCGCCGGACGCGCCCGTGTTCAACGTCAACGACCGCGTCACCCACGACGGACGTGGCCTCGGCCGCGTCGTCCGTGTCAGCGCGGACCGCATGGAAGTGGTCTTCGGCGACCAGACCGTGAGCATCGCGCTGCCAAACCCCAAGGTCCATCTCCTCTGACGGTTCCGCCGCCCGACCAGGGGTCGCCGCGGCCCCAGGACGGTGAGCGATGAGCGAACAGAACGAGATCCGCGAGCGCGTCCGGGTCCGCTACGCGGCGGCGGCGACGCTCGCAGCGTCAGGAGGGCTGGACCAGGCACGGGCGGCCGAAGCCTCGTGCTGTGGCGGTGCGTCTGAGGTGCTCGGGGACCGGACGCTGACGGCCGACGAGTCGGGTCGCATCGTCTTCGGGGCGCAGCTGTACGACCCTGCGGCGGCCGAGGGAGCCCCCGTCGCCGCGGTGGCTGCCTCCCTCGGGTGCGGGGTCCCGACGGCTGTGGCGGACCTGCATCCCGGCGAGACGGTTCTGGACCTCGGTTCTGGGGCGGGCGCTGATGTGCTCATCTCCGCGCGTCGCGTCGCTCCCGGTGGCCTGGCGATCGGCGTTGACATGACGGTCGAGATGATCAAGCTGGCCCGGCGCAACGCCAGCGAGGCAGGCGTGACCCAACGTGGAGTTCCTTCAGGGCTACCTCGAGGATCTGCCGCTGCCCGATGAGAGCGTCGACGTCGTCATCTCCAACTGCGTCATCAACCTCGCCGCGGACAAGGGCGCGGTGCTGCGGGAGGCGAGCCGCGTGTTGCGCGCCGGAGGCCGGTTCGCCGTCTCCGATGTCATTGCCGACCCGGACATGGACGAGGCGACCCGGGCTGACATGCAGGCGTGGACCGGCTGCGTCGCCGGCGCCCTCACCAGGACCCAGTTCCGGCAGGCGCTCGCCGCCGCGGGGCTGGTGGAGGTGGACATCACCGAGACCCACCGGGTTCACAGCCACGCCTCGGCCGCGATCGTCCGGGCGCGCAAGCCCCTGCGCTGACTGCGGCCGGTTGTCCCGGCGCCCACCCGTCCGTGCATGGCCTGCTGCGGACCAGATTGCGCTCGCTGGGACCGGCTGGCGGCGGATGTGTGCGACCTTCCGACCAGTTTGCGCTGCCGGGACCGGCTGGCGGCGGATGTGTGCGACCTTCCGACCAGATTGCGCTGCCGGGACCGGCTGGCGGCGGATGTGTGCGACCTTCCGACCAGATTGCGCTGCCGGGACCGGCTGGCGGCGGATCTGTGCGACCTTCCGACCAGATTGCGCCGCTGGGACCGGCTGGCGGGCGGATCTGTGCGACCTTCCGACCAGATTGCGCGGCTGGGACCGCCTGGCGGGCGGATCTGTGCGACCTTCCGACCAGATGGCGCTGCTGGGACCGGCTGGGGGCGGATCTGTGCGACCTTCCGACCACATTCGTGCTGGTGCAGCTCCGGGGGGCGGATCTGTGCGACCTTCCGACCACATTCGTGCTGGTGCAGCTCCGGGGGGCGGATCTGTGCGACCTTCCGACCAGATTGCGCCGCTGGGACCGGCTGGGGGGCGGATGTGGGCGACCTCGGGAGCGTCTCTCGGCCCGGCCTCCGCCATCCGGCGCCACCTCCGGACGTCTGCGGTGATGGCGGGAACAACCGAGTCACCCACGTAGTTGAGTCGGATAGACGCAAGTTTGCCGAGCGTGGTTTTGACAAGCACGGCCGTCGCGGAGCAGATTGTGTCCACCGAGCCCCAGCAGATCCCAACGCAACACGTAGGAGAGAACCACCATGGCACGTGCGGTCGGCATCGACCTTGGCACCACCAACTCGGCTGTCGCCGTCCTCGAGGGCGGGGAGCCGACCATCATCGCGAACGCCGAGGGCGGCCGGACCACCCCGTCCGTCGTCGCGTTCTCCAAGAGCGGCGAGGTGCTCGTCGGCGAGATCGCCAAGCGCCAGTCCGTCACCAACGTCGAGCGCACCGTCCGCTCGGTCAAGCGGCACATGGGCACGTCCTGGTCGACCGAGATCGATGGCAAGACCTACACCGCCCAGGAGATCAGCGCCCGGATCCTGCAGAAGCTCAAGCGCGACGCGGAGTCCTACCTCGGCGAGACGGTGACCGACGCCGTCGTCACCGTCCCGGCATACTTCGACGACCACGAGCGGCAGGCGACCAAGGAGGCCGGGGAGATCGCCGGGCTCAACGTCCTGCGGATCATCAACGAGCCCACCGCCGCGGCCCTGGCCTACGGCCTCGACAAGGGCAAGGAAGACGAGCTCATCCTCGTCTTCGACCTCGGCGGCGGCACCTTCGACGTGTCCCTCCTCGAGGTCGGCAAGGACCCGGAGGACGGCTTCTCGACGATCCAGGTCCGCGCCACCAACGGTGACAACAAGCTCGGCGGGGACGACTGGGACGAGCGCATCGTGTCCCACCTCGTGACGACGGTGAAGAACTCGTCCGGCATCGACCTGTCCAAGGACAAGATCGCCATGCAGCGCCTGCGTGACGCCGCCGAGCAGGCCAAGAAGGAGCTGTCCAGCTCGACGAGCACCAACCTGAGCCTGCAGTACCTCTCGATGTCCGAGAACGGCCCGATCCACCTCGAGGAGACGCTCTCGCGTGCCCAGTTCGAGCAGATGACCAGTGACCTGCTCGACCGGTGCAAGGCGCCGTTCCACAAGGTGATCGCGGACGCCGGCATCAAGGTCTCCGAGATCGACCACGTCGTCCTCGTCGGCGGCTCGACCCGGATGCCGGCGGTGAGCAGCCTCGTCAAGGAGCTGACCGGCGGCAAGGAGCCCAACAAGGGCGTCAACCCGGACGAGGTCGTCGCGGTGGGCGCGTCCCTGCAGGCCGGTGTCCTCAAGGGTGAGCGCAAGGACGTCCTGCTCATCGACGTCACCCCCCTCAGCCTCGGCATCGAGACCCAGGGCGGCCGGATGACCAAGCTCATCGAGCGCAACACGGCCATCCCGACGAAGCGCTCCGAGATCTTCACCACCGCCGACGACAACCAGCCCTCGGTCCTCATCCAGGTATTCCAGGGTGAGCGCGAGATCGCCCAGCACAACAAGGGGCTCGGCACCTTCGAGCTGACCGGCATCGCCCCCGCCCCGCGCGGAGTGCCGAAGATCGAGGTCACCTTCGACCTCGACGCCAACGGCATCGTCCACGTCTCCGCGAAGGACCAGGGCACGGGCAAGGAGCAGTCGATGACGATCTCCGGCGGCTCGGCGCTGCCCAAGGAGGAGATCGAGCGGATGGTCAAGGAGGCCGAGACGCACGCCGAGGAGGACCGGGCGCGGGTCGAGGAGATCGAGACCCGCAACACCGCCGAGCAGCTCGTCTACTCGACGGAGAAGTTCATCGGCGACAACGGCGACAAGCTGCCCGAGTCCGAGAAGGGCGAGGTCGACACCGCGCTCGCGGACCTCAAGTCGGCGCTCGCGAAGGACTCGGCCACCTCGGTCGGCGACCTCAAGGCCAAGACCGCGCACCTGTCGGAGGTCTCCCAGAAGATGGGTCAGGCGATGTATGCCGCGGCCGCAGCCTCCGAGGGCGCCCCGGGCCAGTCCGGTCCCGGGGACTCCGGGGGGCACGGGCCGCAGGACTCCAGCGCCAGCGACGAGGACGTCGTGGACGCGGAGGTCGTCGAGGACGACGAGAGCCCGCAGGACAAGAAGTGACCGATCCGCTCACCCGACAGGAGGCGGCTGCCACGCGCTGGCACGCCGGCCATGACGGCGCGGCCGCGTCCGAGGAACCAGGTGGCGTCGACGAGTTCGACATGCCGGCTGCCGTGGTGCGGAGCGCCTCGGACGCCGAGGCCGATGACGGCGTCGACTCCGCCGCCGACGATGTGGCCGGCGCCGAGGCCGATGACGGCGTCGACTCCGCCGCCGACGATGTGGCCGGCGCCGAGGCCGATGACGGCGTCGACTCCGCCGCCGACGATGTGGCCGGCGCCGAGGCCGATGACGGCGTCGACGATGTGGCGGCCGTCGAGGCCGATGACGGCGTCGACGCGGGCGCCGAGGCCGGCGATGCGGACGACGTCGTCAACACCGAGGCCGTCAACGACGGTCCCCGGCCCGGGACGGGCGCGACGACGGGCGGCGAGCACCCGGACGCGTCGCTGGCAGCCGAGCGCCTCTCTGACCTGCAGCGGCTCCAGGCCGAGTACGTCAACTACAAGAAGCGGGTGGACCGGGACCGGGCGGTGGCCAGGGAGATGGGCATCTCCCAGGTCCTCGAGTCCCTGCTGCCGGTCCTCGACGACATCCACCTCGCACGGGAGCACGGTGACCTCGAGGCGGGCCCGTTTGCGGCCATCGCCGAGAAGCTCGAGGCGATCCTCAGCAGGTTCGGCGTCGAACGCTTCGGGGCCGTGGGTGAGCAGTTCGACCCGATGGTGCACGAGGCGCTCATGCACGTCGAGGCCGATCTCGACGAGTCGGCGACGATGACGACGGTGGTCCAGATCCTGCAGCCGGGCTACCGGACGAGGGACCGGCTCGTGCGGCCGGCGCGGGTGTCCGTCGCCGACCCGAAGTAACCAGGAGGGAGGGACGCCGCCTTGGCCAGCCAGGACTGGTTCGAGAAGGACTTCTACGCGACCCTCGGCGTGCCCTCCGACGCCGACGCGACCGCGATCAAGAAGGCCTACCGCAAGCTCGCCCGCAAGATGCACCCCGACCAGACGTCCGGTGACACCACGGCGGAGGACCGCTTCAAGGAGGTCGGCGAGGCGTACTCCGTCCTGTCGGACCCCGAGCAGCGCCAGCAGTACGACCAGATCCGGGCCATGTCCCGCGGCGGTGCCCGCTTCACCGCGGGGGGGCAGCCGGGCGGCGCGGGGTTCGAGGACCTCTTCTCCGGCATGTTCGGTGGCGGCACCGGCGGCACCGGCGGCACCCGGGTGCGGTACTCCACGACAGGCGGCGGGGGAGCCAGCCAGGCCGAGCTTGAGGACCTGCTCGGCGGGATCTTCGGCCAGGGAGCCGGCACGGCATACGGGGAGGGCGGGTATGCCGGGTACGGCGGCTTCGGCGCCACCGCCGGACCCCGCCGCGGGCCTGACGTGCAGGCGCGTACCACGCTGTCGTTCCGCGACGCCGTCGAGGGGTCGACGGTGACCCTCAGCACGGCTGACGGACAGCGCATCACCACGCGAATCCCCGCTGGCGTCCGGGACGGACAGCGGATCCGGCTGCGCGGGAAGGGCGGTCAGGGAGACCCGCAGGCTCCCGCCGGCGACCTGATCCTCACCGTCAGCGTAGAGAGGCATCCTGTGTTCGGCCGGGAGGGCAGCGACCTCACGCTCGACCTTCCCGTGACGTTCGCGGAGGCGGCGCTGGGGGCGACCGTCTCCGTCCCGACGCTGACGGGGGAACCGGTCAGGGTCAGGGTGGCTCCGGGCACACCGAGCGGACGCGTGCTAAGGGTGAAGGGTCGCGGGGTCAAGCGGGACGGGGGCTTCGGTGACCTGCTAGCGAAGGTGCAGGTCGTCGTGCCGCAGCGGCTCACCGACGCGGCACGCGAGGCCCTCGAGAAGCTCAAGGCGGACGAGACCGACCTCGACCCGCGCGCGGAGCTGTTCGAGCGCGCGGGACGCTGACGGCGGCCGTGACCCAGTCCCTGAGCTTCGGCCCGCAGGACGAGACCCCCGTCTTCGTCATCTCGGTCGCGGCCCAGCTCGCAGGGATGCACGCCCAGACGCTTCGTCAGTACGACCGCCTCGGGCTGGTCTCCCCGTCTCGCACGCGAGGTGGCGGCCGCCGCTACTCCGGACGGGACGTCGCGCTGCTGCGCCAGGTGCAGCGGCTCTCCCAGGAGGAGGGCGTCTCGCTCGCCGGCATCCACCGGATCCTCGAGCTGGAGAACCAGGTCAGCGCACTGCGAGCCAGGGTGGCGGAGCTCACGGAGGAGATCGCCGGCGTGCGAGCCATGATGTCGGGGGGGTCACGGGTCTTCGCAGCCGGTCGCCAGGGCGACATCGTGGCGGTCCGCCCTGGCCAGCGACCAGCCCGGACGCTGGGCCAGTCCCAGGCTGTCGTGGTCTGGCGCCCGGCCCGCTGACCGGGCGTCGACTGCTCGGCGGTCCCGGTGCCGGGACCGGTCAGCTGGAAACCGACTCCGCGAGCTTGGCCAGCGAGTCCTCCATCTGCTCCTTGGTCACCAGCGGGAAGGTCACCTTCTTGAGGATCTCCTTGTCGGTGACCTTGCTCCAGTCGTAGGTCAGCGTGACATCGGTGGCACCCTGCCCCTGTGGCGTCAGCTCCCACATCCACTCCCACCCGGGCGGTTCGCTGCCCGCCGGCGCCGTCTTCCAGGCGAGGAGCTTGTTCTCCTGGTAGCCGGTGACGTGGTTGTCGGTCTTGTACTCCCCGCCCATGTGGTCCCCCTCCATGTTCATGGTGAAGACCTGGCCGTTCTCAGTGACGCGGTTGGACTTCTCGTCCGAGCGGATGAAGCCGGACCCGTCGAGCTGCGCGTGCCGCTCGGGGTTGGACAGCACGTTGAAGATCTCACTGGCGGGGGCGTCGATCCTGCGGGAGACGGCGATTCTGCCGTTGTCATCAGTCATGGACCCATCCTCTCCCACCGTGCCACCGTGCAGCCACCCCGGGTTGCCCTTCTCGGGGACGCGGCGTGCCAGACTCGCCCCCATGAGTGAGCACCTGCTCGTCTTCCCGGACCGCGAGACCGCCGAGGACGTGGCCGGGGAGCTGTCGGGGGAGGGGTTCACCGAGGTCAGGGTGGTGCGGGAGGCGCTCCCCGGTCCGGACGACGCCGCGGCACCCGCGTGGGCGGTCTATGTGCGCGAACGCAACGTCACCGACGAGACCGGCCCGGTCGAGTCGGGTCTGCGGGCGCGGTTCCAGGCGCTGGTCGAGGAGCACGACGGGTGGTACGACCCCGAGCCGCGCCTGCCCCACGACCGGTCCGGCTGAGCCGGGACTGCCTCACGACCGCTCCGGCTGAGCCGCGCCTGCCTCACGACCGGTCCGGCTGAGCCGCCAGCGCCCGTTCGAAGGCCCGCTGGGTCCTGTCGCTGAACAGGACGAACCGGACCACGCTGAAGCCGTCCAACTCCGGCGACGCACGGACCGCGCCCACCGCGAGGGCGGCCACGGTCTCGGGGTCCCAGCCGTAGATGCCCGCGCTGACAGCGGGGAAGGCGATCGAACGGGCGCCCACCCGCGCCGCCTCGGCCAGGGATGCGGTGTAGCAGCTGGCCAGCAGCTGTGGATCGCGTTCTCCCCGGTGCCAGTTCGGCCCGACGGTGTGGATGACCCACCGACACGGCAGGTCACCCGCGCCGGTCGCCACCGCCTGTCCGACCGGCAGCCCCCGCGGGTATGCCGTCTCGCGCAGCCCGCGGCACTCCTCCAGCAGCCGCGGACCGGCGGCTGCGTGGATGGCGCCGTCGACCCCGCCGCCGCCGAGCAGCGCGGCGTTGGCCGCGTTGACGATCGCGTCGAGCTTCGAGGTGGTGATGTCACCCCGCACCGCCTCGACCACCGTTGTGGACATGCCTCCACGGTATGCCGCCGCCATCCGCCGCCCGCGTACGGTGGGGCGATGATCGCCGATCCCGCACCGGCTGGCGTGTGCTCGGCCTGGGTCGACGCGACGGCAGGGGTGGCCGGCGACATGTTGCTCGGCGCACTCGTCGACGCGGGCGCCGACCTGGCCGTCGTCCAGGACTGCGTCAACGCCGTCCTCCCCGAGACCGTCGCCCTCGGGGCGAGTGCGACGACGCGGGCAGGCGTGCGGGCCACCAAGGTCGACGTCCGCGTGCTGCGCGACGACCAGCCGGGTCGCGGTGCGGCAGAGATCGCGGCGCTGGTCCGCGCCGCCGGCCTGCCGGGCAGGGTCGCCGACGAGGTGCTCGCCGTCTTCCGGCTGCTCGCGGACGCGGAGGCACGGGTGCACGGGATCCCGGTGGAGCGCGTCCACTTCCACGAGGTGGGGGCCTGGGACTCCGTTGCCGACGTCGTCGGCGTGTGCGCCGCGCTGCACCACCTCCGCGTCGCATCCGTCACCGCCAGCGCGATCGCCCTCGGGTCGGGGCGGGTCCGCTCGGAGCACGGCGACCTGCCGGTGCCCGGACCGGCGGTCCTCGAGCTGGTGGCGGGCTGGGAGGTCCGGGCCGGTGGGGAGGGCGAGCTGGCGACCCCGACCGGGGTCGCGCTGCTGCGCGCCCTGTCATCGGGGCAGGGGACGATGCCGGCGATGACCGTCCTCGGCACCGGCGTCGGGGCCGGCACCCGCGACACACCGGGGCGGCCCAACGTCGTCCGGGTGGTGCTGGGCACCCCCGCTCACGGAGCACGTCGCGCGGGCGGGAGCACCGCGGGCCCCCAAGCCGAGGAGGGCAGCCTGCGCGCGCAGCCGACATCGATGGTCGTCCTCGAGGCCAACGTCGACGACCTCGATCCCCGGGTCTGGCCGGGCGTGCTGACCGCGCTGCTCGCGGCAGGGGCGGCCGACGCCTGGCTGACGCCGATCATCATGAAGAAGGGGCGGCCGGCTCACACCCTGTCGGTGCTGGCCCACGAGCCGGAGGCTCCCGCGCTGCGCGACCTCGTGCTCCGGGTGACCAGCACGATCGGGGTCCGGCAGGTCGGGGTCTCCCGCTTCCCACTGGCCCGGCTGTGGGTCGACGTCCAGGTGGCCGGCCACCGGGTCGCGGTGAAGGTGGCCCACGACGGCGGCGTCATCGCCCACGCCGCAGCGGAGTTCGAGCAGGTGGCGGCAGTCTCGGCTCGGCTCGGGACGCCCGTCCGCGAGGTGCTCGAGCTGGCCACTGCTGCGGTGGTCGCGGCCGGACTCGTCCCTGGTGCCCCGGTGCCGGCGCGGGCGAGCGCCGCCCCCGTCGAGGGCACCCGGGCCGAGGACCCCCCGGCCGAGGACCCCCCGGCCGAGGACCCCCCGGCTGCCCGGCACACCGACCGGGACGGCGGCACCCGCCGGGCCTGACACGACCTCCGGTCAGTCAGAACGGCGCGGCGATCTGCGCGGCGAGGTGGCCGGCGCCGTACCCGTTGTCGATGTTGACCACCGCCACGCCGGGCGCGCAGGCGTTGAGCATGGTCAGCAGCGCGGCCATGCCCTCGAACGCCGCGCCGTACCCGACCGACGTCGGGACCGCCACGACGGGGGCCGACACCAGCCCGGCGACCACGCCGGGCAGGGCCCCGTCCATGCCGGCCACCGCAACGATGACCCGGGCCCGCCGGAGCAGGTCGAGGTGCGTCATAACCCGGTGCAGGCCGGCCACCCCCACGTCCACCACGAGCTCGGTCCGGCGGCCGAGGTAGCCGGCGGTCAGCTGTGCCTCCCGGGCGACGGGCAGGTCCGACGTGCCGGCGGCCACGACGACGACGAGCCCCCCGAGCGGGGGTGGTGCGGCGGGCGGCCAGGCCAGCAGGTGGGCATCGGGGTGGTGGGTCGCGTCCGGCAGCTCCGAGCGGACCGCCTCGACGTGTTCCGCACCTGCCCGGGTGAACAGGGTCGGGGCGGGCGCCGGCGCGGCGCCCGTCGCACCGGCGGGTCGGGTCGTCGAGCCGCCATCGGGGGGGCCGGCTGCCGATGCGGCAGCCCGGACGGCGGCCGCGATGACAGCAACCTGCGCGGGGGTCTTGCCCTCACAGAAGACCGCCTCCGGGTACCCCCGCCGGCTGGCGCGGTCGTGGTCGAGGTCGGCGATCCGGGTGAGCCCGGGCGTCGGCGACCAAGCCTTAGCCATGCTCGGCGCGCACGAGCGGGAGGGTGAACGCGCCGGACTGGATCCCGTCCATGTCGAGGCAGACGAAGCGGAAGCCGGCGGCCTTGACCGCTGCGCTCAGCCGTGCCCGCACGGCCGGGGACGCGGCGTGGTCCAGCTCGGCGGCGGGCAGCTCGACCCGGGCCACGTCGCCGTGGTGGCGCACCCGGCAGTCCGAGAACCCCATTCCGTTCAGCGCCCGCTCTGCCGCCTCCACCTGCGCGAGCTTGTGCGGGGTGACCGTCGAGAAGTGCGGGATGCGCGAGGCGAGGCAGGGGGCGGCGGGCTTGTTGGCGCAGGGCAGCCCGAGCGCGCCGGCGAGCGCCCGGACGGCGTCCTTGTCGAGCCCCGCGTCGGCCAGCGGCCGGAGCACCCGGTGCCGGGTGGCGGCGAGGGCCCCGGGACGGTCCGGACGGCGGGTGTCGTCGGCGTTCTCGCCGTATGCGACGGCGTTGAGACGGTGCTCGACGACCACCTCGTCGCCGATCCGGGTGAACAGCTCGTCCTTGCAGTGCAGGCACCGGTCCGGACCGTTGGCCCGGTATGCAGGTCGGTCACCCTCGTGGGTGGCCACCTCGACGACCTGCGCGCCGATGAACGCGGCCACCTCGTGGGCGGACCGGCGCTCGTCGGCGGCCAGGCTCGGTGAGACACCGAGGATCGCGACGACGCTGTTCGCTCCGAGCTCGCGGACGGCCAGGGCGAGCAGCAGCGCCGAGTCCACCCCGCCGGAGTAGGCGACCCCGAGCCTGCCCACCCCGCGCAGCCGTCGTCCGACGAGGTCCGCGGCGGCCGCGTCCGCACCGGTGAGCGGGACAACCGCTGCCGCCCGGCCGGGTCCGTTGCTCTGGGTCATGCCTCCATTGTGACCGATCGCCGACGGTGGGCTGAGCGCAGCCGGAAGAGCACCTCCCCCGCCCGGGGCACGACGAAGGTGCCGGGGTCCGCCTCGAAGGCCGCGACGTCCACGGTCGCCGGGTCGAGGTAGCCGAGGTTCGCGGCACGGCATACCTGCTCCGGTATGCCGGTCGCGAGGGTGACGCGCACGCGCAGCCTCTCGCCGTGCACCTCGTCGTAGGTGCCCGCCCCGCGCAGGTGCGTCGAGTGGGCCAGCACCCCCCAGGGCACGTGCTTGAACCGGTCCCACTGCTGGACGAAGTAGTCCCGGCAGTGGTAGCCGATGTCGAGGATCTCGGGGTGCATCCGGGAGATCTCGGTGATGTGCGGGGCGTAGAGGATGACCTCGCCGCCGTCGGCGACGACCGGCTCGAGCTTGTAGAAGCCCTTCGCGGCGGTCCAGATGTCCTCGTAGATCGGCGGGACGAGGGACAGGACCCGGTGGACCGGGGCGTCGAGGTACTCGACGTGGGTGGCGGCGCAGATCTCGGCGGCGGACGCCCACGAGGCCCGGGTGTCCCCGAACGAGACGGAGTGCAGCGCCTCGGTGCCGGACTCCCCGACGACGCAGAAGGCGAGCTTCTCGGCGGGGATGAGCGCGGCGGCCTCGTCGATGAGGGCACGCACCGGGGTTACCTGCGTGGTGCCGATGATCTGCGCCGACGTGATCAGCGCGCCGAGCCAGTGCGAGATGTCGATGATCTCCTGGCCGGCGACGCCGGGGAAGAAGTACTTGTTGCCGCCGGAGATGCCGACCACCTCGTGGGGCAGGACGGGGCCGACGACGATGGCCACGTCGTGCTCGACGACGGCCCTGTTGAGCAGGACCCGGACGCTCTCGCGCAGCCGGCCTGCGGACAGCTCCTCGAGGCGTTCCGCGGGGATGGTGCCCAGGTCGACGAAGGTGTCCGGGTCCCACCACTCGTGGTTGGCGACCGTCATGCCGGGATACGTCTCCTCGAGCCCGCGCTCGGCGTAGCCCAGGTGCCGCGCCAGCCGGGCCTCGGTCATCGGCGCGTGCGTGCCGAGGGCGACCAGCGTGGTCAGGCGTCCCACCCGCCCGTGCAGGGCGCCGTGGACCGCCCGCATGAGCAGCGGCAGCGGGCAGGTCCGGGTGCCGTCCGGCACGAGGAGGCAGACGCTGGCCCCGTCGAGGTCGCGCGCGTCCAGCTGCTCGCGGATGAAGGAGGTCACCTGCTCGTCGCCGAGCACCCCGTCAGCGTCGCCGAGCCGGGCTGCGCGTTCGGCGAGACCGCTCGGGACGGGGCGGGTCAGGGTCATGGGCTCCACTCTGCGACCCGCCGGCCGCATCGGGCAAGTGCGCTGCCCCGGGTGACCCGCCGTCACGCCGCACGCCGTGGACCGCGCAAAGGTGAGTGGAATAGACTCAACTTCACCGGGGTTGTCCCGGTGGAACCGCCCGACCACGATCAGATCCGATCGGACCCGAGAGGGAGCACACGGCATACATGGAGCTTCAGCTGACCACCAAGGCGAACGAGGCCGTGTCGGCCGCCGTCCGCGACGCCGCCGCGAACGGCAGCCCGCACACCGAGCCGGCGCACCTGCTCAAGGCGCTCGTCGCCCAGGTGGACACGACGACCGCGGCGCTGCTCGAGGCGGCCGGGTCCTCGCTCGCCGCCGCCGGGCAGGGCGCCGAGAAGGCCCTGGCCTCGCTGCCGTCGGTCAGCGGGCCCTCGGTGAGCGCCCCCGGTCTGTCGCGGGGTGCGCTGGCGGTGCTGGAGAGCGCCCGCTCCCTGATGTCCGGCATGGGCGACTCCTTCGTCTCAACCGACCACCTGCTGCTCGCGCTGGCGCGGACGGGCGACTTCGGGCTCGACGCCGCGGCCATCGAGGCCGCGATCCCCCGGCTGCGGGGCGGGCGCCAGGTCACCTCCGAGAACCCCGAGGGCACCTTCGACGCGCTCGGCCGGTACGGCACCGACCTCACCGCCGCCGCGCGCGAGGGCCGCCTCGACCCGGTCATCGGCCGGGACTCCGAGATCCGCCGCGTCGTGCAGGTCCTCAGCCGGCGCACGAAGAACAACCCGGTCCTCATCGGGGACCCCGGGGTGGGCAAGACCGCCGTCGTCGAGGGGCTCGCGCAGCGGGTTGTCGCCGGTGACGTGCCGGAGAGCCTGCGCGGCAAGACGCTGATCAGCCTCGACCTCAGCGCGATGGTCGCGGGCGCGAAGTACCGCGGCGAGTTCGAGGAGCGGCTCAAGGCCGTGCTGGAGGAGATCAAGAGGTCCGAGGGGCAGGTCATCACCTTCATCGACGAGCTGCACACCGTGGTGGGCGCCGGCGCGACCGGCGAGGGCGCCATGGATGCCGGCAACATGCTCAAGCCGCTGCTCGCCCGCGGTGAGCTGCGCCTCGTCGGCGCCACGACCCTCGACGAGTACCGCAAGCACATCGAGAAGGACGCCGCCCTCGAACGGCGCTTCCAGCCCGTCTTCGTCGGCGAGCCCTCCGTGGCGGACACCGTCGCCATCCTGCGCGGGCTCAAGGAACGCTACGAGGCGCACCACAAGGTCACCATCGCCGACTCCGCCCTCGTGGCCGCCGCCTCCCTGTCCGACCGCTACATCACCGGTCGTCAGCTGCCCGACAAGGCCATCGACCTCATCGACGAGGCGGCCTCCCGGCTGCGGATGGAGATCGACTCCTCACCCGTCGAGATCGACGAGCTGCGCCGCGCCGTCGACCGGCTGAAGATGGAGGAGCTCGCGCTCGAGAAGGAGCAGGACGACGCCTCCCGGGACAGGCTCGAGCGGCTGCGCCTCGACCTCGCCGACCGGGTCGACCAGCTCGCCGCGCTCACCGCGCGGTGGGAGGCCGAGAAGGCCGGTCTGAACCGGGTCGGTGAGCTCAAGGCCCAGCTCGAGGACCTGCGCGGCCAGGCCGAGCGCCTGCAGCGCGAGGGCGACCTCGGCGGCGCCTCGGAGATCCTCTACGGCCGGATCCCGGCGCTCGAGCAGGAGCTCGTGCAGGCCCAGGCGGCGGAGGCCGGGACCCGCGCCACGGACGCCACCGGTATGCCGGCAGGCGGCTCCCAGCCGATGGTCAAGGAGGAGGTCGGCGCCGACGACATCGCCGACGTCATCTCGCTGTGGACCGGCATCCCCGCCGGGCGGCTGCTGGAGGGCGAGACCGAGAAGCTGCTGACGATGGAGGCGCACATCGGTGCGCGGCTGATCGGCCAGCTCGACGCGGTCCGGGCCGTCGCCGACGCCGTCCGGCGCACCCGCGCGGGCATCTCCGACCCGAACCGCCCGACCGGCTCGTTCCTCTTCCTCGGCCCGACCGGCGTCGGCAAGACCGAGCTGGCCAAGTCCCTGGCCGACTTCCTCTTCGACGACGAGCGGGCCATGGTCCGCATCGACATGTCGGAGTACTCCGAGCGGCACGCGGTCGCCCGGCTCATCGGAGCGCCCCCCGGCTACGTCGGCTACGAGGAGGGCGGGCAGCTGACCGAGGCCGTCCGGCGACGGCCCTACTCCGTCATCCTGCTCGACGAGGTGGAGAAGGCCCACCCCGAGACGTTCGACATCCTCCTGCAGGTGCTCGACGACGGGCGCCTGACGGACGGGCAGGGCCGAACGGTGGACTTCCGCAACGTCATCCTCGTCATGACCTCCAACCTCGGGTCCCAGTTCCTCGTCGACCCGCTGATGGGGCCCGGGGCCAAGAAGGAGTCGGTCATGGCCCTGGTCCGGGCCACCTTCAAGCCCGAGTTCCTCAACCGGCTCGACGAGGTCGTCATCTTCGACCCGCTCTCGACCGAGGACCTCGCCCACATCGTCGACCTGCAGGTCCAGGCGCTCGCGACCCGCCTGGTGGACCGGCGGATCGCCCTGGAGGTGACCGAGGCGGCGAGGGAGTGGCTGGCCCGGACCGGGTACGACCCGGCGTACGGCGCGCGCCCGCTGCGCCGGCTCGTGCAGCGCCAGATCGGGGACCGGCTGGCCACCGCCCTGCTCGCCGGGCAGGTTCGCGACGGGGACACGGTCGTCGTCGACCGGGACCCCGACGACGACGAGCTCGTCCTGCGCTGACCGGCGCCCGCCCGGGGTCGGTGGCAGCCCGGTGGGGTCGCCGCGGGGTCGCGGGCTCGCGGACCGGGTGAGGTACGTCGACCGCGTCAGACGGTGCCGCTGACGCGGTGGTCCGAAGGGGAGCCCACGTAGCGCTTGACCAGCTCGGGCGGCATGTAGTCGTAGCGCAGCCGGGTCCGGGTGAACGTGCCCGTGCCGTGGGACACCGAGCGCAGGTCGATCGCGTACCTGGACAGCTCCGTCTGCGGGACCTCGGCGTGCACGAGGGTCCAGCCGGTTTCGGTGGCCGGCTCGGTCCCGAGGACGTGCCCGCGACGGCCCCGCAGGTCCGACATCGCCGCCCCGACGTACTCGTCGGCCACCGTGATCTCGACGGCGTCGACCGGCTCGAGCAGGGTGACGGTCGACTCGTTCGCGGCCCCCTTGAGGGCGAGCGCCGCCGCGGTCTGGAACGCCATGTCCGAGGAGTCGACCGAGTGTGCCTTGCCGTCGACGAGGCTGACCCGCACGTCGACGACCGGGTAACCGGCGAACACGCCCTTCTCCAGCTGGGCCCGGGCGCCCTTCTCGACCGAGGCGATGAACTGGCGCGGGACGGCGCCGCCGACGACCTTGTCGACGAACTCGAAGCCCGCACCGCGTTCGAGGGGCTCGATCTGCAGGTGGCACACGGCATACTGGCCGTGCCCTCCCGACTGCTTGACGTGCCGGCCCTGCGCGGCGCACGGCTGGGTGAACGTCTCCCGCAGTGCGGTCCGCAGCGGCTCCGCCTCCACGGCCACCCCGTAGCGCTCCTTCAGGCGGCCGAGCAGCTCCTCGATGTGGGCCTGACCCATGGTCCACAGGACCACCTGGTGGGTTTCCGGGTTGTGCTCCATCCGCATCGTCACGTCCTCGGTGACGAGCCGCTGCAGGGCACCGGCGAGCTTGTCCTCGTCCCCCTTGGACGACGGGCGGATCGCCACCGGCAGCAGTGGTTCCGGCAGCACCCACGGCTCGACCAGCGCGGGCCGGTCCCTGGTCGACAGCGTGTCGGAGGTCTCGGCCCTGGCCAGCTTCGCGACGAGGGCGAGGTCCCCGGCGATGGCGACGGCCTTGGGCCGGCTCGCCTCGGCCAGGGGCGAGAACAGCGGGCCCAGCCGCTCGTCCTCGTCGTGCTCCGCATGTCCCTCCAGCGGCCGCCCGAGGAACTGCCCGAGGTGCCCGGAGACGTGCACGGTGTCGTCCGGGCGCAGCGTCCCGGAGAACACCCGCACCAGGGACAGGCGCCCGACGTAGGGGTCGCTGCTCGTGCGCACGACCTCCGCGACGAGTGGTCCCTCGGGGTCGCAGCGCAGCTCCCCCCACTCCGAGCCGTCGGGGGCGGTCACCGAGGGCAGCGTGCGGACGACGGGGGAGGGGAAGGCGAGCTCGATCAGCTCGAGCACCTCCTCGAGCCCCGCACCGGTCGACGGCGAGACGGGCAGGACGGGGAAGAACGTCGCCTTCGCGACCGCCGCCGTGAGGTCCTCGATGACGGTGACCGTCTCGATCTGCTCCCCCTCGAGGTAGCGGTCGAGCAGGGTGTCGTCCTCGGACTCCTCGATGATGGCCTCGATGAGCGCGCCGCGCCGCGAGTCGATGGCAGCGGCCTCCTCGCCGCTGGCCCGGCGGACGGTCCGCGCTCCCGCGGAGTGGTCGTGGACGTTCTGGCTGAGCAGACCCATCGTGCCCACCACCGCGCCGGCGGCGTCGTGCAGCGGCAGGTACAGCGCCTGCGCGTCCCCGAAGGTGTGCTGGCAGGTGGCGATGGTCGCGTCGTAGTCCGAGCGGGGCAGGTCCAGCTTCGTCACGGCGATGGCCCGTGGCATCCCGACCGACGCGCACTCGCGCCACAGCAGGGCCGTCGCCCCGTCGATCTCGCCCGCCGCCGAGATGACGAAGATCGCGGCGTCGGCGGCGCGCAGGCCGGCCCGCAGCTCGCCGACGAAGTCCGGGTAGCCCGGCGTGTCGATGAGGTTGACGACGCACCCGTTGCTCTCGAAGGCGGCGACGGACATCGCGACGGACCGTTCGTGCTCGCCCTCACGCGGGCGCCGTCCCGGTGCCCGCGCCGCGACGAGGTGGTCGAAGAGCGTCGACTTGCCTGCCCCGCCGGGCCCGATCAGGACGACGTTGCGGACCTGGCCGGGGTGAGCGGGCACGGGTACGCCGGGGAGGTCGCCACCCTTGGCCGCCGCTCTGCTCACGAGCCCACCCTTCCGCGCAACGCCGGGGGGCACAAGGGGGTGCGGGACGGCGAGGTATGCCCGGCACCCGGCATACCTCGGATAGCCTCGCCCCATGGGCGGCCGGGGACTGGCAGGCATGGCCGTGGTCGCGCTGTCCGCGGCCGTCGTGCCCCTGGGGGGATGCACCGACAGCGCGCCGAAGCCGGACGTCACCGCGCCGACCCCGGCCCAGCAGCTGGCGGCCGCCAAGGCGGCGGTCGACCGGGCCACCTCGATGCACCTCGTGCTCGAGTCGAAGAACCTGCCGCAGGGCGTCACCGGGGTGGTCGGCGCGGACGGCGTCGGCGCGCACCCGCCGGC
>JAABUR0100003498.1_pt1 | contig 21980 bp, 15 predicted proteins | sample 5560091 | NCBI WGS metagenome assembly JAABUR01 (sample SAMN10711879, study PRJNA513375) | rock metagenome | isolation source: Antarctica rocks | place: Antarctica: Victoria Land, University Valley sud
GGGCTGAAAGGTGCGCTTGCTCACGAGGACTCCGGATCAGTAGGTGAAGCGAGCCCGGCGCGCGCGAGCCTGGGCTGTGGTCCAGCCGCGCTCGACGGTACGGGGCGGCCGATGACGGGTCAAACGCGCTCCGGTACCAGGCGACGCGCCGATGCTCGAGCGGCGCGCCGAGCGGATGCGCTGTTGCTCGTAACTTGTGTCAATTGCCCGTCGACTCGCCTCGCCCGCGCTGTTAGCGTCGCCTGCGCTGCCTGCTGCAGACGGCCACCGCTTCCTCGCTGTGAGGATGCGGCGGATTCCGGTCGTGCACAGCCTGTGGACAACTTGTGGACGTCGCGGATTCGCAGGCGCCGGTCGTCCGTGCCCGCCAACGACGACGAAGATGGGAGTCCTGGTGGCAGATGACGACGGGGGCGCTGCTACCGGCAGAGCGTTCAAGATCGACGAGGGCTCCGGCGGCAGTGACTTCGTCCGCCACGCACCCAGCGTGCCCAGCACCAGCACCAGCACCGCTCAGCTACCAGGCACCGACAGCGAAGCCGCTCCGGAAGGAGCAGCTCAGGATCCGTCGACCGAGCTCGAGCGCCTCGCTGGCGTCTGGGACCGGGCACGGCGCAGCCTCAGCGAGCGGGACCTGTCGCCAACCCAGCGCGTCTGGCTGCGGCTCACCAGGTTGATCGGGCTGGTCGGCGAGTCGAACGCTCTGCTGGCGGCGCCCAACGAGGTGGCCCGGGAGCTGCTCGACACCACACTGCGGCCCTACTTGCTGACTGCGCTGGCAGCGGCGCTCGGCCGGGAGGTTCGGTTCGCGGTCGTCGTCGACCCGCCGCACGAGGAGCCTGCCGAGCCCGAGACGCTCGAGGACGAGCTACCGCTTCCCCTGAGCCCCGTGCCGCCGGCTCGCAACGGCCCCCCGCCCGAGCCACCGCGGCTCAACCCGCGGTACACCTTCGACACCTTCGTGATCGGTGACGGCAACCGGTTCCCGCACGCTGCCGCGGTGGCGGTGGCCGAGATGCCGGCCCGCTCCTACAACCCGCTGTTCATCTATGGCGACTCCGGCCTCGGCAAGACCCACCTGCTGCACGCCATCGGCCATGACACCCGAAAGCTGTTTCCCGACGCCGCGGTCAGGTACGTGAACTCCGAGGAGTTCACCAACGAGTTCATCAACGCCATTCGCGACGATCGCCAGCCTGCCTTCCGCAAGCGGTACCGCGACGTCGACGTCCTGCTCGTCGACGACATCCAGTTCCTCGAGAACAAGGAACGCACGCAAGAAGAGTTCTTCCACACCTTCAACGACCTGCACCAGCAGCAGAAGCAGATCGTTATCTCCTCCGACCGTCCGCCAAAGCAACTGGCCACGCTCGAGGACCGGTTACGCAGCCGGTTCGAGTGGGGTCTCATCACCGACGTGTCGCCGCCGGACCTCGAGACCCGGATCGCGATCTTGTCCAAGAAGGCCTCGGCCGACTCGCTTCCGGTCCCGCGCGACGTGCTCGAGTACATCGCCACCCACATCGAGCGCAACATCCGCGAGCTCGAGGGGGCGCTGATCCGCGTTGCTGCCTTCGGCAGCCTGAACAAGTCCACCATCGACCGGTCCCTCGCCGAGATCGTGCTGCGCGACCTCATCCCCGACGCCGCCGACCCAGAGATCACGGTTGCGACGATCATGGCCGTCACTGCTGAGTACTTCGGGATCTCAATGGAGGACCTGTGCGGCTCGTCGCGCAGCCGCACCCTGGTCACCGCCCGCCAGGTGGCGATGTACCTGTGCCGTGAGCTGACGGACCTGTCCCTGCCCAAGATCGGGCAGCACTTCGGCGGGCGCGACCACACCACGGTCATCCACGGCTACCGCAAGATCGAGGCGCTCATGAAGGAAAGGCGTCCGGTCTACAACCAGGTCTCCGAGCTGACGAACCGCATCCGGAGCAAGGGCCGGTGATGGCCACCTCCCGCCCCGCACAGGCTGTGGACGCCGCTGTGGAGAAACTGTCGGATCCCCGGGGGATAGTCGGGACAGCTGCCGGTAGCCGCGTGCCAGGGCGCGGTGCCGGGCTCGTCGTGCACACCGTCCCGAGTTCCGTGCGGCGAGGCTGAGCAGCGAAGATGCAGTTTGTCCACACCGTCCACCGCACCGGATACGACCGCCAGGAGATGCTGTGGGAGAACAACTGACAACAGCAGTGGTGGGTTGGGGACAACGAGCCGGCAACGACAGCCGCTGGCGTGCTCGTGCAGGAGGGGGTCTTCGATGAGGTTCCGCGTCGAGCGCGACGAGCTGGCAGACGCTGTCGTCTGGACGGCCCGCACGCTGCCCACCAGGCCGACGAGCCAGCTGCAGGTGCTCGCCGGCCTCCTGCTCGAGAGCGTTCCCAACGGGCTGCGGCTGTCGGCGTTCGACTACGAGGTGGCTGCCCGCGCCGACATCTCGGCGACCGTGGCCGAGGAGGGCAGGGTGCTCGTCTCGGGGCGCTTGCTCGCCGAGATCACCCGCAGCCTGCCGGCAGCACCGGTCGAGGTCTCCGTCGACGGCTCCCGCGCGGTGATCACCTGTGGCAGCGCCCGATTCACTTTGCCGACGCTTCCGGTCGAGGACTATCCGGCGCTCCCGGGCCTCCCACCGGTGACCGGGAGGGTGGGGAGCACGGCCTTCGCCGCGGCAGTCGGGCAGGTCTCGATCGCCGCGGGCAGGGACGACACGCTGCCGGTCCTCACCGGCGTGCGGGTCGAGCTCGACGGTGAGCGGCTGACACTCGCCGCCACCGATCGCTACCGGCTGGCCGTCCGCGAACTGTCCTGGCGTCCGGAAGACGATGCCGCGATCGGGACCCTGCTGGTGCCCGCTCGCACCCTCGCAGACACCGCCAAGACACTTGCGGGGGCAGGAGCGGAGATCGCCATCGCGATCGGCAGTGGTCCCTCGGGGGAGGCACTGGCCGGCTTCTCCTGCGGTGAGCGGGAGTCGAGCACTCGGCTGATCGACGGCCAGTTCCCCGACTACCGGCGTCTGCTGCCCTCGTCATCCCCGCTCTCGGCCGAGGTCGAGATCGCACCGCTGATCGAGGCGGTCAAGCGGGTAGCACTTGTCGCGGCGCGCACGGCGCCGGTGATGCTGACCTTCCGCTCTGAGGAGCTGGTGCTCGAAGCCGGGACCGGTGGTGAAGCGCAGGCCCGTGAGGCTGTGCCCGTGCACTTCGACGGGCCGGAGCTGTCCATCGCTTTCAACCCGGGCTACCTGCTCGACGGGCTGGGCGCGCTCGAGTCCGACTCGGTGTGCGTGGGGTTCGCCACCGCCGAGGACCCAGTCGAGGCCGCCCGCAAGCCGGCGGTGTTCACCGGCAAGTCAGGTGACGCGCCCGTCGGGGCGGACTACCGCTACCTGCTGATGCCGGTACGCCTGGCCGGATAGTGCCGGCTGGATGGAGCTGAGCGGGTAGGGGCGGGTAACAGCCGGCGGCTGACGATTCACGGAACGAGTAGCGGACGAGCGGGGGACGACGGGCACGTGAGTGAGAGCGCCAGCGGGACCATCGGCATGGTGGGCCTCGGCCGGATGGGCGGCAACATGGCCCAGCGGATCTCCGACGCCGGCTTCTCCGTGGTCGGCTACGACCCACACTCCCCGGACGCGAGGGTCGGCTCGCTCGATGAGCTGGTCGAGGCACTGCCCGCACCGCGCATTGTCTGGATCATGGTGCCGGCGGGCGAGGCGACGTACACCATTGTCGAGGCCCTTGGCCGGCTGCTCGAGGAGGGCGACGTCCTGGTCGACGGCGGCAACTCGCGCTACACCGACGACCAGCGGCATGCCGACGAGCTGTCCGAGAAGGGTGTCGGCTTCGTCGACTGCGGGGTGTCCGGCGGTGTCTGGGGGCGTGACAACGGCTACGCGCTGATGGCGGGCGGCACTGCTGACGACATCGCCAAGGTGCAGCCGTTCTTCGACGCGCTGAAGCCCGAGGGCGAGTCCGGCTTCGTCCACGCGGGGTCGGTCGGTGCCGGGCACTTCGCCAAGATGGTCCACAACGGCATCGAGTACGGGATGATGCAGGCCTACGGCGAGGGCTACGAGCTGCTCAAGGCGGCCGGCATGCTGCACGACGTCCCCGGTGTGATCAAGAGCTGGACGCAGGGCACGGTGATCCGTTCCTGGCTGCTTGACCTGCTGGTCCGGGCCCTCGAGACCGACGAGGACCTGCACGAGCTGCAGGGGTACGCCGAGGACTCGGGCGAGGGGCGCTGGACGGTGCAGGCTGCGATCGACCACGCGGTGCCGATGCCGGTGATTACGGCGTCGCTGTACGCGAGGTTCAGCAGCCGGCAGGAGGACAGCCCGGCGATGAAGGTCGTCGCCGCGCTACGCAACCAGTTCGGCGGCCATGCGGTGACCGCTGCCGCCGGTTCGTTCGAGAAGGGTGCTGACGCGCCGGGGGCCGATACCGCCGCGGGAACGGAGCAGGCGGCCCCCGCCGCCGGGACTGACCCCGGCGCCCCGGACAAGGGCTGACGGGCGGCATGCACGTCGCCCACCTCTCACTGGTCGACTTCCGCAGCTACCCGACGCTCGAGCTGCCGCTCCAGCCGGGCGTCACCACCGTGCTCGGCGCCAACGCGCAGGGCAAGACCAACCTGCTGGAGGCAGTCGGCTACCTCGCCACGCTGGGCAGCCACCGGGTGTCCTCCGACGGGCCGCTGGTGAGGATGGGTGCCGACCAGGCCGTCGTGCGGGCCGGTGTGGTGCGTGACGGCCGAACGACGCTGCTCGAGGTCGAGATCGTGCCGGGCAGGGCCAACCGGGCGCGGATGAACCGCTCACCGCTGCCCCGCCCTCGAGAGGTGCTGGGGACGCTGCGGACGGTGTTGTTCGCACCCGAGGACCTGGCGCTTGTCAAAGGTGATCCAGGTGATCGCCGGCGCTTCCTGGACGACCTGTTGGTGCTGCGTGCACCGCGGTACGCCGGCGTGCAGGCCGACTACGACAGGGTGCTCAAGCAGCGGACCACACTGCTGCGCACCGCGTCGCTGGCCCGGCGGTCGGGGCGCGCGGGAGGGGGCGGCTCCGATCTGTCGACGCTCGACACCTGGGATGCCCACCTCGCCCGCTTCGGCGGCGAGCTGCTCGCCGCGCGGCTGCGGCTCGTGGAGCTGTTGGCGCCGCTGGTCGACAAGGCGTACGCCGAGGTTTCCGACGGCAGGGGTCCCATCACCCTGGACTACCGCTCGTCGGTCCCGGAGCTGCCCGCCGAGCCGACAGCTGCAGCCCTCGGCGCAGCGTTGCTGGCCGAGCTCGGCCGGCTGCGCCAGCAGGAGGTCGAGCGGGGGGTGACGCTCGCGGGTCCCCACCGCGACGAGCTGTTGCTGTCCATCGGGGAGCTGCCCGCCCGCGGCTATGCCAGCCAGGGCGAGTCGTGGTCGCTCGCACTCGCCCTGCGGCTGGCCAGCTATGAGCTGCTGCGCAGCGCCGAGCTGGGCGGAGGCGAGCCCGTGCTGCTGCTCGACGACGTGTTCGCCGAGCTCGACACCACCCGGCGCGAGCGGCTCGCGGCCCTGGTGGCGGGGGCCGAGCAGGTTCTGGTCAGTGCCGCGGTCGACGCCGACGTGCCGCAGCAGCTGCGCGGGCAACGCTGGCGGGTGGAGCGGGGGGAGTTGCGTCTTGACTGAGCTGCTCGATGAGGAGCACCGCCATGACTAAACACCGCCGTGACTGAGCACCGGCGGGAGGACGAGCAGGAGCCGGTGCAGGCAACCCAGGCCGATGCAGCCCGGGCCGGGGCAGATCTGGTCCGCGAGTCCCTGGCCCGTGCCAAGGCGGCGCGGCGCGCTCAGGGGGCGCCCCAGCCGCGTCGAGGCCGCCCGACCCGAGCCGACCAGGGCGAGCACGACGAGCCCGTGCCTTTCGCGGCATCCGTCAAGGATCTGCTCGCCGAGCGCGGCTGGACGGCGCAGGCTGCGGCGGCGGGCGTGCTGACGAACTGGGAGGCATTGGTCGGCCCCGATATCGCCGGACACTGCCGGGCCGTGCAGCTGACCCGAGGCGAGCTCGAGGTGGAGGCGGAGTCGACGGCGTGGGCAACCCAGCTGCGCCTGCTGTCACGGCAGATCCTGGTCACGCTCAACCAGCAGCTGGGGCCTCAGACGGTGACCCGCCTGACGGTTCGCGGGCCGGGCGGCCCGAGCTGGAAGCACGGGCGCCTGCGAGTGCGTGGCCCGGGTCCGCGCGATACCTACGGCTGAGTCCGAACCGGGTGAATCGGCTGAGACGACCGTGGACCGTTCCCGACCCCGGGGGCGAGTGGGGGGACCCATCCGCGCGGACGTTCGCGGCGCTACGGGCGCGTCAGGGCGCTTCAGCCCCATATTTGTCACCGCTGGCCGCTAGACTCTGAACTACACCGGGTTCCGCATCAGGCCTCAGGGATGCGCCCGTCACTCTGCGACAGGAAGACTCCCGCGTGGCCTATGACGCCAGTTCCATCAAGGTTCTCGAGGGGCTCGAGGCGGTCCGCAAGCGGCCCGGCATGTACATCGGCTCCACCGGAGAGCGGGGCCTGCACCACCTGGTCTACGAGGTCGTCGACAATTCGGTCGACGAGGCGCTCGCCGGCTACTGCACCGACATCCACGTCACGCTTCTTGCCGACGGCGCCGTCCGCGTGCACGACAACGGTCGCGGCATTCCGGTCGGGCGGCACCCGGTCGAGAAGCGATCCGCGCTCGAGGTCGTGCTGACCACGCTGCACGCGGGGGGCAAGTTCGACGGAAAGTCATACGCGGTCTCCGGCGGCCTGCACGGGGTCGGGGTCAGCGTCGTCAACGCGCTGTCGTCGCGGCTCGAGGTCGAGGTGCGCCGCGAGGGGTTCACCTGGTTCCAGCCGTACGACCACTCCGCCCCTGCTGGCCCGGTCACCAAGGGCGCCTCCACGAGCGAGACTGGCACCACGATCGCGTACTGGGCCGACCCCGACATCTTCGAGACCACCACCTACTCCTTCGAGACGCTGTCGCGCCGGATGCAGGAGATGGCGTTTCTCAACAAGGGCCTCGGCATTACCCTGCGCGACGAGCGCCCGTCCAAGTCGCGGGTCGACCAACCGTCGACGTCGGTCGTCATCGGGGATGACGGCGCCGTGATACAGGCTGATGACCAGGCCGGCGACACGCAGAACGGCTCTTCGGGCACCACCGCGATCCTGGTCTCCGGTGTCGAGATGGAGCAGGCCGCCCCCGCGGGCCCGACCTCCACGGCGTCGCCGGCGTCGCAGCCGGCTGAGGACCCGGTCGAGGTCTACTACCGCTATGACGGCGGCATCATCGACTTCGTCACGCACCTCAACCGCACCAAGGAGCCCGTCCACCCGTCGGTGATCTCCTTTGAGTCCAAGGGTGAGGGGCTCGAGGCCGAGGTCGCGATGCAGTGGAACGGCGGCTACAGCGAGTCGGTCTACACGTTCGCCAACACCATCAACACGCACGAGGGCGGCACCCACGAGGAGGGGTTCCGCTCGGCGCTGACCAATGCGGTCAACGCCTACGCCAAGGAGCAGCAGATGCTCAAGGCGGTCAAGGCCGCCAAGAACGGCGACGAGCGGCTGCAGGGCGACGACATCCGCGAGGGGCTGACCGCCATCGTGTCCGTCAAGCTGGCCCAGCCGCAGTTCGAGGGCCAGACCAAAACAAAGCTGGGCAACACCGAGGCGCGCACGTTCGTTCAGACCATGGCGTACACCTCCATCAAGGAGTGGCTCGAGGGGCACCGCAACGAGGCCCGCACCATCGTCAACAAGGCCATCGACGCCCAGCGGGCCCGGGTCGCCGCCCGGGCCGCCCGCGACCTCACCCGCCGCAAGGGACTGCTGGACAACATCCCGCTGCCGGGCAAGCTGTCGGACTGCCAGTCGACCGACCCCTCCAAGTGCGAGGTCTACGTCGTCGAGGGCGACAGCGCCGGCGGCTCGGCCAAGGGCGGGCGCGACCCGCTGTTTCAAGCGATTCTGCCCATCCGCGGGAAGATCCTCAACGTGGAGCGGGCCCGCATCGACCGAGTGCTGAAGAACACCGAGGTCCAGGCGCTGATCACGGCGCTCGGCACCGGTATCCACGAGGACTTCGACGAGGCCAAGCTGCGCTACCACAAGATCGTGCTGATGGCCGACGCCGACGTCGACGGCCTGCACATTCGCACGCTGCTGCTGACGCTGCTGTTCCGGTTCATGCGCCCGCTGATCGAGTCGGGCTACGTCTACCTGGCGCAACCACCTCTCTACAAGATCAAGTGGCTGCGGGAGGACCCGACGTACGCGTACTCCGACCGCGAGCGCGACGGGCTGATCGAGACCGGGCTCGCCGGCGGCAAGAAGCTGTCGAAGGACGATGCGGTGCAGCGGTTCAAGGGCCTGGGCGAGATGAACGCGACCGAGCTGTGGGACACCACGATGGACCCCGACCGCCGGGTGCTGCTGCGGGTGACCCTCGACGACGCGGCCGCGGCCGACAACCTGTTCAGCGTGCTGATGGGCGAGGATGTCGAGGCCCGGCGCTCGTTCATCACCCGCAACGCAAACGACGTCCGGTTCCTCGACATCTGAGGTGCGCACCTGACCCAGCGCCCCTCCTGCCCCGCTTCCTTGCTTCCTGATCGTTCTTGAGGAAAGGCCCCTACGTGGTCGACGTCCTGCCACCACCGCCCCCGGGCGATCGCGTCGAGCCGATCGGCATCGAGGTCGAGATGCAGCGCTCGTACCTCGACTACGCGATGTCGGTCATCGTCGGCCGGGCGCTTCCCGACGTACGCGATGGCCTCAAGCCGGTGCACCGGCGGGTGCTGTACGCGATGTACGACGGCGGCTACCGCCCCGACCGGGGCTATTTCAAGTGCGCGCGCGTCGTCGGCGACACGATGGGCTCCTACCACCCGCACGGCGATGCCTCGATCTACGACGCCCTCGTCCGGCTCGCGCAGCCGTGGTCGATGCGCTACCCGCTGGTCGACGGCAACGGCAACTTCGGCTCACCCGGCAACGACCCCCCGGCGGCCCAGCGCTACACCGAGTGCCGGCTGGCGCCCCTCGCCATGGAGATGCTGCGCGAGATCGACCAGGAGACCGTCGACTTCCAGGCCAACTACGACGGGCGGCAGCAGGAGCCGCTCGTCCTGCCCAGCCGCTTCCCGAACCTACTGGTCAACGGCAGCGCCGGGATCGCAGTCGGCATGGCGACCAACATCCCGCCGCACAACCTGCGTGAGGTCGTCGCCGGCGTGCGCTGGTTCCTCGAGCACCCGGAAGCACCCGCCGATGAGTTGCTCGACGCGCTGCTGGAGCGCATCAAGGGGCCGGACTTTCCCACCGGCGGGCTGATCGTTGGCCGCGACGGCATCAGCGACGCCTATCGCACCGGTCGCGGCAGCATCCGGATGCGCTCGGTCGTCGAGGTCGAGGAGGTCCGCGGGCGCACCCAGCTCGTCGTCACCGAGCTGCCCTACCAGGTCAACCCCGACAACCTCGCCGAGAAAATCGCCGAGCTGGTCAAGGACGGCCGGATGTCGGGCATCGCCGAGCTCAAGGACGAGTCCAGCGCCCGGACCGGCCAGCGCCTCGTCATCGTGCTGAAGCGTGACGCCGTCGCCAAGGTCGTGCTGAACAACCTCTACAAGCACACCCAGCTGCAGGACAGCTTCGGCGCCAACATGCTCTCGATCGTCGACGGCGTGCCGCGCACCTTGCGCCTGGACGAGATGATCCGCTACTACGTCGCCCACCAGGTCGACGTGCTGGTGCGCCGCACCCGTTTTCAGCTGCGCAAGGCCCGCGAGCGGCTGCACGTGCTCGAAGGCCTGCTCGTCGCGCTGGACCACCTCGACGAGGTCATCGCCCTCATCCGCAACAGCGCCTCGGCCGACGCCGCCCGCGGCGAGCTGATGGAGCGCTACGAGCTGTCCGAGATCCAGGCGACCGCCATCCTCGACATGCAGCTGCGGCGCCTGGCCGCCCTCGAGCGCCAGCGCATCATCGACGAGGCGGGCGAGCTGCGCTCCCGCATCTCCTACCTCGAGGCGATCCTCGCCAGCCCCGAGCGGCAGCGGCAGATCATCGGCGACGAGCTGCAGGAGGTCGCCGACAAGTACGGCGACGACAGGCGCACCCGGCTGGTCCCCTACGAGGGCGACTTGTCGGCCGAGGACCTCATAGCGCAGGAGGACGTCGTCGTCACCGTGACCCGCGGCGGCTACGCCAAGCGCACCAAGACAGACTCCTACCGCACCCAGAAGCGTGGCGGCAAGGGCCTGCAGGGCGGCGCGCTGCGCGAGGACGACCTGGTCAACCACTTCTTCGTCACGACCACCCACCACTGGCTGCTGTTCTTCACCAACAAAGGCCGGGTCTATCGGGCCAAGGCGCACGAGCTGCCCGAGCAGGCGCGCACCGCCAAGGGACAGCACGTCGCCAACATCCTCGCGTTCCAGCCAGACGAGCGCATCGCGTCGGTGATCGACATCCACGACTACGACGCCGCGCCCTACCTCGTGCTCGCCACCCGTACGGGCCTGGTGAAGAAGACGGCTCTGGTCGACTACGACTCCAACCGACAGGGCGGTGTCGTCGCGATCAACCTGCGCGAGGGTGACGAGCTGATCTCGGCCAAGCTGGTCTCACCCGACGACGACCTGCTGCTGGTCAGCAAGCATGCGATGTCCATTCGCTTCCACGCCGACGACGAGCAGCTGCGCCCGATGGGCCGGCAGACCACCGGTGTCATCGGCATGCGCTTCGACTCCGCCGACGAGCTGCTGTCGATGGACGTCGTGCGCGAGGAGGTCGGCGACCTGCTGGTCGCCACCAGCGGTGGCTACGCCAAGCGCACCAAGCTCGACAAGTACCCGGTGCAGAACCGCGGTGGCAAGGGCGTGCTCACGGCGAAGATCGTGTCGACACGCGGGGTGCTGATCGCGAGCCTGGTGGTCAGCGACTCCGACGAGCTGTATGCCATCACCAGCGGTGCGGGAGTGCTGCGTACCGTTGCCAGCGGCGTGCGGCGCGCCGACCGGCAGACCATGGGGGTGCGGCTCATGAACCTGCCGGACGGCGTGGAGATCGTGGGTGTCGCCCGCAATGCGGAGCAAGATGGCTCCGAAGCGGGCGACGAAGCGGCACCGCCCGATGAGTCTACGAAGGGCTGACCCGTGACCGAGGCCGAGCGTGCGCGGACGTCGTCAGCTCCCGCCGGTGCCCAGGGCGTGCAGTCAGCGCCTTCCGGCGCCTACCACGCCAGTAGCTACACGGCTGGCAGTGGCACCAGCAGCACCACCGGCGGTAGCGGCAGTAGCGCAGGCGGCAGCAGTGGCGCGGCGGTCGGCAGCCAACGCCGCCCCGACGGGCAGGCGCGCGCGTCGGCGACCTCAACCGCACAGGTGCCGGCGAGGTCGGCGGTGCGCCGAGCTCGGCTGCGGGTCAGCAACATCAGCCCTTGGAGCGTGTTCCGCCTCTCGCTCGTGCTGAGCATCTGCCTGCTGGTGGTGCTGCTCGTCGCGGTCGCCGCCCTCTGGTACGTCCTCAACAAGGCCGGCGTGTTCACGTCGGTCATCGACGCCGCCTCCACGCTGACCGACAAGACCGGCGGGGGCATCGACAAGTGGCTCGGGTTCAAGCGCGTGATGACGATCGCCGCCATCGTCGGCGGCATCAATGTCCTGGTGATCACGGTGCTGTCGACGATCGGCGCGCTGCTGTACAACCTGTGCTCGGACTTCGTGGGTGGCGCCGACGTCACGCTGGTCGAGCGGTAAGACCGCTAGCCGGGCGGTCGAGGGGCCGCGCATCGCGAGGAGCGGTCCAGTAGGATGGCGAGCGCATCGGATGCGGCGGTCCGAGTGCTGCGGACCTGTAGCTCAGTCGGTTAGAGCGCTTCCCTGATAAGGAAGAGGCCGGAGGTTCAAGTCCTCCCAGGTCCACTTCCCACGCCACCGAGGAGGCCCCGTGCTACGCAGGATCGTGCTCCTCGGAGCCGGTGCCGCCGCCCTCGTCGCGCTCCGGCGCCGACGTGGGGCTGACGACGAGAGCGTATGGACGCAGGCGACCCAGCCGGTCGACCTGCGCTAGCGTTGCCGGTCAGGGCGGCCTATCCCGCGCTCAGGGATCGGCCCCAGGGGACGTAGCTCAATTGGCAGAGCACCGCCTTTGCAAGGCGGGGGTTAGGGGTTCGATTCCCCTCGTCTCCACACCGCTACGTCTTCACCAGCAGAAATTGCTGGAGTCACGAACCCGTTGAGTTCGCACTGTGTCCAGCCGTTGGCGAAGAAGGACGTTGACCACATGGTGGCCGCGGCCGGAGGCTTGGCCGGGACGAGGAGTCATGGGATGACCCGGTACCTGAAACCCAGAGGGCGAGCGTCGTGGCCACCGACGGAACGGTCACCGAACGCCCGTACCCGGAGACCAAGGCGGTCCTCGGCGGGTTCGCAATCGTCGACGTGTCCTCACGCGAGGAGGCGCTGAGGTGGGCTGCCAAGACGGCCTTGGCCTGCCGCTGTGCGCAAGAGGTACGGGAGCTCCTGCCCGACCCGACCGCCTGATCGACGCACTCCCGCGGCGTCCGCAGGGGAGCGTCGGCCATCACACCACGCCGCATAGCTTGCGCTAGCGGCCGGCGCTTGGCCTGCTCGTTGTGTTCGTGCCTGGGCGAGTCGGTATCGACCTGAGTGCGCGTCGCCGTCACCTCGCTCGCCGCGGTCGCCTGAACCACGGCAGCAGCGAGCCCTCATGCTTCCGATTGACTAACGCAACAGCGGCGGTGGAACCGTGTTGGGTCACGCCGGGCGCCAGCCTTGCCGGGGCGGCCCGGTTCAGAGCGCCAACCCGAGGTTGATCGAGCCAAGGCTCGTCGCCGTCGTCACGTTCGTCGGCGTCGGTCTGGCGGCCGTCGCGCAGGCCGACGAGGGCGATGACCGCGGCCGCCACCATGAGGGCAGCCATCACGTAGAGCACGGTGCGGGTGGCGTAGGCGAAGTCGAGCTGGATGAAACGCGGGATCGAGGCGGCACTGCCCGATCCGCTCGCGTGTGATCCTTGGACGATGTGGGCGGCGGTCTTCGTCGCTTGATCGTGAGGCAGTCCTTGCGCAGTGAGGGACGTGACCGTGCGCGATTCCCAATGGTGGACCTGGATGGTTCCGAGCACGGCGAGGCCAAGGCTGGCGGCAAAGTTGCGGACAGTTTGGGTGATGCCGGTAGCTTCTCCGTACGACCGGCGCGACACGCGATTCACGGCGTCGGTGCTGGCTGGGCCCAGCATCATCCCCATACCGGCGCCAGCGAGAATGATGTACCACTGCTGAGTCGAGAATTTGAGGTCAGTCACATGATTGGCCCACAGGAAGAATCCGACCGCGCTCAACGCGCAGCCTTGTACCACCGGACGTTTGGCCCCGCCCTTGTCGAACAGCGAGCCTCCAACCTGGGCGGCGACAACGAAGCCGATAAAGAAGTAGAGCAAGAAGATACCGGCCTTGGACGCAGAGTCCCCCAACGAGATCTGCGCGTATTCACTGGCGAAGAAGAACACCGGAACGAACACCAGCATGCTCACGAACAACACGAGGTTCTCCACCAAGAACGGCCGATTGCCGAAGATGCGAACCGAGACAAGAGGAGACTCGGTGCGTAGTTCGACGAACCAGAACGCCACCAACAGCGCTACTCCCGCGGCGACGGCGCAGGCGGTGGCCGGGCTTCTCCATCCCCAGATGTTGGCCTGTTGGAGACCGAACACGCTCAGCCCGATTCCCGCCGTCACGAAGGCCAGGCCTCGGTAGTCCAGCCGGGCCGGACGGTACTCGGTGTCCGGGCGGCTGATTGCAATCAGCAGCAGGGCAATGAGGGCGACAGGGATGTTGACCCAGAAGATGGCCCGCCACGTCCACTGCGTCAGGTAACCACCGAGGACCGGGCCAACGGCGGTGAGGCCGCCGGCCACCCCGAAGAACAGGGCCAAGGCGCGGCCGCGTTCTCCCAAGCTGAAGGTGCTCACCACGATGGCGAGCGCGGCCGGGTACATGATTGCTCCGCCGGCGCCCTGCAAAGCCCGCGCAGTGACTATCCATGCCTCGGCTGCACTGCCTTTGGGCGTCAAGCCGCACAGACCCGAGGCCACCGCGAACACCACGATGCCGAGGACAACCATCCGACAATGGCCCAGAATGTCGGAGAGCCGCCCGCCCAACGGGAACAGTGCCGCCAACGTCAACAGATAGGCGTTCACCGCCCACTGAAGCCCGGTGCTCGACAGCCCTAGCTCCTTCTGCACCTGGGGCGCAGCAATCGCCACGATCGTCTGGTCGATGAATGTCATCGCCACAGCGAAGATCATTGCTGCGAGCACTAGACTTTTACTCGCCGCACTTCTGTTCGACATCACGACAGTTCCCCCTAAGACGGTCACCTGACGGTCGCAGATACCTACTTCTCGCTGAGCCGGGCTAGCGGCGTCCTGCTGATAATCCCCCGTCTTACCTGCGCGCCGCCCTGGGAGCGCTCGTCAACTGGCCGGCCATGCAACGGGTCGCACCAGTCCGGCGCCGCTCATCGCGGCCAACTCAGCGCGCGTGGCTTGCACGTGTTGGCCGGCGCGGTTGCCTTGTTCGTCATCGTCCTCTTCTGAGGGTCCGTATCGGCAAATGTTGGCCGGCATGACCGCCTGTGGGCCCTCGCCAGAACTCTTGAGGATGAGGTGACCAGGCAATCTCCCGCAGCACCGGCTACCGGTCGCTACCTGCGCTCGGAACCCGAAGGGCTGCAGGGGCGGCGCTCTTCGTGGGCGGACGTCACACGGCCTAGGGATAGAACCGCGAGACGTTGTCGTGGGCGGGGTGCGCCCGCCCGCTCGGACCGGCGGCGAAGGCGCGCAGCACCGTGCTCGTCACCGTCGTCGTGAACACCGTCGACTGCGGGCCACCGCCTCCTTGCAGGCTGTTGATCCAGGCGATCGAACCGCTCGCGAACACCCCGGCTCCGTTCGGCACCGTGTAGTAGGCGGAGTCAGCGAAGTCGGGCTTGCCATTCACGACGAGCGGCGAGTGGGTGAGGATCTCGATGGGCCTGGGCGTGGGGACCGACAGGTCGACCCGATCGAATTCCGGCGCCACCACTCCGGGCAGCACCGAGCCCACCGGGGTGTGGGTCCCGGCGAGCAGCCAGCTGCCGGGGGTGACGACGACGAGGTCGGCGTGCACCGGGTTGCTCTGGTAGGAGACGCCCGTGAGCACGCTCTCCGGCCGCGGGTCGGGCGGGTAGCGCCACTGGCCGGTGACGTCGGCATTGTCGCGGCCGTAGAGCGGGTCCTCGGTCGGCTCCTTGTAGCAGACCTCCAGCCGGCCCGCGGCCGTGCCCTGCGGCTCGAGCCTGATGTGCCGGTAGCCACTGTTCGCGCCGAAGAAGGCGAGGTTGGTCCCCGCGTCGCGGGCGCGCAGCAGGGCGCTGCGCATCGCGGCGGACCAGTACTCGTCGTGCCCCGTCAGCAACACGGCGCGGGCGCCGTCGAGCAGGTGCGGCTGCTCGTGCAGGTCGACGTCGCTGACATAAGCCGCATCGATCCCGAGCTGCTCGACGAGCGAGACCAGCGGCCGCATGTTCTCCATGTACTCGCTTGCGCCCTGACCGGTTTCGATGCCGTATGGCCGGTCGAAGGACACGGCGCGGGCGCGGGAGCGGGTCGCCCCGTCGGGCCCGTGATACAGGCTGTAGCCGCCGTAAGCGTTGTACGCCTGCCAGGTGGTGTCGGAACTGACGACGACGGTCTGCCGGGCCAGGTTCGGTCGCCGTACCTGCAGCGGGACGTAGCGCTGCGCGCCCGTGCTCGCGTCGAGGCGCAGCAGGTAGTCCCCGGGCGGCCAGCTCCCCGTATGCGGCGCCAGGGACGCGGGCCAACTTGTGACCAGGGTGTGGGTGCTGCTGACGATCTGCCCCTGGTCGCGGGCGAATCCCCGCACCATGGCCGAGCGCCAGACCTGGCGACCGAGCGCGCCGCCGTACCAGCCCACCCGAATGGCGCTCACGGTGTAGGCCGGCGCTGTCGTCGATACGTGCAGCCCTAGGGGTTGGCCCGCCACGATGCTGGTCTTGTCGGCCCAGCCCTCGATCTCGTGCGACGTGCCCACCCGCTTCAGCTGCCAGCCGGGGGTGCCAGGCAGCTCGTTCTCCGACCGGACAGACCATGCTGCGGGGGCTGCCGGAGGGGCAGATCCACCAGCAGAACCACTGGCCGAAGCCCCATGACGGCTGGGCGTCGCCGGGTGGGACGAGCAGGCGGTGAGCAGCAGCACGGCGACCAGAACACCACGAAGGCCGCTCTGGCCGTGGGCCATCCCCGGAGCGGGTAGCACTGGCCGCTCGCAGTTCAAAAAGCTCAGACGACCGCGGTCTCGGCCTCGGCATCGCCACGCTGCTCGGCGTTGTCCTCGTCGCGCGCCGCGAGGCCACCCGTCGCGCGTAGCGGAACCTCCTTGATCCGCAGCGCCAGGAAGAACGCGGGGATCAGCAGCACCGCCACGGTCAGGAACACCGTGTGCATCGAGTCGGCGAAGCCCTCGAGGATGACCCGGCGGATGGCGACCGGGAGCGTCTTCAAGACCGACGTGTCGTTGAGCGAGGTCGCCGACCCGAACCGGTCGATGACCGCCTGCGGTAGACGAGCCTGCACCGCACGGGTGTGGATGTTGTCGGCCAGGGTGCTGAACAGCACGGCCAGGGACAGCGCGGCGCCGAAGGTGCCACCCATCGAGCGGAAGAACGTCACCGAGCTGGTAGCGACACCCATGTCCGCCGGGGGGAGCGCGTTCTGCACGCTGATGACCAGAGTCTGCATCGACAGGCCCAGCCCGGCACCCATGATCGCCATGTATATCCCCGCCTGCCAGACCGGGGTGTCGACGCCGAGCGTCGAGAACAGCAGCACTGCTACGAACATGACGGCGGTTCCCATGATCGGCAGCTTCCTGTACTTGCCGGTTCGGGACATGACCTTGCCGCTGATGTACGACGTCGTGATGATCCCCAGCATCAGAGGGATGAGCAGCAGGCCGGCTCGGGTCGGGCTGTTGCCGCGAACGATCTGCAGGTACAGCGGGAGCACCACGATGGCGCCGAACATCGCTGTTCCGACGAGCAGTGCGACGGCGCTGCTGGTGTTGAAAATGCTATTTGAGAAGATGCGCAGTGGCAGGATCGCGGCCTCGCCCATCCGCCGCTCCCACGGCACGAAGGCGATCAGCGCGAGGATGGTCACGGCGAGCAGCCCGAGGGTCAGGGCCGAGGTCCAGCCCCACTCGCGGCCCTTCTCAGCCACCAGCAGCAGCGGGACCACAGCGGCGATGAGCAGGCCGGCGCCCAGGTAGTCGATCCTCGCGTTGGAGCGGTGGACCGGCAGGTGCAGCTTGCGGGTCACCACAAGGAGGGCGGCCAGGCCGATCGGCACGTTGACGTAGAAGATCCAGCGCCAGCCGTCGATGCCGAGGATGGTGTCCTGCCCTGCGAGCGTCCCACCGAGCACCGGGCCGAGCACGCTGGAGGCGCCGAACACCGACATGAAGTAGCCCTGGTACCGGCCCCGCTCACGCGGCGGGACGATGTCGCCGACGATGGCGAAGGCGAGCGACATGAGCCCGCCGGCGCCGATCCCCTGCAGGGCGCGGTAGCCGGCCAGCTGATAGATGCCCGTCGCGGTCCCGCACAGCATGGAGCCGACGATGAAGATGCCGATCGCGAACAGGTAGAAGCGCTTGCGCCCGTACGTGTCGGACAGCTTGCCGTAGAGCGGCGTCGAGATGGTTGAGGTGATGAGGTACGCCGTCGTCACCCATGCCTGGGCGGTCTGGCCGTGCAGCTTGTCCGCGATGGTGCGCATCGCCGTAGACACGATGGTCTGGTCCAGCGCCGCGAGGAACATCCCCAGCAGCAGCCCGGACAGGATCACGAGGATCTGCCGGTGGGTCAGCCCGCCGGTGCGGGGCTCGGCGGCGCTGGCCTTGCTACTGCTTGTCGCCGAGGGGGTGATCGTGTCGGTCATTCAGCTCTCCTGCGCGACGAGGCTCGGGGTGTGGTGGGTGTGAGGGCGGTCGATATCGGCGTGCTCGCCGATGGGGAGGTCGGCGGCATGGCTGCCGGGGTCGCGGGTCAGGTCCACCCGGAAGCGCCGCAACTGGTCGCCGAAATGGCCCAGGTCGGCATCGGACCAGTCCGGCAGCAGGCGACGCAGGTGACGAACGCTGGTCGCCCGAACCGCGAGCAGCACCTCACGGCCGGCGGGCGTGAGGTCGACAAGTGCGGCGCGAAAGTCGGCTGGGTCACGCTCGCGGGACAGCCAGCCCTCCCGCTCGAGGGCGGCGACCTGGCGGCTGACACTGGACAGGTCCAGGTGCAGCGCCTCCGCCAGCGTCGACGGGCGCGAACGCCCCCGCTCGCTCACGACCGTGAGCAGCGCTATCGCGGGTAGCTCAACGCGGACGCCGACCTCGGCGAGGACCTCGTGGTGCAAGCCCTTCAGACTGCGGACGAGAAGTCCCAGCTCGCGGCCGACCTGCTCGAGCTCCTGCATGGAACCTCCTAGTTGCTTGACGCATACATGTAACAGGTCGCTCGGCGGTCCATTCCCGCGCCTTGAGCAGTCAGCCTTCTTCGTGTCGTAACGCACGGCGCGCACGGCTGTAACACGGCGCCGAGACAGTGGGCGACGACCCGCTCGATGGGAGCGGGGCGTGCCTAGGGTTCCGCCAGTCGTCGCTGTCGCGGCTGGGCTGGTCCAAGAGGCACAGGCGGGCCGCGGCAGTCGCGGCGCGTCCCACGGCGGGACAAAAGCCCGGGAGACCGCTGCCGCGACCGCACGCCGGTCCGGCCGATCACCGAGGGACGCGCGCATGTCCGAGCCGCAGGATGGACCGCTGGGGCTGGGTCACCAGCCCAGCCACACGCACGACCGCAGCAGTGAGCACCACCCGGCGCTGCACGAGAACTACGGCCCGGAGGCTCGGTACGCGGTCGGGGCCGAGGCGATGCTGCCCTCGACCAAGTGGCAGGAGGAGGTCCGGCGCGGACTGGAACTCGGCCTGCCGGGCGCCGACTCGATCAATGACAAGAAGATCCCGACCTTCTCTCGTGGAGAGCTGCCGCACTTCGCCGGCATCAACACCTTCCTCAAGGCGCCCTACCTCGAGGACGTCCGCCAGGTCGGCAACTACGACGTCGCGATCGTCGGCGCGCCCTTCGACGGCGGGACGACCTACCGGCCAGGCACCCGGTTCGGGCCGCAGGGCATTCGCAAGATCAGCGCGCTGTACGGGCCGTACTCCTTCGAGCTCGGGGTCGACCTGCGCGAGTCGATCAGCATGGTCGACCTCGGCGACATCTTCACCATCCCAGCCAACATCGAGAAGACGTTCGACCAGATCTCCAAGGCGGTCGGGCACGTGTACGCCTCGGGTGCCTTCCCGGTGGTGCTGGGCGGCGACCACTCGATCGGCTACCCCACCACCCGCGGGGTCGCCGAGCACCTGGACGGCAAGAAGCTCGGGATCATCCACTTCGACCGGCACGTCGACACCCAGGAGACCGACCTCGACGAGCGGATGCACACCACGCCGTGGTTCCACGCGACCAACCTGCCGAACGTGCCGGCCAAGAACCTCGTGCAGATCGGGATCGGCGGCTGGCAGGCGCCGCGGCCGGGCGTCGCCGTCGGGCGCGAGCGCGAGACCACGGTCATGACCGTCACCGACTGCGTGGAGATGGGCATCGAGGCGGCGGCCGCCAAGGCGCTCGAGGTCGCGTGGGACGGCACCGACGCCGTCTGGCTCTCGTTCGACGTCGACTGCCTCGACGCCGCGTTCGTCCCGGGCACCGGCTGGCCCGAGCCCGGCGGCTTCCTGCCCCGCGAGGTCCTGAAGTTCATCCAGCTCGTCGCCGAGCGCCCGCTCGCCGGCATCGAGGTCGTTGAGTGCTCGCCGCCCTATGACAACGCCGAGATCACGGCGTTGATCTCGACCCGGGTCATCTGCGACACCCTCGGCTGCCTCGTGCGGGCGGGCCACCTGCCCCGCCGCGCCACCCCCAGCGGTCCCTGACCCCCGACGCCAGCTGAGAGGCCCCGCATGACAGCCACCACGTTCGACGCCGGCCGGCACGTCTCACCGCACCTGGTCGACACGCACGACCTCACCTCGCTGGGCTACACCCAGGAGCTGCACCGCAAGCTGGGCCCGTTCGCGTCCTTCGCTGCCGGGTTCTCCTTCGTCAGCATCCTCACGACGGTCTTCCAGCTGTTCGCGTTCGGCTACTCCTTCGGGGGACCGGCGTTCGTCTGGACCTGGCCGATCGTGTTCGTCGGGCAGCTGTGCGTCGCGCTGGTCTTCGCCGAGCTCGCCGCCGAGTACCCCCTGGCGGGCTGCATCTTCCAATGGTCTCGGCGGCTCGGTGGCGCCCTCGTGGGGTGGTTCGCCGGCTGGTTCATGCTGATCGGCTACATCGTCAGCGTGGCTGCGATCGCCATCGCCCTGCAGAGCGTGCTGCCCGAGGTGTGGTCGGGCTTCCAGCTGTTCGGCGGCGACTCCTCGCTGTCCTCGACGTCCGGCGCGACCAACGCGATCATTCTCGGCACGATCCTCATCGCCGTCGCCACCGTGATCAGCGCGATCGGCGTGCAGGTCATGGCGAAGATCAACGCCATCGGCATCACCTGCGAGATCGTCGGTGTCGTCGCGCTGATCGTCCTGCTGTTCGTGCACACCAAGCGCGGTCCCGCTGTCCTCACCGACACCGGTGGCACAGCGGGCTCGGGCAGCTACCTGTGGCCGCTGCTCGCCTCCTCGCTCATGGCCGCCTACGTGATGTACGGGTTCGACAGCGCTGCCGAGCTCTCGGAGGAGACGCGCGACCCGCGGCGCACCACGCCGCCCGCGATCGTCCGTGCCCTGGTGGTGTCCGGGATCGGCGGTGCACTGCTGCTGATGGCGGCTCTGATGTCGGCGCCCGACCTGCGCAGCGGTCGGATGAGCACCGAGGGCATGTCCTACATCGTCACCTCGACGCTGGGCGACGGCCTGGGCAAGGTGCTGCTGGTCGACGTGGCCATCGCCGTGATCAGCGCCTGCCTGGCGATCCAGAACTCCGCGTCGCGGGTGATGTTCTCGATGGCCCGCGAGGGCGTTCTGCCGGGGTCGCGCTTGCTGAACCGGGTCGGCCGAACGACGGGCACCCCCATCGTGACGGGCGTGGCGGTGAGCGCCCTCGCGGCAGCGGTGCTGCTCGTCAACCTCGGCCAGTCGCAGGTCTTCACGGCAGTGACCAGTGTCGCGGTCGTGGTGGTCTACCTGGCCTACCTGTTCGTGACCATCCCGATGCTGCTGCGCAAGCTGCGGGACCGGAGGCTGCCGCGCGGGCAGGGGCTGCGCAGCGGCGAGCCGGCAGCGGCCCGTGGCCACTTCTCCCTCGGGCGCGCCGGGTTGCCCATCACCGCGCTGGCCGTGCTGTTCGGACTGTTCATGACGGCCAACGTGGCGTGGCCGCGCGCGGCGGTCTACGACCCGGCCGGCGGACATTGGTACCTGCGGTACTTCTCGCTGCTGTTCCTCGCGGGTGCGCTGCTGCTCGGCGGGCTGGCATACGTGCGTTACCGGCACATCCCGGCTCGGGGCGTGAATGTCAACGAGGTGTAGCACGACACGTACCGCGTGGTGATCATCGCGTAACACGAGGTCGTCAGGCTTAGGGCACCACCCACCCGCCGGCTCGCAAGGAGAGCAATGACTGCCGTGGACACCGCTTCCCCGCCGGGAGCTCCCGCCCCAGCCTCAGGACCTCAGCGCGGAAGGACGTACTCGTCCTGGGTCGGCAACGAGACGCTCGAGGACTACTCGCTGCGCTACGCGCCGACCACCTTCCGGCGGTGGAGCGAGATGACCGTCGCCACCACCGCGCTCGGCGGGATCGC
>JAABUR0100003501.1_pt1 | contig 21962 bp, 19 predicted proteins | sample 5560091 | NCBI WGS metagenome assembly JAABUR01 (sample SAMN10711879, study PRJNA513375) | rock metagenome | isolation source: Antarctica rocks | place: Antarctica: Victoria Land, University Valley sud
TTCTATCTCCACGTACCTCGCGTTCGCCCCGGCAATTCTCGCCTCTTCTGCCGTCTCCCGAACTTCCGCGGCGGGGAACAGCCAGTCGCTTGAGATGCCGGTGAAGAGGGTGTCAGCCTGGATGCGGGAGTATGCCTCCTCCGGTGAATCGTAGCCTGCTGCCACGTCGTAGATGTCCATGGCCCGTGAGAGGTACAGGTACGAGTTGGCATCGAAGCGCCCGGCCAGTTCCCTGCCCTGGTAGTGCAGGTAGCTCTCGACCTCGAAGCGGCCCCCAAGCTCCCTGTGCAGAGCGGGCCGCCGCGCGGGCCGTCGGCCGAAACGCTCCCACTGTCCGGCTGCGCTCTGGTAGGTGACCATGCCGGCCATGCGGGCGATGGCAAGCCCATCGTCAGGGGTTCGGCCCGTTCCGTAGTATTCGCCTTCCTGCCAGTGGGGGTCGGCCATGATGGCGCGGCGCCCGATCTCACTCATCGAGATCCCCTGCGGCCCAAGCGCGCCCGTGGCGGCGACTGGGGCTGCCCGATCCACGAAATCGGGGAACTCGACGGCCCACTCAAGCGTCTGCTGCCCGCCGATGGAACCCCCGATGACGAGGCTCAGTCTCTTCACGCCAAGGTCGTCGAGCAGTCGTTTCTGCGCCCGCACCATGTCCCTGATGGTGATGAGTGGGAAGCTCATCCCATATGGCCTTCCGGTCTGCGGGTTCTTGGAGGCTGGGCCGGTGCTGCCGGAGCAGCCGCCGAGGACGTTGGAGCAGATCACGAAATTTTCTTCGGTATCTATCATGCGCCCAGGCCCGATCACGGGGTTCCACCATCCGCCGCGCTTGTAACCAGCAGATGGATCTCCCGCCGCGTGTGAATCGCCCGTCAAGGCGTGGACTATCAGAACGGCGTTGTCCCTGGCGGAGTTCAACTCACCCCACGTTTCGTAGGCGAGGGTGACTTCAGGCAGATAGCCGCCGAGTTCCGGCTCGAACGGGCCTATGCGGTGGTGGAGTTTGCCCGATGTTTCAGGGGCCGGGGCGTGCCTGGCCTCGGCCCCTGGGTCTAGTGTCATACTCAGTAGTAATACAGCCTCCCTCTATCTCGCCGGGTTTTACGTCTCTCGGCGGATATACCGGAATTCACCGTGACATCCGCCCAGCCGCGCAACCCGCCCGCAGAAGAGGCTGCCCACCTCTCTCAACATCTCCCAGGCCGGAAATGACCGCCTGCTGGAATTGGCACCTTGCGGAAAAATTCTCCGCTGGTTGCCGCGGTTTCTCGGGGCCAGTTCCCTCCACCGCTCTCGATGCGAGTTCGCGCCAGACCAGGATGCTAAATCATCACGGGGCTCATCGTCAAGGCCGTACTCAAGCCAAGAACCACGCTTTCCAAAAACCGCAGTCCGGGCCGGAAGTTCCCCGCGCCACACGCGGGAAGGAGATGTGACGGATCACACCCTTTGGAATACGGATACGGGTGTATAATTCGGTACAGGACTCGCCCGTTCTCCCCATCCTCCCCGGGCGGGTCCTTCTTTTTGTAGGTTTCAGGCTTTAGGTTTCAGCTATCAGGATTTGGCAGACGCTCGCCTCGTCATTACCTGATGCCTGTAACCTGAGACCTTCTACCCGAAGAACACGAGCAGCATGCTCGTCAGGGCGAAGAGGCCGACCACGATGATGGTGAGCCTGGTCAGGTTCTTCTCCATGACCGTGGTGCCGGAGAAGGCGCCTCCCATCCCACCGCCGAGCGAGGAGGATAGTCCCCCGCCCTTGCCGGAATGAAGCAGGATCATGCCGACCAGGGCGACGCAGAATATCGTGTGCAAGAATGCCAGTACGTAAACCATACCGGTTAATTTATCACACCGTTTCGGGACACTCCATCAAGAATCATCTTCCGCAGCGGCTGAGATCAACTTCTCGAACGACTCGACTTCCAGGCTGGCCCCGCCGACGAGTCCGCCGTCCACGTCTTCCTGGGCCATGATGTCCGCCACGTTATCTGGCTTCATGGAACCGCCGTACAGGATGCGAACCGCGTCAGCGAAATCCTGATCCCTGACCTCAGCGAGCAGACCCCGGATCTTGCCTATGGCATCCTGGGCATCCTCTGGCGAGGCGGTGTCTCCCGTGCCAATAGCCCATATCGGCTCGTAGGCGAAGACTATCTTCTCCCCGTCCACGCCATCATCCATCTCTTGCATGACCCTGCGGACCTGCCCTGAGACTTTGTCCCACATGCCGCCTGAGTCCCGCTCTTCTTTCGTCTCGCCGATACACACTACGGGCAGTAGTCCGGCCTCCACAGCCCTTGCGGCTTTGCGGGCTACCATTTCGTCGTCCTCCCCGAAGACCTCGCGGCGCTCGGAGTGGCCTACGATCACGGCCTTCGCCCCAATATCCTGGAGCATGGACGCTGATACCTCTCCGGTGAAAGCCCCGGAATCCTCGAAGTAGAAGTTCTGCGCCCCTACGATAACCGATGAGTCCTCGACCATCCTGGCTACCTCGGAGAGGCTGGTGAACGGCGTGAAGACCGCCACATCCACCCCTTCGGCATCGGCGACGCGCGGTAGAAGCGCTGCCGTGTATTCCCGCGCCTCGCGCACCGTCTTGTTCATCTTCCAGTTCGCCGCCATCATCGGCTTCCGCGCCATACTTTTAATCCTCCCTGTCCGGCAGGACCGCCACGCCAGGCAGTTCCTTGCCCTCTATGTACTCGAGCGACGCGCCGCCGCCGGTGGAGATGAAGCTCATCTCGTCTTCGAGGCCGAGTTTCCTGACCGCCGCGACAGAATCCCCACCGCCGATGACGCTCGTTGCCTCGCTTGCGGCTACAGCCTTCGCGACGCCCTCTGTTCCACCGGCGAAGGCGTCTATCTCGAACACGCCCATCGGGCCGTTCCAGAAGATGGTCTTGGCGTCGTCTATGTAGCCCCGGAACAGGCCGACGGTGCCGAGGCTCACGTCGAGGCCCATCATGCCAGACGGTATGCGATTCACCTCAACGGCCCTGCTCGCCGCGCCTTCCTCCATCCGGTCAGCGACCACCACGTCTACGGGTAGGACCAGCCTGTCGCCTGCCTCTTGCATTAGGCGTTTCGCTTCCTCCAGATAATCGTCCTCGACGAGAGAGTCGCCGACTTCGTAGCCCTTCGCCTTGAAGAACGTGAAGCACATGGCGCCCCCGATCAGGAGCCGATCCGCCTTCCCGAGCAAGCTCTCTATCACCCCGAGCTTGTCCGAGACCTTCGCGCCACCGAGAATGGCCACGAACGGACGCTCCGGTTCGCGCAGCACGGTATCCAGGTAATCTATCTCCTCTTCCAGAAGCAGGCCAGCGGCTGCGGGAAGCAACTCGGCCACCCCAACCGTCGTCGCGTGCGCCCTGTGGGCCGCCCCGAAAGCGTCGTTCACGTAGAGATCGGCGAGCGAGGCGAGTTGCTGTGCGAAATCGGGATCGTTCTTCGTCTCCCCGGCGTAGAAACGGGAGTTCTCCAGGAGCACGACACCCCGACCATCCCACTTCTCCAGTTCCTCTTCGACCTCGGGGCCGACTGCGGCGTCGAGTTTCATAACCTGATGGTTGAGCAGTTCTCCGAGGCAGTGGGCAACGGGGTCCATGGCGTATTTGGGGTCGGGCTCCCCCTTGGGGCGTCCGAGGTGGGAGATCAGGATCGGCCGAGCCCCTTCGGATAGCAGATGCCGCACGGTCGGCAGCGCACGCCGGATGCGAGTGTCATCCGTCACCCTTCCGCCTTTCACGGGCACGTTGAAATCCACCCGCACCAGCACCCGTTTGCCCTGTACGTCAAGATCCCTGGCGCTCTTCTTGTTCATTGTCTGCCTCCCTTCGGTCGGCGGCTTCAGGTTTCAGGCACTAGGTATCAGCCGTTAGCTCCTGCCAGATTGGGAAGGATCTTCCCATACATCTGCTTGCCTCGGGCGTCGTCCCCCGCTGCGCGGCGCGGCCAGGATTCAAAATGACTTCCCGGCCGCGCTACAAAACCTGATGCCTGCTACCTGAAGCCTGATGCCTCTCTACAGCCTCTCGCCGATGTAGGAGACCACGTCACAGGTACGCACGGAGTAGCCCCACTCGTTGTCGTACCAGCCGAAGACCTTGACTGTGCGGCCGTTGGACATGGTGAGCCCTGAGTCGAAGATGCACGAGTGCTTGTTGCCGATGATGTCCTGCGAGACCAGCGGGGCCTCGGAGTACTGGAGGACGCCTTCGAGGTCGCCGCTGGCGGCATCCTCGAATGCGCCGTTGATCTCATCCACAGAGGCATCACGGGAGACCTGGGCCACGAAGTCCGTGATGGAACCGTCGGCCACGGGGACGCGCAGCGACATGCCGTCCACCTTACCCTGGAGCTCGGGGTAAATAACACCGGCAGTCCTGGCAGCGCCCGTGGAGGTCGGGATGATGTTCCTCGGCGCGCTCCTCGCCCGGCGCGGGTCCTTGTGCGCCGCGTCGAGCAGGCTCTGGTCGTTGGTGAAGGCGTGGACGGTCGTCATGTAGCCTGACTCGATGCCGAAGTTCTCCTGCAACACCTTCACCATCGGGATGATGCAGTTGGTCGTGCAGGAAGCATTCGAGACTACCTGGTGCTGGTCCGGGTCGTAGGACTCGTGGTTCACCTTGTACACGAAGGTTGCGTCGGCTCCTTTGGCGGGGGCGGAGACCACTACCTTCTTCGCGCCGCCTTCGAGGTGGGCCGCCGCCGCGTCGCGGCTGGTGAACACGCCGCTCGACTCGACCACGATGTCAACGCCCACGTCGCCCCAGGGGATGTTCTTCGGGTCGCGCTCGGAGAACGTCTTTATTTCACGGTCGCCGATACGCAGGATATTGCCGTCGAAAGACACGTCCTCGTCCCAGATGCCGTGGGTCGAGTCGTGCTTGAAAAGGTTGGCCAGGGACTCGAAGGGCATAAGGTCGTTGGCGGCCACTATCTCGATGTCGCCTCGCTTCATCGCGGCCTTCGCCACCAGCATCCCGATCCTACCGAACCCGTTCACACCTACTCGTACAGCCACTTGTCTCTCCTCACGTCTACGTTTGCAACACGGTTATTGTGCCCAGCACGCCTAGCTTATAACAATCGGTGAGATTGTCAGGTTTCTGACCCCAGTTCGTTGCCGGCCGCCGCACGCCACGCCTCCTCGAATTCCTGCGCGGCGGTCTCTTGCGCACGGAATGCTTCTTGAGCGTTTATCTCTTCTATGGTCGGTACGGGTTGATCGGAAAGCACCGTCAGATTCCGCTCCAGAGCTTCACCGGCTCGTATTACTCTGTCATCCTTAAAGATTTCGATGTTCCTGGTCACGTACCGCTCATCATCGAGTTCGTAGTAGAGAAGATACGGCTCGTCCTCGAAATCGTGAACCCACTCGCAACGGATGTACGTCGGGCTCATCGGACTGCGGGCCTCTCCGAAAGGGCAACGAGCCTTCTCAGCCTGTGATTGACGGCGCTTTTGGAGAGTTCCCCGAGACGGGCAAGTTCCGCGAGCGAGGCGTCCGGGTGCTCCAGACGAAGTTCCAGCATCTCGCGCAGCGCCTGCGGCAGTTCGCCCGGGTCGAGGGCTTCGAGGGCTTCCTGCTGGCGGGCCGCCGCAGTCGCTGTGCGTCCGGCGTTCGCCGCGTCGAAGTTGGTAACGCGGTTGGCGTTCGCCTTTGCCTCCCCGAGAACGGCCCGCGCCTCATATTCTAGAACCGCATCATGCAGCCCGAGCTGTGAGAGGAATGTGGTCACGCCGTCTGCGCTGCGGGAGTAGGCTAACCAGCGTCCACGTCTGAGGGTCACAACGAGTTGTGCTCTGGATAGATCTGCGACGCGCCTGATAAATGCTTCGTCGCGATGAACTATCTCAAGGTGATGACCCTTATCCGGACGGGTAACGGAACCAGCGCCCTGGAATGCTCCCCGAAGATACGCGGTTTTCTCTGCGAAACCCCGCAGCCCATCGCGCGCTGCCCGGAGTTCCTCCCTCGCCTGAATGGCGCCGTTGCCCCCGGCACGGACTGCATAACGGGCGCGCCCGAAGCGATCCGGCCCCACTGGTGAGAGGTGCGATTCGAGCCTGAACTCTGATCTCAGCAGCCGCACCACGGAGCGGGCAACGGCGGCGTTGCGGGTGGAGAACGTGACGCCTGAAGCATCCCACTGACCTCCCGCATCCATCAGGCCCGCTAGTTCCTGCCTGTGGGTATAGTGGCTGGTCGCGGCAGTCCGCGAGGCCAGCTCGCGCTTCAGCTCAGAGGCGAACGAGGGCAACGTCGCACACCGCTACCGCGAGCTTGGCGGGATCGTGGCGCACGCCCGCCCCGAAATCGTCGGATAGCAAATCAGCCTCCCGCACCCGGACGCCCATGTCTTCCAGCGTACCGAGATCAACTACCGCGGGGGCCGCGCCTTCAGCCTTGTATCGGGCGACCAGTTCGTCAGGCAGCGTGCCCGAGTGTGAGATCACATCCGTCACCCTCGGTATCCCGTGATCCAGGAGCGCCCGCACATGGTCCGAGACGGAGAACCCCGTGGTCTCCCCGGGCTGGGTCATGACGTTCGCAGCGTACACCACGGGACCATCGAAACCAGCCAGCGCCCCGCGCACCCCGCCGCCAAGCAGCGCGGGAATGGTGCTCGTGAACAGGCTTCCTGGCCCAAGCACCACAACGTCAGCCCCTTCGACGGCTTCGATCACGCCTGGCGGGGCCGGTACGTCAGCAGGCTCGACGGCGACCGATGAGGCGCGTCTACCAGCGTCCCGAGGCGTTGATTCGCCGCGCGTCACAGAGCCGTCCGGGTGGGTGATAACGAGCGTCAAACTTCTCTCGGCCGCCGGGAACACCTGCCCCTTCACCCTCAGAAAATGGGCGGCCTGTTCTACACCCTCGCAGAAACCGCCCGCCATGTCCGAGAGCGCCGCGATGATGAGGTTGCCAACCGCGTGATCCGTGAGTTCACCGCCTGATTCGAAGCGGTAATTGAAAACCTCTGCAAGCTCCCGTCGCCCTGCGAGCGCCACAAGACAGTTCCTCACGTCGCCGGGCGGCGCCACCCCGAGTTCCTGGCGCAACCGGCCGCTGGAGCCACCGTCATCCCCGACGGTGACCACAGCCGTGAGATCCTCCACCCTGTCGCGCAATCCCCGCAGAAGCACGGGCAACCCGGTACCGCCCCCGAACGCCACTACCCGCAAATCTTCCATCCCGCTCACGGAATCAAGTATATCGGGCCGGGACCTTGCATCGCCTTCAGCCCGAGAACCAGTCGCGGTCGTGGGGCTCGCCGAGGTTCAGGATCGGACCTTTCGGAATGACGCGCGTCGGGTTGACGCTCTCGTGGCTGGTGTAGTAGTGGCGCTTTATGTGGTCGAAGTCAACGGTCTCGGCGACGCCCGGCGTCTGATAGAGATCCTTGAGATAGCCCCACAGGTTCGGGTAGTCGGAGATGCGGCGCAGGTTGCACTTGAAATGATAGTGGTAGACGGGGTCGAAGCGCACCAGCGTCGTGAACATGCACCAGTCTGCCTCGGTTACGACGTTGCCGCACAGATACCGCTGTTCCGAGAGGACGTTCTCCCAGTGGTCGAGCGCCTCGAAAACCTCGGTTACAGCTTCTTCGTAGGTATCCTGCCTTGAGGCGAAGCCCGAACGATACACGCCGTTGTTGATGGGGTTGTAGATTGCCTCTATCGTCAGATCCACCTCGTCCCGAAGGTCATCCGGCAGAAATTTCGCATCGGTTGCCGCATACTCCCCGAACTCGGTGTCGAGCATGCGGATGACCTCACGCGACTCGTTGTTGACGACTGTCTCCCGCCCTTTGTCCCACAGGACGGGCGTAGTGACCCTGCCCGTGTAGTTTGGGTCCGCCTTCGTGTAGATGTCGCGCAGATGCGTCGAATCGTACAGTGGGTCTGTGAAATCGTCAGAGAAAGTCCATCCATCCTCCCCCATGAACGGCGCGACGCTGGAGAGCGAGATGGCGTCATCCAGGCCCTTGAGCTTTCGCATGATGACCGCGCGGTGCGCCCACGGGCACGCCCACGATACGTACAGGTGGTAGCGGCCAGCCTCAGCCGGGAAACCGCTCGAACCGTCGGCGGTCACCCGGTCCCTGAATGAGGTCTCGGAGCGTACGAAGCGGCCTTCTTCGTTTGCGAAGCTGTTCTCTGTACGCCACTCACCCTCCACGAGCATGCCCATTAGTGCATCCCTCCGATCCGCGCAGCCAGCATTCAGCGGTCAACCTGCTCCGAACATCTTTCATGGGATAATTCTACCCGGCGCCATCTACACGCGGGAGCCCATTGCGGCGTTGGGCCAGGTAACCCAGCCACCGGAGATCGGGGTCACCTGCCCCGCCAAGAACTTGCTCGCGTCGGTGGAAAGCGCCAGCACGAGCTCGGCGGCCTCCCTTCCCTCGCCGATCCGCCCTGCCGGGATGTCCGCGACGAGCTGTTCACGCACCTCATCATTCTCCAGCATCTCGTCTGTGTAGTACATGTTGTTCGCGATGTGCGCGGGGCCGATAGCGTTGACCTGCACATTGTGGGGCGCTGCCTCTGCGCCGACGACCTGAAGAAAAGCATTCTGTGCGCCACGCGCGGCGCTGTAGGTGCCAAGCTGCGGGATGGCGCGGAGCGGCGTCGCGCTCGTCGCGCCCACGATCTTGCCCTCCCGGCGTTCGATCATCCGCGGCAGCACGGCCCGCACGAAACGCATCAGCGGCTACACCAGTTCGTCCAGATAAGCCTGGAAATCCTCGTCCTCGAACTCCGTCACGTCCCCAAGCATGTTCGTCAGTGGCATCATATGCGGCGGCCCGGCAAAGTTGGCGACGAGCACATCTATGCGTCCGGCCTGCCCGACGACCTCCTGGATGACGCCTGGGTCTTTGTACTCCGACTGGTCAGCGATGACGTGGGCGCCCTCATTCTCGAAAAGTTCGCTGACCGGCGGACCAATATAGCGTTCGGCGTGCGTTGCGAGAACCCGCTTTCCTTCGAGGCGACCACTCACTGGAATCCTCTCCAGCCCAATATCCATCGGAGCATTGCATCCTCATTTCTTCTGGCTTCCACCCACACCCTTCATCCCACCAGATTCTATCCGACCACGGCTTCCAGCTTGCCCGCGTATTTCTATCGGCCCTCGATGTCGCGGTGGCGGACGAAGATGTCTATCTCGTTGCTCTCGACGCCCTCTTCTCGGAGGTGGCGGGCGAGTTCCTCGACGATTGCCACGGAGCGGTGACGGCCGCCGGTGCATCCGATGCCAAGGGTGAAGTACGTTTTGCCTTCTTCGGCGTAGCGTGGGATCAGGAAGGCGAGAAAGTCTCGCAGGCGTCCCAGGAATTCCTGGGTATCTGCGTGGGCGAGCACGGTGTCGCGAACGGGGACGTCCTGGCCGGTGAGGGGACGAAGTTCGGGATCGTAGTGGGGGTTGGGGAGAAATCGGACGTCGAGGAGCATGTCCACGTCCATCGGGGCGCCGTGTTTGAAGCCGAAGGAGATCAGGCTGACTGTCAGCCGCCCCGTGAGCGTCTCAGCCAGCTTCTTGAACCGCATCCTGGCGTCGAGGGTGGAGTAGCCGGAGGTATCCACAACCACGTCCGCTTTCTCACGCAGGGTCGAGAGGTCCCGTCTCTCGGCCCTGATGGCTTCGAGCACGTCGCCGTTTCGGGCTGCGGGATGCGGCCTGCGGCTCTCCTGGTATCGCCTGACGAGGGTGCGGTCGTCTGACTCTATGAACAGTACCTTCTTCTCCCACCCGTTCGCGTGCTCCACGGCTTCGAGGCTCCGCTCCAGCTCCTCCCCGAAGTACCTCCGACCGCGAGTGTCCATCACCACAACTACCCCGTCCGGACCTTCCTGGCCGTCGCGCTCCATGACGGCCGGGATCATGCGCGGAGGCAGGTTGTCTATGCAGTAGTATCCGGCGTCCTCGAAGGCCCGCATGGCGTTGGATTTCCCGGCTCCCGAAAGGCCGGTGATGATTATGATGCTCCGTTTGCCCTGTAGCGGGGGCTCTGTGGTCGAGGGCGACTGCTCGCTCACGCGGCATCCTCCCCTCTGTGCTGCGCCGAACGGTTCATGATCTCGCCGGAAGGTAACATCAGTCCCCCAGGGTTGCAACGGATGTCAGCATATTTAACGAGAAGGTTACAGGCCAGAAGGTTACAGGCATCAGGTTTCAGCTATCAGGTAATACCAAGTGGCTTGCTTCCCGCTACCAACAACTTTCGACAAGAATCAGACGATGCGACTGCCGGCAACAGCGACGCTTCCGAGCCCCTGAAACCTGTAAGGGCGGTTCGCGAACCGCCCCGACGCCTGAAACCTAACGGTGCAACCGGCCGTGGATCTCGCGCGCGACCCTGCCGGGTAGTCCGGGTACTGCCTCTATCTCCTGCAACGAGGCGTTGGTGAAGGCTTCGGGGGTTCCGAAGTGTTCGAGCAACATCTTCTTGCGGGCTGGTCCGACGCCCGGCAATTCGTCGAGGACGGAGGCGGTCATGGCCCTGCCCCTGAGTTGGCGGTGGTACGTGTTGGCGAAACGGTGGGCCTCGTCGCGGACGCGTTGGAGGAGGTGTAGTTCGGGGGATTCGCGGGCCAGGATCACGGGTTCCGGACGGCCCGGTTCGTACACTTCCTCGTCGCGTTTGGCGAGCGAGCGAAGCGGTATGTCCGGCAACTCGGTGCCGACGCCCATCTCGTCCACTATGGGCATCACGGCGGAGAGTTGTCCCTTGCCGCCGTCGAGCAGGATCAGATCCGGAGCAGGCGTGAACTTCTCATCCTCGGCCTTGAGCCGCTCCAGGCGCCGCCGGATTACCTCTGCCATGCTCGCGAAGTCGTCCGCGCCCTCGACGGTCCTTATCTTGAAACAGCGGTACTCGCTCTTCGCCGGACGCCCGCCCTGGAAGACGACCATCGAGGCTACGGAGTTCGTGCCCATCGTGTTCGAGATGTCGTAGCACTCGATCCTCACCGGCAAAGCTGGCAATGCGAGTTCCTCCCGCAGAGTGTCGAGCGTCGAAGCTACCCTGTTGCGGCGGGCCTCGTCTAGCGCCCGCTCATGCTCCAAGGCGAGCCCCGCGTTGCGTTCAGCCATCTCCAGGATGCGGCGCTTGTCCCCCCGCTGCGGACGCCGCACCTCGACCCGAGATCCACGTAATTCGGTGAGGTGCTCGGCAATCGTCAGCAGTTCGTCTTCCCGGCTGGCGGACTGGACCAGTACCTCACGCGGGACGGTGGCGGTTCCGTAGTATTGCGGCACGAACTGGAGGGCAACGTCTTCGGCGCTGGATTCACCGTAGTTATCCAGCAGAAAGGAATCGCGGCCCGCGATCTGCCCTTCCCGCACGGCGAATACCTGGACACACGCAGTCTCGCCCTCGGCAAAAGCCCCGAATGCGTCGAACGAATCCTCGGAGGCGATGGTAGCCCGCTGGCGTTCGCGAACGGTCTGGAGCGCGGATAGCTCGTCGCGCAACTTCGCCGCCCGCTCGAAGTCCATCTCCTTTGCGGCGGCCTTCATCTTCACTTCGCGCTCGCGGATCAGGCCGTCAACCCGCCCTTCGAGGAAGGCTACGACGTCGGCGATGATCCCATCGTACTCCCCTTTCGTGACGGCCCCGATGCACGGCGCCGACGAGCGCCCGATGTGGTAGTTCAGGCATGGCACGCCGCTGCGGCGGCCCGGCTCCGGCCCCCGACACTTGCGGAAAGGGAACGTCTTGTTCAATACCTCCAGCGTGGCGTGGACGCTACCTGCGTTGGGAAATGGCCCGAAGTAGCGGTGGCGCGGGTCGTGGGAGGAGCGAGTGGAGAAGACCCTCGGGTACTCGTCCCCGGTAGTCACCACGATGTAAGGATAGCTCTTGTCGTCCTTGAGCGAAGCATTGAAGCGCGGGCGGTGGCGCTTTATAAGGTTGGCTTCCAGAACCAGCGCTTCGGTCTCGCTCGTGGTCGAGATGAAATCTATCTGCTCTACGCGCTCCCGCAACTCCGCTATCTTGGGCCGTCCATCACCAGACCGGGTGAAATAGTTCGCCACCCGGCTACGGATGTTCTTCGCCTTGCCGACGTAAGTGACCCTGTCGTCGGCGTCCTTGAAGATATAGACGCCCGGCGAGGTTGGGAGGTGGGATCTATCGGGGTAACCGTTCTCTGACATTGCGGAGATTATACCGCGCCGCAAACATTCTCCATCCAGGGAACAGCATTCGCGCCGCGCTTCCGGTCGAGTACCTTCCCGCGTCGGATCCAAGATCCGGACGGACCTTCACCCTTGCGTTTGGCCCCGTCCGCCACGAGATCCCCTGGGACGAATGGTAGATCCGGGTGGGATCATTTCGTCGCCCCCGGTCCTGGCGTACCCGAAACCGGCCACCCATCCGGCGATGGCTCCGGCGGCGGTGGAGATGAGCGCGCCCGCCAGGTTCGAGGCCCCGAAGTCCGTGAAGAGAACGGCCAGCCCGGCGACGCCCGCCAACGCCCCCCCGGCCAGGACGAGCCTCCGTCGGCGTTTCGTATCCGCTCCACCGGAGAAGAGCGCGTACAGGACCATGCCCGCCGCAGCGAGCGTGACGGGGAGAAAAGCGTACCGGACGAACCCGGAGATGACGCCGGAGGAAGCCAGCCCCGCGCCCTCCGAACCGGGTGGCGGCGGGACGACGCTAGTGAGCCAGGCGATGGTGAAGAAGCTAGCCCAGCCGACGATGGCGCCCACGCCGGCCCCGTTCCGGGTGCCGCTCCGGACCTGCGAGCGGTAGGTGCGGGAGCCGAGGAGCGCGGCAAGGACCGTGCCCGGCAGGATCAGGAGGAGCCCAAACCCGGAGAGTCCGCCAAGTAGCCGGAACAGGCCGCCGTCTCCCACGTACCGGAAAGGCAGGAGCAGCAGGAACGCCGCCGCCAGAAAGGCCAGAATCCCCATGTAGGTCCAGGTGACGCATCCGAAGGCCCGCCGGTAACGGGGCTGTATGCCCCGCTGGCTGGCGTCGCGGTCAGGAGACACCCTGCTCCACGGGCTCCGCCTTCTTCACCCCGAAGTGCTCCAGCAGGGTCGGGGCGATGTCGGTGATCCGTTGCGGGGTCGGCACGCCTTTATTCAACCCGCTCGCCAGCACGAACACCTCGGAGTCCGCGGCGTGTAGCGAGCCGTGATCGCTCGCCGTATGGAACCCTCCAGTGACCTCCCCGAAGGTACACCCAGGCGTCGCCGAGAGCACGAGATCCCCGCATCGTGGGGTGTTCAGGCAGCCCCACAACCTCTCCAGCGCATCAGGGTACTCGCCGTACCCGAGCGAGTCGCCAGACACTTCGAGGTCAAGCGCTCCGGGATCTCCTTCGATCTCCCACGAATCACCATAAGTATCAGTCAGGCCGTCGCCCGGTCGGAACCATAGCTCCAGTCCATTTCTTCGGGCCACGGCCCACCCGGCTTCGGTCCAGGCCGCAACGTCCACGCCCCGCCGGGAAACGAGGCTGTTCACGAGATCCCCGCGATCCACGCCTTCGCGCAGGTACAGCAGGGCGGAGCGGCCGTTTGGGACCATCACCACGTCCACGCCGGGCCCGAACCGCGCCCGCGACCCGGACGAGACCCGGTAGCCGGATATGCTCCCGAGCTCCACGTAGCGGCGCTCGGGGAGAAGCGGGGCGTGCCCGTGGTCCGAGAGCGCGAGCACTGCGTACTCGTCGAGCACCCGGTCCACCCCGCCGCCGGCCCCGAAGATGCGTCCCACGTATCCATCAGCCTTCGCCAGCCAGCGGCGCTGGGCGGCGAGGCCCTGATGGTGGGCGATGGAATCGCCCTTGAAAAAGTACACCAGGTTGAAGGGCGCCACGTGATCCCGCACGAACATCGCCCCGACCTCTGCGGCGTACTCGTCGTTGATGCCGACGGAGTGCCGGAATCCGCCGCTTCCCTTGCGACCGTTCGCGCCAGTATCGCGGCTGTAGAAAAGGTCGCCCATGTAGTATTCCTTCGGCCCCTTCACTGAGGTTCCGAGGTAGCGGCTGCCCCTCTCATATCCTTCCACGGAACGCATCCTCACGGGATGCTCGTGGGGTCCGCGCCGGATCGGGAAGTTCACGCATGCCCCGTCAACCCCGCTCTCGTGCAGCGTCTCGAAGAGCGTCGCAGCGTGCAGATCGTCGCGGTTCATACGCCAGACGTTGTTGTGGAAGACCTTGACGGGACCCGTAAACATCACGGTCTCCGTCATGGCGCCGTAGACGACCACGCCACCCTGGGCCGCGTCGTACCAGGCATGACCCACGATGCCGGTCTCAGCCGGTGCGCCGCCGGTTGCGATGGCAGCCGTCGCGGCCGGGGTGATGCTCGGGAACACAGAGACCGCATCCCATACCGCCTCCCCGCACTCGGCCAGCGCGCCGAAGTTCGGGGCTTCCCCGTCCCGGATCGCCGCCTGTAAAACGTCGGGCCTGATACCGTCGAGCACCAGCAAGAGCACGGGCTTCACCGCCGCGTCGTGTAAAGAGCCAGTCAAAACCCGTATAGTTTACCGCCCATCGGCGCGGGCGATGTCGATACGGTTACGACTCCTGGATATTTCCCTCGGAATCTCCTCCACGGGCCAGCCGACTGTGAGAGCGGCTGTAGCCGAAGTAGATCACCAATCCTATAGCCATCCAGAGCAGGAACCGGACCCAGGTCCCGATGGTGAGAAAGCCCATGACGAACAGGCAGAGCAGGACCGCCAGGATCGGGATGAACGGAACGCCGGGCGTTTTGAAGGCCCTCGGGAGATCCGGCTGGGTCCGCCTGAGCACGAGCACCCCTATGGAGACCAGCACGAACGCCGAGAGCGTCCCGATGTTCACCAGCTCACCCAGCGTGGTCAGCGGGAGGCTGAACGTCAGGATGGCCGAGAGGATACCGGTGATGATGGTGATCCTGTACGGGGTGCGGAAGGTCGGATGGACATGGGCGAACCACCGCGGCAAGAGGTTGTCGCGGCTCATGGCGAAAGCCACCCGGCTCTGGCCGAGGATCAGGATCATCACGACTACCGTCAGGCCGACGAGGATCGCCAGAGAGACTATGAACTTCGCGGCCGGGAAGGGTGTCGCCTCCAGCGCCGTGGCTGCCGGGGCGGCGGTGGCCAACGTGTCGTAGGGCACGAGCCCGGTGAACACCACGGAAGCCAGTATGTACAGCACCGTGCAGATACCGAGAGAGGCAAAGATGCCGATGGGTATGTCCCGCTGCGGGTTACGTGCCTCCTCGGAGGTCGTCGCCACGATGTCGAAGCCGATGTAGGCGAAGAACACCAGCGCGGCCCCGGTGAAGATGCCGGTGATGCCAAAGATCGTGTCTATCCCCAGGATGCTCGGGATGAGGTACGCATAGAGCCCGGTGCCGTATCCGCCCTCGGCTGGTGCCGGGGCCGGGATGAACGGTGAGAGGTTGGCGGCGTCTATGAACCATACTCCGAAGCCGATAATGAAGATCGTGACCAGGATCTTGATCGCCGTGATCACCAGGTTGAACTGGGAACTCAACTTGATCGCTACGATGAGTATCCCCGTCACAGCAATGACAACCATCACCGCCAAAAAGTCGTGGGAGAGGCCCGATTTCGCGGCGTATAGCCCCTTCGGAACGGTTATCCCTATGAGTTCGAGTACGCTGACGAGGTAGCCTGACCACCCTTTCGCCACTGTGGCGGCGCCGAGCGTGAACTCCAGGATGAGGTCCCAGCCGATAAGCCACGCCACGAACTCTCCCAGTGACGCGTAGGAGAAGGTGTAAGCGCTACCGGCTACGGGCACCGTGGAGGCGAACTCCGCTTAGCAGAGCGCCGCCAGGGCGCAGGCCACACCCGCCACGACGTAGGAGAGGGCTATGGCGGGTCCCGCGTAACCGGCCGCTGCTTCCCCGGTGAGGACGAAGAGACCCGTACCGATAATTACCCCGATACCAAAGACGGTGAGATCCAGGGGTCCCAGATCTTTCTTCAGTTGAAACTCGGGGTCCTCTGTGTCCCGTATGGACTGCTCGATGGACTTCGTGCGCATGATGCTCATAGGCTGCTCCCCGTGACTCGCCCCTACGCCCCGCACGTTCGCAGATATACGGCATTGTAACGACTCCTTCTCAACAATGCCCGGCGACTAGTAGAAGGTTCTACCTTGCGGGTGATGGCCTCAGGGGAAGGCTATTTGGGTGGTGCGGAAGAGGGTGACGCGGAGGATTTGCTCTGTGGCTCCGCCGACGAAGACGCGGAAGCCGAGGAAGACCCTGACGCGCTATCTGGCTCCGCTGACGACGATGCGGAAGCCGAAGAAGACCCTGACGCGCTATCTGGTTCCGCAGAAGATGGGGACTGCTGGCCTCCAGATGGGGACTGCTGGCCTCCAGATGGGGACTGCTGGCCTCCACCGAAGAGCTGGTTTTGCTGGCCGTTCTGCTGGCCGGAGCCACTGAAAGGTGTGTTTTGCGTTCCGCTGGGGGTAAACCCCGAGTTTGAGCGGCCCATCTTCACCGAAGATCCGGCTCCGGTGCCACCGTAGCCGAGGGGGTGCACACCGGGGGTGGCGCCATAGGGACAATTGCTCCAGAAGCCGCACGAGAAACTGTTGCCGATCAGCCGTTCGGCACCGTATATGACGGCCAGTCCGATAACGAACGCCACGACTGCGGCTATGAGGCCCTTTATCAGGATCGAACGCCGCCTGAGGTTCGGCAGCCGAGAGAACCATCCCAGCGCTGCCCGCATCCGCCCCACGGAGTTGTTCCGCAGGTTGGGGCGATCCGGCACCTTAGCTGGTTCGGAGTAGCGTCGGGCTTTACGCTGTTCCTTGCGCGCCCGTAGCCCCCCGGAGACCCCACGGACCTTGCCCGTCGCGTTCTCCAGATATGCTTTCAGGATTGCCGCCCCGCCCGTGATGATCATGGTGGTCAAAGCGGCGCCGAGCAGAGTGCCAGCGACCCCAAAGCGGGAGGTTACCGTGGCCGCCCCCGCCGATGCGAGGCCCGCAGCTATTATCCCGCTCCCGCTGACTACGGGGCCGGAACTGTCTGAAGTATCCCTGCTCATAGTCGTCTAATCTATCAGCCGCACAAGCAGTTACAAGGGCGGAAATTGTGTTTTCGCCAACATTTTTTCGGAGTTCGTCTCGGACTGGCCATTCGGTCGCTTCATCCACCCTCGCGCAGCCGCAGCGCGGCATCGAGAAATAGCCTGATGCCTGGCGAGAGATCCAACATCCTGGCTTCGGATACTGGTCGAAATTCCGCATCTGTTTCGTAGTCTCCTTGCAATCTGGCCCGTGGCAGGTACCGCGCCGCCTCCGTAAGAAAGACAATCTGCACGAACTCGGGATACGGGAGGATGAGCGCCGGAGATCTCGGGCCGAGGTGGAGGAAGTGGATGCAGCCGACCACCTGCCCGACTTCGATCCCCCATCCAGCCTCCTCCAGCACCTCGCGCTGGCCTCCGGGCAGAACGTGTACCCCGTCCGGGTTGCGCATGACGAGTACCTCATCGCCCCTGAACACCACGCCCCGAACCGACGTGACGTGTTCGAGCGGCGGAAGCTCATCCCCGAGATATCACCTGACGCGCAGCGGGGTTTCGTGCTCCAGCTTCCACCAAACGGTGGTCTCTTCCGTATCTGGCTCCCTATCCGCCAGGAAATCTTCGAGGCGGGAGATCTCGAACCAGCTTCCTAGCTTGCCGCCACGGCTTCCGGCAGAAGGTCACGCAGAAAGCGTCCCGTGTGGCTTTCCTCGACGCGGGCGATGTCTTCGGGTGCGCCGGTAGCCACGATCTCACCTCCGCCGTCCCCACCCTCGGGTCCGAGATCTATTACGTGGTCGGAGGACCGGATCACATCGAGGTTGTGCTCGATGACGATGACGGAATTGCCCGCATCAACCAGCCGGTGCAAGATGTCGAGCAACTTTTCCACGTCCGCGAAGTGCAGCCCCGTAGTCGGCTCGTCCAGAATATACAGCGTCTTGCCAGTAGCCCGCTTCCCAAGCTCGCTCGCCAGCTTGACCCGCTGCGCCTCACCACCCGATAGCGTCGTGGCAGGCTGCCCGAGCCGGACGTATCCGAGGCCCACGTCGCGCAACGTCACCATGCGCCGACTGATGGCTGGCACCGGCTCGAAGAACTCGCACGCCTCGTCCACGGTCATTTCGAGGACATCCGAGATGGACTTGCCCTTGTACGTCACCCGCAGCGTCTCGGTGTTGTAGCGGCGGCCCTTGCAGACTTCGCACGGCACGTACACGTCGGGGAGGAAGTGCATCTCTATGCGGATTTGCCCGTCCCCCTTGCACGCCTCGCACCGCCCGCCCTTGACGTTGAAGCTGAACCGGCCCGGCTTGTAACCCCGGATCTTCGCCTCCGCCGTCGCCGCGAAGAGCTGGCGGATGTGGTCGAAGGTTTTGGTATACGTCGCCGGGTTGGAACGCGGCGTCCGTCCGATGGGACTCTGGTCTATATCTATGACCTTGTCCACGTCCTCGATGCCCCGCAACCCGGCGTGCCTTCCAGGACGGTGCTTGCCGCGGTTCACCTGATTGGCGAGAGCTTTGTAAAGGATCTCATTGACCAGCGTGCTTTTGCCAGAACCAGAAACCCCGGTAATGCACGTAAACACCCCGAGCGGGAACTCCGCGTCCACGTTCTTGAGGTTGTGCTCGCTCGCCCCGAGCACCGTCACGGCTCCGGTCGGTTCGCGCCGCTCCTCCGGCGGCTCGACCCGGCGGCGTCCTGACAGGAAGTCGCCCGTCACGGAGCGTTTCTCCGCCTCGATGTCCTCCACGCTCCCCTGAGCGATGATCTCGCCTCCGTGAACCCCGGCCCCAGGCCCCACGTCCACGATGTAATCCGCAGCCCGAATCGTCTCCTCGTCATGCTCCACGACTATCAGCGTGTTCCCGAGGTCTCGCAGCTTCGTCAGCGTGTTCAATAGCCTCCGGTTGTCCCGTTGATGCAGGCCGATTGATGGCTCGTCCAGGACGTATAGAACGCCCACGAGCCCGCTCCCGACCTGCGACGCCAGCCGTATCCGCTGCGCCTCGCCGCCGGAGAGCGTTCCCGCCGAACGAGACAGCGTCAGATATCCGAGGCCCACGTCGTTGAGGAAGCCGAGACGTTCACGGATCTCCTTGACGACCCGCTCCGCGATGATCCACTCTCGCGCCGTAAAGTCCACGGCCTCGAAGAAGTTCTGCGCGTCCCTGACACTCATCTCCGTGAATTCGTGGACATTCTTGCCCCCGACGGTGACGGCGAGCGCCTCGGGCCGGAGGCGGGCTCCCTTGCACTTCGGGCAGGGAACATGGCTCATGAACTCTTCGATCTTCTCCCGCCGGTACTCGGAGTCCGTCTCCTTGTAACGCCGTTGCAGGTTCTGCACCACGCCATCGAAGCGGGTCATGTACTGCCTGCGGCGGTTGTAGCGGTTGCGGTACGAGACGTAGATGCGCTCCCCGCCCGTCCCGTGCAGGATGGTATTTCTATCCTCTTCCGGCAGATCGCGCCAGGGCACGTTCAGGTCTATGCCGTACTTCTCGGATAGCGCGCCGAGCACGCTGGAGTGGTACTCGCTCTGCGAGCCAGCCCACGGCACGACGGCGCCCTCGTTGACGCTCAAGTCGGCGTTCGGAACGACGAGGTCAGGGTCTATCTCCAACCGGCTCCCGAGCCCGTCGCACCGGTCACATGCCCCATGCGGGCTGTTGAACGAGAAGGTGCGGGGCTGTATCTCCGCGATGGACGCCCCGCAGTTCGTGCACGTGAAGTTCTCGGAGAACAGCATGGACTCGCTCCCAGAGCCGTTCCGCTCCACGGTCTCCACCTGCACCAGCCCCTCCGCCAGCTTCAGGGCTGTCTCGATTGAGTCTGTGAGTCGGCGTTCTATGCCGCCCCGGATCACCAGCCTGTCAACCACCACGTCGACGTCGTGCTTGTAGTTCTTGTCCAGCCCGAGGTCCACGGGGAGCTCGTGCAGCTCGCCGTCCACCCGAACGCGGGCGTAACCATCGTCCGCGAGATCCTTGAACATCTTGCCGTACTCGCCCTTGCGTCCGCGTACCACAGGCGCCATGACCATGAACCGCGTCTTTTCGGGCAGCGTCAGCACCTTCTCGACCATCTGCTGCGGCGTCGATGAGGCGACTGGGAAACCACAGACGTGGCAGTGCGGACGTCCGGCCCTGGCAAAGAGCAGGCGCAGGTAGTCGTAAGTCTCAGTCACCGTCGCCACGGTTGAGCGCGGGTTGTTGCTCGTAGTCTTCTGGTCTATGGATACGGCGGGAGAGAGTCCATCTATGTGGTCAACGTCCGGCTTGTCCATCTGCCCGAGGAACTGCCGGGCGTAGGCGGAGAGGCTCTCCACGTAGCGGCGCTGGCCTTCGGCGTAGATGGTGTCGAAGGCGAGGGAGGATTTGCCGGACCCAGAAAGCCCGGTTACCACGACGAGTTCGTCCCGCGGCAGCGAGACGGTTACGTCTTTCAGGTTGTGTTCGCGCGCCCCGCGGACGACGATGTGGCTCTCGGCGATCTTTCGTCCTCCCCTTCTGCCGTCCCGGCAAGTATACGGCCCCCTCGTCGGAGGCCAAGAGTGTTCTTCTGGTGCCCCGAGATTTTATCACCGGCCGGGCTGACCTCCGGGTGTTGGATTTCACGCGCTCCGCCCTCTCGTATATATTTATATTCGGATGTTGTCCTTTCTCCACGCAACGCAGGAGTAGCCTTTGATCCTCGGTGACCTCATCCAGGCGCTGACCTCCGAGTTCGGGGGACGCTGCCTCACGCCAGGAGATATCCAGCGCCCGGTTCGGGGTCTCGCGGTGGAAGACCAGACAAACGCCTGGATCGAGAAGGGCGAGGTGGCGGTCACCGGTCGGGAGACGCTGGACGCCGCGTTCATGACCGTGCTGCACGAGCGCGGGGCGCCAGCCCTGGTGTGGCGCAACGACGGAACAGGGGACGGAATCGTGGAGCGGGCCAGGGATCTCGGCCTCGGTCTCCTCGTCGTGCCGCCGGAAGTTCCACTCCGCAGGCTGCTCTCCATTTTCTCCACCAACGACGGCCTTCTGCTCCGCTCGCACGGCGCGGGGCGCTCCCTGCTGGAGAGCACGGGCAGCGACTCATCCATAGGCGACCTGACGGCCAGGATCTCCGAGATGATCGGCCGTTCCGTAGTCGTCGAAGATCCTGTCGGGCGGCTGCTCGCCAGCGCCCCGGAACCACTCGAAGGCGCATACCAGGGGCTCGCCACCCTCCTCGAAGAACACGGGCTCCGGGCTTCCAAGGGCAATTCCGTGGATGAAACCAGGCGTGAGCGCCGCGACCGCTACGCCAGGCTCCCAGACGGATACCTCTCGGTTCCCGTGGAGCGGTGGCGGGCGGCTGGGCGCGAGTTCCATTGGACGCCGATCGGGACTGGTGCGCCAGCCGGATATCTTTGGATGGACCTCGAAGGCAAGCCGCTCGGCCCCGAAGACGTGGTATCCCTGTACTGGGCGCGACAGATCCTGGAGACCGAACTCGGCAAGGAGCGGGTGCGACTGGAGACGGAACTCGGCATCCGGGGTGACTTCGTGGACGATCTTGTCAACGACCGCTACGGATCGGTCGAGCTTCTCCTGCAACGCGCCGGATATCTGGGCGCGGATCTCGCCTTCGGCGCGCTGGTCCTGATCGTGGACATAGACGACTTCGCCCGCTACCTGGAGCGCCGCAAACTGAAAGAACCTGCAATCCAGGAGTTGAAACGGCGCCTTGCCGACGCCGTGGGGATGCAGGCGCGGCAGCTATTCTCGAACTTCCTGGTCGGCCCGCGCTCGGACAACGTCATCCTCTTCGTGGGCTCAGGCGATGCGCCTGGCGAGACGCCGGATGAACTCACCGAAAGGGCGCGTGGGCTGGCCGAGAGGATTCAGCGCTACGTCAAGGGGCTACTCC
>JAABUR0100003504.1_pt1 | contig 21959 bp, 25 predicted proteins | sample 5560091 | NCBI WGS metagenome assembly JAABUR01 (sample SAMN10711879, study PRJNA513375) | rock metagenome | isolation source: Antarctica rocks | place: Antarctica: Victoria Land, University Valley sud
TCCGTGAAAATGGCTTCCTCCAACGCTGCTTGACAAAAGCCGGCTTCACACGGGTTCGAGATCAAAATTCTGTTCCAACCTCTCTAATCTAGCATCGATATATATGCCGCAAATCGACTCATCTCCGAAAGCATCTGGTCCGCTTCACCCAATGCCCCCAACCCCTTTTGACAATTTGGGAGGTTAAGAGATTGGAACTTTCGAGCAAAGCCTTTCTTGTTTTATTCGCAGATGGGACTACTATCAGCTAAGCAGTGCACATACCTCAGGCATCATCCATTCCCCTCCTTTCTCTACTAATTCTAACCACTACCTCCTCGTCGTGTCTATCTATAATTCTTTCGTTTCTCTCCAACTAAATCCTGCATTTGGGCTTTGGGGCGTGTTTCTCGCTTGGCCGATGTACAATTTCTCATGGGCCCACAGATTTTACCTAGCGGTGCGAGAAAGCGCAGAAAGCTTTGCACCGGGATCCTGAAGTAGATGTTAATTGGGGGATAGGCTGGAGGTTTTGATGCGAGAAGTAGGGAAATGTAGCTATGGTTTATTTGGCTGCGTGGTAATTGGTTAAAAGGTAGTGATGTTGGTTGTGAGTCGTGAACAACCTGAGCGATCTTGAGATTCTTGAGATAAATGTTGGAAGTAGGGAACAGTACTTGCCACGCGGGGAGCAAAAAAAGCCCTACTCACAAACTTTCCCCGCACCCAACCACCAAATTTACTACTGAATTAAAAGAGATATATTATATTACAATAGCCTGTTCATTCTACCCTCTTCTGCTTTTAATCGCTCTGGCATAGTAGAGACCTTCTCATTTATGTACTTCTGTGAGACATGAAACCATCCTTCGTAATCGACCCCTTCGTAGTTTTTTGTTTTTTTAATTTCTTCAAGTTTTACGTGCTTATGCAGCCTATGGCTATGAAACACGGTGCTATCTACCTAAATAGTCGCACTGAAGCGCTGTGTGTGGGCTAAATTACATGTATTCTAGCCCTAGTCGCTGCAGTATATCTTCTCATTGCTCAGTCAGACCGTTTGTGTGCGCATACGAGCGCGCGACCTGTCTATATAATCAAGTGATCATATCGACAAATCGAAATTGTGAAAGCTGATCACTTCGACGTGAACTTTCGTTCGCTGTTTGACCATCTAGTTGAATAAGCTAGATGAGCTTTGATCTATGTATAAAAGCTGATCACTTCAACGTGAGCTTTCATTCGCTGTTTGATCATTTAGTTGAGCAGACTAAATGAGCTTTGATCTATGTATTTGCGATGCATGTAAATTGATCAGAAAATCGAAATCGATTGATTTACTGCATCGTACAGATGTGTATATGCGCAAAAGCTGAGTCATGTTTTCGCAATAACTGTGTGAATGTTGTATATTAGTTGCAACGTGTGTGCAAAGACGTTGCTGTCATTCTGTGTATATGAGCAAAGACTGTGTTATGTCTTTGCAATGTATGTGCTTGCGATGCATGTAAATCAATTCAATAAGGCGAAAAATCGATCGATTTACTGCATCATGCAAGCATGTAGATGCACAAAAGTTGAGTCGTGTCTTCGCAGTATGTATGTGTGTGATGTATATGAGTTGCAGCATATGCGCAAAGACATTACTGTTGTTTTGTGTATATTGTTATGATTTTAGCCTTCGTTTATTCTACAACTAGTCTTCGTCTTGATTTCATTCTAATCGAGTCTAGCAAAAACCTGAGCTAGATGTGATGTCATTAAGTCTCTGCATTCATATGTGTAAAGCATCAATTCTTTCAAGTCTAGCACAGAGCTGAGAAATGCACATATAAGAATCGAGTTCTTTTCTGTAGCTACTTTTCTTTCTTAGCATTTATTTATTAGTTAAATAACATTCATATGACTCACTTTATGCTGATTTCTAACAGTAGATAAATGCTAATCAACTACTCTGCTATCAATGTGTAGATGATATGAATAAACCTACTTCGTTTATTCAGAAAATTCACAAGAAATTCTTTGAATTACTTTCATCAAATTTATTCAAATTTATCAAATCATTCATCTTTACAACAAATCTATTTATTTATCTATCTTTCTCACAATGACATGTGACTTTGAATCAGTTGAATCACAAACAGCTCATTTGCTTAGAAGCATTGCTAGCAGACGTGTTTTTATTATTTCTTTCGATGTTTCAGCTGAATCTCAGAATGTCACTATCTCATGAGACATCAACACAAGTCAACAACTTCGTCAATGAGCTTATGATTAGTTAAATGAGATTATCAAGATGTTGATTGAGCTAAGAGATCAACAAGACATGACTTTGAAACTGAATAAGCAGTGAATCAATTTACAAGTTGAGCATATCAAGAGACTGAATGAGTTAAAAGTCAATCAAACAACAATAAACATTCAGAAAAAGATTATTGCTTGACTACAAGCGAAAGTATTGAGTCTCAAAAAGAAGCTCAAAGAAGCAAAGCATTCTGTCGTTGATGATTTTCTTTCTCATCAACTCACTGAGCTCGCTGAGTTTCAAACTATCTTGAAACAACAAGATATTGAATCATGAGTTTCTATCAAGAATCTTTCTCAACGAAAGTCATTCATCTTACTTGACAGTGATCATCACAAGTTTTACAAGTTTTTGAATTCATTTATCTTCATTGATGAAGATGTTGAATCAACATGAAACAGCTGAAGAATCAAGATTAATGACAAGCTTGAAGCAAATGTAAATCACTTTCATACTGAAAATATCTGTATTGTCTATGTGATATCTAGACTAAAAGATGACGCAGCGAAACAAATCTTCATTCAACGTCATTATGATGCATCTCATTCATATATTTCAATCTACGAGCTATTTAAGCATCTGAAGTCAATTTACGATGGTCAGAATAAGAATCAAAAGTGTCATCATGAGTATAATGCTTTGAAACAGTCAAACAAGTCTTTCAACATTTTTTACTTCAAATTCATGAAGCTATTCAGCTATCTAGACTACAAGAATTGCACATTGATGAACAATCTTCAGAATAAAATCAACAATTGCTTGCAAGACATTCTATTAATTTGCTTGAAAGATTTTATCATTCTACATTGTTTCAAGAGCTTTCTTCAAAGTATGAATAATAAACAGCGAGTCAATTATCAGCTTTGAAGCGAACGTTGCATAATTATCGTCAAAGTCATCATTGCATCTGAAAAGCGCATTACTTCTTTGTCAGCAGTGATGATTTTGATAATTGAATATATCAAGTCAACTATCTTTTCTACATCTGAGTCAGTCAGATCGTTTATTATTTGCTATATCTGCAAGATCTCAGATCACTTATTCAAGAACTGTTCTCAGAACAAGATCAATACTTCAGTATCTTATGTCTTCACTCTTCATTTACATGAAATTGTCATTTCAAAGAATAAAGAGAATAAGAAAATGTCTTTCAAGAATAGCGAGGCAAAAAACTAGAGACTTTCATCAAAGATGCAATGAAAGATGTGTTAATTTCTTCAACAATGAGCATGTCAGATGATTCTTTTGCTTCTGAATCTTTGACTACTGAATGTATACTTTCTAGCAATGAAATTAGTTACTCATTGAAGTCATTGATTGACATCGAAGCTGCTGACTATTCGTTCATTGATGAAGTGATTGCGCAGATTATTTATGATCAGTTGCAGAACAAGTCTCTGACTTTGATTAAAGCGAAGTCAATTCGAGAATTCAATGATCATTATGTTAAGAAACTCATTATTCATGTTATTTATTCAAATCTGACTGTTCAAGATTATATGATCAATACAGCTTTTATGTTAATCACTTGATTAAATCAACATCAAATGATTCTTAAAAAAACATGAATGAACGAAATTAATCTAGTAATTGATATGCAAATCAATTCTCTTCAATTTTCGAATTTCAATTCTACTAGTCAGAAATCGATTGTTTTACTCTCAAGTCATAAAACAATCACGAAACAGAAAAGCTTAACTTTTACTCATATATTAAAAAGATCTTTCACTTTCGTTACATTTTAATTCAGTCAGAAATCACTCTCTTTCAGTTAAAAGAAGAGTTCAATTGAACAGTTAAAATCGTGTAACGCGACTTTAACTAACGTCAAAATTTCTAAATCAACGTCAGATTCAATGAACATAGTAATGATAAAGACAGCAACATATAGAATGTTAGTCAAACGTTCAGATGTCAAGATCTTTGCTGTTATTGTCTTGAAAATCGATCGACTCATAACTACAGCTGAAAACAAGTCTGAAGAAGTGAATTTGCATGAGCTTTTTCACACTGAAGTTCTCAAGCAAGTCAAGATCAAGCTTCTTTCTAAATATCACAACTATCTAGACATGTTTGATTGAACAATGATCAATCAGCTATTATTTCATTATTTCTATGATCATAAGATTAAGTTGATCAACGAGAAAATGTTTTCTTGAAGCAGACTGTATCAGATGTTTAATCACAAGCTTCAGAAAATAAAGAAGTATCTGATCAAACATCTGAACAAAGAATTCATTTTCTCTAGCTTCACTTCATACATCTCGCTCATTTTGTTCATCGAAAAGAAAGATGATAGTCTGCGTTTCTGCGTTAATTATAGAAAGCTCAATGCTTTGATCAAATGAAATCACTATTCTTTGTCATTGATCGACAAAACTCTTGCTTGAATACAAGAAAGTAAATATCTGACTCAATTAAACATCATTGTCGCGTTCAATAAACTGTGAATGCATTCAGATAGCAAAGATTTGACTATCTTTATCACTTTTTTTGACTCATACAAATATCATGTAATGCTCTTTGAATTAATCAATGAATCAACGTTTTATCAACATTATATAAATGATGTGCTGTTCAAATATCTTCATCAGTTTTGTCAAATTTATCTAAATGATATTATCATTTACAGCAAGATCTTGAAGAAACACAAGTGACATGTACAATTGATCTTGAATAGACTACAAGAAGCTGATCTACAGATGAACATAAACAAATGCAAGTTTCATGTTCAAGAGATCATCTTTCTAGAACTATTAATATTCATCAAAGAACTGAAAATGAATTCACGAAAGATACAAGCAGTAGTGAAATAATTTATTCTCAATAATCTCACTCAGATTTAATCATTCATTGACTTTTGCAACTTCTATCAACATTTTATCAAGAACTTTTCGAAGATTGTTCATTCAATGATTCAACTTACTTAAAAGAAGATCATATTTGAATGAAATGAAACTTGTCAGACTGCATTTGATCACATGAAGAAATGTATGACTGAAACTTTTATACTTCGTTACTTTGATCAGACTTGTGAGACTATTTTGAAAACTGACTCATTCAACTACGTAAATGATGAAGTTCTCTCTCAATATGATGACGAAGAAGTACTACATTCAATTGCTTTCTATAGCAAGAACATGTCTTCTGCTGAGTGCAACTACGAAATATATGATAAGAAACTGCTGATCATCATTTAAGCATTTAAGCATTGATGACTTGAACTGAAGTTGACTGATATTTCTATCAAGATGTTCATTGATCATCAAGCACTCATTTCATTGATGAAAGACAAAGAGCTGAGCAGACATCAGATGCGCTGAGTACAAAAGCTAGCTGATTTTAACTTCAAGATAATGTATTAATCTGACAAACAGAACATTAAGATTGATGCATTAACTCGTTGAGTTGACTTCATATTCAGAGATTTCAATGATGAATACATTCACTATCAATGAATCATTATTCTGACGTTGAATTGAATGAAGATTGCTGATTTAAAGAAGAATGTCAGTAAGTCAATTTATAAACAAGTTCTTGACATGAATGAAATCAATGAGAATTGTACTTTACTTCGTGAAGCAAAAATCAGAAATGAAGCACAATACAAAGATATCAAGCTAAAGAATTGTTGAGTTCAGAATAAAATCTTATACAAAGACAGTCAGCTATGAGTCTCATTCAATGAATTTCTGCAAATGAATCTGATTCGTGAGATGCATGATCAATTCTCAATAGATCATCTCAATATTCTTAGAATGATGAAGATCATCAAATGAAACTACTATTAATCATTCATGCGAAAGATAGTAGATCAATATATTTGAAACTGTTATGTTTATTAATGATCAAAGACATCTAGAGATAAATTAAATGACTTGCTTCAATCTTTATTGATATTTGAACAGCGATGACAAGACATAGCAATAAACTTCATTATCAATCTATCTAATTCATTCAACTACAACGCTATTCTGACTGTCATTTACAAATTATTAAAAGAAAGATATTATATTTCTTGCATCACTGATGATGAAGAAATCACAGTCAAAAGAATAGCGAAAATGTTGATTCAGTGAGTATATTGAACTTATGATCTATTCAGCTTTATTGTATCTGACAGAGATATGCAATTCATCTCTATTCTATGAAAGTTTCTTTGCAAATGACTGAGCATTTCTCTTTGATTGTTCATTGTCTATCACTCTCAGATCAACGATCAAAGCGAACAAGTCAATCAGAACATCAAGCGCTATCTGCGTTTCTTCTGTTCATACATGCAGAATGACTGATTCAAGTGACTACTCATGATCAAGTTTGTTGACAATAACATCTTGTTCTTAGTCATTTTCTTGATTTTCTTCTTCATAAACAAGAACTTTCATTCTCATATGAGCTTTGATTCTGACATCATTGAGTATGAAAGCATTCGCGAACGCTTGCAGATCAATCGAGTCAAGAATATATTCAATCACATGAATAAAACATTGATTTTCGCTCGCTCAGCTTTGATCAAAACACAAGAGCAAATGATAAATCAAGCTAACAAGCATAGAAAGAAAGTTAATTACAAGATCAAATCAAAGATGTTTCTGAATGAATGAAACATTGTTACAGCGAAATCTTTCAAAAAGCTGAATGACAAAATGCTTGATTCATTTCAAATCATTAATTCTGTTGACTCATTCTATAAATTGAAACTATTAGACACTATGCATATACACAACGTGTTTCATTCAGATCTTCTTCGTTCTGTCGTTGATGACTTTCTGTCTGATCAAAAGAATGAACTTTCAAGATCAATAGTGATAAACAATGAAGATGAATGAAAAATTGATGATATATTGAACTTTCAACGTTACAGAAAACGACTTCAATATAGAGTCAAATGAAAGAGTTATGACAATGATTTCAACTGATATAATGCTGACGACAATGAGTTTATGAATGCTCAAGAGATGATTGATGACTTTCATATTAAATATTCAAGAAAATTGCACTAGAAACAACATTCATGCAAACATGAATAGTCAAAAAGAGAAAGTAATGTTATGATTCTAGTCTTTGTTTATTCTACGACTAGTCTTCGTCTTGATTTCATTCTAATCGAGTCTAGCGAGAATCTGAGCTAAATGTGATGTCATCAAGTTTCTGCGTTCATATGTGTAAAGCATCAACTCTTTCAAGTCTAGCACAAAGCTGAGAAATGCACATATAAAAATTGAGTTCTTTTCTGTAGTTACTTTTCTTTCTTAACATTTATTTATTAGTTAAATGACACTCATATGACTCGCTTTATGCTGATCTCTAACATATATAAGCAAAGACTATGTCATGTCTTTGCAATGTATATGCTTGCGATGCATGTAAATCAATCAGAAGATCGAAATTAATTAATTTACTGCGTTGCACAGATGTGTAGATGTGCAAAAGCTGAGTCGTGTCTTCGCAATATGTATATGAGTTGCAGCATATGCGCAAAGACGTTGCTGTTGTTCTGTATATATGAGCAAAGACTGTGTTGTGTCTTCGCAGTGTATATATTTGCAACGCATGTAAGTCGATCAGAAAATCAATAAATCGATTGATTTACTGCGTTGCATTGATGTGTATGTATGCAAAAGCTGAGTCGTGCCTTCGCAGTATATGTGTGTATATCATATATGAGTTCAACATGTGAATAAAGCGCTGTTACTGCTCTGTGTGTGATTGCGCTGCATGTAAATCGATCTGAAAATGCGAAAAATCAATTAATTTACTGCATCACATCTGTTCATATGTGCGCAAAAGCTGAGTCGTGCCTTCGCAGTATATATATGTATGTTGTATATGAGCTCAACATGTGAATAAAGCATTGTTACTGCTCTGTGTGTAATTGCGCTGCGTGTAAATTGATCTGAAAACGCGAAAAATCAATTGATTTACTGCATCACATCTGTTCATATATGCGCAAAAGCTGAGTCGTGCCTTCACAATATATATGTATATGTTGTATATGAGTTGCAGCATGTATGCAAAGACGTTGCTGTTCTTCTGTGTATATGCAAGCTTCAATGTGTCAATGACTGCGTTGTTATTGTTTCGCTTTTCAACTGTATGTGAACTCAATGCATGAATACAATGCTGTTACTGCTCTGTCGATGTTGATGAGATTATTCAGCTCTTCTGACAAGCATAGCTTGCAGAAGATTTGTAGTCAGCATCTTGTACAGATAAATCTTGTTGTTGATTATAAATCAGAGTAGATAAAGCTTAAGAAAAAGACTTAGCTCAAAAACACAAACATCATATTAATGCTGTTCATCATCAAAATCGAAAGAATTGCAACACTAGAGTATTTGAAAAACACTTGAATTGTAATGAGAAAATGACTATTAGAAATGAAAGAGTAGAATGCAAAGAGTGCAAAGAAACAAAGAAAAATGAAAGTACAATTGCAAGAGTTTAAGCAAGAATGCTTGTATATGCAAACTATCAATGTGATTGATTAATGAAAAGATATAAAGCAGCAACTTTGATCAGATTACATGTAACTTAGCATACATACAGCATCTAAACAATGTCATAATCATAGACTGCATGCACTTAATGAAGAAATAAAAAATAAAAATAAAAAAGAGCATGAGAGAAAAAAGTTGTTTGATTGAAAGTGCTTGTTTGCACAAACTATCGATGTGATTGATCAATGAAAAGATATAAAGCAGTGACTTTGATCAAGATACATGTAATTTAACATATGCACAGCGTCTAAATAGTATCATAGTCATAAACTGCATGCACTTAATGAAGAAATAAAAAAAAATTCTAGACTCTACTGTAGCTAAACAGTAGATTTGTAATCAGCATCATGTACAGATAAGTTTCATCACTGATCTTACAAATGATGTAAAACAAGCAAATGATGCAAAGATCTACATTAAAGTTAACACATGTACAAAAGACAACTCAATTAGCAGATGTAAATATTAAAACAAATGCAAATGCAAAAGCAAGTGAATAAAATTTAATCATTAAAAAAATTCTTATCAAAGTCATAAGAAATATCATATTGCAAAAGAAGATTAATAATCACTTCAAAAAATGAGAATTGAATCTTACAAATGATGAAAATACACAATGCAGTGAACAACACACTGAAGAAGACGAAGTCTGACATAATAGTTATTACAATGATTAAAACATAAAGAGATAACAATATTGCTTCAATGATTTCAGAGAAATACATTGCGAAGACTCTATTAAAGTAAAGAGATATATGAGAGCATATATTCAAAGTCAAAAGTATCAAGAAGAATGAAAAACGATACAAGATAGTGATACACAGTCTGAAAATTAATATCTTCAACATGAAGATCAAAATGAAATATTTGAGAATTAAGCTAAAGAAGTACAACTCTGAATTAAAGTTGATAATCAATTCAATATAATTATCAAAAGATGAAAATAAAGCAAGAAAGAATCATGCTTCAACGATACTGACATTTAAAATTGAAGTTGAAGCATACAAACATTTGAAAAAATGAGTTTTAGCAACGAGATCAACATATCAAATGATCAAATATCAAGATTATTGATCAAATGATCAATGTCAGAAATGTCAAACATTTGAACATTTGCAAAACAAATGTAATAAATCATCAAGATGCTTGTTTTGTGAACGAAATCATCTGACATGAGAGCATAAATGCTTGCTGCTCACATGCAGAGAACAGCAATCATGCAATCACATGATATCAAAGTGCTGTAATTGTCAAAATGCACACGTTGCAAATAGCATAATATGTGAAACATATCAGGCAGCTCAGTCTATTAGCGCTCAAAAAAATCATCTGATCGAGAAATTGTAATGAGTATCACATCAGAAAATTCTCAAAATATTGCAAATAACAAAAACTTTGCAAACGAATTGAATATTCAAATTCTACAGCACAACTGCGCAAAATCAATGCAAATCATGCATGCATGCATGAAGTTTGCAAAAATCAAAGCGAATATTGTTATTCTGCAAGAATCATGAATGAAAGATGAGAATATAACAATCTTGCATTCATCATTTATATGCATCAAATCAAATATTCAGAAGACTTGAGTCAGAGTATTGATATTTATTACGAAAAACACAAGAAATTTTATCTGCACATCAAGATCAGACAGCAAAGACATACAAGTGATAATGATAGTGAATGATAAAATTTCAAATGAAATTTTGTTGCTCAACATATATAATGAAAAAGCACAAAATGTAAAAAAGAAGCAATCATACATAATTGAGCGAAAGTTAGCAAAAATTAAATTAAACAACAATTAAAAAGTTATTATTGCAGAAGACTTTAATGCGCATCATAGCTGATGAAACATGAAGATCGCAAATCTCATTAGAATGAAAGCATTAGTAAACTGAGTAAGAATGCATGACTGCAATCTGATTAATACATTGAATATAAACACTTATTACAGTTATTTCAAAAGATTAAGTTCAGTAATTGATTTAGCTTTTGCATCAAGAAGTGTGCAAAACTACATTAAGAACTGACATGTGAATGAAGATGCAAACACAGAGTTTAATCATGAAGTAATTTTGTTTATGATAGTCACAAAAAAGATGAAATTGATTGAAAACTCGCTAAATGCATCATACAACTTGCAAAAAGTCAATTGAAAGAGATTCAACATGCATTTACAAAAGACGAAGAATGAAATGATCATCAAAATGCAAAGAACTATTAGTTTAAAGACAAAAGTCATTTACTTGATTGAATGCATTAAGAGTGCAGTGAAGTTATATGTATTTAAACAGCAAATATGTGCAAAATCGAAACTCTGATGAAACAACAAGCTCATTGAAATGCAAAAAGCACTGTCATCAAGAAAGCGAATTTGAAAAAGATGCAGAACTGATGATGCATGAACAAAGATAATGTGAATGCAAAATTCATATCATGATGCAATAAAGTTGATCAAAAATCAATTTTAAATCAACTTTCTAAACAAAGTTGAAGAAAAGAAAGTGTTTCAGACATATAAGTTCATCAAATCACGACTAATTAAAAAGCTACTTTCAATACAGAATGCGCAAAAGAAGTTGAAAACTGAATTCAATGAAAAGTGCAAGACATTTCTGAAAGCAATGTATTTATCATTTTCAAAAGTTCAAATCAATGAGAATTTACTATTGAACAAAAGTATACAGTGATCAAGAATTATCAAGAGAAAGATTAAGCATGCTATTAACTTCTCAGCATTCAGAAAAGCACTTGAATCAGATGATATATCATTTGTAATCATGCAACAAGCATATAAAAGTGTATTGAAAATTTTCAATCTGATGTATTCAAATCTGATCAAAAGTGACTATCATTCAAAGATATGACGCAAAGACACAGAAATCATTCTGAAAAAATTGAATAAATTGAATTATTCAATTTTGAAGACATACAGAATTATCACACTGCTAAACTGCTTAGACAAGATAGCAAAAAAGCTAATAGCGATGAAACTGTCATACACAGTGAAAATGAATGACAAGCTGCTAGACTTTGATCAAATGAAGAGCAGAAAACAAAGATCAGCTATAAACGCAGTACTAAATCTAGTACATGACGCGTAAATGACAAAAAGTCGCGAAAACACGCTTACATGTTTACTGCTAGATATCAAAGATGTCTTTGATCATGTAATGTTGAAACAGCTGATTAAGATCTTAATCAAACAGAAAATATTGATCAATTTGATCAACTGAGTAAAATGCTTCTTACAAAATCAAATCATTGACTTAGCATTTGATGAAGAACATCAGAAGTCAAAGGAAATTTTCATAGAAATATCGCAAGAATCATTTATTTCGCTCATTCTGTTTTTAATTTACATTCAACATTTATTTTTGAAGATTCGCGTAAGAATTGAAAATTTACAGTCACTCAGCTACATTGATGACATTGCACTGTACATCGAGAAAAAGAGCATTGACAAGAATGTGAAAAAGCTGAAAAAGATGACGAAAATCGCATTTACATGAGCGAATGAAAACGCAATGCAATTTGATAACTCAAAATTCAAATTGATTCATTTTGAAAGTCACAAAGTGACATTTGATTAAATGATTATGCTATTTAATGACACAGTTGTAAAATTGAAGATCTGCATACAATGACTAAAAGTTTGACTGAATTGAAAGCTCAACTTCAAGATGCATATGCAAACGAAAATCATTGCAGTTACAAGAACGTTACACTCACTCTTTAAATTAATGAATAGTAAGTGAGAATTAAACATGAAGTCAGAAAGACAGTTGTATTTAGCATGCATCATAATTATTAGCGACTACAACGTTGAAATCTGATGAAACAATCAAAAAAGTCATGTAATTAAATTTTGCAAGCTGCAGAACGCAGCATTACAAAAAATATTAAAAGCATTTTGAACATCACTCATAAAAGTCATGCAAATAAAGACTGAAATTTCGTCAGTGAAGGTACAACTAGATCAAAAATGCAAGAACTATGCAATTAAAATAGTTGAATTATTGAAAAAGCATTCAACAAGAAAGTGAACATTCATATCATACTCATCTTAATACATTACAAAATTGAATCTGAATCTGAACGTGACAAATTATCTGAATTGAAATGAATCAATAATGAAGTTATCTTAAAAAGTCAAGAATTGCAAAAAGAAGCTCACATAAATATATTGAATATTGAATAAAGTGCATAAAACACTTAGTTCAATACAGAAGATTAAAATATCTCACTTCAAGAAATCATGAGATCAGAAAATTAAATATCTGACAAAGATGTAAATTGAATTCACAAGATTTTTTTTTATTTCTTCATTAAGTGCATGCAGTCTATGACTATGACACTGTTTAGACGCTGTGTATATGCTAAGTTACATGTAATTTGATCAAAGTTGCTGCTTTATATCTTTTCATTGATCAATCATATCAATAGTTTACGCATATAAGCACTTTCGCTCAAACTTTTGCAATCATACTTTCGTTTTTCTTCGTTTCTTTGCACTCTTTACATTCTACTCTTTCATTTCTAATAGTCATTTTCTTGTTGTAATTCAAGTGTTTTTCAAATACTTTAGTGTTACAATTCTTTCGATTTTGATGATGAACAACGTCAATATGATGTTTGTGTTTTTGAGCTGAGTCTTTTTCTTAAGCTTTATCTGCTCTGATTTATAATGCTTGCAATTTAGTAGTAAATGCTCTGACGTTTGACTTGCATTGCATATTTCATAGCATTTGTTCAAATTATTCTCTGATAATCGATGCAAATAGCTTTTGAAATAGTTGTGTCTCATTTTCAACTGAATAAAGATTGAAAATGTTAGTCTATTTATTTTTCTAAGCTCTTTTAGTGATTTCTGACTTAGATTCACGTTCGATATGTGTTTTTAATACTGGTTTCCCTTCTTGATGCTGCTTTTTCAGACATTTAATTATTGTAATTTTATCTCTTTGCAAATTTGCTTTTTGACGAAGCTTATGATGATTGCTTTCATGTTGTTGATGACTGATAATTCTTGAGCAATGCTTTTGATCAATTGATCTGCTTTTTCGTTCTCAATAATGCTCTTGCAACATTATATCAACTTAAGTGAAGTGCACAGTCTTTGCTCAAGACTATTAACGACAGCGATTTATCAAAGCATATAATATATCAAATCAATCAACAAAGTTATAGAGTACAATTTGTTGAGACCGTGCCTAGAATCTAATCACACTGCAGCGAGATAGTACGTAGCTGAATAGAATGTTTGATCAATAGAGATAGCTATAACTAGAATATTAAGAATACAGAAGAAATCAAAGAGAATTCCGAGCTGTATCTATAGTAGGGCAAAACAAAGAGGGCGAAGCAGGTTTGCTCAAGTATCGAAAGCGCTAGGATAGAGTGTTGAGGCTAGGGGTTCAACATGAGCCAAAACCTCTAGAGCTTGTTGACTAGAAAACTCTATTCAATCTCGACACACTCGTAACATTACCTTCTTCTCTTTAAAAGTCATGTTTCTATGACTTGTAATGTAGTTCATAGCACTGACGTAGAGCCTTGATGTCTGTCTTTCTATCAACCTTTCTATTGATTCAAACCAACCCGTCAAATGCCTATTGTAGCAGGCTCACTATGTGAGATAGAGTGATCATTGAAGCAGGCTCACTAGTCAACTTGCTCATCGAAGAGATTGACTATCAACTTGTCATTGAAGCAGGCTCACTAGTTGCACGTGAACGTGAGGTAAATCGATTCACTGATAGGTAGAGCGATGAGAATAGATATGTCATTGCATTGACGAAGAGTGTCATTGAAGCAGACTCACTAGTCGACTTGCTCATCGAAGAGATCGACTATCGACTTGTCATTGAAGCAGGCTCACTAGTTGCACGTGAACGTGAGGTAAACCGATTCACTGATAGATAGAACGATGAGAGTAGATATGTCATTGCATTGACGAAGAGTGTCATTGAAGCAGACTCACTGATTCACGAGTTTTCGAGGCGAAGAGAAAAAGAAATTGAACAGATTGTTTTCACTCGTCTGCTTCATGAGAATGAGTTGATTCTCAAGCAATTCACGAAGGTTCTTTATCGTCGATTCTCTTAATCGAGTTGAACAGCTTATTTTCACTCGTCTGTTTCATGAGAATAGGTTGATTCTCTTGATCGAGTGAACTTTGCGTACTTAGTGAGCAATAAGTTGTCTAGCGATTCAAACAGTCTCGTCGTTGATTCTATCAAACTCTCTAGTGTTGTTCAGTCTTTCGATTGCGTCGACTATCAGGTAAACGAATTTCTTTAGACTCGTTTTGTCTGTACGAGTATCTTGAATGAGTATTGATATCAATATCGTGTGATTAACGAATTCTTAATATAATGTTGAGATCGTGCCTAGAATCTAACCACACTGCAGCAAGGTAGTGCGTAGCTGAATAGAATGTTTGATTAATAGAGATAGTTATAACTAGAATATTAAGAATACAGAAGAAATCAAAGAGAGTTTCGAGCTGTATCTATAGTAGAGCAAAACAAAGAGAGCGAAGCAGGTTTGCTCGAATATCGAAAGCGCTAGAATAGAGTGTTAAGGCTAGAGGTTCAACATGAGTCAAAACCCCTAGAGCTTGTTGACTAGAAAACTCTATTCAATCTCGACACACTCGTAACACAATTGTATGAGCAAAACAAGTTTCTATTCGACTCAATAGCTTCACAGATGAATGCGTTGCAAGTCAAAAAACGAAAAGTAAAATTTTTTATGCTTACGAAGGTCAAAATCGACGACGAAACGAGAGTTCATCAACGCAGAAGAAAGAATCATCAATTCAGAAAGTAATTTGACTGATAAATTAAAGAATAAACTCACATGAAAAAAACAAGTAGTCAATCGACTTCAAAACAGCACAGAAGACTGCATACTGATGCAAAAATCGAAATTAAACTCTTTTATGTTTAAAGATTGCACAGAGAGATCAGCGATGAAACTCATCTGTACATTGTTGAGAAATAAAATAGTGATGTGATATAGAAAGCTTCAAAATCAACAAAGCAAGCATGAACACATGCAATGATTAATCTAGTAAATAGATAGATCTAGAAAATAGACTAGATACAGATGACTAGATAAATAAATAGATAAATAGATATATCTCTATGTAGATGCTTTCGCCTAGAAAAGAGGTGAAAAGATGGTAAAAAGATGAAGAAGAAAACTTCGCTCAAGAAATCTTTATGAATTCTGAAGATGCAACTAAGTCATGCTCGAGAAATCTCTATCAATAGTAGTCAATATTCTCATGAACTCTGAAGATGCAACTCAATAGCTTTGCTCAAGAAATCTCTATGAATGATAGTCTATATCTTCATGAATTCTGAAGATGCAACTGAGTCATGCTCGAGAAACCTTTATCAATAGTAGCTAATGTTCTCATGAATTCTGAAGATGCAATTGAATTAATGCTGTTTCATGAGCTATCAAGAAGTGAGACTTTGTCTTACAACATTCTTTTCTCACTCATTTAATGCTTGTTTCTTGAGCATCAATGTGATTCTTTTATGATATTAGCGAGGCGAAAGCGAAGGCGAATGACAAAGATCAAAGTCACAGATGTAATTCAAGCAAAGTTACAAGAAGCGAATATGTTGAATGATTAGTAGAACGATAGCTAAATGACGAAGTATTCAAGAACGAAGACAAGATATATGACTAGTCAGTAGATTGATAGCTAGAGAACGATATTTTCTGATGCGAAGATGAAGCTTTGAACATGACTAGCTAGTAAATTAATAGCTAGAAAGCGATAATTTCTAGAGCAAAGCTTTGAACATGACGAAAATGAATAGAGTCATCAAGATCTAACTCTAATCATTACACAATGAACGTTAGTGACTATTCTGTGTAATAATTAGAGCAAGCTTCGATCAGATGAGATAGTAATCACTAAATCGATGATAAATTGAGAGCGATGAAATATATGAAGACAACAAGATGTAAATATGATTGCATGATTTTACAAGATAGTAAATGAGTTACTCTGTCACTGATTCTTGCTGAGATGAAAGCGACGAAATGTTTAGATGATTGCATGATTTTACAAGATAGTAAATGAGCTACTCTGTCATTGAATATCTGACTGTACAGTCTTTTATTTTCTTTACAAAATTATTTTGTTTCTTACAAAATTATTTTCTTTCTTCTTTCTTATTATTTCTTATTCTTTATATATAACAAAAATGAAAATAAAATCGAGCAATGTTAGAATTCAAACACTTGATCTTTGCATTTACAGATCTGAGCTGAATCTATCAGATTCAGAAAGATAGTTTCGTTTTTGATCTTTGAAGAAATCGCTTTAAAGAACATGATGATGAGACAGAGATAAAGAGCGAAATCAAGTATGTGAGCTCAAGAAAGACGCGTTATCTTTGACTTTGCAACGTGTGTTCTTTCTTGCTGAGTCTATGAAACATGACGTATAAATTCTTCATGAATAAACACGACTTAATAAATAAGTCATGAGAAGAGCTTCAAAGCGAGTCACTAGAAAAGATTCTTGCAGATGTGTCATGAGATGAGAGAATAAAGAATGAGAAGATAAATGAATCATAAGAAGAGGTTCAAGCAAATGATCTAGACGAGAAAAAAGAGGCATTTCAAGTGAGCGTTCAACGAGAATCTCAAGCTGATGAGTAGCGAGATGAGCTACGAGATGAGTCATGAGAAAGATAGATACGCGACAAGAAACAAGATGAAGAAACAGAGAGTCTTTGCTTAAGTTTTCGACGTAAATCTCTAGCATCTTAAGCAGACGAGACAAAGATTGAGATGAAAATCGAAGAAACTGAAGAAAGAGAAGCGATTTGAATGAAGAATCGCTGCAAATTTCGAGCAGATGACGAGCGAAGAAACGAGCTTGTAGATGACAAAGTCGAGAATCTAGACAAGAATCGAGCGAAAGAAATGATAAATCTTCAAGCTGACAACTGAGCGAATTTTCTAGTATCTTGAACAGACGAAGCAGATGAGTTAAACGAAGCAGATGAAGTTAAATGAGATCATTTAGATCAAACAAGCTTTTGAGTCTGCTGTCGAGTCATTTCTCGCTTGCACATTCAATGTATTTCATTCAAATCATCATCATCATTGAGTAGCTTTGAATGCTTAGTTTCTTCTTAAGTTATCTCTTTAGCTTAAGTTTTCTTTTGAGTCTGAGCTTTCTCTTGAGCTCAAGCTTTGTTTAGATTCAGCTCTTTCTGAGCTTGAACTTCGTTCTCTTCAGCTTCAACATACATAGTCTGTATATGCTTGTATAGTTGAGTTCTCTGCTTCTTTGATTTTTTCTCTCAATCATCAAGTATGAGTCTTAATGTCTGAGCAATATGTCGATCTTTTGAATCAAACATCTGCAGCAGCTGTTTTCTAGTCTTCGAAGAAAAGAGTATCAGCTGACTCAAGCCGTTCAAATTCAGCTGATTCAAGCTGTTCATTGATGCGTTCATGTTCAAACTGCTCATCAATGCGTTCATTGTTGCAAAGATGAACGTGTCACTTTCTGTTGTTTCATCACTGCTTTACTCAATATCATGAAAATGATATCTTCACGTTGAGTTTCAATGTCAAGAAATAAAGTAGTGATGTGATATAAAAAGCTTTGAAATCAACAGAGTGAGCATGAACACATGCAATGATTGATTTAGTAGATAAATAGATTTAGAAGATAGACTAAATACAGATGACTAAATAAATAAATAAATAGATAGATATGTCTTTATGTAGATGCTTTCATTTAGAAAAGAGATGAAAAGATGATAAAAAGATGAAGAAGAAAACTTCACTCAAAAAATCTTTATAAATGATAGTCAATATTCTCATGAATTCTGAAGATGCAACTAAGTCATGCTTGAGAAATCTTTATTAATAGTAGTCAATGTTCTCATGAATTCTGAAGATGCAACTCAATAGCTTTGCTTAAGAAATCTCTATGAATGATAGTTTATATCTTCATGAATTCTGAAGATGCAGCTGAGTCATACTTGAAAAATCTCTATCAATAGTAGCTAATGTCTTTATGAACTTTGAAGATGCAATTGAATCAATGCTGTTTCATGAACTATCAAGAGATGAGACTTCATCTCATGATAACATGATGCTGACTACAAGTTTACTATTTAGTTACAGTAAAGTTTAAAGATTATCAAAAGTTTGAATGATATTGAAGCGCTGCATGATGATGAAGCGTTGTGCATTGATTGCATGCAAAGTTTTCATGATTGTGCAAACTTTGATAATCTTAATGTGCATGCTACAAGCAATCTGCATGCAGATGAGAAAGTCAAATAGAATGCAAAACTACAAGAAAAATCGCTTATGAAAATCATTCAATTCAGTATCTTGTTGTTGAGATGACAAAAACTGAGATAGAACACTCTCATGTTTGATTTGTTAAAAATGATTAGCAGAAAAAACTTAAATCATGAACATTCTTTAAATCTACATGCTAACTATGTATAAATCTTGTTAAGACTGCATGTTTATTACTACAACATAAGTAACTCACAAGATTCATTAAGTTTAACATGAGCAAACTCAAGAGTCTCATTAATATCGTTCAACAGACGTTCAGACACAGACATTCTATATATGAGCAATATGTTGATGAGAAGACTTCATTAAGAGAAGAGAGACACAAGCGAGTTAGTAAAGAATGATCAAACTATGCTGTCTGATTAAAAGTGTAGCATATGAACATCTTTGCGAAACATGATTAATCTGCACAAGAAAAATCTTTATAAATAACATAAAACAAATGAGTTGCATGTCTTACAAGCAAAGTGAGTGTCTGCAAGACATGATATACAATGATGATGATTGTTGATCTTGAGAATCTCATTTCTTCACTGAGTTTTGACTCTGAAATGTCTTGATGATAGAATCAATTTCTAGTCAAAGACATTATCTATATAGCTCAAGAGAATAGTAGTGCATGTCAATATGATTAAAGAAGAAATCAATTGTGATATGCATGTGTATTGCTGACAAAACGTTTGCAACTTATGCTTAAGAAGTAAATTGTTGAAATTTGAGCAGTGAAAGATTTCACTCATCTTGAACTGTGAATCTGCTGCGAGAAAAAAGACTATTTCTCACTAAGAGAGAAATCAGCATAGAGATTGTGTCTTATGTATGTTGCATGCAACGTATGCAACATATTTTTAATAGACAAACACAAGCGATTGTGAAATTCAAAGAAATGAAAAAGCGAAAAGCAATGAAAAGTTCGCAAAAAGAAGCTAGCATCGAAGTTAGTACTAGCAAGTGCTACGATGTCATCTTTAAAAAGATGCAAATAAAGAGACTGCGCGAAAGAATTGAATTCGCAGTCAATCAGCTAAGACAAGCAATATCAGAACAGAAAGAGACTATAAGACATAACTTAATCTACATTCAAAGAGCATGCAACGAAAACATAGAAAATTCAATTCAGAAGCAAATTGATTGACTTCAAAGTTAAACAAACAATAAACTGAAGATTCTTCTACAATTGATTCAACAAAATGCTGAAAACATTAAAAAGAAAATTAATGCAAAGCAAATGACAAAGAATTTGCAAATCTTGCAGAAGACGCAGATTTTGCAAACGTTGCAAGTCATGCAAAATTCGCAAAAACCAACGCAGAAGCTCACATATATGCAAAAAGCAGCTCAAGTCACAAGCGCAAATGCAAATGCAAACACAAATGCAAATGTGAATGCAAATGCAGGCGAATGAAATCTGGTTATCAAAAAACTTTCGTCAAAGTTACAAGAAATATCATATCATGAAAGAAGATTGATAGTTACTTCAAAAAATGAGAACTGAATCTTACAAGCGATGAAAATGCGCAATGCAGTGAACAACGCACTGAAGAAGGCAAAGTCTGACATAATAGTCGCTACAGTGACTAAAACACAAAGAAATAACAATATTGCTTTAATGATTTCAGAGAAATACATCGCGAAAGCTCTACTGAAGCAAAGAGATATATGAAAGCATATATTTGAAGTCAAAAGTATCAAGAAGAATGAAAAATGATACAAGATAGTGATACACAGTCTGAAAATTAATATCTTCAACATGAAGATCGAAATAAAATATCTGAGAATTGAGCTAGAGAAGTACAATTCTGAATTGAAGCTGATAATCAACTCAATATGATTATCAAAAGATGAAAATAGAGCAAGAAAGAATCATGCTTCAACAATACTGACGTTCAAAATTGAAGTTGAAGCATAAAAACATCTGAAAAAATGAATTCTAGCAGCGAGATCAACATATTGAACGATCAAATATCGAAATTATTGATCAAGTAATCAGTGTCAAAAATCTCAAACATTTGAACATTTGCAGAACAAATGCAATAAATCATCAAGATGCTTGTTTTGTGAACGAAATCATCTGACATGAAAGCATAAATGTTAATTATCTACGTGCAAAGACAAGCAATCATGCAATCACATGATTTCTAGATGCTGCAACTGTCAAAATGCGCACTTCGCAAACAGCGTAATGTGCAAAACATATCAGACAGCTCAGTCTATTAACTCATAAAAAGATCATTTAGTCACGAAATTGTAATAAGTAATGCAGTCAAAATGTCACAAAACAATGCAAATAATGAAAGCTTTGCAAACATGTTGAATATTTGAATTCTACAGCACAATTGTGCAAGATTAACACAAATTATGCATGCATGCATGCATGAAATTTGCGAAAAATAAGACAAATATTGTTATACTACAAGAATCATGAATGAGAGACGAAAATATAACAATTTCGCATTCGTCGTTTATCTGCATCAAATCAAATGTTCAGAATACTCATGTCAAAGTACTGATATTTGTTGCGAAAAACGCAAAGAAATTTACATGCACATCAAGATCAGACATAGTCAATAACGAAGATATGCAAGCAATATCAATAATGAACAATAAAATTCAAAGAGAAATTTTGTTGTTTAATATTCACAACGAAAAGTCACAAAACGCAAATAATGAGCAATTATACACAATTGAGCGAGAATTAGCAAAAGTTATGCTAAATTCTGAGCAAAAAGTTATTATCGTTGAAGACTTTAATGCACATCATAGCTGATGAAACGCAAAAATTTCAAACTTTATTAGAATGAAAGCATTAA
>JAABUR0100003509.1_pt1 | contig 21941 bp, 26 predicted proteins | sample 5560091 | NCBI WGS metagenome assembly JAABUR01 (sample SAMN10711879, study PRJNA513375) | rock metagenome | isolation source: Antarctica rocks | place: Antarctica: Victoria Land, University Valley sud
GGTAACGGTCGCGCACCGCGGTGACCACGAACTGGTCGGCAATGGCGAACGCCGCCTTGCAACCGAACCCGAAAGAGCCGACCTGGGTGTTCACGTCACGCTTGTTGCTGGCCCCGTACTGTGAGAAGAAGGTCAGCACCTCATCCTTGCTCATGCCGATACCGTCGTCGGAGACAACCAGACGCGGGTCCAGCTCATCGGGCAGGGACACCCGGACGGGGCTGGTGGACCCCGCGGCAATGATCGCGTCCCAGGCGTTGGTGGAGTACTCCCGCAACACCGCGAGATGCGGGTTGGAGTACAGGTTGGTCATCGAGTCGGTGACCGCCGCCAACGCCTCCGCGTGGATACCCATGACCCGGGTCTCCGTGGCACTCGTGTTGGTCTGAACTGCGATCCGGTCAAGGGTGCTGCTGATCATGTCGATTCTCCCAAAGTGTGATGCTGCGCCACCTGCGCCGCGTACCCCCTATGTGTGCGGCCGGGACACCGTTCCCCGCGTTGGAGAACCGTGATCCCGGAACAGTCGTCGTAACGCCCAGCTGCGCCGGGTTCCATTGCCGGGCCTAGCATTAGCTGCCCGGGGCGGGATACCAGGGACCGGGACCGGTGCGACGACGCACCACTTTCCAGTCGGGGTCATCACCGTTCACGACGGCGTACTCCCGGGCATCCTGCTCACTGCCGCGTACGACCACGGAAGACCAACCGGTCGGTCGCACGCCCCACTGCACCTCGGCCGGCTCGTTCAGGTACCCGGCCTCGCGGAGGGCAACGACCACTGCGGTTGCCTGTTCCTGAACCGACGTGCAGAGCGGGCGGAGTGCACTGATCGTGCTCGCCACCAACGCCACCGCCTCGGCGTCCGGGGTGGGCGATGGGGTGGTGTTGGTCATTTCGGTCTCCCACAGTGGTGCTGCGCCACCTGCGCCGCGTATCTCCTATGTATGCGGCCGACCAGCCGTCGCCCGCGAAACGGGACTCAGAACGGGGAGTGCCGCAACCGGGTGTCGGGGGCCGGGGTGGTGGGAGGGTGGACGAAGGGACGACCATCCACTGTGGGGGCGGCCCGATCGTTCCAGTCACGCCCGTCACCCCATTGCTGCGGTTCGTCGAGCACCCCGGCGCGCAGCGCGGTGGTCTGCTTCAGCAGCGTATTGGTGGCCGAGGATCGGGTCTCGTCGAACACCTGATACCAGGCGTCCTTCTGGTTGGCGAACGCCAGGTCGAGGTGGGTGTTCAGGGTCTCGTCGTCGAGCTCCTCCAGCGCGCTGACCTGCTCCGGGCTCAGGATGGGGTCATCCACCCAGTCATCGCGCAGATCCTGCGCACTGATCGGCCCCGCGGACGGACCTTCGGGGGCCTCCGGTTCCGAGGGATTGCTGTCCAGGAAGCGGCGAAGTGCTGCCATCACCTGGGGCAACGCCTCCGTAGAGGTATCCACCATCTCCTCCGCCGCTTTCTCCCGCTCATAGTCGCTGCCGTTCGCGTACCGCCCGGCGATCTCGGCCAGCTCAGCACTCAGATCCGCGTGGTACGCGCGGAGAGCCTCCAGCGCGGTCGGTGCTGGTGCGGCGGCGGGACTGAGCGAGACGTCGGTTTCGGCGTGCGCCCCGGTGGCGAACTGCCCGCCTACCGGGGTTCCGGCGGGGGCGCGGTTCGGTGCGTTCATCGGGTGGTCTCCTCGTCGTAGGTAGGAGTGACATCGAGGGAAAAACCGTCCGGGCTGTCGTGGCAAGCCCGGCGTACATACGGGCGCACAGTAGCGGCCACCTCGACGAAACTTGTCGGCCCGGATGACCCTGGCAAATCCAGCTCATCCCCATCGTCGGAGCCGCACAGGATCTCGCCGTCGGAGTCCCGCACCGACTCGAACCGCACAGTGTCGTCGCCGTCCTCCCCGTCGCCTTCCCACAGGATGAAGTCCACCTGGACCGCAGCCGGATACCGGGCACGGGCCTGCTGAGTGACCAGTGCGGCGGCCTGCTCGGCCAGCGCGCGCTGGCGCCGATCCGCCTGTTGACGCAGCTCCGAAATCGCGTCCCCCTCGGCCCAGAACGCATCCACCGCAGCCGTGTCCGGTGGTGCGTGAACAGGGTCGGCCACCGCCACGCCGGTTTCGGCGTGCTGACCGGGGGCGAACTGGCCCCCTACCGGGGTTCCGGCCGGGGCGCGGGGCGGGGTGGACATCAGTGCTGCCCGAACAGCTGGGTTTCGCACTCCGGGCAGCCCCGGTTGAACCGTCCAGCGTGAACACCATCGGCGTGGTGGGTGGACATCTCCTGCGCTGTGGGCATTGTGCCGCCGGCACGACGCTCGGCCACGTACAACGCGGACATGGCCGCCTCGGTCTTGGCCGCGCACCCCGGGCAACCGACCTCGCCGGTGGCATCGTCGTAGCCCATGGTGTCGTCCTCGTGGTAGGACGTCGAACACTCCGGACAGGTGATCACCGCCGCAGCGGGGAACGACTCACCCTCGAACGACACCATCGCCTCACCGCTGCGCACATGCTCGTCGAAGCTGGCACGGACCGCCTCCTCGGCGCGTTCGGTCAGCACGTTCTCCGACCGGACCCCCTCACCGGGGCCGAGCTGGGCGAAGGTCTCCGACCGGCCGTGAGCCACCCAGTGCCGCGTCGTGTACGTCTGCACACAGGCCGCGGCTTCCTCGTCGCTGGTGCCGTACTGCTCGGCCAGCTCGGTGGTCATGGCCCCGACCCGTTGGCGTGGCGCCAGCATCAGCGTGACGTCTGTTTCGGTGTGGGCTTGGGGCGCGAACTGGCCCCCTGCTGGGATGCCGGGCTGCACGCGCGCGGTCGTTGAGGTGCTCATGCCCACCATGTGTGCGGCGGACCGTCTTTCACCCCGCAACGCCTCACGGTATGGCTCACACCGCCAGTCCGCTCTCCCAACGCACGGTGAGGGTGGGATCGAAAAGGTCCAGGTGCGCTTCACAGTCGAACCACAAACCGGCCGCGTGGTCGTCGTCGAAGACATGCGTCTCCTCCAGCTCACCGTGATGCACGATGATCCGCACCCGCTGATCCCTGACCTTCATACCTTTGATGTGTGCGGCGACCGCCACATCACCCACGCCGGCGGTTGTGCTTCCGACCTCGACGGGTCAGCGGTCGGAGGTGGGGCCGCAGTCGGTGGCGAGCACGGTGAACTCACCGGCCATCAGGGCATCCACCCGGGGCAGGGTCACCACGTGCACCGACAGGCAACCGCTCAGCCCGCGGGCACCCTCGGCGCCGCTCATGGTGACGTACCCCGGCACCCGAATGGTGCCCAAGGTGACCCCCTTGGCCCGGTCGGCGTCGTAACGTCGCTGCCCCTTGCGGGCACCGGAGGTGGAGAGGAAACGGCGTCCCAACGCCTCGGCGGCGGTGTCGTTCAGTACCCAGGAGTAGCCGTACTGCCCACGGGTTTCGTGGGTGGAGGCCACAGTGCCGTCGAGTAGGAACAACGCCTGCGTCTCGACCATGCCGCCCGCCGCCGCCAGCTCGGCCTTGGCCGAGGACTCCTGAGCGCTGAGGCCGCTGGCCCACTGGGAGAGGAACCCGTCGGTGTCGGAGCGTTCGATGCTCTCCGACCGAGCGCGGGCCGAGTTCGTGGCGTCGGCGGTGTGTTGAGCGATGGTGGTCATACCAACGATGTGTGCGGCCGCACCGGTGTCCACCACGACGGCAGTTTCGCGCGGCACAGCGGGCAAAGGTCCATCCTTGGAGGATGACCGACATCGGTGGGAGCGAGGGCGGGTCGAGCACTCTCACGCCGGCGATCGGACACGAGCAGGACAGCCGTGACACCGCCGACGCCCCCACCGCAGCCTCACCGTCGGTCAAACCCCGCGCCACCATCGGCACGGTGACCCGGCGAACACTCGTCAAGGCCTGGGACGACAGCCTGTTCGGTGAGTCCGCCCAAGCCGCCTTCTGGCAGACCCTGTCGCTGCCCCCGCTGCTGCTGGGCCTACTCGGCAGCCTCGGCTACATCGGCGCCTGGTTCGGGCCCAACACCGTCGACACGGTGCAGCGGCAAATCATCACGGTCAGCGGCAACCTGTTCAGTCCCAGCGCCGTGGACCAGATCATCGCCCCAACAGTCGCGGACATCCTCTCCACCGGCCGCGGCGAGGTCGTCTCGGTGGGCTTTCTGATCTCGCTGTGGGCCGGCTCGTCGGCGATGTCGTCGTTCGTGGACTCGGTGACCAAAGCCCACGGCCAATATGGGGTGCGCAACCTCGTCTGGCAGCGCATCCTGGCCATGCTCATCTACATCGCCAGTCTCGTCGTGGGCATCTTCGCGCTGCCCCTGGTGGCCATCGGCCCCGACCTGCTCACCCGGCTGCTGCCCGCCGCGGTGGCCGGGACAGGGCGAGCGTGCTGGCGTGGGTGTACTACCCGGTGCTCACGGTGGCACTCGTCCTGTCACTGAGCGTGCTCTACAAGGTGGCGCTGCCCCACCGGCTGCCGTGGCGTCGCGGGCTGCCCGGAGCGCTGCTGGGTGTGGTGGTGTTCCTCGTGGCCACGGCGGTGCTGCGCCTCTACATCACCTGGGTCACCGGCACCGGGTACACCTACGGCGCGCTCGCCGCGCCCATCGCGTTCCTGCTCGCCACGTTCTTCTTCGGCATGGGGGTTGTGCTCGGTGCGCAGCTGAACAACGCGATCCAGGAGCTCATGCCGGCGCCGGGAACCGTGCACCCACCCGATGAGCTGGCACAGCACGACGGGGAGATCCATGATCAGCGTGCCGCGGCCAGCAGCAGTGCACCCACCTGCACTGCGCACGCAACGCTCACCGCGGTGAACACCAACACCCAGACGGTGGCCGGTATCCAGGTGAGTCGGGCGAGCGCGCTGGCATCGGATTCGGCACCCTCACCGCGGTGATGCGACGAAGCCAAGGTGACACTTTCTCGCAGTGCGGTCACCACCAGGAACAGGCCCACCGTCACCACGAACGCGGTGACCACGGCCGGGTCGTCGCGCCACAACACCAGGCCCGACGCTCCGAGGGTGCCACCCACGATCAGCAGACCGAACACGTTGCGGACCAACAACAGTGCCACGACCAGCAAGGCGTCCAGCCCGATCAGCGCCGCACCGCTGTACCCGGACACCACCGCCCACACCAGGGCGAGACCGATCGTCGGGGGCGCCGGGTACCCGGCCAGGGTGGAGGCCAGCACCCCGATCCAACGATGCCCACCGGTGGTGGTGGTGCACCCGGAGCTGTCCTTGTTCACCCGGATTCCCAGCACCCGGCGCCCGAACAGCAAGGCCACCAACACGTGCCCCATCTCGTGGACGATGGTCTCCGCGTACCGCAGCCGCACCCACACCGGTTTTGCCGCACAGCCGGCGCAGACCAGCGCCAACGCGGCCAGCACCACCCACTGTGCGGGCGGTGCGGACAGCTGCCAACGCTGGTGGAGCCACTCGGGAACCGCCGGTAGGGAACGCACGGTGGAGGTCGCTGCAGTATTCATGCCGACCATGTGCGCGGTAAGTGCCTCGTCAACCCGTCACCCCCGCGTCAACCCCGGCCAGGTTCACGGCAGCACGGTAATGCCCGAATCGCCTCGTCGCGCCACCACCCGCATCCACCGGGGTCGCACCCGCCGGAGGAAAGCCGCCACCAGAATGGCCAGCGCGAGAACACCGCCCAACGAATACAAGCCCACCGACGCCCGGTAAGCATCCAGGCGCGGCGGGGTGAAGCGGGATCCCTGACGGGCGACCATGTCGCCGAACGCCGTGGGCCCCACCCCCGCGAGGACGACCACCAACTGGTTGGCGGGGGGCAGGGTGAACACGGCGTTCGGGTTGTCCACGAACACCACCCTGGGTGCCATCGCGTAACAGCCGATCCGGGCGGTCGGACCGGAGGTGACCCGGTAACTGCCGTCCGCGACGATTTGGGTGGGTACCGCAGGGGTGGAGGCCACCGTGGTCTTCGACCAGTCCAATCCCGCACAACTGCCGGTGGCATTCACCGGGGAATAGTGCAGGTCCAGGAACACCTGCGCCTTGTACCCGTACGTCCCGGCAACCGTGACGTCCGCCGTGGTCGGCGCCGGTGAGTCGACGCCGGTGACAACCTGTTTCACCGCCAGTCCGGGCGCCAGCACGGCGGCAACCGCGTTGGGCGAAGCCACCGGAACACTGATCGTGCCACCGGGGACGATGAGATCCAGCGTCCCGCTCAACTGGTAACACCCCCGAGCCGACGTCGCCCCGACCGGGTTCACGTCACCGGCAGCCTTGTACACCCCGTCACCGGAGATCAGGGTGGGTGCAGGTGCGGTGGTGCGGGCTGCGGTGGCCCACGCCGCATCCGCACACGGCTGGGAGGAACGGGTAGGAGTGACCGGCCCGAGTGTGCTCAACGTCAACCGCGCCGGGATCCCGTGGGAGTTGCGCACCGTGATTGCAGCCTCGAGCGGCGCCCCGCCGCCGGCAACACCGTTGTTGGCCACCGTGAGGACCGCAGTGGTGTCCACCACCGTCACCGGCGCCGAAGGTGGACTGATCGCGGTCGCCATCGGGGTGGCGTTCGTGGTGGCCACCGACACCACGACGGCGTAACACCCCGCGGTGGCCACGCGTTGCGCCGGGGCGTTCACGTCTGCGTCCCCGGTGAAGTCCACCCTCGCGGTCGATGCCACCGGGGCACCGGCGAACGCTTCGGGGGCGGCGGCGGAGCAGAAGGTGTTCGGGTTGATCGGCACCGGTCCCATCAAGGTGAAGGTGGCTGTGCCGGAGTGGGAGTTCATGCCGGTGACCACCACACTGGGATGTACCTGTTGACCCACCGAAGTCGATTTTTCGCCGAGGGCGGTGCGCAGCACCGGGTGCGCCGACTGATCCACCGGCGCGGTCAAGGTGTCTCCCACCTGCTCCGGTGGGCTCAACGACAACGCCGGTACCCCGCCGGGTGCGGTGGTCACCGACAGGCCGGTGAAGCTGTCCACCCCTGCTCTCAGGTGTACCGCGGGCAGGGACGGATTGGTGGTGGTGAGGGTGGTGGTGGTGAGGGTGGTGGTGGCGGTACCCGCCGGGTCGGTGGTAGCAGTGGGGGAGCCCACCGTGGCGTCCGGGGAGGTGAACGCCACGGTGACCCCTGGTGCTGCTGCACCCGAGGCGTAGGTGACGGTGGCGCTGGCAGTGGCCGGGCGGGACAGGCTCAGCTGGGCGGGGTTGATCGCGGTGCTCACCCGCAGTGGACCGACCCGCTGCGAGGAGGTGCTCAGCAGGGCAGCGGTGTAGGCCCGGTCCAGGGTGGTCCCGTAACACGACGCCGACGTGGTGCCCCCACCGGAAACTTCCTGGAACAGCTCGGCGATCGAGGCGGTGGCCGAGGGCCCGGCCGCACCGTAGGTGTGCAACAGAGCCGCGTACACCGCGATCTGGGCGGGGCTGGCGAACCCGTAGGAACCAGGGACCACCGGGGTAACCAAACCGCCCCTGGGTGGCGCTCCGGTGTCGGCGACCCCGTTGGTGATGATGGGGCGCACCAGGTAGGCCGGTGTGCCGGCCCGGCCCACCGGCCAGGACACCAACGGGGTTGTCCGAGCACCCTGGGCACAGATAAGGCCGTCGCTGTAGGGGGCTTGGCCGGCACCCCACACTCCGGGGGCGGCCTGGGCCGGGGCGTTGAACACGAGCATGAGGACACCGGTGAGCACGGTGAGGACAGCACCCAGTGCTGTCCACCTGCCCATCGGATTGGCTGCTCGGACAAGGACACGAGCACGGCTGTCGGTCATCGGTGTGAGTTGCGGGTGCGGACGGGTCGTGCTCGCACACCCTCGTTCCTTCCTGGCGGAGTGCTGGGGTCAGTTCTCGTGTGCGTCTGCGGGCCAACCGGGTCCGGGAGGCTGATCCGGGACGACGCGCCACGGACCGACCTCCCGCGCCGCCGGATACCCGTCCCGGTGCCAGTCGCCGACGGCGGAGCGGGCGTCCTCGAGCGTTGTGGTGGAGTACGCCGACCACGGACCCTGCCGGGCCGGGTCGGACTGCCAGCCGTACTCCCGCTCGCCACCGTCGTCCGCGCCCGGCAGGCGGAAGACGGGCGGGGTGTATGTCGAGGACAGCACCGCGTCCTTGCCCGCTTCGGTGAGACCGGCCCGCACCGTGTTCTCCACGGAACCGTGCATGGTCCACACCAACCCGAGCTGTTCCAGCGCGCGCAGCGCCGGAGCAAGGGTCGAGGGGAACGGCCAGAGGTTCTCCCCGAGGCGATGGCGGGCGGCGAGCACATCCAAGACCAGGTACTGGGTCGGGGGCAGGGTGTCGACGTCGAAGCGCGGCCGCTGCGAGTCACCCATCACGCACCCAACAATCTGATGGCCAGCTCGCGGGTGGCGCGGGTGTCCGAGGCGGCGTAGGCGGTGCGCTGGGCAGGGGTGAGCAGGTGCATGTGCTCGCGGTCCACCTCGATGACCGTGATGCCCAACGCCCGGGCCACCGGCTTCAAGGCGTGCTTCACACCGAGGTCCGCGGCAACCTTGCGGTAGGCGAAGGAAATGTCCAGGTGCTGGTGAGGGACATCCGAATCGTCCTCGCGCAACCACACTGCGGTGTACCCGCAGGTGTGATCGCCGATGTAGTCGTACTTGGGGGTCAACCCGAACTGGGGGAGAAGGTGCAGCCCGAAGCTGCGCAGTGTCGAGCTGGGTGGAAGAGACAAAATCCTGCGCCGGGTGTACAGGAACGGAAGGTCGAAGAACGCCCCGTTCCAGGTGACGATCAGCCCCGGTGGCAGGGCGGCAAGCTGCCTGTCGAGATTGAAAAGCATGGTGGCTTCGCCGTAGTCGGCGCCGTGGACGGTGTCACCGGTGGCGGTGCTCACGGCGCACTCGGTGATCGCGGCGACCCGAGGGTCCAGACCGTCGATGGTGGTGTCCGTTTCCAGGTCCAGGGCGTAGATGTGTGCTGCGTCGAACACGGTGCGTGCCGCCTTCCTCGAGGTGCGGTGCTGCTTGCGCCCTCTATGTGGGCGGCCCGGTGTGCGTCGCCCTCGTGGAGAGTGGCGGTGGCAACCGTTCTGCTGGGCGATGCGGCTTTCGCCCAGCAGCCCGAAACCGGCGGAACCGACCGCCGACACGCCTGTGTACATGCTTGCGTGCGTACAAGTACACATGTCATCGTTCTCGCATGCTGACCGTCGCCGTCGTCAACCAGAAAGGCGGGGTCGGCAAGACCACCACCACCCTGGGCCTGGCCGCCGCCGCCCGAGCTGCCGGCCTGGGAGTCCTCGTCGTCGACCTGGACCCCCAGGCCACCGCCACCACAGCCCTGGGCATCGACGGTGCCCAGCTTGGCGGCGCGTCAGCACTGACCATCAACGATGTGCTCTACTCCGGTGCCCTCGGCTGCGCCGCCGACGCCATCCACCCCACCTCCTGGGGTGAGCTGGTCACCGCCATCCCCGCCACCCTGGCATTGGCGGAACGGGCCGACGACGCGAAGCTGGGCAGCGAGTTCCGGCTGCGCCGCGCACTGGACGGTGTGACCGACTCCGACCTGGTCCTCATCGACTGCCCACCGAGCGTGGGCCGCCTCGCCGCCAACGGCCTCGTGGCCGCCGACGGCGTCCTCATCGTCACCCAACCCTCCGCCGCGTCCATCGCCGGCGTGCAGAACATGATCGAAACGATCACCGTCGTCCAGCAGTCCTACAACCCGGCACTGCGCCGCGCCGGGATCATCGTCAACGACCTCCCAGCTCGGCGCCGCGAAGCCTCCTACCGCCTCGGCGAGCTGCGCGGCGCGTTCGGTGAGGAACTCCTTGAGCCCTACATCCCGGCGCGCGCCGTCATCGAGGAAGCGATGGGCGCGCACGCCCCGGTGCACGACTTCGGCTACCGGGGCGCCGAGGCCGCCGCCCTCTACGACGCCCTCGCCGCCCAGCTACTGCACACCACCGACAATGGAGGTCGATGAGCATGACACCGAAACCGCGCCCCGCGCTGAAGCTGGCGCCCAGCCGAGCACACCCACTGACCCCCGTACCGAACGGCCCAGAGAAGAGGGACCCAGAGGGGAGGGCCCCAGCCGCCGCGCGCACCCCGACCGCTCAGGACACCGTCATGCTCAGCGTCCGGGCCACCCGGGAGCTCCGGGAACAGGCCCGCATTTACGCGGTCCGCGAAGGCATCAGCCTGCAACTGCTCGTGGAGCAGGCCCTGACCGAGTACCTCGCCGGGCACGCCCGCTGAGGATGCGATCAAGTCCCGGCCGTGTGCTGGGGCACGTGCCGCTGGGCCGCCCGCAACCGCAGCTCCTCACGCACCAGAACCCACCGCACCTGCAGGACGAACGCCACCCCGGTCACCAGATACGCAGCGCTGCTGTCCTGCGCGACGAACAGGGCGAGGACGAAGACGTCGAGAACGATCAGGGCGAGGAACTCTTTCTTGCTCATGCCGGTGGTGTGTGCGGCCCCCGCCGAGGACATGTCCGGTGTCCTCGGCGGGGGCATCTAACCTCGGCCGAACCGGCTGTCAGATGTCCGAGCGCGAGGGGCCGCGAACGATAGATTGGACCGCCGAGCGGGAGCAGCCGAGTCGGTGGGCGATCTGCGCGTAGGAGGCACCGGCGGTGCGTAGCGCGAGGACAGCGTCGCGTCGACGCGCAGATGTGGTCCGTAGTAGCCGCTGCGCGTCACGTGTAGCTTCGGTCTCGGCGGCGGCGAGCACGTACATCTGCTCTATCTCTTCTTGGCGCACCCGGGTCCATATCCTCGTGCGACCGACTCGGCCGCGTAGAGCGGTCGACCACATTCGCTACATGCTGTCGACCCACCGGTACCGCTCGATGACGAGCCGACAACATCGCAGTTACCTTCATTCACCATCTGGTCGGCGTGATGATTCAACCGGATATTCAGGGCGGCAACGCCGGGTGGTGTGAGGCCAAGTCCTGAGTACTCGGCGGGGTCACCCATGCCGGCGGACCGCAGCAATTTTTGAAAGTCCTGAACATCCATCTCCGGGCGGATTTGAGAGAGCTTTCCGTAAAGATCATATACGGACCAACGACCATCAGCCAGAATCGCGTCCACATCCACGAAGTCGCGTTCAGCTTGCCTGTCCGAGAGCGCGCGCAGCTTCCCGAGCACAACATCCTCTATGTCGAGCACAGGTCCAATGCCGTGAATGACGACCGGCGGGTTCTGCCGATAGTCGTAGCCCAGATCTACTGAGACCACGTCGCCAGTAGTTGGGTCGCTCACAACAATCTGTCGAAACCACGTATCTGTGATTTCCACGCTCGCGTCCAGGTGCTTATCCCGCAGAGCTACACTCAAGGTGTTCTCGGCACGAGCAAACACGTCAGGATCCATCGAGGCTGTGTAACTATCGAGGTCTTTCGATGGCCGCTCGACGACGCCATGCGCTTGCAACGCATGTCCACCACCGAGGGCGAACCCTTGCGGACCGAGAGCGCGACTGATGATCTGCTCGACGCGGAGTTGGAAGCCTTCGAGCATCAGCGCAGCACCGGGTGAAGGCTCTCCCACGTACTTCGCAGGAAAGCAGGCAGCCGAAGATTGGCCCACTCGCGAATCAACAGGGTCCGCGACAGGTAGGAGTCCAGGTCGGCCTCGGAGCACGCTTCGCGGAGGACCGTGGCATACATGGTGCGTACCCGAACGGGGTTTGAGAGGTCGTAGCTGTTGCTCTGCGACCAGTCCAGTCGTGGCGGTAGCACGATAGTGCCAGACGGTGCGCCACGCAGGACTGAAAGATCATCAGGCACGAACAGCGGCCGCGTGTTCTCGAAGGTTGCAACTTCTGCGCCGGACACCGGTTTGTAGACCTTCATGACCTGTCACCCATCCTCTTGTATAGGCACACTATACACCTAGCGTGAATGGCAGGGAGGCCTTCACCCGCCGGTCTTGACCAGATAGGAGTTCGAGATGGCCTTGAACGTGGAGCGCTGATCCAACTCCAGGCAGGCCATCGTCGGGGTCGTCTGATGCCAGACCACACCCTCGGCGCGCCGGCCCGGGGTGATCAGCGAGGTCAGCCCGTCCACCTGCTCCACCGCACCGGCAGGGGTGTCCGGCAACTCCAGATCGTGAATCGGGGTTGCGTGGGCAAGAACCTGACGCGGCCACACGAACCTGGGTTGCGGGACACCGTGAATGAGGTAGTCGAACACGGCGACCCGCACCGTCGGTGACCGCAGCGGATTCTTCTGGATGCCGGGGCCGAAGATTTCGAGCTGCACCCCGGTGTTGCCCTTGTGCAGCCACGACTCGATCCCGTAGGAACGGACCGTGTTCCAATACACGTTGTCCCCGTCCTTGAGCTCCCACCCGCGCCCGCACACCCGCAGCTCACCGGAGCTGTCGCTGAACACGGTGCACGACAATCCGTCAACTTTTTCGGTTGCCTGCCACGGGCCGTGGGCCAGAATCGCCGGCCACCCCCCAATGAGGTTCTGCACCCGCTCGGAGTCCGTCTTGCGCATCGACCCGGACGGGAACTCGCCGACGACCTGCGCCGCCCAGGACAGCGGGATCGGTGGCTCGTACTTGTACACACCCAGCAGCCCGGCCCAGTCGTAGGCGGAGGCACCGTGGACAGTGCCGGACTGGTTCTGCAGGAGGCCGGTGACCTCGGGGAAGTCCGTCAACGCCAGCACCAGGCCTTGGGAGTACACCCCGCGCAGGCGCGCCGTCTTGAGCCGGTGCACCACCCGCTCGGCCTCGGTGCCCGGGTCCAGAATCTTGGTGCCGCGGGCGGCGAGGAAAGCGAACCGGGGGTCGGACAGTGGCAGGGCGGAGTCGATCTCGAAGTACAGGACGGACTGACCTGCGGTGAACTCGCCTTTGCGGACCACCACGCTCCAGCCGCGCACCGAGGCCGACTCGATGGCGTCGGCGTCCGGGATCGGGGTGAGGGCAGTGATGGTTTCGAAGGTGACCAAGCGGCGTTCGGTGTCCATACCGACCATGTGTACGGCCGAGAGGGTGTGCACCACGGAACGCTGCTCACCCCGATTCGGCGCCGGAGGCAAACCAACACCAAGAAGGAAGTGACCCGTCCCGGTACGGTCACCTCGAGTCGGAAACGTGAGCGGGGGATCGAGCGTGGATCTGGCGGAGATGAACTGCACCATCGAAGGCGGGTACTTCGACCGCTTTCCCTACGCGCCCTACGTTCCTCCCGGCACGGTGCGGCCCGCCTCCCACAACGACCGTCGGGTGCTCGGGCGCCGCGGAGATCAGTTGATTTCCGTCACCGACCTGCCGGCCCATTTCTTGCACCCCTCGGACGCACCGAACTACGCGTACGCCAGCCAGAACTTCGAGTTCGCCGGCGACTTCACCACCTGGATCCTCGAAACGTGCCGGCGCACCCGATTCACGCCGGCCGCCGCCTCGTTGCCGGCCGTCGACCGTCTCACCGTCGCCGTGACGGCCACCAAAACCGGGCTCGAATGGGACCTCACCGGCAACATCGTCATCGTCGACCGCCGCTCGTGGCAAGCACACTCCGGCCATCGAACCGACAGCTACGTCCTGCACGTCACCGGCCTCGACGACGGGGCATGGGAGCTGATCGAAATAAGCACCGCTCGCCGGCTGCACAAGGACCACTCCGAGACCCGCGCGGTGCTGAGTCGAAACCTGCGCGACGTCGGCACCGACGGCAGCCCGTTCGGTTTTCAGATCAGGTACGTGCCATGAGGAAAGGTCGATCGGTTTCACCGACTTTTCGGTAAGCGCTGCTAACGTGAGATCCAGCGGCCACAGCGCAGGCCTGCTTCCGAGCCCTCGAGCCTCCGTGTGGCGAGTCGGCAACGAGGACAAGTTGCTCAGCATCGCGCTCACACTCCACCACGTTGTGACCGACCCCGACCCGCAGCGGACACGGAACGCTGCCGGAGACGTGAGTCCGTCATGACCACCAGAGCTGTCAATCAAGCGGCACGCAAACGCATGGCCATTACCGGCGAGCCCTACACCGCGGCCCGCCGAGCCATCCAAGACCAGAGCTCCCCAGAGGTTCCCCAGAAACACCCAGACAGCCCGATGGCGGGGGTGTCCTTCCGTCTCGGCAGCTACTCCAACGGGCTCAACAATCCTGTTCACTGGGGGTCCAGCACCACCGAACGAGCAGGAACCATGGTCATCTACGGCCGCACGGGCAGTGGAAAGTCGGTGTTGGCCGCCACCATCGCCGCGCAGGCGATGCAGTCGATGCCAACGTACGTCGTCACTCTCGACCCCGATGAATGCCTCGTCCCGGGATCCCACGATCTGGCGCCCCGTAGGATCACTCCCGAAGGGGATGTGGGGCCGGCACCTATCGCACTGGACTCTCTGACGGACAAGGGCCCGACAACGCTCATCCTCGACTACCCGGATTTCGCTCCCGGTACACCCGATGGCCGGCACGTCCCTGCAACACAGAAGTGGATGGACGCCGAAGACGAATGGCACGACCACCTGTTCAGCGTGTCGCAGAGCAGCAGCATCACCGTGGTAATGATCAGGCAGACACCCCCTCGACCAGAGTCGTTGCTGGGCAAAGCTATGAACGATCTCGGTGTCACCGAGGTGGTGATGGGGTCCACCAGGCAGTTCGCCGTGAAAGGACTGTCCCCACAGGAGGAACAGAGCCTCCGGACAGCACGAGGCGTCATTCCGCGCGTGCACGGCCAGGGGATCATCGGATTCAGCGGCGACTACCCCATTCCATTCCTGGTGGACGAGCCGCTCTTGGTCTCGCGTAGCGGCAAGTCGAGAGTGGACTGGACGATGCCCGCACGGCCCGCGGTCTAACAGTTCCAGTCCGGCTCGATCGCGCGCCCCCCGCTCACCGGCGGGTACCCGTCCCAGGTCCGCCCGTTCAGCAGCCGCCCCGTCTCGTGCTTGCTCATGCGGACCCCGTGCTCATCGTGGGAACCCCATTGTTTGAACAAAAACGGTGTCCTGGGGACGGCGCACTGCTGCTGCAGGTCCCGGGCCCAGTCCACGTGCATCGGCCGCGACCCGGGCCCGGACTCACCCCCGACGATCACCCAGTCCAGCGTCTCGGCGTGGATGTCGGTGATCGGACCGATCAGTGGCTCCGCGGACACGAACCGCACCGCGGCCGGGGTGTCGAGGAGTACCGGAATGCGGATGTCGGCCCACCTCTGATTCTCCGCTGAGACGCCCAACCAGAGATTGGGCAGCGGCCACTGCCCGTGGGTGTCGTGGTCGTAGTCGGACGCGGCTTTGGCGTCGACCTTCTCGCGGAAATCCGGCGAGGACACCAGGGAACGCATCCGCGCGTGCCGCTTGGTGAGCAGCTGGAAGGTGTGCCGCGGTGCGGCAGCCATGACGGCGAACACCTGGGCCACGAAGTCCTCGGGCACCTCGTCGTGGAACAGGTCGCCCATGGAGTTCACGAAGATCTTCCGCGGCCGGGTCCACCGCAGTGGCTGGTCGAGTCGGGACGGCCACAGGGTGACGGCGAAGCCATCCGGGTACGCCTTGGTGCCGGCGAAGCGCTGGGCGACCTTCTCGGCGTAGCAGTGGTCGCAACCCGGCGACACCTTGGTGCAGCCGGACACCGGATTCCACGAGGACTCAGTCCATTCTATGGATGTCTTGTTGCCCACGATCTCATTCCCTTTGTGCTGGTTGATGTTTCAGACGATGCCCGTCTGTGAGCTCGGGCGGATCATTTCCCGGGGAGAAAGGCCACCGTGACGCTCCCCCTGCCCTCCATGAGGATCTCCTCACCGAGCATCACGAAGTCCCACTCGTCGCCCGACCAGGTCTTCTTCCTGGTGCCCAGGTCGTCGGTGTCGACGACCGTGCCCTCCGGCAGCCTTTCGAGAAGGTTGGCGTCGGTGATGACGTCGCCGACCGCGCAGTCCGTCGTATCGCTCATCATGGTTGATCCTTTCTGAGGGCCGGGATCGGTACCCGGCATCGTTGTTTCATGTGGGCGGCCCCACCGCCATTCACCGCGATCGCCTACCTGAGTCAGTCCTTCACCTCGCACGAGTCCAGCGAGTGCAGCACGACGGTGACGAGAGACGGGACCAGCGCGGTCAGGTCACCACGCTCGGGCGGCAAGAGAGGGGCGAACGGGTGCGGCTCGTCCTCCTCCACGCACACACCCGGCGTGGTGTAGCGGTCGGCCACCGTGAGCGGGTCCGTGCCCGGCCGGTAGAGCCGGGCACTGGTGAGAGTGCCTGTATAAATCGTTACGCCACCACTGGACTCCGTGATGACTGGGTTGGCGACGACCATCATGCCAACTCGGGCGCGCTGGTGACCAGCGTCGGTGGCAGTGTCGTGCCCAGCTTCCAGGCGCCACATCTGCCATCCGTCGTCATAGCCTCGGTAGTTGAAATCAGCGCCGATGAAGGTGCCCAGCAACAGCTTGTCGTGAGCGGAGAGACGAGATACTCCATCACCGCCTTGGGTCGGTACACGGTCGGTGCTCACCAGACTCACTTGGGCGATGTACATGCCGCGTCCCCGGGCGACCGTGTACAGCGGGTGGACGCGGACGGTGGCCAGCGATCCGGAGTTACGGTCGTAGCGGCCCAGTCCGTGCGCCTCCAGCTCATCGGCCGCGGCGAAAAACCTTTCTGTTGGCTGGTAGCCCTCTTGTTGCTCTTGAGTATCGACTTTCGTTTCCTCCGCGGTGGTGAAGGGATCGTGGTCCAACCTGCCGTAATATTCTTTCTGAGCGAAGTACACCGCCTGCGCATCCGGGGTCAGCGTGGAAGGGTGGGTCAGCGGGTAAATGAAACGGTCCTTCATCGGGAACTCCTGTGCGCAGGGCCGGGATCGGTACCCGGCATCGTTGTTTCATGTGGGCGGCCCCACCGCCATGCACCGTGGCGCCGGACGTTGCCGGCCCGTGCTCAGACGGCGATCGGCGCGCGGATCGCCGGATACGGGGAGTACCCGAGCACCTCCACGTCGGCCGGCAAATAGTCGAACAGCGACACCGCTCGACGCAACCGCAACTCCGGGAACTCCATCGGCGTCCGGGTCAGCTGCTTGATGACCTGCGCGACGTGGTTGTTGTAGATGTGGCAGTCCCCGCCCGTCCAGATGAGCTCACCCACCTGTAAACCCACCTGCTGGGCGACCATGTGGGTGAGCAGGGCGTAGCTGGCGATGTTGAACGGGACACCCAGGAACAGGTCGGCGCTGCGCTGGTACACCTGGCAGGACAACCGGCCCGCGGCCACGTAGAACTGGAACAGCAGGTGGCACGGGGGCAGCGCGGCCGCCTCGATGTCGGCGACGTTCCACGCCGACACCACCATCCGCCGCGAATCCGGGTTGCTGGCCAGTGTGTCCAACACTCTGGTGATCTGGTCGATGTGCTCACCGCCCGGGGTCGGCCACGACCGCCACTGCGCGCCGTAGATGGGACCCAGATCGCCGTTGTCATCTTGCCATTCGTCCCAGATGTGTACGCCACGCTCGTTCAGCCACTCCACGTTGGTGCCGCCGCGCAGGAACCACAACAGCTCCACGACCACCGAGGACAGGCGCACCTCTTTGGTGGTGATCAGCGGAAAGCCCTCGGCCAGGTCGAAACGCAGCTGGTGCCCGAAGATACTTTGGGTCCCGGTCCCGGTACCGGTCCGGTCCGTCTTGTCGGTGCCGTGCACCAGCACATGGGCGAGCAGATCCTCGTACGAGGTGTTCACAGGCGGGGCCTTCCGATGTAGGGCACAGCCGAGCCGCTGTGTCCTATCCCTATGCGTCTGCCGGCAAACCGGCGATCCACCGGGAGTTGCGCTCACCTCGGGTCCGAAGATAGCTCGAATCGACCGCCCGCAACCGGGCCAAAGCCTCATCCGCAGCAGCCGGGTTGCCGTCGCGGAGCTCACACCAGGCGAGCAAAAACAACGGCTCGAAGGACAGATTGTCCGGTGCCAGCTCAGCCAGCGCGCGCACCAACACCGTGGGATCAGCAACCCCGTCGGCCAACCAGTCGCACACCGGGTCGCTGATCTCGCTGCGCACGAGGGCGACCAGGTACCGGGCGGCATCGCCCGGTACCAGCGGGGTGTCCGGCCGCTCCGCGTGGGTGCTCACCGCTGCAGCGAGATGGCTGAGTTCCGCGGTGATCCAACGGTTGGTCGGGTGCACCGGAACATCCCCGGACACCAGATAGAACGCCACGGCGTCAGCCACCTCGGTGCGGCGTTGGGTGAGCGGTGATCCTCCGGTGACGGTATCAGGTGGCGTCGTGGACTGGTGCACCGTCGACTCATGGGTTGTCGTCATACCCACCATGTGTGCGGCCAGGCCCGGATCACCCACCGCCGACGACTCGGGCTACCGCGCCCGGGCGGGTGCGGGTGCGGGCGAGTTGGGGAAACCGGCCTGCTCGCGCAGCACGGCGGCCACATCCACACCGGGACCGGTACGCAGCCAATGCGGCACCCCCAACAGATTCGCCGAGACCCGCAGCACCGCGGTCGCCGCGTCAGCATCACGCGGGTCGAAGGTGTGCTCGATCGGGTCCAGCAGGGACACCGGGTTCCAGCGTTCACCGTGAGCTCCGCTGGGCACCTCCGCAGCCAACACACGGAAACCCCGCGACGCCGCCAGCGGTGCCGGGAACCAGTCGCACCACCGCGCGACCGCCATCCGCTCCGGCACCCGACGGCGCATCGAACCGGGAATCGAGTACGCGGCGTTCGCCACCGCAGTACGAAGGGTGTTCCACCCACGAGTGGGCGTGGCCCGGTCCGGGTTCGCTGCCTCCACGAACACCACCGTCAAACCGTTGTCATCGGGGTCGGTGTCCATCAACAGCTGCGCCCACCTCTGCACCTTGCGGGTGAAGTTGGGGCCCGTCGACGCGGTGAGCTCCACGGCGATGCGCATGCCGTCGGTGCGCACACAAGTCAGGTCGGCGTCGGCGTGCTGGCCGGTGCCGACAACCCCACCCGGGGCCCCCGGGTGGGCGGAGAGCAGGTCGAAACCGGACAGGGTTTCCCCGAACACCGTGCCCACCTCCGCGAACTCCGCCACCCGCAGACCCAGCTCGGCGGCCAACAGGTTGTGCCGGTCGAGGTCGCTTCCCGACCTCCATGGGCGTCCCGCGGTCACCGAGCACCACTCGTTGTACGGCAACGCATCGGCGAAGCGGGCGAACGCCGGGGAGTTCACCGGGCGGTACACCGTGCTCCGACCTTTCCGCCAGCGTCCGCCCTTCACCGCCAAGGCGAATCCGTCCCCCATCGGCAAGGCGAACCTGCCTTCCTCCACCAACCCCGCCGACCACGCGGTGCGCAGGTCGGCGGGGGATTTGGCCAACGCGGGGGCACCAACGATGGCCGCGATCTGTTCGGCGGTCAGCGTCCGCCACAACCCGATCGCCGCCAGCACCGCGCACCGGCGGGCCCGCAGCTTCGGCACGCACATCGCGACCATCGCCTGCTCCGGGCTCACCCGGGCATCGGACCGACGCAACTGGTTCACCCCGGCGGCGTCGAGGCGGGCCGCCAGGGCACGCGAGGTCCACGACACCTGCGTGCCGCCGGTCCACAACCCAAACCAGTAGGGGTCCAGGCGGTGGGCGGCGTCCACCGATGTGGTGGGGCACGCCGAGCCCATCTCGGCGAACGGGATGGGCTCGGCGGCGGCGCGGTCCGGGGCCGGGACGGGGACAGAGCTCATCGGGGTTCCTCCATGCTGGGTTGGGAATGTGCTGGGTTGCTCATGGCCGCCGCGCCGCCGCGGGCCAGCCCTGGGCGTCGGAGAAACCGGTCATGTCCGCCTCCCAGTTGGTGACCCGCACCGGGACAGCGGGTTGGCGTTTGCGCCCGACGTGGGTGCGGACCACCGCGGTGTAGGGGTCCAACCCCACGATGTCGGCGACCGTCCACTCCCCGCCGTCCGCGGCCATGTCGGCCGCGGCCTGCGCGGCGACACTCGGGTTGGACTGGGCGAAGCAGAGGAAGGTGCCGAAGTCCTGCAACGAGGTGCGCAGCGCATCGGAAAGCTGCTCGGGGCGTTGGGTGGCGAAGAACGGGCGCACCCCGTAGGCGCGACCCTGATCGTGGGTCCAGGCGATCACCTCCGGTGAGGACCCGGCCAGCAAGGAGAGCTCGTCGGAGAAGATGGACACCGACCGGCCGGCTTTCTGCCACCCCGAGCAGGTGCGCATGATCGCGTCGCGCAGCGAGTACATCAGCAGCGACGACATGTAGCCGGTGATCCGCTCGTCCATCACCGCCCCAGCGGTGACCCCGGTGTTCAAGATCACCGAGTGGTGCCCGTCCAGAATGTCGCGCCAGCTCACCTTGCGCCGCGCCGGTGACCACCACGACTCCGCGGCCAGCAGGTCCCCGATCTTGTTGCGCGCCGCCTCCGTCAACGTGCGCCGCTGCCCTTCGGTGATCTTCCCGCCGAACAGCACCGACAGCTTCTCCTCCGCCACCATCAGGTCCGACGCCGCGCTCGGTGCACCAGGTGCATGCTTACCCATGTCCACCGGCCCGGCCCGGTGGGCGGCCTCGAAGATCGCCCCCGCCAACGCCACCGCCCGCGCGTCACCGACACCACCCAACAAGACGTGGGTGTAGTAGATCGGGGAACGCCCGGTGGGTGCACCCACCGAGGTGGCGATGGTGTCGGTGACGGTGAGGGCACCGCTGATCGCCGCGTCCAACGACTCGAAGGAACGGCCCTGGATGGCGCCCGGCTCGAACGCGTAAATCATCATGTTGCCGATGAACCTGGCCTTCTCCGCCACAGTCCCACCGATCGCGAACACGTCGATGGCATAGGACGTCGGATCGACCAGGTCGATCCGCAACGACTTGTCCCCGATCACCTCCCCCCACTGCCCGTACACATCGGCACCCTCATCGCCCTTGGACTCGAACACCACCAGCGCGTTGTGGGGTCCCGGGTACCCCGCCCGACCGGAGGGGCGGACCCGTTCCAGGCAGTGCCAGGCGTACAGCGAACGGGTGATCTGCGAGTTGTGGGTCGGCACGAACCCGTCGCTCAAGTACAGGTGCTCGGGGTGGGCGACGCTGATGCACCGCACCGCCACGGTGCCCACCTCGCTCACCCCGGTGACGAACAGATGGGTGTTCTTCTCGGTGAGCTGTTCGGGCAACCGGGCCGCTCGCCACGCCACATCCGAGCACGCCACGTTCGTCACGAACCGAACATGCCAGCGTGGGTCCGGTGCCGCGATCACGGTGTACACCACCTTGATGCCCAACGACCGGACCAGCTCCACCACCGAGGCGGCGGTGTCCTCCCGGCAGAACACCAACGCGCACCGACCGTTCGTCCCGATGCCACCCTCGGTGTCCATCAACCCCGCCAACACCGCCAAGCGTTGGGTGGCCGAGGCACGCAGAACCTCCGGGGACACGGTGGCATCAGATCCGGCCCGACAGCAATGCACCCCGGCACCGATCTGGAAGCACGGGTACGCCAACACCGTGTCCGGCCCGGCGATCGGTGCGCACAACGCAATCGCATACCCAGGACGGCGGCGGCGGCCCATCGCCGCGGCCATCTCCTCGGTGCGCAGAATCACCGGTGAATGTCCCTCCGCCCGCGACACCGAAGTGGACACCGACCACAGATGCCCGGCATCACACATCACCTTCTGCCCGTCATCGAGGGACACCTCGTAGCACTGCCCGTCGAACACCTCGGAGAACCCCACCACCTCGGTGGGCTCACCGTCACCGGCGAACACCCGGTCGGAGACCTCCAGCTCCTCGTTGCGCGCCCACCCGGAGGGAAACCGCACCGAGGCGGGCACAGGGAACCAGGTGTCCAACGGTTGCGCTTTGCCGCTGCCCTGCTTCCCGACGATCGCCACCCCCGCCGGGAAGTCACCCGCCGGCAAATGCACCATCGCCGGGTCGTCACCGGCCTGACCCAACGCCGGGCCGATCC
>JAABUR0100003511.1_pt1 | contig 21932 bp, 31 predicted proteins | sample 5560091 | NCBI WGS metagenome assembly JAABUR01 (sample SAMN10711879, study PRJNA513375) | rock metagenome | isolation source: Antarctica rocks | place: Antarctica: Victoria Land, University Valley sud
CCTTCTCATCTATTCCGGCAAAGACATGTGCAGCGAGCGGGGTCTCCACAGCCGCGTAGGGCAATAGTGGGCGTAACTTGGAGTGCATTGTTTAGGGTAGGGTTCACGCTTGGCCGTTAGTACCGCCGCACATGGCGTTGGGCCTGAACGTGCGTCTGCCAAGCTGATGGCGCGTCCAGGGCGCGGGGCGAAGCTCGAGTACCTAATGACACCAATTACTAGCGTTGCTGTGTTCTTGCCTTCCCGGCCGTCGCCTGACGCGCCTGCGCGCCGGCAGACCTGCGGCAACGGCTTCCCGCCCAACAGCCTGCGCGTGGGCTACCGCGCCAGCCCGGGCGCTGCCGAGCCGATCCAGTGGATGCATGTGGAGTGCATGAGCCAGGCGCGCTGGCGCACTGTGCCGGGCATGCTGGTGGGCCTGACCGGCCTCACGCCGCGCGACCGGGTGCGCTCTCCGCGCCCTTGTGACCCCCCACCATACCCTACCACACTTCGCTGGCAACCCGCTCCGAGCACTGCTGGTCGGGCCGATCGGTCTGATGCAGCGCGGCTGCGTTTATTAAGTGACACCCTTGGCAAACCCTGTATAATTTAGACCGTGCTGTTTCTTAGCAGCATAGGGCTGCAGTGACCCCGCGCATGTTGTAAATGCTCGTTGTGTAGGCAGGCGTGCTCGCACCGCAAGGCAAACGCGCGCCGATGATGGCGTGCAGGTGCGCGTCTCGCGGCTGATGGGCCTGGCGTAGCTCTGCCAGCCGCATTTCCAATTTGGCTGGGCGTGGACAACGCGGGATGCCTGAGACATCCCGGTGAGACATCTTGCGCAGCTCTCGGAAAACAGGAAATGGGTGGTATGTGCGGCGGGTCTTGAGTACCTGCGCAGGGGCTCGTGCACTCAGTGTGCTGGGAGGCGCCGCAGCCGCGCCGCGGGGCAGCCAGCAGTGCACGCAAGGGTGCAAGCTTGGCTGCAATCCATGCCTGGTGTGCAGAGCGCCCGCGCGGTCGCGTCTTATCGTTTTGGAGAACTTGCTTTCATGGTGCAAGCGCCGCAGCCGAGCGCTTTGATGCCTTGCTGCTTTCATGATGCGTGCGCGGCAGCCAAGGGCTTAGAGGCCTTGCTGCTTTCATGATACGTGCGCCGCAGCCAACAGCTTAGATGCGTTGCTGCTGGATTGTGAGGGGAGTGCGGACTTGTGTAGGCCAGGCTGCTGTCACCCACGTAGTGACCGGTTTTGCAGGCTTTGCTTCCTGACACTGTGTCGTGCAAGGGAGGGGCGCTGCACACACAGGTGGAGCCAGGCAGAGTGTAAAGGACCAGTGAGGCGCCGACGTTGAAGGCAGCGAGAGCACATAAACGCAAGACTGGTGTGCAGATGCAGCACTGCATGGAGCTTGTGGCGAGATGCTCAACATGTGCGCATAGCATGCAAAGATACTGCGCAGCCCCGTCCGCGCATGTCGCAGTGTGCGCTCAGGCATTCACGCTGCGCCGTCATGGGCAAGTATCCGGGCATACTCCTCATAGTATACTAGCCCGTCGTCATCTGCTGCCGTGCTGCCGCGCGCAGACTGAAGCCGTCAACATACCATGGGTTCGCTTATTACAGGCAGGTGTGCTTGCAGGCAGGGACTGTATTCATCAAGCCCCTTGAGCACCTTTGTGTTGATTGTGTGCTGCCGGAGAGCACCAGCCAGACCATGAGATGCTGTGAGCAGAGGCGGGGCTTCCGCCTTTGTACTCCAAGCATGCTTGCTGTACAACGCCATGCAGAGACAGGCTGCAGTCATGCGCGCGCTCACCCTGCCAAGCCCTCGCAGCAGAGAGGGAAGCCGAGGGTCCGCCGCGCGCGCACTCTGTCATGCCAGCCAGCTCGGCGGCGGACAGCGCGCCGGCCTCGCCGCCCAGCGCGGCGCGGAGCTGGTCGAGCGTGAGGAAGCCGCGCCGGTCGGGGTCCAGCGCGCGGAAGGCGCGCGCCAGGCGCGCAAAGTCGTCGCGCGCCAGCGCCGCGCGGTTCTCTGCCACCCACATCAGCAGCGCCTGCGCTGGCCAGCACGCAGGCTGGCTTTGGTTCACGCGGATCATGGCGCCACCCTGGAGACGCGTGCGCCCCCTGCAGCTCTTTTCAACATTTCAGGCAAATGACGCGCGCGTGCAAGCTGGCGCCTGCAAACACGCATGGCATAGGTCTGCGCTTGCCAGGTTGTCAAGGCTGCCGAGCGCGCTGCGGGACAGTGCCTGCGCGCCTTGTGCAGCTTCTCAAGTGGCACGCTGCGCGGCCGGCCGCCCGGCGCGCCCTGCAGCTGCGCCGCGGGGGGTCAACGGCGTCAGTGTTACGGTGCTGCCGTCTGTGCTCGGCTCTGATCATAGCGGCAGAGCGCCGCAGCGCGTCTTAGTCATAGCAAGTGGGTACTGGAGCTTGGTACAGGACCACCTGAGAACAGGAGTACAACGCGCAGGAGCGCCCAGTGCGTGGGGTGCGGCTGCGGTGCGCGCCTCTTCGAGCAGGGGCCTGAGGCAGGACGCTGTGGGGCTGCAGTGCGCGCCTCTTCGAGCAGGGGCCTGAGGCAGGACGCTGTGGGGTTGAAGCCCAGGCTGTGCAGCAACGTGAGCAGGTCCCTGCGCGCGGCGCGGCTCGCCTGTTTGCGCCGCAGCTCCGCGCCGCTAACACGGGCACACACGAGCTGCAGGGCATAGCACAAGTGCTTCCTGTGGCTGGCATAGAGGAGGCTGCGTGCCGCGAGTCCAGGCTGACCGCCGCGCCAGCCTCATCCCGGTGCTCCCGCTCCAGCACCGCGCAGGCGGCTTCCAGAACCTCCAACGGCACCACGTCCGGCATCCTGCAAAGCGCACGCGTCCTTCGACACTCGAGAAGTGTGTTGACCCTTGCTGTACGACAGGTTTTCGGCATCCATACCGAAATGGTTGATTTGGTGTGAAGAAACAGCCACAAGTTCGCTGATACACGGCTGTAGTCAGTAGTGATGCCCATCGCGAAATCATGGCGCTTGCCCTGCTCCTGATGCGCGTATTGTTGTTCCCTGTGCCACTGTTGCTCTGCGGAGTGCAGCACTTGCCTGCGCGCTGCCGTGCAGCGCAGCTGCCAGGAGGCGTGCCTGGACCTGGCCTGCCCGCGCAGCACGTGGCCGCGACTTTGCAGGGCCCCATGCAATCCCATACTAATCTAGGCGGGCAGCAGGCGGACACGCAGGTGTGCTGCTGTGCAAAAGCGCGCAGCGCAGCTTCAGCCGAGACATACAGAGTGGAATGTCGAAGCGTTAACGTAGCGCCTTGCGTCCTATTTCGTTAGCACAGTGTGCACAGCCTAAGGTACACGCAGGCGTAGGCAAGAACCAACGTGCTTACCTGCGTCGCGCAGGCGGCCCAACCAGCCGACCTGCCACAGCCCGGCACCGCCTTCGCTTTCACCGGTGCCGGCGAGCTGCGCCCTGGCACCCTCGCCGTGGGTGGGCACCGCGGGCGCGCTCCTACCAGCTACGAGTGCCCAGCATGTCATGATAAATGTATATCAGGATCAGCAACCTGGCAGAGGTACCCTTGGGCGTGGTCCAGTGTGCAACCGAGTGTGGCTGAGCCGACAAGTGGCAAGCCGCGGCGCGCCGGCAGGATGGGCGAGAACGTGGCCGGCGACGCGCGCGCGTTGCGCTTCCTCGAGAATACCGTGCGCTCCTTCGTGGAGGCGGCGCGCGCGGGCGCGAGCTTCGTCGAGTTTGATGTCCAGGCGCGGCCCAACAGCGTCTGCGTACACTGCAGCCACGGGGCGCCAGTGACCAGCGCGCGCTGCGCGCCTCTGGCACAGTCCGGAGCCTTTTGCCAGTGTTGCAGGTCCTGGGCAGGGTGTGGGACGCCATGCCTTCTATGTGCTGGATTTACTCCTTTCCTCTGCAGTCTTTTCCTCTTGTGATGGTGGGGGACGAGCGAGCGCAGGTGACCGCGGACGGCGTGCCGGTGCTCTGGCACGACGACTACGTGGTCACGCGCGCGCCGGGCGGCTCGCTGGAGCAGCAGCACGTTGCGCAGCTCACGCTGGCGGGCTTCAAGCGCCTGGCACGGCCAGCGCCGCGGGGCGGCGCGCCGGTGGGCGCGGGCGCCGGCGCGGGCGCGGCGGGCGCGCTCGGGGGCGCGCGGCGCGGCGCCCCGCCTGCGGAGGCCGCGTGCAGGGCGGACGGGGGCGGCCCGGAGCTCGTGCGGCTGTTCAACGACGGCGCGGGCGGCCGCGCGGCGGCGCCCGCGCCATGGGTGGTCGAGGAGGACGACGAGCTGCCCACGCTGGCAGAGGTTTTTGAGGCGCGCCTAACCCTACCCTGCTCAATTTTTATCCACCTTAGGCGCGCGCGCAGGGCACCCAGCCTGCTTGGTGGCCAAAGCCTTCGTCCCTGTGCTGTTGGGTGCGTCGAAGGCGTCCCCATGCTGCCATGCAGGTATCAGACATGCGCCGGCCAGGCAGACCCACACGCTCGGCGACCGACGCTGCGCCCCGTGTCGGACACTGGGCGCTCTGCATCTGTCGGGCATGGGCGAGCAGCGAGCGATGAGGCGGGGCGGTCGCGCGCGCCAGGGCGTGCCGGAGGACGTGGGTTTCGACATCGAGGTCAAGCTGGCGACGCCGGACAACCTGGCGGCCACGCCCGCCGCCGAGGTAGAGCGCATGGTCGCCCCGATCCTGGCCGCGGTGCGCTCCCCTGCTCACGCGGCACCCTGTGCGCCAATGCACCCTGCCCACACCCATCCGTCCGCGGCGCGCTCCCCACGCGCGCCGCTGGGCTGCGCAGGCCGCGCGCCTCCTGCTCGGCGCGCCAGCAGCCCGCAAGCCGGTGCCGTTCTGTCTTGCTTGCACGACATGCGAAGGCTGTGGTGTCCAATGGCTGCAGGCGGCATCAATCGGCTCTGGCATGAGCGTGCAGCAGGCGCGCGCGCGGAGGGGTTCAGGGTACGCTTTGGGGGCGCCGCGCAGGTGGAGCGCGGCGCTGCGCGCAGCCGCCGTGCGATCTTCTTCTCCTCCTTCGATCCAGACGTGTGCCGGTGCGCCGCACTATAGGATTCTAGCCCTATCCTCTACTTAAGTTGCCGCTGCCCATGCAGGCTCGTTGACCGGATGCCAACCAAGCCGCATGCTTGTGATCGTGTAGGCGGAAAGCTTGAGGGGATGAGTCGAAAGTGGGTCGTCCTGACGCGGGACGCTGGTGTGGCAGCCACGGCCGGCTCCTGTGCGAGCCAGGAGGGCCGGACCATGGGCTGGGCCCAACCCTGCAGCCGTGGCCTGCCTATCAGCACAGCCAGGCCGCCCAGCAGCTCTGACAGCGCAGCTGGCGATGAGCACTGTGGGCAGCTGTCGCTCTGATGAGCGCGTGCGCATGCGGAGGCCGCATGCAAGCGCACATGCGGGCCCTGCAGGGATGCGCGCTGGGACGGGGCTCCCAGGTGCTGTGACCGACGGGGAGATCTCCGGCATGCTCAGGCAGGGTTCCCGATGGGGGGCCGGGTGCGCGCAGGGCGCTGCGGCACCGGCAGGGCCGCCATCCCGTGTTCTTCCTGTCGGGCGGCGGCGCGTACGCTCATGCGGACGCGCGCCGCACCACCGTCGCGGCCGCGGCGGCCTGGGCGCGCGAGGTCGGCCTGGCGGGCCTGGTGCTGGAGGCGGGTGCCGCGCAGGCGCATGCCGCTGACGTGGCCGCCGCGCGCCGCGGCCCAGCATCGCTCCAGGCGTGCTGCGGAGGGCGCCGCGCGTCATGGAGGTGTTGGATGTTTCGGCAGCACCGCGTGTGGGCCTGCTACCTGCTGACTAGCCGCCTGAACAGGGCGAGTGGCCGGCGGATGCTGTGCGCTCGCCGCGCGCCGTCGCAGGAGCGTGTCTGTGCGGCGGCGGGCCTGCACTGTCAGATGTACCGACCGGCACTTAGGGCAGACCCATTACTATATGGCAGAGGTGATGCGACCTAGGATAGGTGTAGGGTACATTCAGGGACCCTGCCCCAGACCAACGGGCTTCGCCGGAAGCAAAGGGGCTTTGGTCGCGGCGCAGGTGATGACCTATGGGCGGCAGAACAACGAGCCGGCGTTCGTGCAGCAGCAGGCGCCGCTGGGCGTGCAGGCCGTCATCGTGGACGACGTGGCGCGCATTGCGGCCATGTACCCTGGCGAGCGCGCGTTCTTTGACGCGTGACCCCGCGCGGCGGGCCAGCTGGCCGCCCTGCTACAGCGCACAGAGTGCGCTGCCCAGCAGCGGGCCATGTTCCTGCTGCTGCATGGGTTGACAGGCGTGAGCGGGGCTGTGCCTGCGGGCATCCCGGAGGCTGGAGCAGCGGGGAAGGCATTAAGGGCCTTGCAGGGTCTGCAACCACCGGGCCTTGCTGGGCCTGACAGGCAATCTGCATGCTAGACGTCATTTGTTGGCAGTGACGCAGCATGCGTGCGGTGAAACGGGTAACCTGTCCTGCAGCACTACCAACCAACTTGGCACAGTGTGAAGGTGCTTCCTCCTACGATTTCCATGAAAAGCAGCCGTATGACGAGCGAAAGCAAACATGCAATGTGCTGCATGCACCAAAGCTGCACTGATCAGAGCAAAATAGCGAGGGTTGGCATTAGGCAAGCAGGCCTAAATTTCGCAAATAGGGGCCTCCCAAAGCAGCTTCCCAGCAAGCTGGCCAGGAACGCTGAAGGGAGCACTTGCGAAAAGCTTACATCCATCCCACTGACGAAGTCTGCAAGAGGAGCAGGCACCATGTTTGGAGGCTTCAGCAGCAACAAGTGGTGCGCGCACTTAGGCCTAAAGCTTCGCGGGTGCCTGGCTGCTTGATACGCTGCTGCTGACGTTGCACCCGTGCGCGGCGCAGCAAAACACAATGCAAGCTGTGCGTGGGGCGCATCAAGCTGATGCGCAACAAGCGGATTCTCCAGGCACGCACCGGCTCCTGGGCGCTGCCAGCCTGCTTTGGGGCAGCTCCTGGCATGTTGTCAACAGCGGCGGGCAGCTTCAGCTACCCATGCCCCTGCATTTGCCTTACCAGCTGGCTCCTGGTCGATCGCCTAGCTGCTAGGAGCTGCGCTGCGGCTGCTGACTTGCACGGCGCGCGCAGCTCAAGCAGATGCGCAAGGAGGTCGCCGACCTGCTGCGCGCGAACAAGCAGGAGAACGCGCGGATCCGCGTTGAGACGGTCATCCGCGAGAACCTTATGCTGCAGGTGCCGCGCACGCGCCAGCCTGGGCACGCCGTTGGATGCGCAACCGCTCCTGGGTGTCTCCGGGCCCGTCCCAGCACACCTGCACGCTAGAGGCGGGGTGCCACCGCCATTGGTTGCGTGACCGCTCCTGAATGTCTCTGTGCTTGTTCCAGCACCTGCGCACGCTAGAGGTTGGGTGCCGCCGCAGGCATATGAGGTGCTGGAGCTCTTTGTGGAGCTGCTGGCGGTGCGCGTGCACCTGATCGAGAAGAGCAAGGAGCGGCCGCAGGACATGAACGAGGCGCTCGGCACGCTCGTGTATGCCGCAGCGCGCATCCAGGTACCCCAGCCTGTCCTGGTCTCATTTGGCTCCAGCCCTGCTGCGACGTGCGGAGCGAAGCAGGGGCTGACCTGCGCAGAGCCTCGGCGCCTGCTTGCTGGTGGTAGCTCTGTACGACACTTGCAACAGGTCTATAAGGGAGGCTAAGTGTGAAGCACCTGCTCCTGTCTCCACGGCAGAGAGCCCTCTTTGACGGTATGGTAGACGCGTCCGTGAGGCTGACACACTGCTGAGCAGGACTTCCCGGAGCTGCTGGCGATCCGCGCGCAGCTGGCGGCCAAGTACGGCAAGGAGTTCATACAGGAGGCCAGCTCTGATATCAGCTGCCTCAAGTGGAATGTGAACGAGAACATGATCAGGCGCGCCCGGCGCACCCAATGTGCGCCCAGGCTGCAGTGAGAGTGTACTACTGCGACCATGTCCTGTGCAGCAGCCCGCACCCTGCGATAGGGCAATTATCTGGTTGCCAGAGCTCATCGGAGTGCTGGCTATCTCCCACAGCGTGTGGTACACGCATGATGTGCTGCAGCGCCTCAACAAAGGCAATTCCTTGGGCCGGGCGTGCCGAGCTACAGTGTTGGCTGCCTCAGGACGCAGGGGGCGTTGCACCTGAGTGCGCGGCGCGGGCGCAGGTGCTTGACGCTGCAGCCGCCGTCGCCGGAGGACAAGCTGGCCACGTTGAGCGACATCGCGCAGGAGTACAGCGTGGAGTGGGACGCGCACGCGGCCGCGTCTGAGATGCTGCCGCCGAGCGGCGCGCAGCCGCTGCCGTACGGCGGCGGCGGGCCCCTGGTACGCTGGGGCGCCTGCCGAGGAGCGGCGTGTTCGGTCGGGGATCACATGGCGTCTGGCTGTCGTCCGTTCAGGCAAGGCGTGCGTGCAGGCTTGTTGTACAGTACGACACTGCGGGAGTCCTGACCGAGAACCTGCATGTCTTCGTGACATGTGACGCTTGAGACTGTCAGGGTGTCAAGCCACCTTGCTCTGCCTGTGAAGGTACGGCACAGGTATTCAGGTGGCGCCGGCTGTGGGCAGGGGATGATGCAGCCGCCGGCAGCTTCGCAGTGGGGCGCGCCGCCAGGCGGGGCAATGGGGCCCCCTGGGGGCCCCGCGCCGCCCGGGGGCCCTGCGGCCCGGCCGCCGCCGCCGGGCGGCGGCGGTGGCGGCGGCACCGGCGTGGGCGGGGGCGGCGTGATGGGCGGCCAGGCGCCCCCGGCCGCAACGTACGCAGATGCAGCGGCGGCGGCCGCCGCCGCGCACCTGTCCGCCAGCCAGGCAATGGCGGCCGCCGAGGCCGCGCAGCGCTTTGCCGACAGCCTGCAGGTGCGCCGGGCGCTGCGCCCCTTCGCCCGTGGCGTGCGGCCCGCCTCCTTGCGTGCTCAGCTCGAGCAAGTCGTTCGGCCGCCTTCTTTACACGGAGCAGCTGGCGCAGGGGTGCTGCTCCCCTCCCTTGTGAGTTTGCAGACATGCTCTGCGAGGCAGCGTGCGAAGCGCTTGCCTGCCAGCGCATGCAGGCCATGCCTTCTGCTTGAGATGGTGTAAGGGTGGCGGGTTGGAGACACGGGCTGGGTGCGCGAGTGCTCTGCGTTTGCCGCTTGCACGCTCCCCGCCAGGCTCTGTTGTGCAGTGTCATTATATGCACATGGGGGTTGATATATGGCAGCTGTGCAGGGCCGCGCCGCGGACGGAGACCCGGCGGCCGCCGGGGCGAGCGGCCCGGGTGAGGCCGCCCGGCCGCCGCCCCCCCCCGAGGCTGGTCTGCCGCGCGGCTTCGGCCTGGGCGAGGGTTTCCGCCAGGGCCAGCCGCCCGCCGTGGACGAGGCCGCCCTGCGGCAGGCCCCAGGTGCGGCCCCGCTGCCCTGCCTGCTGTGCCAGCAGAGATAGCGCGCGCCGCGCCTGCTTCTGAGTGTCGTTCGCTGGGCGGCGGTCGCAGCCCCGGGGAGGCAGGCCTCCTGAGGAGGCTCGAGCAGCCTGGCAGCTGTGTGGCTGTTACAACGTGTGATTCTCACCCTAAGTTTGAGGTGGGAGAAGCTTCGTAGACGGGTCATTCATGTGCAGGCCATGCCATGCAGGTGCTGGCGGCGGCGGCGATGGCGGCGCACCGGCGGCGCCGGGCGCGGGCGCGCCGGGCAGCGCGCCCGGCCGCTTCACCAAGCGCAGCGACTCCGCCATCCAGCGCAGCTACGATGCCGCGGCCGGGCCGCCCTCCAAGTCGGATGCGCAGCAGGCGCGCCGATCGCGTGTCGCACTGTCTCCTTTGACCCGCCCATGATGCTCCCAGGGTTATCGGTGACGCGACGGACCAGAGGTTGTTTGGCTTTGTGTCATGTCTGCCTTGTCTGTCGCTGATGGACAAAGCTGCTGCGTGGCGAGTCAAAGCAGTCTCGTCTTAGGTTTGAAGACACTGGTCTCTTCCTTGACAAGCCCAAAACATTAAGTGTCTTGTTGTGGTGCTGAGGCTGAGGCGTGGGGCAGGTGGGCAAGCCCTCGGCGCCGCCGCCGCCGCCGCCCACGGCACGGCCGCCGGCAGGGCCCTCTGCAGGCGGCGCCGGCAGCAGCTCCGGCGGTGCGTGCGGCGGGCATTTGCGTCCTGAGACATGCATACGTAGGGCACGCATGAATTGTGCTTCTCTGCCTTGAGAGTTTGTTTAGTGTCAGGCGCATGCACAGCGCATTGGCCACCTGTGAAACCACGTTGTCTTCTTGCCAGTGCGAGAGCAGTGAAAAGTCATAGCGACAGAGCACTTCATTATGCTTGCGACGCGCAGGTGGCGACGAGTACAGTGATCTGGCTAAGCGCTTTGAAGCGTTGAAGAGTGGGGTTGCGCGGAAGTGACGCGGAGCCTACTTCGGCCTGGCTGAGAGCCACTCAGACTGGGTGGTACCGCTGCATGGCTGTGTCTGGAACGCGTTCTGAGTCGGGTTAGTGCAGTTGCATGTTGCTGAGGGACATGGATTGTAGAGTCCATTATCAGTACACACAAAAGCTGAAATGCCTGCAAAGGGCAGCTCTGGCTCGCTGCATGCTGCATGCAAGCCAAATTAACAGCTCGCACGTGCACTCCAACTTGGCAAAACGAACAGAGCAAGAGTAGCCCAGAGTTAGGTGCTGCAAGGCCACACACATTCCCACGTATCAGCACAGTGCGGAGCCGCGCAACAGAAGCGCCGCATGGCTGGCCGCACTGCTCTTGCAGCAGCGTTCACCAGATGCATCAACGGCCTGCTCGGCAAGCAGCGCAGCGCATGCATACCCGTGCTGAAGGAGCTGCTACGCTTGCATGTGCGGACACTTGCTGCACTTGTATGTTTTAACAATCGGTGCATATCTATCTGCTGCAATGGGCTACATCCCGTGCTGAATATCCTAGAACACAACAGGTGTGCCCCCGGTGCTGCCTCCGCTTCCTGGGCGTGCTGGACGGCGGGGCCTATGCGCTGCCCGCACCAACTGAATACGAGCTAGCCTCTGCCGTGGACCAGCTTGCAAGCTCAGGCCACACTCTTGCGTGCGCGCCAGTTGGCGCGCCAGCCGGCGCTGCCGGGGCTCCTGACAGCGCAGATGTCAGGCCTGAGAGCAGCGCGGCAGCCCCCAGCAATGGAGCACAGCCGCCAGCTCTCGCCGCAGCATACGGCGCTGCTGCAGCAGCTCCACAGCAGCCGCCCTCGCCGGCGAGCGGCCTGAAGCAGCCGGCGAGCGGCCTGACGCAGCCACGCGGCTGTAAAAGCCCGTCCTCAGCAGGCCCCTCTGCCAGCGCGGGTGCTGCACAGACGGAGCAGCCGGCGAGCAACGCGGCGGCGGGGCGCGGCGGTGTGACCGAAGCGGCAGGGGCAGGTGCAGAGCGGCCGGCAGCCGCGAGCGCGCCGGCGTTTGCGGAGGACAAGACGTGCCCCGCGTGCCTCGGCATCCTGCAGGTGGGTGGCTGCGCAGAATGAGCTGCCAACTAGAAACTTACAATACTGTGCGCCTCGTCTGCGTCCATGGTTTTGGCGTCGCGGCGAGGACACGCATAAGGAACGCCGTCTGATTCGCAACGACTGTGGATGCAGCCCGAACTGCAGTCCAAAGGCCCAAGCACTCAGCGCTCCAGCGCAATTATGTTCAGAGGACTTCTGTGGACCTTGCATGCAGTACACAAGAGACGGGGCCCTGGGCAGGCGCGCGAGCGGGCGCTCGCGCCGGAGGCGGAGGCCGCGGTGCTGGCCGGGCTGGAGGACGATGCGGTGGGGACGCCCTGGCGGGCGCAGGCGGCCGGCACGCCTGCGGCGCTGGCCGCCGCTGTCAGGTGCGCTGGTGCCCCACCCTGCAATGCTGCTATAAGCCTGATGCATACATACGACAACATGCGTGCACAGGGTGCATGTCATGTTGGGCGCCGCATGCAAGCCCTGCGCATAGGAGCCGTGACCTAGGTTGCTATCAGACGCGCAGGTGTCACATACATGTCGTGCGAAGCGATGTCGTAATTAAATCTTGTGATGATGCACCCCCAATGCGCAGGGCTTCCGGGCACGGCGAGGCGCTGGCAGCCCTGGCGCTGGACCTCTCGCTGCCGGCCGCCACGCAGCTGCGGCAGCACGCGCTCGCGCTGCATGTGCGCCGCGCGCTCCCGGATGCGCGCGCGGGCGCGGCCGCCGGAGCGGGCGGCGGCGGGGCGGAGGCGCCCTGGGCGCCGGGCGGGTTTGTAACCGACCTGAAGGTTGCCGCGCGGCTGGCGCTGGGGCCGCTGATGGCGGCCGAACTGGGCGCTGGGCTGGCCTCCGACGCGCCCGTGCGCCCCATGCGCCTTGGCGGGGTTCTGCTGTAACGCTCTGAAGACAGGGTAGCCTGTGCTGAAACAAGCTGTTGCTTGCTGCGCATGCTATGTCAAGAAATGTGCCGCCCTCATGCTTCTTGTCCTTCGGGCTAAGGTGACAGGTAACCTGCTTTACAATGGCAGGCTGCGTATCCACTACCTGGCTATGGCGAGGCGCATACGCATGTGATGAACGCACATAGCATGCCTGCATGTACTGAAATGTTAGTGTGCGGGTAACCCAGTGCATTGCTCTTGCCTTTTGCACAAATATCGTGGACAGGACTCAACATGGATGCTTGACTGTTTGCTGCCTGGTGCAGGTGCGTGTAGGCCTCGCATACCTGCACGCTGCCAGCGCGGGTGAAGTGGACTTTCTATTTGCTGCAAGCGGCGGTGGGCGCCGCAAGCGCAAGCGCGGCAGTGGCGAAATCGTGCGCCCTGGTGCGCCACGCTGGGGTGCATACTGTGTATTGGCTCATGTGGTGTTCACATGGGTACAAGTGAGTGTGCAGCTACATGTGACGTGCGGGTGCTCCAAAATCATATGCATCCAGCTAGATGCGTGTGCAGGCACACTAGCTACTGTGAGGCGATCCACACGCGTCAATGATTCAGTGTGTTTCAAAAGGTCAATGTAAGAGACTGATCGACGTTTCGGCGAAGCAGTGCCCTGCGTTAGCAGTGCGGTGATCTGCACTTGCCCCATCCCATCACCAGTTGGTAATATCCTGTTTGTATCGACGCACAGCGTGCGCGCAGGGCGGACCGCCACGGCTGAGCTCGCCACCAAGCTGCGCACGTACCCAGAAGCCAAGCTCGGCGAGCAGGCGTGCGCCACACACAGTCCTGCGCGGGCGCTGGCTTGCACTTGCGCGGGGCTGCGCCAGCCCTCCAGCAAGCTGTGGAGTGGCAAGCAGGCATACGTACCAAACTTTAACCCTATATACCTCTTCACTGCCCACCGCAGCCCGTGGAACCCAGGACAAGGCAAATGACCTTGCGAGCGCCCTGGCGAGCATCGCTGCGGCTGAAGCATCAGTGTGCTGTCCATGGCTGCAGCTCGTACAGCGCCTGAGACCGCCTCTGGTCACAGGCGTGCGTGCCGCCCCGGGCGCCCGCTGCGCCCGTGGCGCTCGCGCTGCGCGTGCGCCGGGAACCCGTGTACGTCGCAGGCCGCTACCTGAAACTAGAGCGGTGCGCTGGCCGCTACCTGCGACTGCAGCAGTGCGCTGGAGCAGTGGGCCGCCCATACTCAGGTGACATGGTTGGTTGATATGCACTGACATTGCGGAGCACTGCTCTTCTGCTGCTCGGGCAGGCTGACGCGTACGCTGTCGCGTGTGATGCATGGTCAGCCACGCGAGCGCTGGGCGTGAGCCCAACCCCAGCCCTGCCTGGCGCGCAGGGATGTGAGCAACTCGCCCTTCTTCATCAAGGGCGCGCGCCTGGGCCGCACCAGCGTGCAGGAGGAGCTGGAGCGCCACCTGGCGCCGGTGCTGCGCTGCGACGGCATGAAGTTTTTGTCCGCGGGTGCGCCGCAGCCTGGGCCCTGCCTTGCATGCACACGCCCAGGCACGCTTACGGGCGGGCGTGCTCATGCCCAGCTTACAGCCGTCGCGAGGACAGCCGCGGTCATCACGGAGAGGCGGCCTCCCTGCATGCGGTGCAGAATGGTTGAGTCGCGGATCGAAGCCGTGCCGCGCGCACAGCGAGCCGGGCGCTCTGGCCCAAGGGCTGGCTGTCACAGCGGCGCCCCGTCCATGCCGCCAGGGCAGGCAGGCATGAGCATGACAGGTGCTGTAGCGCCGACCGCATGGTGCACTGGGGCATTTGCCCTAACCCTTTACCAGGCAGACGCGGCCGCGGCGCGGCAGGCCGCGAGGACCTGGACGTGCGCATGCTGGGCAACGGGCGGCCGTTCGTGCTCGAGGCGCACAACGCGCGCAGCCCGGCGCCCGGCCAGGCGCAGCTGGACGCGGCGGCAGCCGCGCTCGCGGCGGCGGGCGTCGGCGTGGAGGCGCGGCGGCTGCGGCTGGTCGGCCGGGAGGCGCTCGCGCAGCTCAAGGCGCGCGGCCCCGGCTGTCCCCCATCACGACTTACAAGCTGATGATGAGCTCTGTGTGAGCTTGAAGCGTGCGCCGCAGCCTGGAGGCCCGTGTCGCGACGCGCGTCTGTCCTTTTTCTCGTGTTAAGCGGCTGTGCTTGGGGTTTGGAGCGGAGGCTGACCGCCGCCGGCAAGGGGCTTTTAGCATGCGCAGGTGGGCGCGGTGCATGCAGCAGCCTGGCGCTTTGCGGGTCGTGGGGGAGCGGTGACTGGCAGGGCATGCACTTGACTTGAGTGCTCGAGGCACGGTTACAGGCTGCACCAGGGTCGCTGATGAGCGCAAGCTCAAATGCGGCCTCTGCTGCGGCCTTCGATGCACATGCCCGCTGTGGCCAGCACACTCGCGCCGAGGCAGGCAAGGTCGAGTCACTCACCTCCGCACTCCTGCTCATCTGCTCAGGCTGTGAGAGGCAGGGCTAGGGTAAGGCTGCTTACCCCAAAACCTACCCTAACCCTTGACAGTAGCTCCACTAACGCCAGAGCCCGCGCAGGCGGGCGAGGCCGAGAAGCAGAAGTCGTACGAGGTCACGTGCCGGCTGCCGGCCCCCGTCACGCCGGCGCTGCTGGCGCGCCTCAGCGCGACGCGCGAGCTGCTGCTGCAGCAAACCACGCCCGAGCGCGTCGCGCACCGCCGCGCGCTGCTGGTGCGCGCCGCGCGCTCGCCGCGCCCCCCCGGGCCCCGCACTCTCTCCATTGTCCACCGGCATCCAACATGATGGGCCGAGGAGCGCCTGCGCGCGGCTGGTTCGATGGGATGGCATGCGGTGGCAGGCGTGCAGTGCGCCGTGAGCAGATGCTCTGCGCATGCGCCCAGCCTGGCTCGCCCCAGAATGGTGCATTGACGGCGTGCCGCCGGCCGTGCGGAGGCAGGTGCGGCCGCGCATGGTGCACGAGATGGCCGCCACGGCCGTCGAGGGCGACCCGCACGGCATCGTCCTGCGGCTGCGCACGCAGGCGCGCCGCCCGCCTCCCGCGGCCTCGCCCTGAGCTCGTGCCCCCGCAGGCTTGTGGAGGGCCTGCGACATGCGCTGTGCAGGCTGGCAGTGTGGCATGCAAACGCAAGAGCGGCTGGCATTCCCTTCTGCCTGCTTGCTGCACCAGAGCACAATAAATGTGTGCGTGTGTGCTCGCCATTCTGTTGCACAGTGATGACCGCCGTGTGGGCCGGGCCGCATTGCTTGAGCAGGCGCTGGGTATGACTGCATAGCGCTGGGTATGACTGCCGTCCTCAAATATATTTATTATGCTTGAGCCGCAGTCTGCATGCGGCAGCCCAGCTGTGCCAGCAAATGCACAGAGACTGTGTGACACGGCGCTGCACAGCGCAGGCCGGTACATACATCAAGGAGTTCGTGCATGGAGACGGCGGGCGCACAGTGCCCAGCCTGGCCAGCCTGGCGGGCTGCTCCGAGGCAGCAGAGGTGCTGGCGCTGGATGTCATGCAAGTGCACATGGACTTTTTGTAAGTTCGAAGCATGAAGCATGAAGCCTGGCCTAGAACCTTGCATTCAATGACGCAAAAGAAGAAGAGCATTACTCTCACAGCATGCGCAGCAGGGCCTGAACAACATCGCTGGCATCGCTCAACGTGTAAAAGGTCAGAAGGCAGCTGCGGAGCAGAGAACCGATGCCTTTATCCAGCACAGGCGCTAGTGTAAACCGTGCGTCCAGCACCACAGTTGGGCTGCCATCCACATGACAATGCCTTGGGGCTGAAAGGGGCCTCGCAGTCAGTCACTGCAAGGCACGCGTTGCCACAGCCCGCGCAGCTCACTTAGGCGGCCCTGGGCAGTCGCTTCTGGTGAAGTGGAGTTGACATCGGGTCACCACAGTTGCAGAATGGGCCCCCCCAAGCGCGCCCGTGGTGCAGACAGCAGCTACCACGCTGCCTGCACCAAGCGGCCGCGCAGGGCGCACACAGCAGCGGCCAGCGGAGCTGACGCTGAGGGCGCCGCTGCAAGCGCACTAGCCCCGGCCACGGCAAGCGTGCTTGTCACCACCGGCGCGCAGCTGCGCAAGCGGCTGCCTCAGACCTGCGGCGTAAGCGCAGCAGCTGCAGGCGGACTTGCGCGGGGCCCGCATGGTGAGCGCGCTGGGCCGCCAGCAGCAGCAGCAGCACCTGCCGTGTCCGCACCGCCAGGCGCAGCGCAGGCCGCCGTGGCCCGGCCTGCGGCCAGCACGCCCGTATCAGAGCCTTGTCAAACACCTGAGCAGCCAATAGCTGCAAGCCCCGCCGAGCAGCGTGGCGCGCGGGGCACCGCACGTCCCACAGGCGCTGCCGGGGCGGGAGGCGCGCCGGTTGCTGAGACCGGGACCGCGCTCGAGACCGGACAGGCCGCCCGAAGTGGGTCGCACGCGGTTGCACCCGCGACTGCACAGACAGCGGGCGCCGCGCTTGCCGCGGGGCCAGAAGCGGACCCGGCTACGCAGCCGCGCGTGCGCAGCGCCGCGCCTGCAGGGGCCTGTGCTCCCAGCGCTGCGCATGCCGGCGAGGCCGGGGCCGCCGCTGAGGCGGCGCATGCCGCCGGAGCGCCCGGTGAGCCAGGTGAGGCGCCGGACGCGCTGGGGCGCCGCTTGGCCGCTGCGGCGGCCCGCTTCGAGGAGCGCGGCGGAGGCTTCACGCGCCTGTACGAGTGCGCGCCCTGCTCTCCCCAGCAGCGTTTTGTTATAATGCTTGACTGCCGATTTGGACGAAAACACACGAACAAGTGAAGTGTATGTTGCCAGGCTGGACGTGGCGACGGCGGTGGCGCCTGAGGCGCTGGTGGGCCGCCGCATGAGCCTGTGGTGGCCGGACGAGGGCGCCTGGTTTGGCGGCACCATCGGCGCGTACGACGCTGGCAGCGGGCAGCACACGGCGCGCTCGGCAAAGTCATTGACACCCAACGTTACTTACAAAGTCAGCTGCTTGGTTGAACATGCCCATGGAGCTGAGCCGATGCTGCACAGCGCCAGCGGTCAAGCTGTTGCCTCCTGTACCGTGCCAGCGCTCAGTCCCAGTCCCAGCTGCAAGCGCATCCTGTTTGTCTCTTGTGAGTCACCTGGTGCACCCGAGCAGCAGGCCGCTGACAGCCGCGCGCACAGGTCAACTACTTTGACGGCGACGAGGAGACGGTGTGGCTGGCCGCAGAGCGCGTGCGCCTGGCGCTCGCGCCGGGCGAGGCGCCGCCGCCCCCGACGCCGGACTCGCTGCGCCGCCTGAGCTCCCAGCTGCAGGCGGCCGCGGGCGCTGCCGACGCGGGTGCGGCCGCCGCGCGGCTCCATGCCGTTACCCCATCTCTGCTGCAAGCGCTACCCCGCATGTAAAGAGGAGATGGCAGCGCGCAGCGTTGGCATGATCGCTCTGTACAGCAGCCATCCCCGGCCTCTTGCAAGCTCTTTTTGATTCGGACATAACAACAGATGTGTATTTGAGCACGCTTTTGCTCCAGGGACGTGCGGCCACTGGCAACAGGGCAAACACGTTTCAACCCTGATCGCTCCGCACGCCTGGCAGATCCGCTTGGGAGCGCGCTGCGCGAGCGCGCCGCCGCACTCCTGGCCGCGCCCGCGGGCGGCGGCGCGGCGGCCGGCGCGGCCGTGCCGGCCGCGGGCCGCGGCCTGGGCTGCGTGGTGTGGGCGCGCGAGAAGGGCTGGAACGCATGGCCGGCGCTGGTCGTCACGCCGGCGGACGCCATGGCCGCCGCGCCGAAGCTTGCGAAGCTCGGTGTGGGCCTGCCGCTGTGTGCGCGCGGGCCTGTGGCAGGGCGCTCGACGGCATGGCAGCTGACAAGGCCTGCCATTCGGGCTCAAAGCGGACGCTCGCCTCACGCATGCAGGGTGCACAAATGTGTGGTTTGTGGCAGCTGATGCAAGGAACATGGGGTAAAGCACAAGACGGAGTAATTTTTGGGCGTAATTTCAACAGTACACAGTGCCAGCAGAGGTTGCCATGCGTAGTGTGCTGACAGGTGCATCCGGTCGTGCAGCCGTATGTGGTGTACCTGGCGAATGACCATTGCATACATTTACGCATATTACATGGCGCACTTACCTGCTGCGCAGGGCACATGGCCTCAGGCCCCGGCTATGTCTTTGTGCGCTACTTCGCGACCGGCGAGACCGGCCGCCTGCGCGCGGCCGACGCGGCGCCCTTCCGCGCGGGCCTGGCCGCCGGGCGCCACGCCGCAAAGGTATCCCGCAGCGCGCATGCGGCCTTTGCGCGCGCGCTTGATGAGGCGGCCGCGTACCTGCAGGTGTGTTGCCCTGATGCCACACCCGGCCCTACACCTGCACCCGACCACAGAACACAATCATGCATGTGACTCGTTTTCAGTTCCGGCTGCAACTGTTAAAATTCAAGATACAAGGTGTACACAAGCTAGCTAGTGCAGGCGCGGGTGACTCGAGCAGGGTCCACGCATGAGCAGGGTCCAGGCACGACCCGGCTCAAGCATAATGCGAGTTGATGAGTGCAGGATGGCGCCCTGCCCCCGGACTTGGACCCCGCGCTGGACGAGGAGGAGGGCGACGAGGACGACGGCAGCGACGGCGAAAGCGCAGAGGCGGCTGTGGAGGCGGACGTGCACCTGCCGCTCCGCGTGTCTGTCAAGCTCACCGGTGCGAGCACTGGCCCCTGCCTCACTGTGTCCTGCATGGTGGTGGCATGTTGCATGTAGCTGTGTGCCTGTACTGCATATACTGTGCAGCTTTCGTTGCCACATCCTGCACGGGTGCAACACTGCGGGCACTGCATGGCTTGCTCGCTGTACGTTGCAGCCGGAGATCAAAGTCTGCACCACGTGCTCACCTGTGGCAGCTGTCCCACCTGCAGCCCTAACCCTAGCCCTGTCATGGCGCGCAGTGCTGGCGCTGGGGCGCATCGAGTTCCTTCACCCGGGCTTCCACTCCGAGCGCTGTCTCACCTGCAGCCCTAACCCTAACCCTAGCCCTGTCATGGCGCGCAGTACTGGCGCTGGGGCGCATCGAGTTCCTGCACCCGGGCTTCCACTCCGAGCGCTGCCTGTGGCCGCCCGGCTACGCGGCCGAGCGCCTGGCTGCGACGCCCGCCTCCGGCGGCCGCGAGGTGCCGCACCGCTGCGAGGTGGTCGCCGCGGCGGACGGCACGGGGCCGCGCTTCAGGTGATGGCCGGCCGGAGCTTCAGCTGTATAGCGAAAGTGAAGCGTGAAGCATGCGTTCCCGTTGGCTGCTTGCGGCGCAGAGGGCGTCACACATGTTGTGTTCATGCCATGCCAGTAGCTTGCTCCCAAGGCGTGTGCGCTCTGAGGCAGGCATGCCTACGGCTGCCTGGTGTCGCTGCGTGCATGCCTGGCTCTGAAACCTGACAGACACTGCGCTGCTGGCCGGGTGCTCGCTGAGCTGCGCGGCGTATGGCAGCCAGCGCTGCAGCAGGACCGTGCCGCATGCCACGCGCAGGGTGACGCCTGCCGGCGGCGCGCGCGTCGAGGCCGGCACGCCCTCAGCCGCCTGGGCGCTGCTGCTCGCCCGCCAAACGACCACGCGCGGGCCCGGCAGCGCCGCGCCCGCCGCACCAAAGTCCAGGTCGGGCCGCGCCTCGGGCGCGAGCCAGTTCGGCCTGGCGCACCCGCGCGTGCTCGCCGCGCTGTGCGCGCTGCCGCACGCCGTCCGCTGCGCGCGCTTCGCGGCCTGGCCCGGCGCCCGGCCCGCCGTTGAGCCGCTGGTGCGCCTGGTCGGCGCGCAACGTGCTGCGCTGTCCGGCAAGCTGGCCATTGGGAGAGAGGCATGTGGCTTGAGGCATGTGGCTTGAGTCGGCCACTGTGAGTTTGCAGAGCGCTTGCTCTTGCTCCTACAAACGCCAGGCGGCCACACCCTCGACAGCATTGTGGGGAGGTCAGGTCAGCAAGTGGGGCTGCCGCTTGCAGGTACAACTGTAACTGCAGACGCTCATTATTTACCCAGGCCACTCGAGCGCCCAGGCACAGACGCGCTGCTTGCAGCCTGCCTGCCGCCTGCCAGAGAGGCTTTGCAGCATGCGCCACGGCCGCGACGCGGCCGCGCGCGCCGAGCGCGCAGAGCGCGGAGGAGGCGCGCCAGCGCGAGGCGCTCGCGGCCGCGATGCAGCAGCTACCGGCGGGCGTGCGGGCGCTGCCGCCGGCCAGCGCGTGCGCGGGCTCGCCGGGGCGCGGCCTGAGCCCGGCGGTGAAGGCGCGGCTGGGGCGGGGGCGGCTGCACGCGGGCGCGCCGCCGTGCGCCGCCGCGGGCGTGCCGCGCTGCGACGTGTGCGCGGAGGAGGCCGAGACTGAGGAAAATGCGCTGCTGCAGTGCGACGCCTGCCGCGTGTACGTGCGCGCCCGCCCACCGCACAACCTCCGGCCCAAGCCAAGCAAAGGTTTCATGCTGTGTGTGTGACAGGGCATCTGCGTTTGTGACTGTACAAGTAAATGGGTGCCATCGTGCAGCACACCGCTGCGTCAGCGCGCCACGTGCTGCGCACACCATGTTGGGGTACTTTGCTTAGCTGCAGAGCTTGACGGTCGGCGAGTGTGGGACGCATACCTGCCGCTGAGCAGGCGCACGCCGGGATGGTGAAGGGTGCTCCGCGCGCCGGGGGTGCAGGTGCACATGGACTGCTACGGAGTGCGCGACCGGCCCGACGGCTGCCTCTGGCTCTGCGATGTGTGTGCACTGGGTCCGCCCCCCTTGCCGCCTACTCCTTTGCCGTCGCGCCTCGGTTTCGCGCCTTCCCTTCCCACTGCAGTCACATGCCAATGCGGCCACGCTGCTCTTGACGGAGAGGACGCCATCAGCGCTGCAACCAGCACTTGCACCTGCATGAGAGGGAACCTGGCACATGGCCGCATCGCGTGGCCGCGCAGGCCCGGCCCGGCCGCCCGCGTGCGCGCTGTGCCCGCGCGAGGGCGGCGCGCTCAAGCGCTGCGCGGGCGGGCGCTGGGCGCACGCCGTGTGCGCGCTGTGGGTGCCCGAGACCGCGCTGGACCCAGACAGCGGCCTTATCCAGGGGTTGGACTGCGTACCCAAGGTGCGCTGCCGGCCGCGCGCCGCATACCATACCCTGCCCGCAGGGCGCTGGTTGTTGGCTGCGCACCTCGCGCCTGCGGTTCAAACAGTCTGCACACCCGGCTCGCCTGGCGCCAGCTCTTTCTCTGCTCGTAAGCTCGCCACGGTGCCAGCTGCGTTCCCGGCATGTCTGGTAGGGTAGTCGCTGCAAACTGCCTGGCTGCTACAGTGGGGCCTGAAAGCCTGCGCAGCTGTAACCTGTCACGCCAGGCTGCAACGGGATCATGTGCATGCGCCCCTTGAGCGCGCCCCTGCCCCGCGCGGGAGCCGGCCCATGCGCTCGCGCCGCGCCGCGCGCAGGCGCGCTGGGAGCTGCCCTGCAGCCTGTGCGGGCAGGCGTACGGCGCGGCCATCCAGTGCGCGGCCGCGCGCCTGTGCACCGCCGCGTTCCACCCGCTGTGCGCGCGCGCGGCGGACCTGCACATGGCCGCCATCCCCGACTACTCCGCGTCCTCCTCCGACTCGGAG
>JAABUR0100003514.1_pt1 | contig 21911 bp, 18 predicted proteins | sample 5560091 | NCBI WGS metagenome assembly JAABUR01 (sample SAMN10711879, study PRJNA513375) | rock metagenome | isolation source: Antarctica rocks | place: Antarctica: Victoria Land, University Valley sud
CCGGGGTGAAGTTCTTCAACTGGATCGGCACGATGTGGAAGGGCCGCATCACCTTCCACACACCGATGCTGTTCTGCGTCGGCTTCCTCTTCCAGTTCCTCCTCGGCGGCCTCACCGGCGTGATCCTCGCCTCGCCACCGCTCGACTTCCAGATGCAGGACTCCTACTTCGTGGTGGCCCACATGCACTACGTCCTGTTCGGGGGCAGTGCCTTCGCCCTGTTCGGTGGCCTCTACTACTGGTTCCCGAAGTTCACCGGCCTGCGCCTGCACGAGGGGTGGGGCAAGGTCCAGTTCTGGCTGATGTTCGCGGGGTTCAACCTCACGTTCCTCGTCCAGCACCAGCTCGGCCTCGACGGCATGCCCCGCCGGGTCGCCGACTACCTGCCCTCGGACGGCTTCACCACCTTGAACCGGATCTCCAGCGTCGGTGCCGGGCTGCTGGGGCTCAGCACCCTGCCGTTCCTGTGGAACGTGTACCGCACGTGGCGGCGGGGCGAGCCCGCCGGCGACGACCCGTGGGGCGGACAGACCCTGGAGTGGGCCACGTCGTCGCCGCCCCCGCCCCACAACTTCGACGAGCTGCCCCCCATCCGCTCAAACCGGCCGGTGTGGGACCTCAACCACCCCGTCGGCCCCGATGGCCGTTCGTCGTGAAGAGCCCTGACGACCCCGGCCGTGACGACCTCGGGCGGGAGGACGACAGCCCCGGCTTCGACGTGCAGGCCCGCATCTTCGCCGGCCTCGGCGCGTTCCTCAGCGCCGTCTCGATCTTCTACGGCTTCCTCACCTACGAGTGGGCCGGCACCACCATGCTGGCGCTCACCAGCGGGTTGATGTTCACCATCGGCGCCTACGTCGGGTGGCAGAAGCCGGGCGGCGGCACCTCGGTGGACGATGCCGAGCCGGTCCCGGCCGGGCCGGGGAGCGAGGCGGCCGAACCCTGGTTCCCGGCCGCCAGCGTGTGGCCCTTCGCCGTGGGCCTCGCCCTGGTGCTGGTGGGCAACGGGCTGCTCCTCGGCACCTGGCTGCTGCTGCCGGCGGCCGCCCTGCTCGTTTTCGCCCTCGGCGGCTTCGTGGTCCAGGCCCGTCGCCGGGCGTGACCCGCCAGACGGCTCGCCTGCTCGCAGGTCAGTCCACGGTGGTGGCCCCCGGCCGCACCCTGACCCGGCGGCGGGAGCGCGTCGGCGGCTCGACCGGCTTGGGGACGGGGATCCCTCTCGCCACGTCTCGGGCCTGGAGCTCCCGGCACAGGCGGTTGGTCACGACACCGGACAGGACGGGCATGACGATGGCGGCCGCCCGGAAGGCGCGCAGCACCCCGTTCACCGACACCGAGAACGTGGTGGCGGTGACGTCGCTGGCGGCCGAGGCGGTCAGCACCGCGTAGAAGGAGAGCGTGGCGACGCCGAGGGCGGTGCGCACCGGTCGGTCGCGGGGGCGGTCGAGCAGGTGGTGGGGCTCACGGTCGCCGGTGCGGCGGACCTCGAGGAACGGCCACGCGTAGAGCAGGCCGAAGGTGACCCCGGCCAGCAGCACGGCCGGGAAGAACGGGGCGGGGATCTCATAGCCGAAGGCCCGCAGCTCCCAGCCCGGCCAGAGCCGCAGGGCGCCGTCGAGCCATCCCATGTACCAGTCGGGCTGCGAGGCGGCGCTGACCTCGGCCGGCTCGAACGGGCCGTAGAGCCAGATGGGGTTGATCTGGGCCAACCCGCCCATCGCCGCCAGCACCCCGGCGGTGAGGAACATCAGCCCGGTGGATTTGAACGCGAAGCTGGGCCAGACCCGCTCCCCGACGACGTTGTCCTCCTTGCGGCCCGGGCCGGCGAACTGGGTGTGCTTCTGGCGCACGATCAGGGCCAGGTGCACGCCGAGCAGCGCCATGATCAGCGCCGGGATCAACAGGATGTGGATCACGTAGAGGCGGGAGAGGATGTCGGGGCCGGGGAACTCGCCGCCGAACAGCAGCGACGCCAGCCACGTCCCCGCCAGCGGGATCGACAGGGTGATCGAGTAGGCGATGCGCAGGCCGGTCCCTGAGAGCTGGTCGTCGAGCAGCGAGTAACCGGCGAAGCCGTTGAAGATGGCGAGGATCAGCAACGTCACGCCCACCATCCAGTTCAGCTCGCGGGGGCGGCGGAACGCACCGGTGAAGAACACCCGCATGAGGTGCACGACGATGGCGGCCAGGAACAGCAGGGCCGCCCAGTGGTGGATCTGGCGCATCACCAGGCCGGCCCGCACGTCGAAGCTGAGGTCGAGGGCGCTGCGGTAGGCCTCGGTCATCTCGACGCCGCGCAGGGGGGCATAGCTGCCCGAGTAGGTCACGGTCCGGGTGCTGGCGTCGAAGAAGAACGTGAGGTAGGTGCCCGTGGCCAGCAGCACCACGAACGAGTACAGGGCGATCTCGCCGATCATGAACGACCAGTGGTCGGGGAAGACCTTGCCGAGGGCGGTGCGCAGGAACCGGGCCCCGCCGAGGCGGGTGTCGAGCCAGCGGACCCCGCGGCGGGTGAGCATCCGGTCGCGGCGCAGGACGCGGGGGCGCCTCATCCGCCCGCGCCCCGACCCCGGTCCCGGTCCCAGAACCCCGGGCCGACCGGGCCCGAGAAGTCACCGCGGGCGATGAGGTAGCCGGCGTCGTCGACGGCCAGTGGGAGCTGGGGGAGGGAGCGGGCGGCCGGCCCGAAGATGGGGCGGGCCCCGTCGAGCACGTCGAAGGTGGACTGGTGGCACGGGCAGAGGAGCAGGTGCTCCTCGGACTGGTAGAGCCCGACCGGGCAGCCGACGTGGGTGCAGAGCTTGGAGTAGGCGACCAGCCCGTCCTCGCTCCAGTCCTGGCGGCCAGGGCGGGGCCGGGGCGTGCCCCGGGGCCGGATCAGCAGGGTGGGGGCGTCGGCGCTGGCGGTGCGACCCTCGGGGAAGACGGTCACCACGCCGTCGACGACCACGTCGCCCGGGCGGATGGGGCGGTCGTCCTCGGTGACGAGGCGCACCCCGTCGGCGAACGCGGTCTGCTTCAGGTCCTTGCCCGGACGGGGCCCGAGCGAGCGGATGGGGAAGATCAGGGCGCCACCGAGGGCGGCCACCGCCGTCCCGGCCATCTTCACGAGCAGGCCGCGCCGAGCCAGGATGGCCTCGCCCCGCTCGAACTCCTGGCGGAGGTCGTCGATCTCCTCGTCGGTCGACTCCAGGGGATGGCGTTCCTCGATGACCGGCCGGTGGGGCATGAAGTAGCGGGCCCAGACCACGAGGCCCACCCCGATTCCCCCCAGCGCGAGGCCCAGGAAGAGGCCCTCGAGCTGCGGCTGGCCGCCCCGCCAGTAGACGACGGCGAGGCCGAGCGCGCCGAGGATGCTCACGACGAAGGCGAGCGACGTCCACCGCTCACCGATCCGCGCCAGGCGGAGCCGCTCCTCAGGGGTGGGATCGAGCCCTTTGGGCTCATCGTCGGTCACGCCGGCTCCTCGCCGCTGCGCAGTCCGCCAGGCGGAGCAGCCCCCAGCGTGGCCGCCGGATCGGCGAAGCCGGCTCCGCCGGAGGCGGAGCAGAGCGGAACGGTCACGCCGGCTCCTCGGGGTCCTGGAAGCGGCGGGCGATCCACACCGAGGCCACGACCAGCGCGCCCAGGGCCACCAGCCACACGAAGAAGCCCTCGGGGATCGGCCCGATCCGACCGAGGGCGACGCCGCCCCGGTCGTCGGGGTTCCGGAGGTAGGCGACGTAGGCCGCGATCGAAGCGAGCTCGGCGTCACTGATGGTCTCGCGCCCGAACCGGGGCATCTGGCCCGGGCCGATGCGCACCGCCGAGCCCACCTGGCGGGGCTCGGACTCGCTCAGGGTCGGCGCCGACCGCCCGTAGCTCAGAGCACCTCCGGCCCCGGTGGCGCTGTGGCACGGGGCGCAGTTCTGGCGGAAGAGCTCTCCGCCCCGGGCCAGCTCGCCCTGGCGAGGGTCGACGGCGGGCACCGGCGGGCCGTCGCCGAGTGAGCCCACGTAGGCCACGAGGGCGTCGATCTCGGCGGGGGAGTAGGCCGGGTCCTTGCGCTCGGGGGGTTGGCCCGGATCCGGGAGCGGCATGCGCCCGGTGGTCAGGTAGTAGTAGGCCGACGCCTCCCCGGCGTCGCGCAGGGAGGGGCCCCGGAACTGGCCCCGCTCGGTGCGGACCCCCCGGCCCCGCACCCCGTGGCAGCTCGAGCAGCCGGGCACGAACAGCCGGCGGCCCCGCTCGACCAGTGCCGGCGACCGCTCCTGGGGGGCGGCGCGGGAGGTCGCCCCTGAGGGCGACGTCACCACCGCCAGCCCGACGGCCAGGGCCAGCGTGCCCACCACCAGCGGGAACCGGCGCCGGCCCGTCATCGACCGGTCACCGCAGCAGGTACAGCGTGGCGAACATGGCCACCCACACCACGTCGACGAAGTGCCAGTAGTAGGCGCAGACGGTCACCGTGGAGCCGACCGGGGCCCGGGAGGACCGACCGGCGACGACGGCGATCACCGAGCCCATGAACCCGAGGCCGCCGAGGACGTGCAGGCCGTGGAAACCGGTCAACAGGTAGAACATCGACCCGTAGGCGTGGCTGGAGATGGAGAACGCGAGCTCGGCGTACTCCAGGGCCTGGTTCCCGACGAAGAGCGCGCCGAGGGCCATGGTGACGAGCAGCCAGCGCACCGCCACGGGGCGCCGGCCCTCTTCGGCCGCCCGCACCGCCAGGTGCATCGTGAGGCTCGAGCCGACGAGCACGGCGGTGGCACCGGCGGTCCGTGTCGTCGCCAGCTCCACCCCGGCCGGCGGCCAGTCGGCGCTCTTGGCCCGCAGGGTGAAGTAGGCCGCGAACAGTCCGGCGAAGAACATGATCTCCGAGGACAGCCACACCACCGTCCCGACTCCCACCAGGGAGGGGCGCCGGACGGTCTCGGCGGCGGCTGCCATCGGCACCCTTCTACCACTGTGCTGTTGGGCGATCCCCTCCGGGGCTCGCGTGGCGGCTGCTCGCATGGCGCTCGCGACGCCGCCGTGCTGTTGGGCGATCCCCTCCGGGGCTCGCGTGGCGGCTGCTCGCATGGCCGTTGTGCCTCGGGCGATCCCCGTCGGACGAGCCGACTTGCGCTCCGGCGCGAGTGACAATGGGGCGATGGTGCCCGAGCCCACGTTCCGCACGGTGGTGCTCGACTGGCAGCCCGACCCGGCCATGGTGCTGCTGCTGGTGCTGGCGGCCGGGCTCTACTGGGGGGGAGTCCGCCGCCTGGGGCAGCGGGCCGCCCCCCGACGGTGGCCGCCGGCCCGCAGCGCCGCCTTCGGCACCGGCCTGGCCACCATCGCCTTCGCCACGTCGTCGGGCCTGGCCCGCTACGACACCGTGCTCCTGAGCCTCCACACCGTGCAACACGTCCTGCTGGGGATGCTGGCGCCGATGCTGCTGGCCCTCGGCGCACCTGTGACCCTGGCGCTGCAGGCTTCGGGCCGGCCGATGCAGCAGGTGCTCCTGAAGGCCGTGCACCACCCGGTCATCGCCGCGCTCACCTCACCGGTGGTGGCGTGGGTGCTGTTCGGCGGCACCCTCTTCGCCCTCTACTTCTCTCCGCTGTTCGAGCTCTCCTTGCGCAACGACGTCGTCCACCAAGCCGTGCACGTCCACTTCCTCGTCGTCGGCGGCTTGTTCTGCTGGACGGCGGTGGGCCTCGATCCGATGCGCCGCCGGATCGGTCACCCCGCCCGCCTCCTGTTCGTCCTCCTCGCCGTCCCGTTCCACGCCTTCCTCGGACTGGCCGTGCTGTCCTCGGACACACACCCGCTCGGCGGGGCCGTCTACGGCGCGGTGGACCGCTCGTGGGGGTCCACGCTGATCGCCGACCAGCACGTGGCCGCCGGCGTCCTCTGGGCGGTCGGGGACCTGTTCGGCGTGCTGGCCGGGGCGGTGGTGGTGGCCCAGTGGATGACCGCCGACGCCCGCCGCCAGGCCCGGGAGGACCGCCGCCTCGACGCCGTCTGACCTAGCTCCTCCTCCGCTGCGCTCCCCCGGAGCGGCTTCGCCATCCGGGTGTCACGTCGGGGGCTGCTCCGCCTGGCGGACTCCGCCGCGCTGTTGCTCAGCCCCAGGTGCCGTAGTTGGGGGCTTCCTTGGTGGCCTGCACGTCGTGGGGGTGGCTCTCGCGGAGGCCGGCGGCGGTGATGCGCACGAACCGGGCCCGCTGCTGGAGCGCCTCGACCGTCTCGGCCCCGCAGTAGCCCATGGCGATGCGGAGGCCGCCGAGCAGCTGGTGGAGCACCCCGGACACGGGGCCCTTGTACGCCACCCGCCCCTCGATGCCCTCGGGGACGAGGCGCTCGTCGTCGTTCACGTCGCCCTGGAAGTAGCGGTCCTTCGAGTAGGACCGGCCCTTCATGGCGCCGAGGGAACCCATCCCCCGGTACTCCTTGTAGCGCTCGCCCTGGTGGAGCACGACGTCGCCCGGGCTCTCGTCCACCCCCGCCAGCAGGCCCCCGAGCATGACCGTGTCGGCCCCCGCGGCCAGGGCCTTGGCGATGTCGCCCGAGTACTGCACGCCCCCGTCGGCGATGACCGTGGCGCCCCGGCGGTGGGCCGCCTCGGCGCAGTCGTAGATGGCGGTCACCTGGGGCACGCCCACGCCGGCGACCACCCGGGTGGTGCAGATGGCCCCGGGTCCGATCCCCGCCTTCACGGCGTCGGCGCCGGCGTCGAGAAGGGCGAGGGTGCCATCGGCGGTGGCCACGTTCCCGCCGATGACATCGACGTGCCGGTAGCGGTCCTTGATCAGCTTCACCGCGTCCAGCACGCCGAGCGAGTGCCCGTGGGAGGTGTCCACGACGAGCACGTCGACGCCCGCGTCCACGAGGGCGGCGGCCCGTTCCAGGGCGTCGCCCCCGACGCCCACGGCCGCTCCCACCCGGAGACGGCCCCTCTCGTCCTCGGTGGCCTCCGGGTACTGGGTCTTCTTCTTGATGTCCTTGACGGTGATGAGGCCCTTGAGGAAGCCGTCGGCGTCGACCACCGGCAGCTTCTCGATGCGGTGCTGCCAGAGGATGTCCTTGGCCTGGTCCAGGGTGGTGCCGACCGCGGTGGTGACGAGCGGCGGCCGCCGCATCACGTGCTCGATGGGCTGGTCGACGTCGTCCACGAAGCGCAGGTCGCGGTTGGTGAGCAGGCCGACGAGGCGGCCCTCGGGGTCGGTGATGGGGACGCCGGAGATGTGGTAGCGGGCCATGACCGCGAGAGCGGCGCTGACCAGGGCATGGGGCGGGAGGGTGACCGGGTCGGCGATCATGCCGGACTGCGAGCGCTTCACCATGTCGACCTCGGCGACCTGGTCGGCGATCGACAGGTTGCGGTGGATGATGCCCATCCCCCCGGCGCGGGCGAGGGCGATGGCCAGGCGAGCCTCGGTGACCGTGTCCATGGCCGCCGACAGGATCGGCACGGACAGCTCGATGCGAGGCGTGAGCCGGCTGCGCGTCGTCACCTCGGCCGGCAGGACCGCCGACTCGGCCGGTACCAACAGCACGTCGTCGAAGGTGAGGCCCTGCTTGGCGAACTTGGGCGGATAGGCCCCCGGGCCGTCCGCCGCTTCGGGGAACGGGCGGGGCGGACCATCCATGACGGCTCTCCTGTGGCAGCGGGCTTCGGGAGATCTTAGGAGAGCCAGGCCGGTCCTACGCTGCTCCTGCGATGGAACCTGGCGGTCCCGGCCCCGACAGCTACGCCATGACGCCGGAGGAGTTCCGGCGCTGGGGCCACGAGGCGGTGGAGTGGGTGGCCCGGTACATGGAGGGGGTGGAGGACCTGCCGGTGCTGTCGGCGGTGGCGCCGGGCGACGTGCGGGCCCTGCTGCCCGAACACCCCCCGGAAGCGCCGGAGCGGTGGGAGGACATCCTGGCCGACGTCGACCGGGTGGTCCTGCCCGGCATCACCTCCTGGCAGTCCCCGAACTTCTTCGCCTACTTCCAGGCCAACGCCTCGGGGCCGTCGGTCATCGGTGAGCTCCTCTCCGCCGGCCTCGGCGTGCAAGGGATGCTGTGGGCCACGAGCCCCGCGTGCACCGAGATCGAGGCGCTCGTGCTCGACTGGCTGGTGGAGCTGCTCGGCCTGCCCGACCGGTTCCGGTCCACCGGCGACGGCGGGGGCGTCATCCAGGACGGCGCCTCGGGAGCGACCCTGTGCGCGCTGCTGGCGGCCCGGGAGCGGGTGGGCGGCGTCGAGGCGATTGACCGGCTCGTGGCCTACGCGTCCACCGAAGCCCACTCCTCGGTGGTGAAGGGAGCCCGGGTGGCCGGGCTGCGCGACGACCAGCTGCACCTCGTCCGGGCCGATCCGGTCAGCCGGGCCATGGACGTCGACGCCCTGGCCGACGCCATGGCCGACGACACCGCAGCCGGACGGGTGTCGTTCTTCGTGTGCGCCACCGTCGGCACCACGTCCTCCCACGCCATCGACCCGGTGGCCGCCATCGGCGCCCGAACCGCCGGCGGGCGGGCCTGGCTCCACGTCGACGCCGCCCACGCCGGTGCCGCCGCCGTGTGCCCGGAGCTCCGCTTCGTCAACGACGGGCTCGAGCGGGCCGACAGCTACTGCGTCGACCCCCACAAGTGGCTGTTCACCAACCTCGAGTGCGACGCCTTCTTCGTGGCCGACCGGCGGCCCCTGATCGCCGCGCTCAGCGTCGTTCCCGAGTACCTGCGCAACACCGCCTCGGACTCGGGGGCGGTGACCGACTACCGCGACTGGCACCTGCCCCTGGGGCGTCGCTTTCGGGCGTTGAAGCTGTGGTTCGTGCTCCGCCACTACGGGGCCGAAGGGCTGCGCCACCACGTCGGCCGACACGTGGCCTGGGCGCAGGAGCTGGCCGGCTGGGTCGAGGCCGACCCCCGCTTCGAGCTGGCCGCGCCGGTGCCGCTGAACCTCGTCTGCTTCCGCCACCGGGGTGGTGATGACGTCAACCAGCGCCTCCTCGACGACCTGAACGCAAGCGGGCGCCTGTACCTGACCCACACCCGCCTCGACGGTGCACTCACCCTGCGCCTGTCGATCGGCCAGACCACCACCGAGCGCCGCCACGTCGAGGCCGCCTGGGACCTGGTTCGCGAGCTGGCTGCGCCGGTCTGACCTTCGGTTGCCGTTCGGCCGGCCGAAGGAACGCTTGGGCAGGAACGACCGTTTTCGGTGCGGATCCACCCAACCGTTCCCGCCGGGCTGCGGAGGGGCCTGGTCGGCAACGGGGTGGCGGCGGGCCATGCTGGTCCGATGGCGGACGCGAGCCTCGCCGGTCGGCTGCTGGTGGCGACTCCTCTGATCGGCGACCCGAACTTCGAGCGCACCGTGATCCTCCTGCTGGCCCACGAGCACGAGGGCGCGTTCGGGGTGGTGCTCAACCGCCCGAGCGTGACCGCGGCGGCCGAACTGGTCCCGGGGTGGGGGGAACGGGCGGCCGAGCCGGGCGTGATGTTCATCGGCGGGCCGGTGGCGCCGAGCGCGGTGATCGGCCTGCACGCCGACGGTGCGGTCGACCTGAACGTGGCCCCCGAGGAGACCCCCGACGCGCCCGAGCGGGTGCGCATGTTCGCCGGCTCGGCGGGGTGGGGCTTCGACCAGCTCGCCGGCGAGCTCGCCGACAGGGCCTGGTGGGTGCTCGACGCCGAACCCGAGGACACCTTCACCTCCGAGCCCGAGACCCTCTGGGCCCAGGTGCTGCGCCGCCAGCCCGGACCCACCGCGTGGTTCGCTCACTTCCCCACCGACCTGCGGGCCAACTGAGCCTGACGTGACGGCCGCCGAGGATCCCCCGACCGAGCTCGACCCGGCCCGCTTCGCCACCTCCTCGACGGACGTTCGGGGCTTCCGCCAGACGTTCCTGCACGAGGGCGCCGGCGGGGTGCCGTTGCTGCTCGTGCACGGCTGGCCCGAGACCCGACGCATCTGGTGGCGGGTGGTCGCACCGCTCGTCACCGCCGGGTTCGAGGTGATCGCGCCCGACCTGCGGGGCTTCGGGGACTCCGAGGTCGGCCCTCCCGGCGATCCCTTTGGCGACGTCGCCACGCACAGCCGCGACCTCCTGGCCCTGGTGGGCGGGCACCTCGGCCACGAGCGGGTGGTGCTGGCCGGCGGCGACCTCGGCGGCCCCGTGGTGCAGGACATGGCCCTGCGGGAACCCGACCTGGTCGAGCGCCTCGTGCTGTTCAACTCGCCCTTGCCGTACGACAAGGCGGCCATGGCGGGCATGGCCACCCGTCCGTCCCGGGAGGCGAGCGACTACTTCGTGCGCCAAGGGACCGACGCCGACGCCCTCGCCACCGAGCTGGCGACGCCCGAGCAGCGGCGGCGCTACATCGCCACCTTCTACACGTCCCGCTTCTGGGCCCACCCCGGTGCCTTCGTCGAGGTCGGGCCCGGGATCGCCGGCCGCTACGGGGGGAGTGGCGCGGTCGACTTCCACACCGCGCCGTTCGCTGACGCGGCCAAGCTCCGGGCGTCGTTCCGGGTGTACGAGAGCGCGGTGGACCCCGCCGCCAGGCGGGAAGCGCCTTTGTTGGCCCGAAACCCCCTGACCGAGGCGCTGATCCTGTTCGGCCCGAGCGACCACGTGCTCTACCCCGACTTCGACCGCATGGCGGCGGTGGTCTTCCCGCACCACGTCGGCCCCTTCCTGCTCCGCGACTGCGGCCACTTCGTGCCCTGGGAGGCACCCGGCCCGTTCACGTCAGCCGTGCGTAGCTTCTGTCGCGACCTCCTCGCCCGGGACCCGGCCCGCTGACCCGGCCGGGGGTACGGTGGCGCCATGGCGACCCTGTCGTTCGACGGTGAGACCCACGGCGAGCTGGTGGTGAAGGTGCGCCGCTGGCTGGCGTCCCTCGAAGGCGAGGACGAGGGCCACCTCACCACCGCCGAGGCCATCGAGCAGGGGGCCGAGCTGACCAAGGAGGCCCTTCGGGTCATCGCCTCCGCCGCCCCCCAACCCATCGCCCAGAGCGAGCTGGTCAAGGCGCTCACCGGCATGGGGTACAAGGCCACCGACGCCACCAAGGAGGCCCTCATCGACGGCCTCGACAGCGTCGAGGAGATGACCGGCGGCAGCGTCGTGAAGATGGCACGCGAGGCCGGCAAGTCGGCGGCCTACGAGATGAACGCGACCATCGCTCGCCAGATCTTGAAGCAGCTCAAGCCCCGCTGAGGCGCCACCCCGTCCGGGTAGTGTCCCGGGGTGGCTGAGGTGGAGATCGGGTTGGGCAAGTCGGGCCGCCGCGCCTACGGGCTCGACGATGTCGCCATCGTCCCCAGCCGGCGCACCCGGGACCCCTCCGACGTCGATCTGTCGTGGGAGATCGACGCGTTCCGCTTCGAAGTGCCGGTCATGGCCTCGGCCATGGACGGCGTGGTCAGCCCGGCAACGGCGGTGGCCTTCGGTCGCCTCGGCGGGGTGGCGGCGCTCAACCTCGAGGGCATCTGGACCCGCTACGAGGACCCGGAGCAGTTGCTCGCCGAGATCGCCGAGCTGGCCGCCGACGGTGGCGACAAGGCCTCGCTCCGGTTGCAGGAGATCTACCGCGAGCCGGTCCGGCCCGACCTCGTCACCGAACGGGTGCGCGAGATCCGCAGCGCCGGGGTGGTGTCCTGCGGCGCGGTCACGCCCCACCGCGTCGAGGAGCTCACCGAGGCCATCGTGGCGGCCGAGCTCGACCTGCTGGTGATCCAGGGCACGGTGGTCTCGGCCGAGCACGTGACCTCCGCCGCCGACCAGCCCCTGAACCTGAAGACCTTCGTGCGGCGACTCGACCTGCCGGTGATCGTCGGCGGCTGCTCGAGCTACCAGGCGGCGTTGCACCTGATGCGGACCGGGGCGGCCGGGGTGCTGGTGGGGGTGGGCGCAGGCCGTTCGTCGAGCACCCGCCGGGTGCTGGGTGCGGGCGTCGACCAGGCCACCGCCATCGCCGATGCCCGGGCGGCCCGGATGCGCCACCTCGACGAGACCGGCGTCTACGTCCACATCGTCGCCGACGGCGGCATGGCCACCGGGGGCGACATCGCCAAGGCCGTGGTCTGCGGCGCCGACGCGGTGATGCTCGGCGCCCCCCTGGCCGCCGCCACCGAAGCCCCCGGCCGGGGGTACCACTGGGGCCTCGCCGCCGCCCACCCCACCCTGCCCCGCGGCGGGGTGATGGCGGTGGGCACCCGGGGCTCGCTCGAGCAGATCCTCTCGGGCCCGGCCCCGGACGACCGCGGTGACATGAACCTGATGGGGGCGCTGCGCCGGTCGATGGCGCTGTGCGGCCACGCCACCCTCAAGGAGCTGCAGAAGGCCGAGCTGGTGGTGACGGGGTGACGGGTTGACAGCGCCCGGCGACGCCGACCGGACCGACCAACCGGCCGTGCCCGACCGGCCGGTGCTGGTCGTCGACTTCGGCGCGCAGTACGCCCAGCTCATCGCCCGGCGGGTGCGTGAGGCCCACGTCTACAGCGAGATCGTCCCCCACACGATCACCGCCACCGAGCTGGCCGAGCGTCGGCCGGCCGGCGTCATCCTGAGTGGCGGCCCCAAGTCGGTTCACGTGGAGGGCGCCCCCACCATCGACCCTGGCGTCTATGACCTCGGTGTCGGCGTGCTCGGCATCTGCTACGGCGCCCAGCTCGTGGCCCGGGACCTCGGTGGCGAGGTGACCCGCACCGGGCGGGGCGAGTACGGGCGGGCCGAGCTCACCGTCGTGGCCCCGGGGGTGGTGATCGACGCCGCCCAGCCCACCACCCAGCCGGTGTGGATGAGCCACTTCGACACGATCACCGCCGCTCCCCCCGGGTTCACCGTCACCGGCGGCACCCCGGAGTGCCCGGCTGCCGCCTTCGAGGACCCGGAGCGGCGGATCTCCGCTCTCCAGTTCCACCCCGAGGTGGCTCACACGCCGCACGGGCAGGCCATGCTCGAGCACTTCCTGTTCGACGTGTGCGGGTGCGAGCCGACCTGGACCATGTCCTCGGTCATCGAACGGTCGGTGGACGCCATCCGGGCCCAGGTCGGGGCCGAGCGTGTCATCTGCGCGCTCTCGGGCGGCGTCGACTCGGCGGTGGCGGCCGCCCTCGTGCACGAGGCCGTCGGATCCCAGCTCACCTGTGTCTTCGTCGACACCGGCCTCATGCGCAAGGACGAGGGCGAGCAGGTGGTGGAGACGTTCCGCCGCCACCAGGGGATCGAGCTGGTCCACGTGCGGGCGGCCGATCGCTACTTCGAGCGGCTGTCGGGGGTGACCGATCCCGAGGACAAGCGCAAGATCATCGGCGAGCTGTTCATCCGCATCTTCGAGGAGGCCGCCGGCGGCATCACCGACGCCCGCTTCCTCGTGCAGGGCACCCTCTACCCCGACGTCATCGAGTCGGGCACCCGCGACGCGGCCCGCATCAAGAGCCACCACAACGTGGGCGGCCTACCGGAGGACATGGAGTTCGAGCTGGTCGAGCCCCTCCGGAGCCTGTTCAAGGACGAGGTCCGGGCCGTGGGCGAGGAGTTCGGCCTCCCGTCCGAGATCGTGTGGCGCCAGCCGTTCCCCGGTCCCGGCCTGGGGGTGAGGATCATCGGCGAGGTCACCCCGGACCGCGTCGCCACCCTCCAGCAGGCCGACCACATCGTGCGGGAGGAGATCGCCGCCGCCGGCCTCGAGCGTGATGTGTGGCAGGCCTTCGCCGTGCTGGCCGACATCCGCAGCGTCGGGGTGATGGGTGACGAGCGGACCTACGGCCACCCGATCATCGTCCGGGCCGTCACCAGCGAGGACGCGATGACCGCCGACTGGGCCCGGCTGCCCCACGATCTGCTGGAGCGCATCTCCAACCGGATCATCGGCGAGGTCCCGGGCGTCAACCGGGTCGTCTACGACATCACCAGCAAGCCCCCCGGCACCATCGAATGGGAATGACGACGCTGCGCAGCAGCGTCGACCATCAAGGGTGCGGGTGGGGTCGGCGGACGTGGGAATAGGGGCGCCGCGGAGCGGCGTCGCCGTCAAGGGTGCGGGTGGGGTCGGCGGACGTGGGAGTGACGACGCTGCGTCCGTAGGGCGGCCCCGCTTCTTCGTGTCGATCGCGCCCGTGGAGGGCGTCTTCCACACGTAGAAGCGAAACGGGCCCTCGAGTCCCGCTTCTTCGTGCGGCACGAAGAAGCGCTCCGGCCGGGCCGGGGCGGGGTAAACCGGTCGACGCGGTCTCGTAACGGATCGTCATGGTTTGGTAACGTGCCCGGTGATGCCGACCGGATCGCTCCGTCGACGAGGCGCGGCCGCTCTCGTGGTCCTCGCCATCGTCGCCACCCCCTTGTTGGGCACGACGGGAGCCTTCGGCGACCAGATCACCGACAAGCAGGCGGAGGCCCGCCAGGTCGCCGACCGGTTGGAGGCGCTCGAGCAGAAGGCCGAGGTCCTCGCCGAGCAGTACAACGACGCCCGCCTGGAGCTGGCCGAGGTCAACCGGCGGGTGCTACTGGCCAGCGCCCAGTCCCGCCGCACCCAGGCCCGGCTGGCCTCCCGCCGACAGGACATGGCCGGCTACGCCGTCGACGAGTACGTTCGCAGCGACGACGCTCCCGAGATCTCGGCCGTCCTCGATGCCGAGGACGGCGCCACGCTGAGTCGCCGATCGGGCTACGCCCGGGCGGCGCAGGGCAACCGGGCCGACGTCGTGGACCGCCTGCGGGCCGCCCAGGCCGCCGCCGACGAGGACGTCACCGCCCTCCACCGCGTCCAGGGCCAGGCGGCCAAGGCCGAGGCCGACGTCTCCGCCAGGGGGCGGGACGCCCAGGGAGCCGTCGACGAGGCCCGCCAGGCGAACGCAAAGGTGCAGGGCGAGCTGGCGTCCCTCGTCCGGGCCGAACGGGCCCGCCGGGCTGCCGAGGCCGTTCGCAAGGCCCGGGTGGCCGCTCAGCGCCTGGCCGCCCAGCAGGCCGCCGTCGCCCGTCAACGGGCCGCCGCCGCGCCCCGCCCGACCGCCACGCCCCGCCGGACTGCCACGACCCGCCCGGCCACCGCGCCCCGCCGGACTGCCACGACCCGTCCGGCCACCGCGCCCCGTCGGACCGCCACGACCCGTCCGGCCACCGCGCCCCGCCGGACCGCCACGACCCGTCCGGCCACCGCGCCCCGCCGGGCCGCCCCGCCCCGTCCGGCCGCCACGACCCGTCCGGCCGCCACGACCCGTCCGGCCGCCCCGCCCCGTCCGGCCGCCACGCCCCGCCCGGCGCCCACCACGCGCCCCAGCGCAGCCGGCACCACCCAGCCAGCGCCCCCCAGGCCGGACCCCGCACCGGATCCCGCGCCGGCCCCGCCACCCGCCCCCGACCCAGAGCCGCCGGTCGGTCAGGGCGCCGATGCCGCCATCGCCGCCGGGCGCAGCGTCCTCGGCGTCCGCTACACCTGGGGCGGGGCCAGCCCCAGCACGGGTTTCGACTGCTCCGGGTTCATCATGTGGGCCTGGCAGCACGGTGGCAAGTCCCTGCCGCACTCGTCCCGGGCGATGTACTCCATGTCCCGACGGATCCCGATGTCGGCCATACAGCCCGGCGACCTCATCTTCTACGGTCAACCCACGATCCACCACGTCGCCCTCTACATGGGGAACGGCCAGATCATCCATTCCCCGAGCGCCGGGTCCTACGTGAGGATCGACAGCGTCTACTACTGGGACGAGCTCGTCGGCGCCGGTCGGGTCTGACCCCTCCCAGCCCCGATCGCCCGCATTTCCCGTTCCCTGTGACCGAGGCGTTGCACGACTTCGACGAGGGGTCCTTCGCCTTCGAGGCGGCCGAGCGGCGTGTCTTCCGGACGGGCACCGGACCAGCGGTGGTCGTGATCGCCGAGATACCCGGCATCACCCCCCTGGTGGCCGACTTCGCCCGTCGGGTGGCAGCCATCGGGTGCACTGCGGTGCTGCCGTCGCTGTTCGGCACCCCGGCCAAGGTGCCCTCGGCGCCCTACGTCATGTCCTCGTTGGCCCGGGCCTGCGTCTCCCGTGAGTTCGCCACCCTGGCGGCCGGGCGCACCTCGCCGGTCACGAACTGGCTCCGTGCCCTGGCCCGGCACGAGCACGAGCGGTGCGGCGGGCCAGGGGTCGGGGCCGTGGGGATGTGCCTCACCGGTGGGTTCGCGCTGGCCATGATGGTCGACGACACGGTGCTCGCCCCGGTCCTCAGCCAGCCGTCGCTCCCGTTCCCGATCGGCCGCCGGCGCAAGTCGGACCTGGGCATCAGCGACGCCGACCTCGAGCGGGTGCGCAGGACGGTCGACGACGGCGTGGAGGTGCTCGGCCTGCGCTTCACCGCCGACCGCCTGTGTCCGGCCGAGCGCTTCGAACGCCTCCGATCCGAGCTGGGAGAGGGCTTCGTGTCCGTCGAGATCGACTCGTCGAAGGGGAACCCCCACGGACTCGACCCCAGCGCCCACTCGGTGCTGACCGAGGACCTGGTCGACGAACCCGGCCACCCCACCCGTGACGCCCTCGACCGGGTGCTCGACCTGTTCCGCAACCGCCTCGTCGATGCTTAGGACCTGCGCGGATAGGTAGGGCCGCCGTCCGGCTCGCCGTTGTCCGGCTTCGCCGGAACAAGCGCCGTGCTCACGGGTCGCTCGCCTATCGGCTCGGCTCCTCGGGCCTGACCCCTAGACGGGGGCCTGACCCCTAGACGGGGCGGCTGGGGTCGACCTCCCACCGGGGGACGTCGGCGTCCTCCTGTGCGTCCTGGGTGAGGCGGCGGATCGGGTGGCGCTCGCGGCGACGGGTGAGCGAGCCGGGCCCGACCTTGAGCGAGCCGTAGGCCAGGGCCCCGAAGGGGATCGGGAGCCAGAACGCGGCGAGGCGGTAGGCCACCACGGCGATGGCGGCCGTGCCACGGTCGAGGCCGAAGCCGACCAGGGACGACGTCAGCACCGCCTCGACGACACCGAGGCCGCCAGGGGTGAGGGGGATGGCGGCCAGGACGTTGGCCAGCCCGAAGGCCACGACGAGGTCGACCGGGTTCACCGTCGAGCCGAAGGCGCGGATGAAGACCCAGAGCGACGCCGCGTCGAGCAGCCAGTTCACCAGCGCCCAGAAGACGCTGCGCCGGATCAGCATCGGATCGGCCGCCAGCTCCTTCAAGCGGGTGGCGATCTGGCGGACCACCCGGGCGGCCGCGTCCTCCTCCACGAGGGGCAGGCGGCGGGCGGTGGCCCGGATGACCCGCTCGGCCTGCTCGCTGCCCTTCATGAGTAGCACGACCAGTCCGGCGAACGTTCCGAGCAGCAGGAGCCCGACGATGGCGGCCGTCCCGTACGCGGGGTTGAAACCGTTGAGGGGGATGGACACCAGCAGCGCGATCCAGAGGAGGAGGTTCAGCACCACCGCCGACCCCAGGCCCACGGTGGCGAGGGCGAACCCGGCGTGGCCCGGTTCGACGCCGGCCGAGGTGAGCAACCGGTACCCGAGGGTGCCGCCGGCGGCGCTGCCTCCGGGCACCAGGTTGGTGACGGCCTTGGTGGCGAGCTGGATGCGGAACAACGTGAGCCGGCCGACGACCCCCCGGGGCAGGGCCACCCGGGTGAGCTGGGCGTAGGCGGCGAACGCCGCCAGCTCCAGCGCCAGGGCCAGCAGCAGGAGGGCCGGGTTCACCTGGCTCAGCAGGCTGGCGGCCCGCCGCGCCCCGCCCACCTGGGGGAGCACCAGGTGGTTGAAGACGAGCAGGAACATGACCACGTAGGCCGTCCGCTTCAGGTTCTTGCGCGCGTGGCGGCGCCGGCGGCCGCCGGTCGGGGGGGCGGAGGATCCGTCGAGAGGTTCCTGGAGCGTGATGCCGCGATTGTTCCAGGCGGGGAGGGTCCGGGTCCCGCTTCGACCGTCACACCCCGCCGGTAGGGTGACGACAATGCCTCCCCCCGCCGCGGACGGCGACCTGCTGGAGGGCCTCAACCCGGTCCAGCGGGAGGCGGTCACCCACGTCGAGGGTCCGCTGCTGGTGATCGCCGGCGCCGGCTCGGGCAAGACGCGGGTGCTCACCTCCCGCATCGCCCACCTGATCCGCGACCGGGGCGTCTCGCCGTTCGAGATCCTCGCCATCACCTTCACCAACAAGGCGGCGGAGGAGATGAAGCACCGCGTCGCCGCGCTGGTCGGCCCGGTGGCCCAGAAGATGTGGGTGTCCACGTTCCACTCGGCGTGCGTGCGAATCCTGCGCCGTGACGCCGACCGGCTGGGCTACCCGAAGTCGTTCACCATCTACGACCAGGCCGATGCCGTGCGCCTGACGGGCTACGTGCTGCGGGACCTCAACCTCGACACCAAACGCTTCCCGCCCCGATCGGTGCACGCCGCCATCTCGGCCGCCAAGAACGACCACGTCGGGGTGGACGCCTACACCGAGCGGGCCCGGGTCATCTTCGAACGCAAGATCGCCGACGTCTACCGCGAGTACCAGGCCCGCCTCCTGCGGGCCGGCGCCATGGACTTCGACGACCTGCTGTCGGTGGCCGTCACCCTGCTCTCGACCCAGCCCGAGGTGCTCGAGCACTACCGCCGCCGCTTCCGCTACGTCCTGGTCGACGAGTACCAGGACACCAACGCCGTCCAGAACGAGCTGGTGCTGCTGCTCGCCGCCGAGCACCGCAACGTCTGCATCGTGGGCGACAGCGACCAGTCGATCTATCAGTTCCGAGGGGCGGACATCTCGAACATCTTGGAGTTCGAGGAGGCCTTCCCCGACGCCACGGTCATCCTGTTGGAGCAGAACTACCGGTCCACCCAGACCATCCTCGACGCCGCCAACGCGGTGATCGCCAACAACCTCGGGCGCAAGCCCAAGGAGCTGTGGACCGACCAGGGCGGCGGCGAGGCCATCGTCCGGTTCCACGCCGACGACGAGACCGACGAGGCCCAGTGGGTCGTGCACCAGATGTCCCGGCTGCACGAGGACGGCGACCACCGCTGGGGCGACATGGCCGCCTTCTACCGGACCAACGCGCAGAGCCGCGTCCTGGAGGACTCGCTCATGCGGGCGGGCGTCCCCTACAAGGTCATCGGCGGCACCCGGTTCTACGACCGCCGCGAGGTGAAGGATGCCGTCGCCTACCTGCGGGCGGTGGTCAACCCGGCCGACGAGGTCTCGGTCAAGCGGGTGCTGAACACGCCCAAGCGTGGAGTGGGCGACAGCACCGTGGGCCGCCTCGACGTGTGGGCCGCCTCCCACGGCGTCACGTTCACCGAGGCGCTCCGGCGGGCCGAGGATGCCGGGGCCAGCGGCCGGGCCTCGAAGGGGATCGAGGCGTTCCTCTCGCTGGTCGACGAGGCCACCGACGTGGTCGCCGACGGGCCCGGCCCGCTGCTCCAAGTGGTCCTCGACCGCAGCGGCTACGTCGCCGAGCTCCAGGCCGAGCACTCCATCGAGGCCGAGGGCCGCCTGGAGAACCTGGCCGAGCTCGTCGGCGCGGCCAACGAGTTCGAGACGGTCGACGCGTTCCTCGAGCAGATCAGCCTCGTCTCGGACACCGACGAGCTCGACGGCGACGAGTCCTCGGTGCTCCTGATGACCCTGCACTCGGCCAAGGGCCTCGAGTTCCCGGCCGTGTTCGTCATCGGCATGGAGGACGGCGTCTTCCCCCACCTGCGCTCGCTGGGCGAGCCGGCCCAGCTCGAGGAGGAGCGCCGGCTCGCCTACGTCGGCATCACCCGGGCCCGCGAGCGCCTGTACCTGAGCCACGCGTGGAGCCGCATGCTCTACGGCTCCACCCAGTACAACCCGCCGAGCCGCTTCCTCGACGAGATCCCCGACGGCCTGGTCCAGTCGATCGAGGGCCGGCGGCGGGCCTCGCGCCGGGAAGGGTCCGGCTCGGGATGGGGGAGCAGCGGTCGCGACCTCCCGTCGGGCCGCGACCGCATCGTCGAGGCTGCGCTGCGCCCTCACCCGCCGAGCTCGTCGGGCGCCGACCGCCTCGGGCTCCGCCTCGGCGACGACGTGCGCCACTCGAAGTGGGGTGAGGGCGTGATCCTCCACCTGGAGGGCACCGGCGACAAGGCCGAGGCGGTGGTGCGGTTCCCCGAGGTCGGCGAGAAGCGGCTCCTCCTGGCTTGGGCCCCCCTCGAGAAGCTCTAGCGCAGCGGGGCGACCGTCAGGGCGTCAGACGAAGGCCTTGAGCTGGTCGGTGCGGTCGTTGAAGGCGGAGATGGTCCGCGGGATGGTGAGGGCGACGAAGTTGGCCTCCACCTCGTGGCCTTGGGCGCACTCGGCGATGTAGAGGAACAGGTTGAAGTGCATGGCCTGCAGGACGCCGCGCAGGTAGGGGTCGGGGATGGTGTTGATGGCGCCGATCACCGCCTGCTCACGGTCGGGGGGGAACGCCCCCCGCTGCTCCTGGCAACCGGTGGCGCCCCGGCCGGCCCGCACCTTGTCGAGGGTGTCGTTCACGAAGCCGACGAACTGGTCGAAGACCAGCGAGGACCGGTTCTGGTCGGCCCGCACCCAGTCGATCACCGGGGTGGCCGTCTCCCGGGTGTAGGGCGGTGCTGGGGCCGGGAGCTGCTTCACCTCCGGCAGCCGGGGCCGGGTGGTCGTCGGCAGGGTCGTGGTCGTGGTCGTGGTCGTGGTGGTGGAGGTCGACGTGGTCGTGGACTCGGTGGTGGACGTCGTGGTGGAGGAGCGGGTGGTGGACGTGGTCGTGGTGGCGTCCTCTGTGGTCACCCCGCAGCCGGCGAGCAGCGCGGCCACGGCCAACCCGGCGAGCACTTCGCGGCGGGGCGCCCGGCGTGGTAGGTGTCTGGCCGGACCCCGGAGGGAACTGATGCCCCGCAACCCGTTCCGCCACGTCGGCCTGCTCATGCGGCGCGACCATACCCTCGGCCTGCTGTTGGAACGCCTCACCGAGGTCCACGGCGACCGCCGGCTGGTGGAGGAGCCCGGCGGCCTCAGCCTCACCACGGCCGAGGCGGCGGACCTGGTGGCCCGCTGGGCCGGCGGAGTGGCCGCCGCCACCTCCCCCGGCGACGTCGTGGTGGTCGCCTCGCCGAACGGCTACGAGCAGCTCCTGCTGTGCCTGGCGGCGTCACGGGCGGGGGCGGTGCCGGCCCCCGTCAACGCGCAGATGCGCGAGGACGAGATCGCCCACGTGGTCGCCGATTCCGGTGCTGCTCTGACGGTGGCGTCCGCCGCCGACCTGGCCCGGGCGCCGGCACTCACGACCGCGATCCCGGCCACCCCCGACGACCTCGCCGCCCTCTTCTACACGTCGGGCACCACCGGCAAGCCGAAGGGGGCCGAGCTCACCCACCGCAGCCTGATCGGGGCCCTCGTGCCCGGCGCCGCGCTGCCCACCGGGCTCCGTTCCGACGAGGCGGTGATGAGCCTGCCGATCGCCCACATCATGGGGTTCGGCACCGCCCTTGGCCTGGCCTGTGCCGGGATCCCGGTGCACTTCCACCCGAAGTTCAACCCCGTGCGGGTGCTCGACGCCATCGAGTCACGACGGGCGACGATGTTCGTCGGCGTGCCCGCCATGTACCGCATGCTGCTCGACGCCGGGGCCGAGGATCGCGACCTGAAGTCGATCCGGCTGTGGGTGTCGGGCGCCGATGCCATGGCCCCGGAGCTGGCCGCCCGGTTCAAGAAGATGGGGGCCACGGCGTCACTGCCCCTGGTCGGCCCAGTGGGCGAAGCCGCCTTCGCCGAGGGCTACGGCATGGTCGAGACCGGCGGCGGGGTGGCGGCCAAGCTCTCGCCGCCCGGCTTCGGGTTCGGGCTGGGCGCGGCGATGGGGGTGCCCCTGCCCGGGTACCGCTTCAAGGTGGTCGACGACGCCGGCACCGAGGTCCGGCGGGGCACCGTGGGGGAGCTGTTGGTGCAGGGCCCCGGCGTCCTCAAGGGCTACCACGGCGACACCGACGCCACCGCCGCCACCCTCACCGA
>JAABUR0100003517.1_pt1 | contig 21901 bp, 19 predicted proteins | sample 5560091 | NCBI WGS metagenome assembly JAABUR01 (sample SAMN10711879, study PRJNA513375) | rock metagenome | isolation source: Antarctica rocks | place: Antarctica: Victoria Land, University Valley sud
AGATCTGCAAGCGCTGCCTCAATTGAAGCCATATTGAATTTGTAATTGATTTTTGAAGAAAGATGAAAGTAGTAAAGTGGGGTGTGCACGGGACCGGAACGTGCATCGGGCCGGGAATACTCCTAACCTAACGCCTAGATTGTTCCAGTCTGTAGACGCCACAGCACAGGGCGAGGTCTTGCGAGGGTATGGATGTGGCTGGGATTGTAGTTATGGGTCTGGTGCTGGGGAAGGGATTTGGGCGATGGCTGAGTGAAAATGTGGGTAGATAGGTTTGTGAAGATGGCGGGGAGGAAGGAGTGGTAGGTGCATCTTTGGACCGGAAGGCTTTCTACACGGATTCTCCGTTTAGACTAGGGCTGCGATCGGGCTCTGAGAACGATAGTGAAGAAGGCTTTAGATAAGAGGGTTTTCGACGTGTGTCTGACTGTCCTTCCATGTCACTTCTTAAAGTTTTGGTGCTCTACCTTCAGAGTTCTGTTTTTTTCCGTCGAAAGAGCGCAATAATCTCGAGAGTGATGATATGAAGTAGATAAGGTCAATCAACTATGAAATTCATCGATACGAGATTCGGCTTTGCAAATATGAAGGTACTATGCGTTCAAAAAGCTCACAGGTTTGAGACTGTAATAGTTGATGTATAACGGCAAGGCTCATCTTGTATAAAGACGAAACTCACAAAGTCAATCGTTAAAATACATGTAAAATGATGAACATGTCATGTTTTCACAATGCTACGGAGGAATCAAGTCAAGTGACTTACGTAAGTACCCTCTCCCCTATCATCCTCCCTTCTCATTGGCTCTCCTCAAAGCACTCTCACAGCTGCTTGCCTAGGGATTTCACGCTAGTTGGCCCGAGTCGGTCAAATCAAACGAATCGAACATATCGGAGTCACATGACGCATTCATCGGCAAAACGAGATCACTGAATATTGACGCATTTAGTCGAATCTGCTCATGTGCTAATTTCTAGGCTCGATTGGTGCAATTGGTCATAGTACTAATTATTTTGGTGCAATTGACCCCAACACAAATTATTTTGGCGCAATCAGCGCAATTGACACCAAATAGCTGTCACTCAATTTTATCATTCTAACATTGAATTAATAACTGGTTATTGCGATCGTATAATAGATTAATTCATTATCAATTTAATAAACTAACTAAATAATAGCTATTTACATGGTTTAACATATGCGCAAAGGAAGCAAATGGAAAAGCAAATAGAGAGACAAATAGGAAAGCAAACGGGGGTGTAAATAGGAAACGCAATGAAGAAGCTAATGGGGTAGAAAGTCATGTGGAGAGCTGAAAGGTGCTCAGTAGGAAATCATGAAGGGTGTTCGATAGAGAATCATGAAGGATGTTCGGTAGAGAATCATGAAGGGAACCATGAAGGGAGCCATGAAGGGTGTTTGGTAGAAAACCATGAAGGGAATCATGAAGAAAATCATGAAGGGTGTTCAATAGAAAACCATGAAGGGTGTTCGGTAGGGAATCACGAAGGGAGCCATGAAGGGAGCCATGAAAGAAGTCATGAAGAGAGCCATGAAGAGAGTCATGGAGAAAGCGTTGTTTGAAGCACTGTTTGAAGCACTATTTGACGTGTGTTATGCGCTCGACCGACGCGAATTTTGAAGCATGTAGAAAGCTCGATAGAAAGCTCGATAGAGAATTTGGTAGAGAGTTCGGTATCGCGTTTGGTAGGAAGTTGATAGGGTGTTTGGTAGGAAGTTTGGTAGGGAGTTTGGTAGGGAGTTTGGTAGAGCGTTTGATATCGAGTTTGGTAGGGCGTTTGGTAGGGAGTTTGGTAGAGTGTTTGATATCAGAGCATTTGGTAGGATGTTTGGTATCGCATTTGGTAGGGCATTTGGTAGGGTATTTGATATCGCATTTGGTAGGGCATTTGATAGAACGTTCGGTATCGCGTTTGGTAGGAAGTTGGTAGGGCGTTTGGTAGGGCATTTGGTAGGGCGTTTGGTAGGGAGTTTGGTAGGACGTTTGGTAGGAAGTTTGGTATCGAGTTTGGTAGAGCGTTTGGTAGGGAATTTGGTAGGAACGAAGCAAGATTTTACCTTAGACAAAATATTTCAAGCAAGTTTCGATCAAAGATGCTAGATAATGTGGCTTCTGGACTTGAAAGTGCTGAAATCGAAAACGTTTTCTTAATTGACCACCATGCTACATCGAGCAAAACAAGTTGTAGTGTTAATAGCCTTGATTAGTCAGTGTATTTAAATTCAACCCTGTTCGAACAGCAAATTGAGAAGGTTCAGGGCATCTTAGGGACTCCCAGTAGAGTAAGGTGAGGGAAGCCCCTATCCATTGAACGAGAGTATGGAGCAAACGGCTGAAGTATCTTGTGCGAATCGCGTATTTGTAGTAGAAGATGTGCATCTTGAATCGCGAGACTCGGATCGAATATATGCCCGTCGAAACTTGAATAGGACAACCAACTTGCGATCTCAAGTATCGCCTTCAGCGGTTTCTGTATGAGCCCGGACATGCAATGGTGAACCAGCCAAGCCACACAGGAAATATGCCATTCTCCAGTCCGCAACCTGTCGGTATCATACCAGCTCTTAACCTGTGGCCCCCAACGTCACTATAAGTGTAAAAGCTCCGGCATTAGTGCTTGATTGACCTTCTTCCATCACCCACGAACCACGCAGTCCCTGTTTCCCGTGATGATTACACCACATTCTGCCACCCCCACTCCTCCAGGGGACCCCACCACGCCACCCACGCAACCGCCAACAGCGCCAAAAACTCGCCCAAGTCCAGCCCCCACCATATGTCAACCGTGACTTTGGTCAGACCTCCAAAATACCACCCAACAAGTGCCACCTCGCATAGCACCAGACCGCAGAGGAAAATGTCAAAATGCCAACGGGTGTACACCGTTCCAAACACTACACGCTCGCCCATCATACGACCCAGCAGGTGTAGGAGCCATGCTTCACCAAAGAAGTGTAGAACCGCGATGACGAGACGTGGTATGAAGCTGAAGGAGAAGGCTCCACTGACGACGGAGAGAACGGAGACGAAGGTATCGAGGACTAGAACGATGCACATGCAGATGCGACGGAGAAGGACGGCGCGTGATGGACAGTTGAAGGGGGAAAAGGCAGCCATGGTGAGACCAGGCCAGCAGCTGCGGGCTGAAGGGCAGCCATGGTGATTCTGGGACTGAGAGGAGGCATAGGTAGGGGGAGGGTCGGTGGCTTTGCGGAAGGACTCGAAAACCATGGTGGTGATTGTAGCTGGCGAAGTTCGTGGTTTGGACCACGGAAGGGAAGGCAGTGGGTTTGAGGGACAAGCGGAGACGCAACGGAAGTAGTTCTCTGAAAGATAAGAAGAAATGGCAGGTAAATTCCTCCACTGGGCCTTGGTCTGTTCTATAGACTGGCAAATTTGTGTCTTGTAAAATTATTCAGCGCGCAGGGAGATCGGCGAAGGCTGAGGCGAGCGCCCAGAGGATGCATAGTGCTCCACAGAAAGGATTTCCAGGATCACAGAGTCAGTGAATGAGAGAATTGATTGGGCTATCCCATTGTCGGACATTCCTTCGCGTTTTCATGAAACGCTGTGCCGTAGACATTGGGGCAGTGAGCAAGCTGCTGGTTTGAAGCTTTTGCATACACGGTTGGGCACGATAGCTATTGAGCAGCGCTGTGACGATGAGAGCCCAGAAGATAGAGTCACGAGTATTCTCGCAAAGAAGTTAAGGATGGCAATGGTAGTCAGAAGAGCAATAGTAGTAACTTTCACCAGGCGGAAACGCCATCAACCTCGCTTAGCCAACCAATCAAAATAGGTGGATTCTCGTAGTTTGGATCACTGCAGTGAACTCTTAACCTGCTATTCCTTTACGCAGCTCAGCTATATGGTTATGTTCTCAAGGTCTCGGGTTAGAACATCGGAACTGTACTGGAAGAAATATCTCTACTAAAAGTTCCGATCTAAGAACTTCGTTGAAACCTCGAACATAACTTGTTAGTGACGTGGATTTGTGCCTTTGGCAGTGGTCAAATGCTGAAGCGACTTAGAAGCTTCGAAAAGTGTACGAGGGTTGTAACTATATTATTCTTATGAGAACTGAATTACGAGCTTCTGTTCTGGCTTCCGACTAAACTGTGTGTGGGCTACGGTGCTATTGATGGACCAGTTTGAGCTTTTAGGGCTGGAAATGTTGTCCTAGCTTTGACTATCAACGCCTTTCTCAGAGCAAGAAGCTGTCAGAAGGGGAATCCGCTCGATTCAGTTGGAGTTCTCCAGCAAAGTGCAAAATCGAATCGCACAGCTTGTAGTCGTCAACGTGATAGTTGTAGTCTGTCAAGGAGTCTATCAACTAGAGCATGGGGCCTCCTTATTGCGAGGCAGAGCAATGAGCTTCTAGCCAATAAGCTCCTTGAGATATTGAAGTCGACCGTAGGACAGATCTTCGTTCCTAACAGCGCCACCTTTCAACGTCAGGTCCGCAAGTTCCTCTTTACGCCGCTGCATTTTCTGCACATTTTTCTCCCACGACCCTCTCATTATGTATCTAATTGTCTTAACTTCCTTATCTTGTCCCAATCGATGGATACGGTCTAGCGCTTGGGACTCGCTCATTGGGTTCCACTGTGGCTCCATGATATATGCCCGTGAGGCGACTGTAAGATCGAGGCCAATACCTCCACATGAAATAGTAGCGAGGAGAACGGTGATATCGGGTTCGGTTCTAAAGACCCGGAGTACACCCGCTCGGCCCAAGGCGGTCAAGGTCCCATCTAAGCGTACACATCTGATGGACTTCTCCCAGAGTTGAGGCTGCAGGATGTCGAAAGTTCTCGTCCAGCAAGAGAAGACAACGCTAGAGGATATGTTAGCGGCTGAGATGGATTAGTTAAGTTACCAACCTTTTGATGCCATCCGGAGTATCGCATAAATCCCGAACAACTCGTTTGATCTTACTAGGTACATTGTTTGCGATTTCCATAATAAGCTTTTTTTGACCCGTTGTGGTATAAGGCTCAAAGATTCTACTGACATGCGTATTTGGCACAACAAGATGTTTATGGTTCCTGGGTAAGTGGTTGCAGATTTTGAATCGCCTAGCAGTATTTGTATCTTTCTCAACACACGAGGAACACAAGAGTTCCAGCAATTCGTTGATCCAAGGCTCATCTTCATGTTCTGAATCAGTTTCGCTAGACATTGCAGAAGATAAGTCTTGGCGGCATTCTGCGTTGGAGCATTTGGCAAGATCAACCTCATCTAGTTGGTTGAAACGTGCCTGCGCCTCTTGGGTAGTCCACGTTAAACTTTCTGCAGGGCTGTCCTTCAAGCTGGCCATTGCCTTCTTATTGGTTATCCCATGGTTGCATATCAGACGGAGCTCATTAATCCATTTCAACGTGTTGAAAAATGTTGCACCACTATCTGTTGCATTCGTTGAGTCAATTTTGTGCAGCGTGCTAGCTTGGACCTGTTGGTAATACCCCCTTTCCTGCTCAGTGAATTCAAGCTCGACCGACTCGTCAATCCGATCTGGTAGCTCGATGGTTGACTTTGGACGCCGGAGAGAAAGACAATTGACCAGAGTCTTTAATTTCAAGAAGGAGGTTGGATCGGACCTAGATTTCCAATATTGGGTAATATGACTATTGAAAACCTTCAGATCATCAAATGGAGCGCACTGGAGGAATTTAAAAAGACTGAAGAGATCCATGAGGCGATTTTGGATCGGTGTTCCCGTCACTGCCCATCTCTTTTCGGCTTTGAGACAACACACTGATTTCGCAAATGCTTTGGACGGTTCTCGAATAATGTGAGCTAATTCAATTAGCACATCCCGCACGTCTTCGCTCAGAATTTAGGATGGGACATACCCTCGTCCAATACCACTCTGCCCCACCTTACAGTATGTAGGCTAAGAGGGGGTTCGGCAGTTGTGGTCAAAGTTTTCTTCCAGTCCAGACGAACAATGGAATAAGTTGTAATGACTAGCGCATATTTTCCGAGTTCATTGAGATGCTTGGTTCTGTCTTTTCCGTAATAGACACAATACGTTAATGAATCCGCCGACCGTAGATGTCTACGATGGTTACTACATCAACTCAATAAAGTTGCCGAACTAGGACCACTTACCTCTGTAGCTCATCCTTCCAAGTCTGAATTACTACTTTGGTAAGTACGTTCAATCTTCAAGGAATGCTTGTCGTAGACTTACATGTTTGGGGGACAATCAGCAAAGTTGTGGAGAAAGACGCCTCCTGGCAATCGTCCTGTGCTTTGCTGTCAAAATCTGATGCAATGAGGGCAATAATGCTTAGTGATTTCCCTAAGCCAGGTGCATCTATTAGAAGACCACCTCGAAATTGTTGTGGTGGTCTAGTCTGCTTTTGCCCCGAAATAGTATTAAAATACGACACTCGGCCAAGGGCATCTTTCTGCTCTTTCCACATATCTCGATGGTGGCCATCCAATGCCCAGCCGCTTTCTCTTTGCATCATGAAAGTAAGAGCCTGCATCTGATGCTTGTACAGTGTGGTTTGAAGAGCCAGTGGCGGGTCTGTGCCTGCAAGTGCTTCTTGTTCCGCGCCATCGATGAAAAGATCCATGGGATTAGCGAACAGCTCTAAGTTCTGTCCACCGTCCATGTATGAGCTGTCATTTAGATCATGTGTGTACACAATGCCACCTTCCTTTGGAGATAGACAATGTGGATTTCGATATTGGACGTTCTTATTGCAATTAATAGGGTGCTGTAAAAAAAGATTGCACTTGGCTGCAAAGAGGCCCACAGGCTCGTAAAGAGATGGAGCTCCGTAAAGTATCACATATAGCGCCAAAGGTGGGCCAAGCCTCTGGGTTCTTTTGCTGTTGCTTGGTTTGTTATTATTCCTACGAGAGTTGACTGGCAAACGCGGGAGGTCCGCGAAAAGCTGAACATCAATGTCTTTGCGAAGAACTTCCAGAATATCTTTGCTATTACGGTCGAGAACCCCAAAGCGGCTTTTCGTTTCATGAACTACAAGCGTATGGGAATCTTCCAGAACATCAAGTGGAATTGGTGTCTCGTGAGCTTTATAGCTCTCCGAGGTTGTGAAACAGAGACTAACAATCTGGCACGGATATCAGCGAAGATAAGGATATTCTCTACATTCAGAGAACACACAATGCTCCCCTGGCTGGGAGAGAAATCTTGCTAGAGGAACGACTGGCAACTTCATCTACAGCAAGAGAAAGGAGGTCCAAAAGCAAAGTGTTGTAACGCACCATCCCAAAGCAAAATAGTTGTCCTTCTGCTATCACCCTTTTCACCGGCTTCTTCGGAAAAGTGACGTCTTCGTCGCTAGGTGCATGCTTCATAGTAAAGAGATCAATGCCGGCTCAATACTACTCATGAATTAGGAGTTGATATGATGTGATGATCTTAAGGAGGTGGCCCAGTTCAGCAGAACTATTTGGCCTCGTAGATGTACAATGAACTAATGGCGTAGTCCGCCAGCTGAGCTCCGCCATGCTACGACGCTTCGCCGAACGTTTGGCCTAGAGAGTGGTTTGCTCTCATCTAAGGGCCAATCATGCATCAACACGTTAATTGCGCTTTGCACCCAATGCGTCAATGCATGTTTTTCCTCTCAGTAGTAATGGGGCGTCAAGGGCGTTCGCCTTGTTTTGGAAGCCTTGACCCTAGTAGGTCAGCAGCTGCCTCTGAAGCCAATCGGACTGCGATCTGATCACGTGACTGCTTACCAGCCTCCACTGCTGACCTCGATACCTGGTGAGGCACAGCCTTGATCCACCTGGCTCCAAATTCTCTTGGCCTAGAGTGTTCTATCACGGCGAATCAGAGTCAAGATATCCTTTCGTGTATGCTACTTCGCCAATATGCATATGTACTTCGCCATCGCACAGGTGCATCAAGGTTGTAGTACGTTATCTGGGAGCAAAATGCGATTGACAGACAATCGCAAGGCAGGCGCATTGATATGCCGATAGCGGAAAATGTAACTTCAAGAGTTGCCAGATGTACTCTATATGGATAACACCCATCGCGCACAAGGAAGCACGAGTAGTATCTTGGTTGTTCAACCCTCTGAGAGCAATCGACACCGAATGCAATATTATGGCAACAGGACGGGCAATAGTGCAGAAGTCTCTTGATCAATTGAAGTCAACTATCACCCATGGAGATGCTCACACATTTCGTGATACCAATTTAGAAGAGGTATGGCAAGCAGCTCGTGAGATTGAGCAGGAACAAGGTGCCCGGTTGGATCTCCGTTTCATGCGCAGATTAGAGCCGCTTCTTCGGACCTTGGAGAGCTATGCGCCGACAATCGAAGTGTTCTGTCAAGGGTTCTCCCCAATGGCATTTGTTTGGGTAATTGTGATATGCCTATCATTACCCACGGTTGGTTAATCGTTACTGTAGGGACCGATAAAGCTGATGCTACTCGTAAAGTCTCCCGACATATTCCTTCACAAAGCATGACTGATACTCAGTGTCAGCTATCAAGACAATATTCAGATGTCATGGACAAATTACTCCAAGCTTTCAGTGATATAGCCAGGTATTTGCCAAGACTAGACAGATTGAAAGCAACATTTGGAGATATCGGGGACTTCGAACAAGCGCTGGGGTTAATATATAGCGATATAGCCGAGTTCTATCGACGAGCATACAAATTTTTCCGCCGCAAGGCCTGGCATGTCTGGTTCGCTTTCGACTGGGGCCTTTTCGAACGCCGCTTTAAGTCGATTATCGAAAAGTTGCGGTCCCATTGCGACCTTCTAGACCGCGAAGCTGCAGCCACACATTTTTCGGAGATGAAAATAATGCGGGACAAACGTGAGCTCGAGGAAGAACATTTCGAGCGACACAGGAAATCCCAATCCACACAGGAAGTTTTTACGTGGTTATCAGCAGAAGAAGATGGCCAGGAGGATTATCTCCATCGTATTTCTGATAACCGTCAGCCTGGGACGTGCAATTGGATCCTTGAGGACCAGCAGATCTGTTCATGGATCGAAGATACCAATGGAGGACCAGTATGTTGGATGACCGGTATTCCAGGAGCAGGGAAGAGTTTCCTCTGTTCGTTGATCATCCAGAATCTAGAAACCCACCAAGATTTATCCTCTATTTATTACTTCTGCGGTCATCAGCAAAACGATAAAGATATCCATGCTACGATTTTGCGTACACTGACAATACAATTGCTGAGGTCTCACCTTGACATGGCCGAGCTTGTTTATCAGGTTTATCTTCAGAAAGGGTCCAGCCGCTCTTTTCCAGCCATGAAAAGGATACTCAAAGAGATTCTGTTTACCATCCCAAATACACGCATAGTCCTAGACGGTATCGACGAATACAATCACCAAACGCAGAGGGAAGTACTTGGGAGCCTCTTAGAACTTCAAAAACATGCCGGAGACACCTGCAAATTGCTTATCTCCAGCCGAGAAGAACCTACGATCCGAAACGCAATGTCAAACAAGACTCACATTAAACTAGACGGACGAACAACGGACGGCCTCACGATCTTCATCCAAAACAAGGTGAAAGAGTTAAAGAAACACTGCCCAGAGAAGGAGCCCGCATTAATGGATCGCGTGGAACAACGATTACAAAGCAATGCGAAGGGAATGTTTCTTTGGGTCCGTTTAGTGTGCACTATGCTCCAGGAGCAGATGTCAGATCTGGACTTTGAGCGTGCAATCGAGCAATTGCCAGATGGGTTAGACGAAGCTTATGGACTCATAATGTCACGATTTCGTAGTTTAGACTCCCGTTTGAAAGAAAGGGTCTTCAAGATTTTATTTTGGGTAAGCGCAGCATATCGCCCGATCTCGATCCATGAGGTTGCCGATGGAATAGCCTTATATCCTGGTCAACTCATTCTGAACAAGAAGACAAGAAGTAAGAACCCACAGCGGGACATCGTTGAGATCTGTGCCCCTCTCTTAGAGAATTCAAGCAACGGTATTCTAAAATTGGTACACTTCTCCGCGAAAGAATACCTTCTCGACGAGCAGAGCGGCCCATTCATCGAAATAGCTAAAGCACACTTTAACATTGCGTTTTCTTGCATTGTCAACTTGACCACCGCCCTGGTCATAGTACCACGACATAGTGATGGCGCAACCGCTGCAGATCTTGAAAACTATGCCGTGCAAGGAAGGTATGGTCTCCAGCCATACGGCCATCATTTTTGGGCCGAGCACGTACTAGCTTATTTGGAAAACACACGGGAGCTGGACCACGCTTTAATCGAGGTCTTAGAGGCATTTTCTAACGTCTGCAGAACCCACCCACTGAGTTGGTTTGAACCTGACACGGGATCAGCTTCGAAGCCTCCCTCAAGAGGCCTCAGCAAACTCCAAAAGCACCCATCACTATCCAATTTCATTTCAGGCTGGCTACGATTCAAGTCAAAAACGAAAAGTACAGAAGTCCCCGCCGGCGATTTACGCGCCCAGGAAGAGTGGCAGCTTCAAGTAGATGAGACGTATCTGAGTCTTATTGATTGCCGTTTTCGAGATATTGTAGAACGGCTGTTGTTGAAGAAAGACTCCCGGCTACCTCCGCACCTAGACCAGACTGATTTTCAAGCTTTCCTTGAACGGTTCAGTTTCGTTTGCAGATTTCTCAACTGTACCCATTGTTTCGATACCACTGGCGACCGTGATGCTCACGAACAAAGTCACCTAACAACGTTCCCTTGTCTCCAGTGTGATTTCTCAAAAAGAGGGTTCAGCTCGCGGAAGGATCTTGAGCGACATACTCAAAGTTATCATATGTCCGCTGAAGATTTCAAGATACCAACTAGCTTGTTCGAAGCTTCTACCGAATCGAGAAACGGACTCGATCCTGATTGTGGCAGCTACCCAGGGTCCGCTCGCAGATCTACTTGCTGGAACAGACGAGGTCGTAAGGTTCTCCAGAAAGGGTTTCGGCAAGTCTTGGCAAAAGTCGAGTCTGAGAGTCTTTTGAAAAACTCTTCGACAATAGTCCTGAACTTGATTCGGGCTAAGGTGGAAGAAGAGCAGTACGAAACTCTAACAGACTTCAGAGATGATATTCGGGAACTATCGGGAGGTTCAAGCTCAATGGTGGATTCAGAAAAGGGTGAAGAAATCAAAGAAATCTGCGACCAAGAGATCGAGAAAGCCATTACGGATTTCCCTGCCTTCGCTAATTTTGGTAATTCAAGACTTGGTAGTAGCACAGCCAATTCGCAAAGCGATATTGTTTCGCAGCAAAATTTTCCGAAACCATTCGATAATGCCGAAAATGACTTGAATATTTCTTCCAATTCCTCTCTTGGCAAAAGAAGGCCGTACTGGTCTGTGACAGAAGAACAGGAGTTCCCAGAGCTTTTGGAACAGTGTGGTCGAGATTTTATAAAGATAGCAGACCGCTTGAAAACCAAGACCATCAATGACATCGATGAGTACTTCATACACCTGGTGAGTCTAGGAAGAACAGAACTTTTGAAAGTGGCCGATGCCGCGGATGCGAAACTGCAGTGGGACTTGGAAGCTACCCTACCAATTTTCGATAATGGAGGCCTAGAGCCTGCAAAGTTATTATCAGATACTTCGTCTCTAGATGTTCGCCCAGGAGGGTTAGCATACACTGCCCAAACAATGGAAGCTATGAACCCTTACCATCTGCACCAGCAAGACTTGTCTGGAAAGAGAGATACTCGTTTTGAGAATAGTTCCAACACAACAAGTCCTCGAGCCAAGACCGAACATGTTCAAGTTCTCGAAAAGCCCAAGAGATCTGTACGATCTCGAAGAGCAAGAGTTTTATGTGATTACTGTAACAGATCCATGGATGGATTCCACGATGAATACGCATTGAAGAAACACGTCAGACGGTTTCACCAAGCTACTCGTCAGGTCTGGATATGCGATGATATATCGATAGATAAAAGGTTTCTCGCTAAATGCAAGCCCTGCGCCGCTAGCAAACGCTATAGTTCCGAACACTATACAAGTACGCATCTTCGGGGACATCACTTTGATGCTACAGCCACGGCAGAGAAGTTGTCAAGATGGATGCGTAGGATGGAAGAGCCTAATCCTAATTTCGACAAGAATGGACCGGAGTCAGCTTCGGTAGATAAAATATGTTCACCTATTAATTGGCATGGAAATAAGCGTCAGAAGATAAATGGAACAGCTGCGTTGCATATTAAACCTGGTATATCGAATAATTCAGATTTACTGCCTTCTATGCTACGCACGCCGAAGGATTCAAGCATGTCGAGCCGAGCGACGAGCCATCCAGTCACCCCCAATTTACCTCAAGACTCTGATGGAGAGGGGTCTGCGGGTTCTAGCTCAGGGGACGAATCCAGCTCCTTCCAACAGACGTTACTGCTCCCAGATTTCTCCTTCGAAAATTTTTTGCCCGCTTCTGCAACAACTGATCAACCGATCGATGATGCTGGACCACCACATCACAAGGATCTTACTTTAATCAGGCCTAATTTAGTTCGAAGGCTTCCTCATCTTGATCCTTTCCGTAAATTGGCTTGTCATGACCAAGTGGAGGAACTTTATCGGAAACTGGAGAATGAGCTTGTGGGTAGCGAGCGTTACACAGAGGCGCTAGATAGTTTAACGTCCCTTTCGCGGACACTACTGAGAAATCTTTTAGACTGGCGACGACGTTCGACCTTTGAGCCGTCTATACCCTTTTCGATCTAATCTACCACGTCTTCTATACATTTTATTTGCAAACTTCTTGTGGCCTTTGTTTCTGAACTTACCGCGAGAAGCATTGTCTGCCACTTGCTATTCAAATGTGCTGAGGATACAGCCATACCTAGTCATTGTTTGCCCAGTAAGTTTCTCAGTGCTTATGTTACCCTATCTACTGAACGAGCAATTACTTCGATATTGAAACAAAACCTTGACTTGATATATCTCTTCTAGGCATGGTTGCCTCTGTCCATTATAACCGGCTCTGGTAGCGCAGCTCTGACGGCTGCCTGCTGCGAGAAGGATAAAAGTCCGCCATGTTCAAGGACACGAAACGTCGGCCCAAAATTGCAGGACCTCATTCTCCGATAAGTATCGGAATTCTGGAACCTTCAAACCTGGGACCAGCCGCCTTGCAACGGTCTTACAAACTAACGCGTGAAGCGAGCAATTCTTGTCATGCCGGCCTATCAGAGCAAGGCCTTAATAATGCAATCCGTTAGTTCTATCATAAGCGGGTACTCGAAGCTTCTTTTGAGCTCCTATCTATACGAAGAAATAGACATCCACGTTGCCAGATCGAGGACACAGAAGGGCTTCATATTATGTTGAAGATGCAGCTCAGACGAATACTGTTTCTTGTGCTATTCGACTTTAGATGAACTTCGTATGTCTTCGTAGACTCCGGTCTTGAAGGTGGGTGGCAAGGGTATCACACTATTACAAGTCTGATTTCGCGATGGTGTTTCACTTTTTCTCGGTGTTTCCACAGAGCATAGGCTATGGAATTGGGAACCCTGCGAATCCAAAGTCTGTTTCGAGTTCGTGGATCTCGAAGGGTTGATACTGCGCATGAAAATATTGTTGGAACTGGCCATAATGGACATAGAAAGGCATATCCCTCATGTTTCAGAGTGACAAGAGGCAATATCGGTAAGAATTGCAATGGCGTTTCTCTAGGGATAACAAGAAGGCTCATTTGGAAGATTCTCACACGTTAGGTGCTGGGTTGGAAGGAAATCGGGGATCTGCTAGAATATAACAGACTCGTTGCTGTTCGGGCTAGATTGCACAGAGATTGCGATAGACGAAGGGAGGCATGGTGGCTGCATGGAGCACACGCTCCAATAGATAGATCAAGTCCACCGCGTCGATTCTAAGAAGTGCCGCTACTGCGGTGCCTACCGCGTTGGCAGCTATTCATACAGCCAGAATTTTCATAGTTGCTACTAGGCAAGGTCCTCAAGCGAATGTTGGGACCCTCTTCTAGTAAGAAGAAACTTTTCAATTATTATACAAGCTATGAGGTAACCGCACATTTCCCTCGGTCACGTTTCGAAGAATCCTATCATTTGCAGTGTCGGCTAAGCACCTGGCAACGAGAAGAATACTCCCTAGCCTGGAACCCTTTGTCTGAAACCCTCTCTCACGCCGACCTCTAAGCAATCAAGAAAGCTACAGGTCCTCCAACAGCAGGAAAATACTTATGCTTACCAACGCCAATCCCAATGAACCCTGAGCGAACATTTTCCTGGAAGTTACTTATGAATATATCAACGACCGAATCGACAAGTTCCTTAACCAGTCTGCAGGTCTCCAAATCTGACCAATTGTCATGCGGCTGCTTCTCTGCTAGAGTGTGAATATTTTGGACATCGAATGTGTTTTCTCGGAGCTCTAAGAGAGGCGAGTATTGGGAATTGTCTTAGCGATGTGCTCTCCCCTATTGCAATGAAATACAAGGAGAGCTTATATTTTGTCCTTTCTCCCACCACGTGAAGACATTATCAGGAGGGATGAAGGCACAAATCGATATAGAAATACAATTGCCGATGGTTTTTGCAGTGCCAATCAACATCCCTAAAGCAATCGTGAAGCAGGCAGATCGCTTGCTTCACAGCATTTCTCGTCAATCTTATATAGCCGTCATCAACACCAGGTTTTGACCTTGCAAAGAAGTTTTGCCGGCTATACATTCGAATATAGCTCATCAAGAGGTGATATCCCGAACTCCTACTCGAGGAGAGGGATATATTACTAAGTCGGCACTTGTGTTACACCATTATTTGCAAAAATTCTTACATAATCTCTCTTCCTGCGATTTCTCTGCAAATCCATAGGCTCCGTCGATACTGCTCTTCCAGCACCTCGCTGGGAAAAGTACGCTAGTCGCCAACGACTATTTCCTACCATCCAATCGCAGCAGCCGTGAAACTCGACGCGATTCACCACGAAATATGCAGAACATCAAGTAAAGTGCCCAATCAAAGGCTTGGACGTGAACGATCTAACTTGAAGTGAAAGTACGGATATCGATTGTACATGTCCGTCATGTTGTGTTGTGACGGAACATGATTTGATTTGGCTGATGGTTCTCCTACAGTTCGCTCACAACGTCTTACCTATGACGTTTCTAGATAAGGCTCATGGTCTGTCTGTTCGTTATGCACATACGCGTACTTGAAGAAAATCTTAACGCTGATTCTTTGAGCCTTCACTCAGCTTACTACTCAGAGATTATCTTCTTCGTACCATGTCTATAATCTAATGAACCGGTCGAAGTTATTTACTGCGCCTAGCTGCTTGAGGATGAACTACTGCGTTAGGCATAAAGAATCTTAATGAGGCTTATGATAGTAATATGAAACCAATTAGAAAAGACACACTGTCAGCATCTTCTATTTTTCCTTCAAGACATTATGTGAGTGTTCTAGGTATCAGAAGAAACATGTCGTTTAATGTGGGAAAGAATTCACGTGATTTGTATGTACAGTCTTCCTTCAATATATAAAGCCGTTCATCAGTGCAATTTGTTTATCTGACTCGACTTTAGTTACCTACATTTCCCAGTTGCGTGGTTGATATCTTACACACGAAAGAACTTACTGATAGCTAGAATCTTGATTGACAAGTCGCTCTGAAATCTTTCTACTTGGTCGAAGTGAGCAATAGTCATATGTTCAGCAAATTCGATTAACATAACGAGGAAACGACAAGGTTAGTTGTGCAGAGAATGAAGGTTTTATTTGCGAGACCTATTATCTCTCGATGTAGCAAAATAATAAGCAAATTGTTTGCACTTATACGAGGTAACGAGATCTTCTTAGGCTCTTAGCCAATTCTCTTTTTCTTAAAGTTTTGTCTTTGATTCTGTCGATTAGTATGTGAGACAATTTATCTTCTCTATTATTGAAAATGAAAGATCGAAAACTGTACTACTTAAACAATTTGAACCTTGAAATTCTATCATTCAATAACATTTAGCGATGTAGCAAAGAAGAAAACAAATAACCTTAACCAGGCTTGCAAAACTTTCAAATAGGTCTTTCCCACTTCAAGATCTGTCTCAAACTTAGTTGAGTCGCGTGCTAAGCTATTTCCTTTACCCTGCTACAAAGACACAATAATAGAAAGACTGTTGGTTAGCGAAGTTGAACCACGCCGCTCATTATTCAACCATATTTACCCATACTAACAGAAAGAAAGAAAGAACGGTTGAACTTACCTAAGACTTGTCGAACCGAGCATCTTTCTCAAAGCATGATCGAGTACTAGAAATGTCGAAGATATAAGTTAAAACTTGGTCTAGAATTATTTCATCATGACGACTTCAAGTTCAGATTTCTTCGTGTTGAAGAAAACTGTAGGCAGCTGATTAGCGTGTAGACTATATGGTAAGATAGAAATCATATCGGGGCTGAAGAGCGGAGAAGCTTGTGTAGAGCGAGATTGCTTGGTGGGAATGTAAAGACATAGTGTTGAAATTTCCCCTCGAATTCTTTCACGACAGCGTTATTTCCGGTGGGTTGGTTCTTGTTAGCTATTATTCGTACATAGCATATATGAAGAGATGAAAGATATGTTCAGGTTGTAAACCAGATAAACTGACGTAGAGCGAGATTGCTTTGTGAAAATATAAAAGACATAATATTGAAACATTCGTCAGGATTCTTCCACGACAGCATCCTTTACAGTGCAAAGTGCTAGTATGCGTCGCTGGGTTTCACGGCTTCGCGTGTAGTATAGATGGCGAGATAGAAGACATGTTCAGGGTGCAAAGCAGGGAAGCTGGTTTGAAGCGAGATTGCTTGGTGAAACTATGGAAGATAACCGACTTGCCCATATATGTAAATTGTGCATTGTCGCCTCTTTCATGGTGTCTTTAGGCTCTTGAAGAAATCTTATACGTAGCTGGTTTCCGTGTTGCAGTATTCCTAGAAGCGTGGAAAAGCTCACAGACACGTGAAATGTTGATTATTTCAACATCGCGCTGCCGGTTTCCACTCTTGGAAACCGAAGAGACAAACAATGCACTGTTACATTGAATTCATGAGGTTGAGCTTCTTCCATTTTCACTTATGTGTATTCATTTCATCTTCTATTAACCTTTTCCTGATCATAAAGGCGAAGTAATGAAGTAGATAACACGTATACGAATGAAATTGTTTTGAGATATGAATTCAGTGTTTGCTGATTGTATAATTAGAGAATAATAGAAACATACTATTCATTAATACTTTGATTTCGAAATCAAGAGCTCAACTTCGTTTCGGGTACAAGAAGAAAGGGGCGAGAAGGGTTCAAATATACACATGAAGGATTAGTTCTTACCAGAGTGGCAGAGCTGCTGTGAGATAGTCTTGTTTAATTTTCTTTGTGATGTTTACACTCAAACCTTCTACTTGAAATGATTTCTTGATTTCTTCTCGATATTTCATAATTGAAAAATTATATTACAGCTCCTTGAATAATGCTAGTCTCAATGAACCGTTCTATTAGCAACCAGACCTTTTTGTCTCCCCTTTACCGCCTCATCCTCTGACTTTATCCTTCCTTGCCCGTTCCGCGAGGTGGAGCATCAGTTTGTACATATGTTGTGCGGCCAAAACTCTGTTTTCTGGTTCCCTGATGTCAACTGGCACATATTCCATTACCTGAATAGGGTCTCTCGACTTTAGTAGCTTGAGGTCGGAGTTGAGGTTCTCAAGGTAACTATCGCGTAATTTGCAGGTGGAGATAGACATTTCGGTATTACGTGCGGAGATGAGATACGGCTAACTAGAATGTTAACCACGTTATATCACAAGAGCGATGGAACCTACCCTGTACGATGACTTATTGTGATGTCTTGCCTTCTGATACCAACACCTGCCAAGCATTTCGCTGACTCTCTGCGCAAAATTTGGCTTTCCTGACAATCGTTTGCCCTGCTATGGTTATGATGGTGAAACAGAGCTGAGAGAATGCACGAACCTCGTAGTCGAGTATAGGAATACGAACGCTTTCGCCACTCAAGATCACGGAAAGTCTAAGGTCAGGACGTGTGTGTACAAGCTTTCCATCAATACTAATTACAAGATCACGCCCATAGTGGGGTATGAACGAGATACCATCAGTCATTTCATGCTCTGCGCAGATAACATCGAAGAATTGGAAGAACATGGCTACTACTTCATCTTCCGGGACATCTGCATTTGAATCTGGTACGATTTTCGAAGGTAGACGGGGCGATGATTCTGTATAAGAAGACGAAGTCTGACTCGAGGAGGGACTAGGCTCTTCCTCTGATTTAGATGAGGTCCTATCATCATCGCCCGCCGGATGAAACTGGCTAGATGAGCCGTGCGAAGTGCGAAATGGCTTCTCCAAAGAAACCCTATGTTCTCCCTCTGGTAATGCAGGTAAGGATTCGTCTGCCATGTATTCGAGGCCTGATGCTGTAGTTACACGTTCCTGGCTGGTGGACATGGCTGGACCAAGTTTCCTTGAAGGTGATGTTGTTGTTGATTTATTCCGGATTTTTCTCTTTGATGCTCCCGCAGCCGGACTGCTCTCTGGACTTCCGAAATCAGATGGTACAGCCGTGGGAGTCTTAGGCTGTTCTTCGGCTGTGAAAGGGCTTGATGTATTGTACCGAATTTCAGATCGAGTGAGCGGTGTTAATGAGGTATCAGGCAAGGCTTCTGGCCTCAGTACTTCCGCCAGCCTTTCGTAGAATGCTCTATATACTTTGAATGGCGCAGTAACATCATCGTTTTGAAGACTTTCCACTGGTATTGCGAATATATCCGCCAACCTAGCTAGAATCCGGAGGTTTGCACCAGAAAATGTGACATCACACTCAAAAGTTGCGAAATCTTGCTCTATGGGCTCCAATGCGAACCTGACCGTATCTACCTCCTTTGGTCCCCACTTCGACCCGCTCGGGAATTTGCTTTGAAATGCCATCTCTTGTTCGTGTTCCATTATGTGCTCTGAAGGTGAGCTGATTAAGGCGAAAACAAAGGCAGAATGAGCCCGTCTAATTACATGTGTACTTTAGCGCTGGCTTCACCGTATGTAAGGTAGCGAGAGGTAGGCTTGAATCATTCACACAAAAAAGCATTTTACGAACCATGATCCGTACTATTCAAGGCACACATGTATAGCGGAAATGGACAAAATACGGTTATCGTTCGTGAATATTATTGCAAAGTCAGTTGCAACTCAAAATCGCCAGTCAGAGAGACTCATTGCAGCTTCCTTCTACATACTTTATCTTAGCAATAGTGAGAGTGATCCATCACAGTGTAGCGGTGCCATCCAGCACAAAATCATGCTATCGTTGTACTGAATCGTTTTTTAGGATTTACCGAGAGCCCTTGGTAGGTACCTTTTATACTTCAGCTAGGCTAATGCAAGTCAATAGGCACTACACAGGGGAGGCCTGAGGCTATAAGTAGATACCTTAGCGAAAATATATGGTTTTCTTTTAACTGTATCTACCTACCTTATTCAGTAATGGTTCAAATTACCGTCTAAAGGCGGTATTATAGTGTACTGTATATACTGACTTACAGTAGCTCATTAATAATAAGTGCAAAATAAGGGGGGGGTAGTGGAGTTGGTTTTCGGTTTCTTATTTTGCACTTTTTGAAAATTCGCCACTAAATTTGGCGGGGCTCTCGACAAGTCCTAAAAAGCAATACTGGTTTCGCACCCAACGGTACTACATATGAAGCACAGAGTATACTACATATGGAGTACTGGGTATACTACACATGAAGCATTGAATATACTACATATGAAGCACTGGGGGAGCAGTGGGGTTGATTCTACAACTCTGGTTCTTATTTTGCAGATTCGCCACTAAATTCGGTGGGGCTCTCGGCAAAAAATAAAAAACGACACAGGTTTCGCATATGACGATATGCTATGTATACAACGATACGCGGCCATGTAACCCACTCGATCGTTCACTTCAACTTCTCTACTACTACTCTATATTATTCTTTCAGGCATTGTAATTCTTCTGCCAAATCTTCCTTCATTGCTTTGTTTGCTTGTATACTTTTTTCAGCTCAGCAATAACCTTCTTTTCAGTGCGCTTCTCGCATGCTCGACGCCGTAATTCCTCTAATTTTTGCCTTTCAGTGATCATAGCATGTGCTCTTGAGGCATACAGTACCCCTCCCCTCCCACTATGTAAAACCTCAGCAGATTGATTTTCCGAGCATTTCGAGCATTGGTGGCCGCTTGTGTTTGGGCTAATTTGAATTGCAAAAGCCTACATCTTCGTGAGGTGGCTAGTGCTCCCTTCGTAAAAGTACGCATTTTCTGACGAACATTCTCTTCAAGGCCTGAAGTGATTAGATGTACTTTCAAATCCCGTGTTTGCCTGAGAGTTGTAGAAGTGTTTCAAATATCCGAATTCGAATCCGGATGAATAGAATCTGAGGGGGTAGTAGTAGGTCGATTTGATGATATTATCTCTCGTACTTTATTTAGTACTATATCAGGGTAGGTCACGTATAAAGCACTGGATATACTACATATGAAGCACTGGGTAGGTCACATATGAAGCACTGAATATATCACATATGGAGCACTGAGTAGGCCTCATATGAAGTATACTTCCATTACTTACCTGCATCTGTCGTTACCTACATTGTACGCGATTTATGTCAATCTTTATCTCTTTTTACGATTATTTTTCATGTCTCAACGCACCTATACTGTGCTCATAATCGTCCCATTCATGAATTCTTCGAGCCTAATTCAACGCGTGTTTTGAATCTTTGTTCATTCTGCCGTGTAAGTTCTGTATATCACATATGGAGCACTGGATAGGCCACATATGAAGCACTGGGTAGGTCACGTATGGAGCACTGGGTAGGTCACGTATGGAGCACTGGATAGGTCGCATATGGAGCACTGGATAGGTCGCATATGGAGCACTGGATATATCACATATGGAGCACTGGATAGGCCACATATGGAGCACTGGATATACCACATATGGAGCACTGGGTAGGCTACATATAAAGCACTGGATATACCACATATGGAGCACTGGGTAGGCCATGTATAAAGTACTGGATATACTACATATGGAGCACTGGGTAGGCCACGTATAAAGCACTGGATATACTACATATGAAGCACTGGATATATCACATATGGAGCACTGGACATACCACATATGGAGCACTGGGTAGGTCACATATGGAGCACTGAATAGGTCGCATATGAAGCACTGAATAGGCCACATATGGGGCACTGAGATCATGTGTGAAGCATGTATAAAGCACTGTATGAGACATCTACTATGAAGCTCTATAGAACATTCAGGCTATGTACGAAGTGCAGTGTAATTGAACTGATTTCTACGAATCCTGTACTATTTCTCGGCAAATTCTAATCAACGATAATACACTGCACATGCCTGTGCATAAATAAGACGTACGGAAGTAGTGCAGAGCAATTTCCATCGGAAATGGCGACCCCCTCGTGAACGTTTCCTCGGTGATATCCACGTCCCGTCAACAGATATCGATGACTAAGCAGATCTGGCGCTACACCATTAAGTAAACAAATCTGCTTATTCTACATCCTTTCTTTCCTCCATTACGCTCCACTAACTGTAAAGTTGACTTTGTCCACGCATGACTACCTGATACCTTCACTAAAATGAAGGATCCATCGCTCAGATCTGCGCTCGGCGTTGAGAGCTGCAAGTGGAATACAGCTGGCCAATTTGCGTTACCTCTTCGCCATCTCGACTTTTTGTCAAGTGACGACGATAAGGACAGAACCTGCAAACGGATCGCACAGGAGTTCTATGATATCTTATTTCGACCTTTTGGCAAGAGTTTGGTGGACAACAAACGAAGATGCGCATGGTACTTCGGCAGAGATGTACGCCTTGGTTT
>JAABUR0100003519.1_pt1 | contig 21898 bp, 19 predicted proteins | sample 5560091 | NCBI WGS metagenome assembly JAABUR01 (sample SAMN10711879, study PRJNA513375) | rock metagenome | isolation source: Antarctica rocks | place: Antarctica: Victoria Land, University Valley sud
GTTGCAAGGGGTGGGAATATCGCGACTTGGGAATATCGCGACTGAGGACAGTCACGGAGCAATTCCCCAGACGCCTAAAGGCGACAGTCCCCTTGCTCATTTTCTATGGGAACCTCGGAGGGTGCCCCCACCGAAGGCGGGGCGCACAGTGCCAGGGGAAATCCCCATGCCTCCTCCTTCTGCCTATAAAATCGTCCTCTGCTTTTCCGTGGCTTTTTGCATTTTCTTGGTATCTTTGGTATACTGTCCATGGCATCAGCAAGCGGCTGGTGCCCAACGCGCATTATGCACTGCGGCAAAAGTCGCTGTTCTGGGGTGTTACGCCGCACAAGCGCGGTTAAAGTCCGCTTTTAGCGTATTATGCTGCACAAGCGCGGTAATGCCGCAAGTGTTTCCTCGATGGGATTGAGAGTAGATGGGGACGTGTGTTATACCGCACTTTCACGGTCTAATACTAGTTAGGCCGCACCACGCAGGCTGAAATTATGGCGACATGGCCTTATGAAGAAACCCCACTGACGGAGCAACAGAAGCAGGTCTATCGCTATCTGCTATATCAGGCGATGCTCGATATTCGTATGCTCTGTCAATCGCGCGGCTCGGAAACTTGGAACCCTTTTGAGTGGCGGCGGCAATATCGCAGAAGTCGAATTGCCGGAGCTATTGCGGACTGGTTGCATAACTTGGCGCAGTATTCCATCAGTGACTTTCGCGGCTTCAATACTGAAGCGTTTTGGCAGGAATATGATGGTATTTGCCGACGGTTCAAGCAGTTCGGTCCTCTTGGCTTCCACTATTATCGTCGTCGCTACGAGGAACATATGGCGAGACTAGGTGCGGCCTAACAATGCGCTGCACCTGACGCCACCCGCGCCGGTTCCTGTGCGTATCCGAGATGCTTTGCAGCGGGTGTCGCAGGTGAGCTTTACCGTTAGGCTGCTGGGCCAAAGGCTTCGGTTGCTTGTAAGGCTGCCAGGCCGAAAGACTATGAACAAGAGATCGTGAACACTTTTGCACCACATCCCATGCTCTCTATTGAGGCAATCGTTATTGACCTCACTTCTGCCGTATTCATGTTCTGGGCCTGTGTCCGACTGGTCGGATGGCGTAGTCCCTTTCGCTGGCTTGTCATGTGGTTCGCACTTCTGGTCGGCTTCTTTGTTGGCTTCTCGGCTTATGGTCCTCTGCACTACGGAGTATTTGCCGGCCCCAGCAATCGCCTGTGGGAGCCGTCGCTATTTGGATTAGCCTTTTCGGTGGCTGTGGCGAGTGCCGGGACGATTGGCGTCTGGCGGAGCAATCGCTGAATAGAGGCGAGACAGCCAGCAGCCTAACAATGCGCTGCACCTGACGCCACCGCGCGGCTGCTTGTGCTTGGCGGGAGGCTGTGCAGGCGGTGTCGCAGGTGAGCTTTGGCGTTGGGCCGCACGACATAGCCCTGTGCGAGTCGAATGCCTTCAAAGGCAAAAATCTCATGAGAAGTTCAGCAAAAACCGAGCCTTCACAGTCGCCCCTTAATGGCCATAATATGTCGTCACGAGCCGGAGGAGTTTGATGCGGATACGGACGAGGAGCGCACCATTGCTGTTCCGGCAGAGGCGGCGGCAGTTCCTCTCAGTGTTGAAGGCCCGGCAGCCTCAGTCAGATCAATAGAACGCCCGCCGCAGATGCGGCGGGCGTTTTTCGTCCCCGTAGGCTTTTTCGGCGAGTGTGGCACAATCTCGAATAAGGCGTTGAGGAGAAGCCTGGCAATGGTCAAAACACTCGTTCGCAGCAAGCATTCCATGAAACAATCGCACCCGGTTGTGTCCACGATTAAGCGCGACTTTAGCCCCGAGGAGTTCGACGCGGACACAGAGGAAGATCGCCCCATCGCGGTCTTGGCGGAAAGACGGCAGCAGTTCCTGGCGGCGCTAGAGGCACAGTCCGAAGCGGACTGAGGAGCCGGACTTCAAGCAACTCATGTATCTTCAGGAACTACGCCGGGGAGGTCAGTCAGGGCGATATTCTTGACGACCTCCCTATCGTTTATGCCACACAGGGAGGCGGGCGTTTCGCCTCCACAGCCATGCGTAGCCTGCTCGTGACTTACGACTGCGAGTACGACAAGCCCAGCACAAAGTTGGTCATGGCGGCGGGCATCTTCTCTCTCGCAGATGTCCCTGCGGACCGGCGCGGGAACGTCCGCAAGAACAAGGTTTTCAGCACTTTCTACTTGGAAGAGAACGCAGCTTGGAAGAGAACGCAGCTTTTGATGAGGCACTTGCGGACTTTCGAGATGCTGGTCTTTTGGAGAAGGCCATCGTTGCAACGCGGGCGGAAACACGGCTGTTCTCTCTTGGTGACGCCGCACGGCTCGCGCTGCAAGAACAGCTTTCATCTTTCTTCGGCTATGGGCGCGGACGGTAGCACCCTCTGACGGACGCACAACCCCACCGGACGCCCGCCGCACATGCGGCGGGCGTTCTGCTGTCAAAGGCCATCCACATCAGGTATAATAGTAGACAGGTAAGTCCCCCAAGAAGGTACGGGCAGAGAGGCGCGAATGCCAAGAATACAAAAAGTGCGAAAACGAACTGGCGGCAAGAGAACAGAAAGGGAGGCGAGAAACCGTTGTTATGCGAAATTGCCAAAACGAACTCCCCGCACACTCTGCTTCACCGCCTTTCGCAGCGCATGGGGCCAGTCTTTGGGCTGAGGATGCTTACGGTGAGAAGTCTGCCAGGACTGTCACCCGCAGCACTCAGGGCGATTGCCTATGGAGGGGAGGCACAGGGGCCTCCCCCTACGCACCCCTGATTTGCCACCAGGCGTTCCGTCACAAGCATTCCGTCATGGGTAGGGGCAACCCCCTGTGGTCGCCCTCCGTAGGCAACTCCCTGCCAAAGCACCCGCTACACCTGCGGCGGGCGTTTTTGTTGGGGTACAATGTCGGCGTAAAGTCCAAACCACACAGGAGGTGCCGCAATGACGACGGACGAAGCGGAGGAGATCGCGTCCACACTGAATTGGACGGGCCGTGAGGGGTTCAGCGATCTGACGCGACGCGGGTTGGCGATTTATGAAAGCAAACTGAAGGCCAAGCTGGAACCCGAGTACAACAACCAGTTCATCGCCATCGAGCCGGACTCAGAGGAATATGCCATCGCCGATTCCACCGGCAACGCGATGCGGGCGATGAGGAAAACCCACTCGGACAAGTGTCTGCTCTTGATGAAGATCGGCCCGGAACCCGAATATGGTCTGGCGGCGCGTATCCTCGCAAGCGAGATGCGGGAAAGGAGCGGGGCAAAATGATCCTCGGTCATGTCCGAGACAGGTTCCCTCGCGTCTCACTGAGTTTGCCCGGACGGGAGGGGCCGATCAACGTCGAGTTTATCGTGGATACCGCCTTTGACGGCGATCTTGCGCTTCCAAGCAGCCTCATCGCTCAACTGGAAGCAGAAATCGCTGAGGAGCAGATCATCCGATTTGCCGACGGCACCGAACGGGAGCGGCCTCGCTATGAGCTGACGCTTCTATGGGAAGACGAGGAGCGTATCACGGAGGTTCTGGCTCTGGAAAACCCGCCCCTGCTGGGCGTCGGCCTCATGGAAGGCAATCTGCTACAGGCCGAGATGCAGACCGGCGGCGAGGTCTCGCTGGAACCGCTGTAGCCTGGCACGAAACGCCCGCCGCGTGTGCGGCGGGCGTTATTTTCGGGGCGCAGAGCGCTAGTTTCGGCCCCTGCCGCCGGGTCGTCCCCCGGAACGATCATTGGACGAGGACGACTTGCCCTCGGAAGGCGCGGAGCGCTGGGGCTGGGGCCGGTCGGCGGGCCGGGACTGACGCTCAGGCCGAGACGGCTGCGGGTGATCAGAGGAGGGCGACGGCTCGCGGGAGCGGAAGGGCCGGGGCGCCTCCGGGATGAACGCCGGGCGGCTCGGCTCGCGGGGCGCGTCTGCCCCGTTTGTTTCGCGCGGGCTGCCCCACGCCGGGCGGCTCGGCTCGCGCGGGAAGTCACGCCCAGCGCCGCCCGTGCTTGTGTCGCCGGGAAGGTCACGCGATGGGCGCAGGGACCGGAAGCCGCCCCTGTCGCCGCCCGACGTCGGCGGCTCGAAGCTCCGGCGGGCGGCGATGGCGGCCTGACGCGCCCGGTCGCCGGGATTGAGCGGCCCCGGCGTCCCCTGGAAGGCGGGAGCCGGGCGACGACTGCGGAAGGAGTTGTTGCCGAAGGAACCGTTGCCGGGCGAGACATCCGGGCGCGATCCAATAGGACGGCCTGGGGTCGCACCGGGGAACCGGGTGCTCCGGGCATCGGAGGGGAAAGCCGCGCCCGGCCGGGACGCGAACGTCTGAGGGCGCGGGATGGCCGGGGCGACGCGCGCCACCTGCGGCGGGAGGGCGGCGCGGAACAGCGGCCGTCGCAGGACGGACGCCGAGGGGCTGCCGGCGGGCAGGAACGCGCGGGACGGGGTATAAGCCAGCGCGGTAGGCCGCACGCTGATCGGGCCGGCGACCGGGGCGGCTCCGCCGACCGGCGCCTCGACCGAGCGGCCCCGGACGAAGAACGCCGTCGCGGCGCGCGGCGCGGGCTGGTACTCGCCGCGCCCGCCGAACGCGGCCACGCTGGCCGTGGTCACCCCCGCAGCGTTCCGGGCGTTGAACGGCACGAACCGGCGGCTGCCGCCATAGGTGTTCCGGTTGATCGTGGCCCGGTTGATGTTATAAACATTCGTCACGTTGTTGATATAGGTCACGCGGTTGACGACGACGTTATTGAACGGGCGGGCTGTGCAGTAAGAGTCGTTGTACGGGTAGTAAACGGCAGCCCCGCCGATGGAGAAGGACAGAGACCAGTCGCCGTGGCGGTAGCCGATGCCCAGGACCGGCGGGTAGCGCACCTCGGCGGGGCAAAGCGGCGCCCAAGCGATCGCGCCGTTGTACTCGGAGAAATGCACCACGGCGGGGCACCAATACTGGCGGGCCGGGCCGGGCGCCCAGGCCCAGCCATACGGCTCGTCTATCCACGTCCCGTAGTGGTACGGCGCCCATCCCCACGACTCGCTCGAAACCCAGGTCCAGCCGAACGGCTCCACCCAGGTCCAGTGGCCGTGCTGGTAGGGCCGCCAGTCCGCATCCGAGACGGATGGGCACCAGACCGACCCGTAGCGCGGGTCGTCGTGCCAGGAGCCATAGTCGTCCAGATCGCCCGCGACCAGGGCGATATTGGCCGGCAGCCGGCTCCCGCTGTCCCCCTCGGCGAGCTGGCGGTCGCGCGCGTCGTTCCACTGGTCCCAGCTATCGGGGTCGGGCAGGCCGCCCGGCTCAAAGGCGGCCTCGGCGTCGGCCAGGTCCAGGTAGCTGCCCGACTCCAGGACCGTCTTGCGCCCACGGCCCTCGACGGCGGCCCGGCCGCTGCGAACGGCGACCTCGACATCGCTGTCCACGCCGATCCGCACCTTTGACGGCCCCTCGGATTTGACCGAAACCAGGGGCGTATTCACCTGATAGATGGATTTGGAAGGGCGGAGTTCCAGCGTGGACAGCCCCTCGTTCATCTGAATTTCGGTGAACTCGCCGCTGCCGTCGCTGTAAAGCGTTTCCAGCGTCGCCACGGCCCCGTTGCCCAGCCGGAGCAGGCTGCCGTCGTCGAACTGCACTTCCGCCCGCCCGCCGTTCGTCACCCACACCTGGGCGCCCTGCCGGATCGGCAGGTTGACCGTCGCGGGCGACCACGCGGCCCCGTCGGACGTCCGCCAAGTGACGTTGCCCTGGACATAGGAAAAACGGGCCAGCCGGATCGGCCCCACGCCGGTGGACGGGTCGGCGTCCGCCCCCGCCGGGGAGAGATCGGCGGTCGCATCCGCCGCACCGGGCACATTCGCCTCGCCGATGTGATACGAGTCGCGCTGGATGCCCCCCCGGAGCGGCCCGCCGGCGCTGAAAGCCGGCGCGTTGAGCGGCATCAGCGCCAGGCCCAGCATCGCCGCCCGGAGCACGCCGGGCAGAACGTGTTTCATCATCTCACCTCTTAATTCGGCTTCATTCGGCGCCCAATCAGGCTCTCGTTTCGGCTGCGTGCGGAGGCGCGGCGTCAAGAAGCAAACGGCGCCGGCGGTCGTTTGCTTTAGGACGCCGCCGCCGCCAAAATGTTCCCCGGCGTCACGGACTGCCGCCTCGTCCGGCAAGGCCGGTTCGGCCCCTTGCGCTCTCGGCGTCTCTGCCTGTATAATAGCCGTATGCTCATCTCCCCCGCTGGCAAAGACTTCGACTCGTATTACGCCGACCTGGCCTCCTACGCCGGCCAGAACGTGACCCATGAGCAGGCCACGCGCTTCGCCTTTTCCAAGCTGCTCGACACGTTCGCCAGGCCGCACGGGTGGACGGTGATCTTGGAACAAAAGCTGGCCGACAGCCGCAAGCGGCCCGACGCCACCCTGTATGACGGCTTCCAGATCCCGCGCGGCTATTGGGAAGCCAAAGACACGCAGGATGATCTGGACAGCGAGATACAAAGCAAGATCAAGCGCAAGTACCCGCTGTCCAACACCATTTTCGAGGACACGCAGCGCGCCGTTTTATACCAGAACGGCCAGGTCGCGCTGGAAGCCGACCTGCGGCAGCCGCCCCAGCTTGCGGCCCTGCTGACGCGCTTTTTCAGCCACACCGACGAGCGCATCGAGGAGTTCGGGCGCGCGGTCGCTCGCTTCAAAGAAGACATCCCGACGCTGGCGGGCGGCCTCAAGCGGATCATTGACGACGCCCGCCGGGACAACCCGCAGTTCACGCGGGCCTTTGACGATTTCCACGCGCTTTGCCGCGCCGCGCTCAACCCCGCCATCCGCGCCGATGTGATCGAGGAAATGCTGGTCCAGCACCTCCTGACCGAGCGGCTGTTCCGCACCGTCCTGGGCAACTCTGAGTTCGCGCGGCGCAACGTCATCGCGAGCGAGATCGAGACGGTCATCAACGCCCTGACCAGCCACGCCTTCAGCCGTGCGGAGTTCCTGAAGGCGCTGGACTACTTCTACGTCGCCATCGAGACCGAAGCCCAGACCATCACCACTTACGCCGAGAAGCAGAACTTCCTCAACACGCTTTACGAGCGCTTCTTCCAGGGCTTCAGCAAGGGCCAGGCCGACACGCACGGCATCGTCTACACGCCCCAGCCCCTCGTGGACTTCATGTGTGAAAGCGTGGAGCACGTCCTGCGGACGGAGTTCGGCACGTCCCTGTCGGACAAAGGCGTCGTCATCCTCGACCCTTGCACCGGCACGGGCAACTTCCTGGTCAATATCCTCCACCGCCTTTCGCCCAAGACCCTGCCGCACAAGTACGCCCAGGAACTGTTCGCCAACGAGGTCATGCTGCTGCCCTATTACATCGCCTCGCTGAACCTGGAACACGCCTATTACGAGCGCATGGGCCAGTACCGGCCCTTCGAGGGCATCTGCTTCACGGATACGCTGGACCTGGCCGAAGGCCCGCAGCTTTCCATGTTCAACGCCCAAAACACGGGCCGCGTGGAGCGGGAGAAGGAGGCGGCGGTCACGGTCATCATCGGCAACCCGCCGTACAACGTGGGGCAGCAGAACGAGAACGACAACAACAAGAACCGCAAATATCCGGCCCTAGATGCCCGCATCAAGGAAACCTTTGTCAAGGACTCCAAGGCGACGCTGCGGACGCAGGTTTACGATGCCTACTCCCGCTTCTTCCGGTGGGCTACGGATCGGCTTGGAGACCGAGACGGCGTGATCTGCTTTGTGACCAACAACGGCTTCTTGGAGGGTTATGCGTTTGACGGCTTCCGCAAGCATCTGGCACAAGATTTCACAGAAGTGTACCATCTGGATTTAGGCGGCAACGCCCGCAAGCGCGGCGGGGGCAGCGTTTTCAACATCATGGTCGGCGTCGGCATCACGCTCTTGGTCCGGCGGCGCGAGGGGCTGACGAAGCCCTACCCGGCGGCTGTCATTCACCATCATGCCCTGGATGACAGGCAAAGCGGGCCGGCGAAACTGGCCGCACTCAAGAAAGCGGAAAGCGTTGCCGGCGTGAACTGGCAGACGCTGGAACCGGACGCCAAAAGCAACTGGATTACGGAGGGAATCCAGGCGGGTTTTGCCGACTTCTTGCCTCTCGGCTCAAAGGATACGAAAGCCTCACAGGGGCTAGACGCTCAGGCCATTTTCAAGACATACAGCCCCGGCGTCAAGACCGACCGGGACAGCGTCGTCTATGACTTCAACTCAGAAAAACTCGCCCTGCGGGTTCAGGGCTTCATTTCCGACTACAATAGTGAGGTCATGCGTTGGAAGAGTGAAGGGCGTCCGAAAGAAATTGATGGCTTCGTCAATTACAGCAAAATCAAGTGGAGTGAGCATCTTAAGTCTGAACTAAAGCGAGAGCGACTTGGTGAGTTTGACAAGGACGCAATACGCCTCGCTGTTTACCGCCCGTTTTGCAAGCAGTTCCTTTATTACGATCCCCTGCTCAACGACAGGCCGGGTTTATTCGACAAGATACTTCCAACATCCAGTGACGAGAATTTGATCATCTGGCTAAAAGTCGGTTTGGAGGTGCCGTTGTTTTCCTTGATGACAAACGCGCTTCCAGATTTCTCTACTCAGGGAGGTATGCAATGCTTCCCCCTCTACACCTGTGCCCTCGACGGCAAGCTCCGCCGGGACAACATCACGGACTGGGCGCTGGGGCAGTTCCAGGCGAAATATGGGCCGGATGTCACCAAGCGTGACATCTTCCACTACGTCTACGCCCTCCTGCACCACCCCGACTATCGGGAGCGGTACAAGGAGAACTTGAAGCGTGAGCTGCCCCGGATACCGCTGGTGGGACCCGGCAATGGCAGACCTAGCCCCGGCGCAAGCGCCGACCCCTCCCTATTAGGGAAGGGTGAAGAGTTAGGGAAGGGTGAGGACACAACTCTGCCTCCCCCTTCCTTAACAGGGAAGGGGGCTGGGGGGTTAGGTTCTTCTGCGCCCTCCCCCTTCCGCGCCTTCGTCGAGACCGGCAAACGACTCGCCGCGCTCCATGTCGGCTACGAGCAGGCCGAGGAGTACGATCTGGAATGGGTGGAGAACAAGGACGCGCCGCCGGGTTGGCGCGTCGCCAAGATGCGCCTGACGCCCGACAAGACCGCGCTGGTCGTCAACGCCCGGCTCACACTCCGGGGCATCCCGCCGGAAGCGTTCCAGTACCGCCTGGGCAACCGGAGCGCGCTGGAATGGGTCATAGACCAGTATCAGGTCACGACCGACAAGCGCAGCGGCATCGTCAGCGACCCGAACCGGGATGACGAGCCGGACTACATCGCCCGGCTCGTCGCCAGGGTCATCACGGTCAGCCTGGAGACGGTCCAAGCCGTCGCCGCCCTGCCGCCGCTGGACATGATTTTGACATAATACACCTCTTGCCCCAGTCTCGCCCTTCTTCTCCCAGGGCTGAACCCCTGGGCTTTAGCAGGGCAAGCCCCCGAGGGTAAGGGCGAGGATTTCAGAAGGGCGCGGGCGCAAGATTAAGGAGGGCGCGATAAATCGCGCCCCTACATCATGGTCTGATGCCCGCGAAGGCGGGGAGTTGCCCTTCAAAAGCCCCGCCGTTCAGGGCGGGGGATGGTGCAAAGGACAGCAATCGAGAAGGCCGCCGACGCCCCGCGTCGGCGGCCTTCTTTCTTCCCCCGGCAGGCCGGAACTCAGGTATAATAGGCGCATGAATGACCAGTACGACGTGATCATCTGCGGGGCGGGGCCGGCGGGGGCCTGCGCGGGCTTTGAGGCGGCTTCGGCGGGACTGAAAACGCTGATCTTAGAGAAACGCACCCTGCCGCGCTACAAGACATGCGGCGGGGGCGTGCCGCTGACCGTCGCCCATGACCTGCCGAAGCTGATCCCGGACGCCTTCGTCGAGGCGACAGTGACGCACCTGCGCCACACCTGGGACTTTGAGGACGCCCACGTTGCGCCGCTGAACCCGGACCCAGCCCAGCCGCCGATGAGCCTGTGGATGGTGCAGCGCAGCGTCTTCGACAATGCCCTGACCGAGCGGGCGGCGAAGGCCGGGTGCGACGTGCGAGACGGCGTTTCGGTCAAGTCGGTCGCGCCGGAGGGGGAAACACGGGTTCGAGTGACGACGGCGGGCGGCGAGGTCGTCCATGCCGCCCATATCGTCGGCGCGGACGGGGCGAACGGGGTCGTGGCGCGCATGGCGGACCTGCGGCCCAAGCGGCTGCTCGCCATCGCCCTGGAAGCCGAGATTCCGCACGAGTGGGGGCAGGGGCACGAGACGCTGCGGCCCGAAATCGCCCACTTGGAGTACGCCGTCAAGCAGGGCTATGCCTGGGTCTTCCCCAAAGCGGGCCACCTTTCGGTCGGCGCGGGCACGTTCGGGCGGCGCTCGGCGGAAGGCAAGGGCGAGGCCAGCAAGGACGAGCTGGCGCGTTGGATCATGGGCTACCTGGACGCGCTGGGGGTCTCCCAGCGGCGCGAGGAGATCGAGTTCCACGGCCATCCGCTGCCCATCTGGGGCGGATCGGAGCCGATCGCGGCCTGGGGTGGGCGCGTCCTGCTGGCGGGCGACGCCGCCGGGCTGGTCAACCCGCTTTTCGGCGACGGCATTTCCTACGCCTGCCGGTCGGGCGCGCTGGCAGGCCGCGCGATTGCCGGGGGCCGGGCCGCGCGCTGGACCGAGACGCTGCGGGAGGAACTCGGGGCCAGCCACGACGCGGCCTTGACCATCGCCAAGTTCTTTTACCAGTTCCCCCGCGTCTGCTACACGATGGGCGTCAAGAGTCCGACGGGGACGCGCACGGCGGGCCGCCTGATCGGCGGCGATCTGCGCTTCGACAGCATCCTCGAGCGCCTCCCCTGGAAGCGGCTGATGGCGGGGTCAAAGCTCGCCTGGTGACGGCAAAAAAACTTTGCCCCTAAGAAGGAATCCGAATGGGGGACGCGGAACAAAGGCGCGGAACTGCCGACCAGGGCTTGCGCCCGGCTGTAACAATCACAGAGAGGACACAAACATGGCTTTCAGCGTCAAAAGCAAGAAAAACGGCACCGAGTACTACCTGCACGGGCGAGATGCCGCCAACGGCAAGACCAAGCTCTACTTCTTTTCCAAGGAAGTGAAAGACGGGTCAATGGACGATCTGCCCGAAGGCTACGAGGTGTCTGAGAACTCGCTCACGGGCCTGCCCATTCTCAAGAAGAAAAAGTAAGCGATCATTCCCCCTTCTCCCCCTGTTGCCGGCGCACGGAAGACGCGCCGGCAACCCATTTTCTGACTGATCATGTCACACGGTCTCGAGCAGCAGAAAACGATATATGTCTAACCACGTAAATGCCCGGCTAATTTGGAACCATTCGCACGGCCTTTCGCGTTTGAAGCTGCTCGCGGCCCAAGCATCCATGACGCGGCCACAGTTGAAACCGTTTTGCCTCGCGTTCCTCAAGCTGATGAGCCAGTCCGGGATATTCTGGGCCGAGTACGAAACCGAAGCAGGGAAACTGCACGCCTCGTTCCGACTCGGCCAGCTTCAGAGTGACATCCAGGGCTTTGTCGAGGTCGGCATCGGTAACTGCTACCGCCTCCCGGATGATTTCGCCCCGGACCTAATCCTTGATGGCGGCGGTAATGTAGGGTTGTTCACGCTTTATGCCCTCACCAGATGGCCTTCCGCGAAGGCCGTCATCTTTGAACCCGTGCCGGACAATCTTGAGCGGATTCAAACGCATCTTGCCGCAAACGACCTCCACGCGGACGTCAAGCCGTTCTGCCTCGGCTCCTCGGATGGGACGATGACGTTCTACTGCCGGGAGGCTAATCAAGGAAGTTTCTCGGACGATCTGCCGTACACGTCCTCGATTAACGTTAAGGTCTCCTCCTTACGTCCTTACTTGCCCTCTGACCCTCGGACGAAGTGCCTCATCAAACTCGACATTGAGGGCGCGGAACTGGCGGTCATGCCGGACATCATTCGCCAACTGTCTCCCAACACCCTCGTCGTGGGAGAATTGCATCATCGAGTGGCGGAGCAGGCTTCCTTCCGAGACGGCGTCATCGGAGCGGGACGCAAGGTGGAGTTCTTCGACGAGGGCACCTGCGCCATGTTTCACATCCTCACGCCCGCTTCTGCGCCGTCAATGTCAACAGCCTCTTAGGGGCGCGGCGCTCGGTTCAATATCTGCTCGAAGGGGCGGTAGACCAGCGCGGGGTCAATAGTCGCAGGCGGATCGCGCGGGTCTTGGATGCTCCAAACGAGGTAATAACGGTCCAGAACGGCGAACGGCATTTGCGGCGGGTGGGAAAAGGCAATGATGGCCGTCGGCTGTCGGCGCTTCAAGATCTGGTAAAGCGGGTCGGTCGGGTACATCCAGCGCTCATCATCCACGCCCCACGTCCCTTTGGTGGAGGCGGGCAGGCGCGCGATCTCCCCATCGGTCAGCCCGCGCACGTCAACGAATTTTTTGTCCAGGTTGTGATAGCCCGCATAGCCCATCTCCGAGTAGGCGATAAGGCCGCCGCGCGGCAGCGCCGTCTGGATATAGCGGTCGGCGGCGACCCACTTGCGGCCCAGCGCGTAGTCGGCCGGCAGCAGATCGGCGCTCGATGTCGAGAAGCGGGCGTTCGCCCAGGGGTTGTGCGGGGAAACGACGGCGCAGACGGCCCAAAGCGCGGCGGCCAGGGTCGGCGCGGCGACCCTCCGCACAAGACCCGCCCCGCGCAGACGGCGCAGGCCGTAGACCTGGAGGACGGCCAGCAGCGGCAGGACCGGCACGACGAACCGCCAGCCCGGCATCCAGTCGCCGCCGAAGTGCAGCACGAACGCGATCTGCGCGAGGACGACGGCGGGCAGCGCAGCTCCCGCCCAGCCCGCGCGCCGCCGCACGCAGCCCAACCCCGCCAAGCCCCAAAAGACGACGGCCCCCAGCGCCTGCCACTGCGTTGACCACAGCGGCACATAGACTTTCCAATAGCCCCACGCCACCGCTATCGGCGACAGCGGGTGGAGCAGGTACAGCGGCCCCCAATGCCAGGCGTACTCCGCCGTGACCTGCTTCGCGTAGTAGGTGTTCGGCACGAGCTGCCCGTAATACGCAAGCCTCGCCAGGAGCAGCCCGGCAGCCGGCAGCAGGAAAGCGCACGTCCAGCCGACGATATCCCACCACGGGAGACGCCGCCGCACTGCGAGAATAACCCGAACGACCAGCAGCGCGGCAAACAGCCCCGCCGCATCGGGCCGCGCCAGCAGCGCCAGAAAGAGCAGAAGGGCCGAGCGCACGCCGCCGTGCCCTGCCATCTCCCGCCCAAAGTCGAGGACGGCGGCGAGGACCAGGCACACCGCCAGCATCGTTTCCATGCCGTTGACGGCAGCCAGCACGAAGTTGTTGTTGACGGCGACCAGAGCCTGCGCCAGCAAGCCTTCCCCGCCCGTCAGCCCCGCCGCGCGGGCCAGCCGCCCCGTCTGCCACAGGGCAAGCGCGGCCAGCCCCAGGCCCAGCAGCTTCGCTTTGAACAGGATGTCTACGGACGGGGCGACCGGCAGCAGCAGCGCCATGAGCAGCAGATGGAGCGGACTGGAAAAGCCTTCCACCCGCTCGCCGATGTTGAAGACGGGGCCGTGCCCGGCGAGCAGGTTGGCGGCGTAACGGTAGGTGATGAACGGGTCATCCGTGGTGACGCAGAAGACGGAGTAGGCGCCGACGAGCAGGAGGAGGTAAGGGAGGGCGAGAGCCAGACGGACAGCCATCCGACCACTCGCCGCCCCTGCGGGAGAAACGTGAGGAGTGTCTGACGAGGTTATAGACGGTGGGAGTGACATGGCGCCGGTGCGATTGTATCACGGCCCCGGCGTCCTGTCAACACCCGCCGGCTAATCCAGCATCTCGTAGCGCGTGTTGCGGCGGCGCGGAGTGTAGCCCGCGTCCGAGATCAGCCGCTCGATCTCCTCCAGCGGTACGGTGAAGACGCAGCCCGCCGTGGAAACGACGTTTTCCTCCATCATGGTGCTGCCGAAGTCGTTGACGCCGTAGCGCAGGGAGAGCTGCCCGATGCGCGGCCCCTGCGTCACCCACGACGCCTGGATGTTGGGGAAGTTGTCCAGGAAAATGCGCGAAACGGCGATGGTCCGCATGTAGTCAAAGGCGGAGGCGCGCGTGCCGCCCAGTTCCGTCCCGTCCGGCTGGTAGTTCCAGGCGATGAACGCCGTGAAGGCGGCAGGGGCATTCGCGAGGGATTCGTCCTGAAGGTCGCGCAGCTTTTGCAGATGTTCCACGCGGTCGGCCAGCGTGTCCACCGAGCCGTACATCATGGTCGCCGACGAGCGCAGGCCGACCCGGTGGGCGACGCGCATACAGTCCAGCCACTCCTCCGCCGTATCTTTGTAGGGCGCGATCCATTGGCGAACCCGGTCCGTCAGCACCTCCGCCCCGCCGCCGGGGACCGAGTGCAAGCCCGCCGCCTTTAGCCGCGTCAGCGTCTCCTCCATCGTCAGCTTGTTCAGTTTCTTGATGTAGATGATCTCAGCAGGCGACAGGGCGTGCAGAATGACACCGGGGAAGCGTTCGGTGATTGCCCGGAACAGGTCCTCGTACCAGCCGATCTTGAGCTTGGGGTTCAGCCCGCCCTGCATCAGTATCTCAATGCCGCCGACGTCCACCATCTCCTGTATCTTCTGAAAGATCGTCTCGCGCGGCAGCACATAGCCGCCTTCCGCGCCGGGGATTCGGTAAAAGTTGCAGAAGCTGCACCGGACGTAGCAGACATTGGTGTAGTTGATGTTACGCCCAATGATGTAGGAAACGACGTTGTCCGGGTGGAGGCGCTGCCGGACATGATCGGCCAGGGCCGCCAGTTCCACGACGTTCGGGTGGTGGAACAGCCGCAGAGCGTCGTCCTCCGTGATGCGCTCGCCGCCGTAGACCTTGTCGGCGATGTCGTCTATGGAACCTAACTCTCCGGCCCCCTTCCCTGTCAAGGAAGGGGGAGTCAGAAGTTCTCGTTCTGCGAGTGCCATACGATTATCCTTCTAGTTGATTAGCCGCCCCAGCCCCAGGGGCAGGCTGTGGCTGCGTAACGCTCGGACTTCGGGAGCATCCGGGCCGGGAACAACAAAACTCCCCACAAAGGTTGGCGAGTCGGCTGTGTTGAAAACGTCACTGCTCTGAGACTCTTTATTGCATACCAGCACCCAATACTGTCCTGTCCTCATGCCCCGTGCTATATTGTCGTAGTGATGATAAGCAAAACCGCCAAATTCGTCCGCAACCGGGTCATGGTCATCAAGAAAAAGGGTAGCCGATCTTTGGCTGCCATACAAGGTGCCGACAAGGCGGACAAAGCATTTATGGCGAGGATACGTCATGAAAACCCAGCCGCTCTTGCCGTTCATCTGACATGGGATCGCCGCCTTCTTAGCTGAGGAGGAGACAGAAACCACTTGCGCCAGATAGATAGATGCCTGATCTTCCTGTGCCTCTTTTAAAATATCTTTCGCCTGCTGATCCACTTGCGGCGGAATGCTCCGGCGGCTGCTCAGGTGGGGAAAGACGGTATAGCTCAAGAAGGCCGCAACAAGTGTGGCGGTTATCAGCAAAAGCAGCGTCCTAATCAGCTGTCTGATGCGCTTTGCCACTCCCATTTTAGTTCGCCATCGCCAGCGGGATCGCCGCCTTGCGGGCCGCCTCGTCGTGGCGCACGGGGTCGTCCAACTCGTCCGTCCGTGCGACCTCGTTGTAGAAGCTGTCCCGCTCGACCGGCGTCCGGCCCGCTTCCACGATGAGACCGACGAGTTGAGGCCGTGTCAGGACTTGCTGCTTGTTGCCCTGCTCGCCGTCTTTATAGGTGATCTCGTACTCGTGGATCGTGCCGTCCAGGTCGTCCGCGCCGTACCACTGGGCGAGCTGCGAGACCTGGGGCGTGTTCATAATCCAGAACGTCTTGATGTGCTGGAAGTTGTCCAGCATCAGGCGCGAGATGGCGATGTTTCTTAAGTCGCCGTCGCCGGTCGGGTGCGGCAGGTGGGATAACTGCGTCCCTTCGGGGTGGAACGAGAGCGGCGTAAACGTCACGAAATGGCCGGTCTCGTCCTGCAACGCCCGCATCTTGACCAGGTGCTCGACCCGCTCGGGGATGGTCTCAATATGCCCGTAAAGCATGGTCGCATATTGGGGCAGGCCAGCCTCGGCTGCCGCCTTGGAGATGTCTATCCACTGGTCGCCGGACAGCTTGCGCCCGAACAGTTCCATGTGGACGCGGTCGGAAAGTATCTCAATGCCGCCGCCCGGCAGCGAATCCAGCCCGGCTTCTTTGAGTTCGGCGAAGACTTCCGGCAGGGGCTTGTTCGCCTGCCGCTGTATCTCGGCGATCTCGACGCAGGTGAACGCCTTGATGTGGACGTCGGGCCGAACCGCCTTGACGCCGCGCAGCAGGTCCAAATAGTACTGGTACGGCAGCTTGGGGTTGATGCCCGCCACCATATGCACCTCTTTGATGGGAATGTCCAGATGCGCCCGCAGGCGGTTCTGGACATCGGCGATGCTCAGGGTGTACGGGTCCGGCCCGCCCTTCTGCGCGTAGAAGGCGCAGAACTTGCAGCCCTTGTTGCAGACGTTGGTGTAGTTGATGTGCTGGTTGCGGACGTAGTAGGTCCGGCTGCCGTTCATCCGCTCCCGCACGATGTTGGCGAGCGCGCCGACCGCGTTCAAGTTGGGGTTCTCGTACAGCGCCAGGCCGTCCTCGGCGTTCATCCGCTCCCCCGCCAGCACCTTGTCATAGATGCTGGTCAGCCCCGCCGTTTCGACCAGCGTCTCCGTCATTCGTCTGCTCATGCTGCTTCTTCCCATCTAAGCCGAAAAACAAGTGACATTGTGAATAAAGGCACAATGTATTCTACCACAAACGGCAGGGAATGCAACCGTGCCTTAACGCGCGCCTCACACTGGTGGCCGCATAACAGGCGGCAGCCGTGGAACGACAAAGGCACGCAATGCCTGTGCGGCCTGCAAAGCGGAGACAGCCTCGGCCAGAGGGGGCCAGAAATCCTCATCGTAGCGAAGTTGAACCCATAAGGCGTCAACGCCTGCCCTAAAGCCTTCATCTGCGAAAATGACGCATCATGCTGTTCGCATAGTTCAAGGAGCTTTTCCAGGTTGTGAATGAAGGGCACGGTCAGGTTATAGGCCATCAAATACGCTTTGATTAGCTTCTCCGCTGCCTGTTGATTAGCTTCTCCGCTGCCTGCTGGCTATGAAAGCAGGCCGTATCAAGAGAGACATTCGCGGCGATGCAAAGCTGCGCGTTCGCTAAATCACTATCGGCCTTGCTTATCCACCCTTTGACAGATTAGCCGTAGTTTTCATAGAGTATGCTGCCCTCGCGAACGGCTGTCGTCACGAATGCTTGCGGCACGTTCCGCCACTCCTCGATCTCTTCAGGACGGTACACAAGGATGTCCATCGGAACCAGAATGTCGCTCAGGACGCCATAAAGAGCGGAAGCGCGTTGGGAGCGCGGCTGCGGGTCATCGGCAACGACCAAAAGATCAATATCACTGTCTGAGCGCGCGTCGCCGCGCGCGCGGCTGCCGAACAGAATGACCTTCTCCGGCTTCGCAGTCGCGACGATGCGGCGGACGATCTCACTTATCAGGCTGTTATCAACACGATCCATGCCGCTAATCCACTGGGTCCTCGTTGGCGCCCAGCCGGTGGATGTCCATGACGTCGGTGAGGCGCTGGAGGCGGGCGATCATGGCGGCGATGTGGTCGGTGTCGGCGGCGTCGAAGCTGATCTGCATGACGGCGGTATGGTTGGGGTAGGAGCGGGTGCGGATGGCCTGGATAAAGGTCTTGACCTCGGAAAACAGCTTGCCGATGTCTTCCAGCAGGCCCAGGCGGTCCACCAACTCGATCTTGATGTCGGTGGAGTAGCGCTGGGTCGGGTCGGTCGGCTGCCAGTCCACTTCGAGGAGGCGTTCCGGCTCGGTCTGCTGGTAGTGGGCGACGTTGGCGCAGCCGTGCCGGTGCAGGGCGATGCCCTTGCCGCGCGTCATATAGCCGACAACCTCGTCGCCCGGCACGGGCTGGCAGCACTTGGCGCGGACGATGGCGACGTCTTCCAGGTCGCCGCCGACTTGCAGATTGCCCGAGTTTGCCCCCTTGCGCTCGAACGAGCGCTGCTCTTCGTGCGGCGTCTCCTGGACCAGCGCGCGCAGGCGCGTCACGACGGAGCCAATGGCGGCGTCGCCGTAGCCGATGGCCGCCAGCAGATCCTCCTGGCCGTGGTGGTTCATCCCCTCGGAGATTTTCGTCAGGACTTCGGGCGACATCAGGTGGCGGGCGTCGAGGTGCAGCCGCTCCAGCTCTTTTTGCAGCAGTTCCCGGCCCCGCGCGACGTTGGAGGCGAAGCGCAGCTTGCGGAAGTAGGCTTTGATCTTCGTGCGCGCGTGGCTCGTCTTGGCCGACGCCAGCCAGTCCAGGGACGGGCTGGCGTTGGGGCGGGGCAGGATTTCCACGATGTCGCCGTTTTTCAGGTGGTAGGTGAGCGGGACGATCTTGCCGTTGACCTTCGCCCCGGCGCAGTGCAGGCCGAGGTCGGTGTGGATGCGATAGGCGGCGTCTACCGGGGTCGCGCCGAGGGGAAAGTCGAGGACATCGCCTTTGGGGGTGAAAACGAAGACCTGGTCGGTGAACAGGTCGCCGACGACGGAGCGCAGGAACTCGCCGGGTTCTTTGGCGTCGGACTGCCAATCGAAAAGCTGCTGGCGCAGCAGGGTCATCTTCTTGTCGAAGCGCTGGTCCGCCCCCGGAACGCGGCCCTTGCCGCCGCCCTCCTTATACTGCCAGTGGGCGGCGATGCCGAAGTCTGCCGTGCGATGCATCTCGGTCGTGCGGATCTGGATTTCCAGCGGTTCTCCGGTCGGCCCGATCACCTTCGTGTGCAGGGACTGGTAGCCGTTGGACTTCGTTTTCGCAATATAATCATCAAAACGCCCCGGCAGGGGCAGCCAGACTTGGTGGACGATCCCCAGCGCGTGGTAACAGTCGGCCACGGTGGGGACGATGACGCGCAGGGCGATCAGGTCATAAATGTCGCCCAGGTCCAGCGTCTGCTTCTGCATCTTGTTGTAGATGGAATACAGGTGCTTGGGCCGGCCCTGGAACTCGGCTTGGATGCCTTCCTCGCCCAGACGCGCCTTCAGGGTTTCGGTCGCGGTTGCGATGTCCTTTTCGCGCTGCGCCCGCGTCTTGTCCAGCTTCTGCTTCAGCTCGTTGTAGGCGTCGGGGTTGAGGTACTTGAAGGCGAGGTCTTCGAGCTGCCATTTGATCTGCCAGATGCCGAGCCGGTGCGCGAGCGGGGCGAAGATTTGCAGCGTTTCCTGCGCGACCTTCTTTTGCCGGTGCTCCGGCATGGCTGCCAGCGTCCGCATGTTGTGCAGGCGATCCGCCAGCTTGATCACCATGACCCGGAGGTCTTTGGCCATCGCCAGCAAAATCTTGCGCAGGTTGGCCGCGCTCTTGTTGGTTTCGCCGTGACGCTTCTTGCGGGCAATGGCGTCGGGCGCTTCGGGCTGGGCCGGTTCGATAGGTGCCGCGTCCACACGCGCGCCGGGTTCGACCTCGTTCCGGGCCTCGAAGTCCGCGAGTTTCAATTTAGTGACGCCGTCCACCAGGTCGGCGATCTCCTCGCCGAACTCCTGGGCAAGCTGATCGCGCGAGACGCCGCAGTCCTCGACGACGTCGTGCAGCAGGCCCGCCGCCAGGGTCGCGTCGTCCATCTCCAGCTCGGTCAGGATCGTGGCGACGGCCAGGGGGTGCGTGATGTAGGGTTCGCCGGAGCGGCGCGTCTGCCCCTCATGCTTTTCGGCGGCGTAGGCGTAGGCGCGGCGCAGCAGATCGGCGTCCACGTTGGGGTGGTAGCGCTGCGCCTTTTCAATGAGTAATTCGACCGAGTTTCCGTCTGCCATTGTCGCTCTCGCCCGTTTCCCGTACTGCGTCAAAACCCGCGTCAACAGCGCCGTTCCTCGACTTTTACCCAAACCTTCGCTGGTTTGTCCCACGCTTATCATAATGCCTTTCATCGCCCGCTTGTTAGAGGCTCGTTTCTACTCTCTATTGTGCATTATTTTGACGAATTTTGTACGTCCTTGTTCCCCCTTCCTACTTTTTCCATAAAAAAGCCCCGGATTGCTGCCGGGGGCTGTCACTCTCTTATCCTTCGGCTTCCTTTTCCTGGCCTTCCTTGTCCCTTTGTTCCTTCTCCGACAGGTCCACGGCCTGCTGCGGCGAAAGAATCTGGCCGCCGAAGCGTAGCTCCAGCAGGCGGGCGTCATCCAGCACCTTGTCGTTGAGCGTGACGAACGATGCGCCGCTGTAGATGCTGGTCAGGAAGTGGTGGAACGAGTCGCCGTACTCGTCGTGGTAGTGCGCGCACAGCCGCTTGTATTCGGCCTCGTCGCGGACCTTTTTGCTGGTGATGGCCCACGTCTTGATCTTCTCGCGTTCCTTGTTGGCGGCGCTTTGCAGCTCGACCATCAGCCCTCGGTGCTTGCGCTCGAACTCGGCCTGCGTGATGCGCCCCGCTTCCAGGTTCTCCCCCAGCGCCTTCATCTTCTTGAACCACGGGTTGTCGTTGAGCGGATGCCCAACAGGTTCGTTTTCGCTATTTTTAGTCATAGTCTTCCTCACACTGGTTCAAACCCTGCTCCGGCTCCGTAAGGGCTAGTGCCGTCAAAAAAGTAGCAGCATAAATCAAAAAGCCGCTGGTAAGCGTTGTCATAGTATTCCTTTGGATAGGGACGTGGGAAGTTCGGATGAGTCGTCCAATCCTTCACCGCCCAACTGAAATAATAAAATCCACTCGCCACCCATCGCTCTAGGACATCGCCTTCTGTGTGCTGGTCACAGTAAATCCGCATGGCCTCGGTGACGCGCGAAAATCTTCAGGACGCCATTCCAATTCTATCCGCATCTTGATGAGGAAAGACTCGTCATCCGCCTCAAGTTCATGCCTCAAAACATCAAGGTAGTTATCCATGTTCCTGGATACGGATGAGCGCGGTGATTTTCACCTGATTGGCTAGAATGGCTCCGGTCACATCGAAACCAGGTGGAACCAACGCCTCAAAGATGTATCCCTTGACTTGCTTCGTGATGGGACACAGGACGGCCAGACCGGCCCGGTGGTTGTAGCCCTTCAAAGACAGGACAAGGGCGGGTCGCCTTCCGCTCTGTTCATGCCCTAGCTGTGGATCGAAGTCAATCCAGATGACGTCACCCTGAGCCGGAATGAAGGCCATGCGTTTTACCAGACCTCATTCCCGACGGGGCGGCCTGTGCTGATCTCCGCGTGCCTATTCTCATCGGTGATGGAAGCGATCATCTCCCCGATGTCATACGTCGGCTCATCAGGGTGGGTGACAACGAGACGCCCATTCTCGCGCGTGACATTAACCATGCCCCCAGAATCGAAGACGGGATTCTCAACCAGTTCATCCGGCAACTGAAGGACAATGCCTTGGTCGGTTTTTTCAAAATGCACGAGCATCTTTCTTCCTCTCCTTTGTAGTCATTATACACCCGCGTCGTCGTCTTCCGACGCATCACCGGGGTTGCCGCTCAGTGGATGCCAGTGGGTTCGTTTTCGCTATTTTTGTCATCCCTCGGTTGCTCCACGGTGACGGGGTGTGCTGCGGGCAAGTCGAGAACGAACACAGACAGGCCGGGTAAGACAAGCTCCTCTTCCACGATCCTGCTGACGATCTCCCAGTCGCCGCCGGCAAGCCCGCAGCCAATACGAGGCATCTGGATGTCCGCGTTGCGCTCGTGGGCGAACGTGCGGAGACGGCCCAGGCATTCCCGAAGGGCCTCATAACGGATAGGCGGCGTTGAGCCGCGCC
>JAABUR0100003522.1_pt1 | contig 21892 bp, 9 predicted proteins | sample 5560091 | NCBI WGS metagenome assembly JAABUR01 (sample SAMN10711879, study PRJNA513375) | rock metagenome | isolation source: Antarctica rocks | place: Antarctica: Victoria Land, University Valley sud
CAGGGGCGTTCGGGAAGGAGCCGACGCTCGTCGGTGCGGCGGGGTCGGTGACGTCCAGCAGGCTGAACTCGCCGGTGAACGGCCGGGTCACGACCGCGAAGACCTTGCCGGGCTTGTCGGCGCGCGTAAACATGCGCACGTCCTCGAAGATGGAGGCGCCCGGAAATGCACCGAGCTTCGACGGCGACGCCGGGTTGGTGACGTCCCAGAACTCGACACGAGCGCCCGAGAGGAAGCCCGGCTCGCAGCGCTGGGTGGCGATGGCAAGGACGTCCTTGTTGATCACCGGGTTGCGGATGACGTCCACCGAGCTGACGCTCGTGGAGACGTTGGTCACCATCTTGTTTCGCCGGTTGTTGCCCTTGGGTCCGACGACGACGCCCGCGGTGTCCTCGATATTGATCGGCGCCCGGTTGACCGGGCTGGCCGGGTTGCTGATGTCGACGACCTTGACTCCGCCGTAGTCGGTGCAGATGCGACCGGGCGTCGACTGTGCGCCGTGGAAGAGCGCCCCGCCGGCCACGAAGGCGGTAGTGCCGATGACGGCCACGTCGCCGTTCTGCCCGCGGGGCTTGGTGGCCCCGTCGAGTCCGGGGGAGGGAAGGCTTGTCTTGCCGAGCTGGGTCAGGTCGACCGACTGGATGTCCCCGGGGGCGGCGGAGGCCCCGCTCGGAACCAGGACCACGAACACGATGAGCGCCACAAGCGCCTTGACTACACCCAACGATCGACCCATGAACGTCTCCCCCTCGAGTTCCAAAATTCGGAGCGTTCGTGCTCCGAGCGCGGCAGCGTATAGGACCGGGACTTGGTAGATAAGGGCAAAACGCATATAGCGGAGATCTACCCTGCCGCCGCTCCCGTCCAGGCGCAGCATCCGCGCGTGTGTACCCTTTGGCGAGGCAGACGTGAGGATCGGCGCAGCCCGAACGGGCAGCGTCACGGAGATCTCCTTGCTGCCGGAGAGCGAGGGCTGACACGGTGCGGACAGCGAGACAGATGAGCACGGACATGGTACGGACACGAAGAGACGGCCCCCGACGCGCTGCCGCCTCGCTGTGCGTCCTGCTCCTGCTCGGGGCCGTCGCCGTGGTGCTTCCCGCCGGCGCGCCGGCCGAGCAGGCATCCCAACCCTCGTCGACGGCGGCGGGGCAGCTCGACGCCGGCAGCCGTCACACCTGCGCGGTGCTCGCCGACTCCCGAGTGCGCTGCTGGGGCGTCGGCCGGGACGGAGAGCTGGGCTACGGCAACAAGGAGACGATCGGCGACGACGAGACCCCGGGCTCGGTCGGGCCCGTCGACCTCGGCACCGACCTCGGGATGCAGCGCACTGCGCTGGCGGTCAGCGCCGGCGACGTGCACAGCTGCGCACTGCTCGACAACGGCAGCGTGCGCTGCTGGGGCTTTCCCGGCAACGGGCGGCTCGGCTACGCCGACCCGACCTTGAAGACCATCGGCGACGACGAGACCCCCGGCTCAGTCGGTCCGGTCGACCTCGGCGGGCCCGCCGTGGCCATCAGCGCCGGCGGCGCCCACACCTGCGCGATCCTCGCGGGAGAAAGCGGCCTCGTGCGCTGCTGGGGCTTTGGCTTTGACGGCCAGCTCGGCTACGGCATGAACCCAGTGGGCGCGTTCAACATCGGCGACGACGAGACCCCCGCCTCGGTCGGACCCGTGGATCTCGGCGGGCCCGCCGTGGCCATCGCCGCCGGCGGCCTCCACACCTGCGCGATCCTGGCGGGGCCGGAGGGCAAAGTGCGCTGCTGGGGCCTCGCGAGGAACGGCCAGCTCGGCTACGGCAACTACGACCCCAACAAGCCGAACAACATCGGCGACAACGAGACCCCTGCATCCGTCGCGCCCGTCGAGCTCGGCGGGCCTGCCGTGGCCATCAGCGCAGGTCGAGCCCATACCTGCGCCGTCCTCCAGGGAGGCGCCGTGCGTTGCTGGGGCACGGGCGGAAACGGCGAGCTCGGCTACAACTCGACGAACACGATCGGCGACAACGAGACGCCTGCCTCGGTACCGCCGGTCGCCCTCGGCGGGGCCGCGGTGGCCGTGAGTGCCAGCGAGCACAGCTGCGCACGCCTCGAGAACGGCAGCGTCCGCTGCTGGGGCTACGGCGGCAACGGACGGCTGGGGTACGGCAACACGAACAACATCGGCGACAACGAGACTCCGGTGTCGGTGGAGCCCGTGAAGCTCGGCCTCGGGCTCACCGCCACGTCTATCGCCGCCGGCGACCTTCACACCTGCGCGCGCCTCAACGACGGCAACGTACGCTGCTGGGGCTACGCGCTGAACGGCCGCCTCGGGTACTGCAACTCGAACAGCATCGGCGACGACGAGACCCCCGACGCGGCAGGACCCGTCGCCCTCACGCCAGGGCCCGCCTGTCCGCCGCCGCCCGATCCACCCACTGGAGGCGGCTCGGGCACGACGCCCGGGGACGGCGGCTCCCAGACCGGCGGGGGAATTGTCCAACCGGTGCCCAGCGTGCCCCCGAGCGGCGACTCGAGCCGCAAGCCGGTCGACCCACTCGCACTGCAGGCGCGGCGGGCACGCGATCTGCGCAGCTGCCTCGCGAAGGCAAAGCGAGTGACGCGGAGCAAGAGAGACAGCGCGCGCAGAGCCTGCATGAAGCGCTACGGGCGCACCCCCGGCGCAGTCAAGGGGCTCAAGGGGGCCGGCAAGTCCAAGAGCTCGATCGTGCTGAGCTTCACCGCGCCGGGCACCGACGGGGCCCGCCCGCCGGCCGCGCGCTCCTACCTGGTCAAGCAATCGCCCAGCAAGATCGCGTCTGCGCGCGACTTCACCCGCGCGCAGAAGCTGTGCAAGGGGCGCTGCCGATTCACGGTCACGCGCGTCGGAACCAAGATCAACCTCACGATCACCAACCTGCGCCCCAAGACGACCTACTACTACGCGGTAGCAGCGCTCGACAACGTCTCGGCCAGGCCGGGACCGCGCTCAGCGGCGGTCAAGGCGAAGACCCGGTAAGTCCCGCCGGGGCTTCTGCCCGCCCCCGCCCGCGGTCCCGCCCCGGCGCCGTGGCCCCGCGGCGCCCGCGGCGTCGCCCGGCGCCGCGGCCCCCGCAGCTGCCCGGCGCCGTGCGGGCGGCGCCTGCGCTACTTCTTCTTCTTCGTCTTGAGGGTGACGGACTTCGTGGTCTTGCTGACCCGCCCGGCCGAGTCCTTGAACCGCATGGTGAGCGTCAGCGCCAAGCTCTTGCGCTTCTTGACTGCCGCCCTGATCAGCTTCTTGCCTGCGCTGGTCAGCGTGACCTTGACGTTGGACTTGCGGGCCCCGGTGAAGGTGGCCCCTCCGCGGGCGACCGTCGTCGTCTTCTTCTTCGCGGTCTTCGCGGTCGCCACGATGTCCAACCTGCCGGCAAGCAGCGCGTCGATGCCCTTTGCGGTGAACCCACCCTGCTTGAGCATCCCGTCCAGGCCGAGCTTCTTCAGCGCCTTGACCAGATCGTTGACGTCGAGCTTCAACGACGCGAGGATCTTCGCGACGCTCGGCAGTGAGGGGCCCGGCGGCGTGATGATCGGGATTCCGATCGGCGGGTTCGAGATCGCCGCGGCCGGCTCCCGATTGACCCGAGCACGGAGCACGTAGAGGCCCGCGTTGATGTCGCTCATCACGACGAGCGCGGAGTTGTCGCTCTCACGGACCGTGTCCACGCCGCTCGCCAGCGGCAGCTTCGGCCACGACTTACCACGGAACAGCGGCTGGCCGTCCTCTCGGTTGGTCGGCCCGGGCCCGCCTGGTCGGAGGGATCCTCGACCGCCGGCGGGACGAAGGACGCGAGCTCTCGCGGCGCCGAGGGCTTGCTGATGTCGAGCGCACGCAGGCCGTCGGACATCCAGGTCGAGAAGGCCAGGTCCCTTCCGAACAGCCGGGCTTGCGCCGGCGCGTAGATACCCGCCGGGCTCCCCGCCTCAGGCGCAGGGGGCGGCCACACGAGCGAGCGCGGGCTGCGGTACTCGCCGACCTGCGCGGGCGTGCCGCCGGAGAAGTCGACGATCCGCTGGGCTCCCCACTCGGGGCGCCCGGTGTTCGGGAAGCCCGGCCCATCCTGGACCTTGGCCTGCAGGCCGGCCGGGACGAGGAAGAAGCTGTCGGCAAACGCGGTTCCGTCGGCGGTGGCGCCGGTCCACTCGAACTTCACCGTCCCCCGGACCGCGCCGGCCGGCGCGGTCACGGTCTGGGTGTACTTTGTCCGCGACGTCACCGCGCTCAGCGCCTGAATCTCACCGTCGCCCAGCGAGGTGCCCGCCGCGTCGAACCACTCCACCGCGGCGCGGAAGGTGCCGTCCACACGCGAGGCGACCTCCAGGAAGGCGCCGGCGCGGAACTGCTGGCCGCCGGTGACCTTGAAGGCCAGGGAGCCCTGGGTGCCGCTCGGAACGGCGGACTGGAGAGGGACGGGGACGGCGAGGTTCGTGCCGGTCGTGCCCACCGTGAGGCTGGTGGCCCCGGCCGCGGCAGCAAGGCTCGCGGTGGTAACGACGCCGTTGTCGAAGCGCAGGATCGAACCGCTCGGGATCGGACCGGGGAGCGCCGCGACCGGAATCTGCGTCGCCCCGGGCCCCACGTCGGCGGTGGTGGTGAAGACGATCGGGTTGACCGACCCGCGCGCGACACGGTCAGCCGCACTGGCCACGCTGCGGAAGCGCGAGAAGTCGGTGCGCGCCGTCCCCGGATCGACCGGGCAGTTCCCGCCGCCGATGCAGCGCGCCACCGTCCCGCCGCCGGTCGACGTGCCGTTGCTGGCGCTGCCGTTGAGCGTGAAGGTCGTCGTCGGGTTGACCGACCCGAGCGTCACGGTCCATTCGCCGTTGGCCGCCAAGTTGCCGGTCACCCCGGAGATCTTCACGACGTCCCCATTGGCCAGCCCGTGGTTCGCCGCCGTGCGGATCTGGATCGGTCCTCCCGGGCCGGCGTCCACGGCCGCGTCGCAGGTGTCGATGTTCGCAGGGGCCGGGCACTGGATCTGCGACGCCAGGGGCTTGACCGTCACCGCCCCGGCGGTGCTCGCCACCCAGTTCGCCGGGAACACCGTGCCGGCAAGGATCCGGTTCGGCACGTATCCGGCCATCCTCTGGAAGATGGGGTCGAGGATCCCGACCGGGGGAACCGGCGCCAGGCCGCCGGTCGGCGAGGCGTTGTTGAGATTGAGGATGGGCCCGAGATTGTTAAGGACGCCGGTGGCGCCCGCGGCGGCCGCGCGCCGGACCTTCTCGGCGAGGCTGCACCCGTTGTTGGCGTCGCCACCGGGCTCGACCAGCGCGATCTTGCCGTTGGGATCCTCGAGGTAGGGATCGGCCGAGCGGAGCGTGGTCCTCTCGAGGTTGGAGGCAGGACAGCCGCGGCCGACATAGGCGACGTCGCCCGAGACCTGCTGGCCCGGAAGCTCGAAGGGCTTCTTGCTGCCCACCCAGATGCACCCGCGACCGCTGGCGGCGAGTGGAGCCGGCCCGGTGATGGAGACCGTCGTGAGCGCCGGGTCGTAGTCCTCCTCGGAGGCGAAGGTCATCAGCTCCCCGTTGGGACCCGTGAAGGGCTGCACGTCGGCGATGTTGCCCTCCGGCGCGACCTCGCCGTTCGGGAGCAGTCCGGTGTCCGTGCCGACCGGATAGCCGTACGTCGGCGGGTTCGGATTGAACGTCGGCAGCGACCCCGGAAGCTGGCCGCTCGTGAGCTGGGGAAGGTTGTCGAGGTTGAGGTTGAAGAGCGCCGCGCTGTTGGGCCCGCCCAGGTTCGTGCGCTCGCTCGTGCTCGGGTAGCCCGTGAAGGAGCCGGGGGCGGCGGTCGCCGGCTGGGCGCCGTCGTACCAGGAGAGGATCGCGCCGCGGCCGTCCGGCGTGGGGGCCGCGTTCCGGCCGGCCTGGAAGTTCCGGCACCCGTTGTTGGAGTCCTGCCCGATGCCCGTCTTGGGGAAGGTGTCGACCTGCGTGGGCGCCGCCGGATTGGAGACGTCGAGCAGGCGGAAGTCACCGGCGAACGTGACGCCCCCCGGGCTCGTGTTCATGTTGCCGACGCTGAACGGCGACGTGGCCACCGCGAAGACCTTTCCCGGCTTGTCGGCGCGGGTGAACATCCGCACCTCCTCGAAGATGCCCCACGCGCCGTTGGCGGGCGTCCCGCCCGGAGTGGGATTCGGGATGCTCTCCGGGTCGAAGACGCCGATCCGCGACGGCGAGCTGGGGTTGGTCACGTCCCAGAACTCGATGCGCCCGCCCGTGAAGAACGACGCCTCACAGCGCTGGGTGGCGATGGCGAGCACGTCACGGTTGGGCTTTGAGCCGTTCTCGGCGGGGAAGCGCTTGACGTCCAGCGTGCTGACGATCGAGGAGACGTTGGTGATCTGCTTGTTGCGGCGGTTGTTGCCGCGGACGCCGACGACGGCGCCCTTGGGGTCTTCGATGTTGATCGTCGTCTTGACCGTCGGGTTCGCCGGATCGCTGATGTCGACGACTTTGACTCCGCCATAGTCGACGCAGATGCGTCCGGGCGTCGAGCGCGCGCCGTGGGTGGCCGAGCCGCCTCCGACGAAGGCCGTGTTCCCGATCGCCGCGACGTCGTTGTTCTGGCCGCGGGGCTTGGTCTGGCCGTCGAGCCCGGGCGAGGGAAGGCTGGACTTCCCGAGCAGCGTCAGATCGACCGACTGGATGTCCCCGGGCGCCGCGGAGGCCCGGCCGACGGTGAGCAGCAGCGACGAGACGGCGCAGGCCGCCAGGACCGCGATGACGACGCCACGACGTGCAGGCAAGGCTCTCTCCCTTTGAACGGACGACAACCGGTCGTGTTCGACCGACTACGACTTCTTTTTCTTCTTCTTGACGAGCGTGACGGTCCCCTTGCTCTTGCTGACGCGCCCCGCCGAGTCCCTGAAGGTCATGGTCACCGTCAACTTCAGGCGCTTGGCCCTGCGAATCAGCTTCTTTCCCTGCTTGGTGAGCTTGACCTTGAGGCTGTAGGAGCCGGCCTTGGTGATGTTGGCGGCCCCGCTCGCGATCGTCGCCGACGCCTTCGCCTTCTTCTTCTTGGGCGCCGGCGCGGTCACGTTGATCGTCAGCCTGCCCTTCGTGATCGCCTTGCCCTTGGCCGTGAACCCGCCCTGCTTGATCACCCCGTCGAGGCCAAGCTTCTTGAGCGTCTTGAGGATCCCTCGCACGTCGAGCTTCAGCGCCGCGACGATCTTCGCCACGCTCGGCAGCGTCACGGCGGGCTGCGTCGGGATGATCGGGACAATCGGGACAATCGGGATCGTCGCCCCCGGCCCCTGGTAGGTGAACGTTCCGGCCGAGGTCGCCGACCCGCCCTCGTTGACGACCGTGACGTTCACCGACCCGGTCCCCGGTGGCGCGACCGCCGTGATCTGGCCATAGGAATCCACCGTGAAGCTCGTCGCCGGAGCGGCGCCGAAGAGCACCGACCTCACTCCATGCGTGAACCCCTGGCCGGTGAGCTTCACCGAGGCCCCGCCGGCCCCCGCGCCGGTGTCGGGTGTGACCGAATCGACCCTCGGCGGCGGCGTGTAGAGCTCAGCCGATCGGTCGTCGTTGTTTCCGGCGACCAGCACCTTGCCGCAGTCGTTCCCGCACACCGCCGGATCGGCGGCGAAGCCCTCCCGGCCGCTCGAGAGGACCACCGTGTCGTAGGAGCTGGTCTGGGGGTGGCCCGAGCCTCGGGAGATGTTGAGGAGGCCGGCCGACTTCCACGTGTTGGCGGCAGGGTCGAAGACCTCCGAGGTCACGCCCCCGCGGCCGCCGCCCGAGAGCAGGACCTTGCCGCTGGGAAGCACCGCGGTGTCGTGGTTGTTGCGGGCGGCCGTCGTCAGGCGTGAGGTGAGCGTCCAAGTGCCCGTCGCGGCATCGTAGATCTCGCCGGAGTCACCAGCCTGCAGCGGCCTGCCCAGCGCCGGTGGATCCCCCGGATTGATCCCAGACGCCGTCAGCACCTTCCCGTCGTTGAGCACGACGACGCTCTGGCGTTCGCGGCCGATGTTGAGCTTGCCCGTGTCGCTCCAGTTCCCCGTCGACGGGTCGTAGACCTCCGCAGCGTCACGGCCTCCCCCGTTTCCACCCGGCAGGAGCACCTTGCCGGTCGGAAGCAGGACGGACGTGGTCAGGCGGGCCGTGCGCTTGAGCGTCCCCGTCAGGGTCCACTGGCCGGTCTCGGGATCGAACAGCTCGGCCGAGCTGAGGACGGTGCCGCCGGTGGGGACGTTGCTCAGCCCGCCCGAGACCAGCACCTTGCCGCAGTAGGTCGGGGGCGAGGCGGCATGGCACTCGGGCCCGTCGAGGAGCGTCGCGGCGTGCTGGCTGCGAGCCGCGTTGAGGTTGCCGGACGTGTTGGTCCAGGCTCCGCTCGCGCTGTCATAGAGCTCCGCCGTGTTCAGCGGCGTGTTCGTCGATGCGCTGTTGGGGGAGCCGCCCGCGACCAGGACGTCGCCGCAGTAGCTCGGCGGCGCGGCCGACCGGCACGCGGGCCCGTCGAGCCGGGTCGCGCTGTACGCGCTGCGCGCGGTGTTCAGATTCCCGGTGTTACTCCAAGTACGGGTCTTGGGGTCGTAGATCTCGGTGGTGGTGATCGTGGTCCCGAACATGGAGTTCTGGCCACCGATCTCCAGGACCCTGCCGTCGGTGAGCAGCTTCAACTGCGCGTCGTAATGGACGACGCCGAGCGAGCCGGTCAGCTTCCACACGCCCTCGCCGTACTCGAAGAGGTCCACCGGGTTCTCGGGAGAGGTCGAGCCCCCGACCGTCACCGTCACCGGGACCTTCCCCGCGGCGTGAGCGGGGCTCACCGCCGTGATCTGGCTATCGGAATTGACCGTGAAGCTCGCCGCGGGAGTGCCGCCGAACCTGACCTGGGTGGCCCCGGCGAAGCCCACCCCGGTGAGCACGACCGTGGTCCCGCCATCCACCGGCCCGCTCCTGGAGCGCAGGGAGTTGACCAGCGGGGTGGTCGGGGTCGAGCTCACCTTCGCGGCCCATGCCTCCGCGAAGCCGGCGTTCTGGGGCTGGGCCGCGTTCTTGATCGGGAAGGAGTCGTCGGAGAAGTAGTCCGTGCGCCCGCCAATGTAGGCGTTGCCCGCGTTGTCGGCCGCGACCGCCTGACCGAAGTCCCTCGACCCGCCACCGTAGATCGTGGAGTACTCGACGCTCCCGGAGGGGGTGTACTTGGTCAGGTAGGAGTCGTAATCGCCGGTTCGCACCTGGACCGGGTTCTTGAGTGGTGGCCCGCCCAGGGTGTCGCCGACCACGTATGCGTTGTTCGACGAGTCCACCGCGACGTCGTTGCCGGTGTCGTAGGTGATGCCGCCGAGGTAGGTCGAGTAGCCGAGGCCGCTACCCGCGGAGTTGAGCTTTGTCACGAACGCGTCGGCGTCGTTGGGTCCCGGGGCGGAGTTGTTGTTCGGCTGAGCTGCGCCTGGCGTGGTCGGGAAGTCGGTCGAGTTGGTCTCGCCGGTGATGTACGCATTGCCCGAGGAGTCCACGGCGATGCCCTCCGCGAACTCGCTGCGCGCCCCACCGACATAGGTCGCGTAGTCCAGAGCCGATCCGGCCGCGTTCAGCTTTGCGACGTAGGCATCCGAGCGCTGAGTGGTGTCAGGAGCCACGGGTGGCGCCAACGTCGTGTCGAAGGCGCCGGCGGTGCCGAACACACCCGGCGAGCTCGTGGCGCCGCTGACGTAAGCCGAGCCCGCGGAGTCCACGGCGACCGAGAGCCCGGTGTCGGCGGCCGTCCCGCCCAGGAACGTCGAGTAGTCGAGGTCAGAGCCGGCGGGGTTGAGCTTGGCCACGAACGCGTCGCTGGGTGCGGTCGGGCCGGCGCCGCCGCCGAAGGTGGGCTGGAACGAGCCGGCGGTCGTCGGGAAGTTGTTGGTGACGGTGGTCGTCGCGGGCGCCGTGGTCCCGGACACGTACGCGGCGTTCGCGGAGTCCAGATCGACCCGGGTCGCCGTGTCGGTGCCTGACCCGCCGAGATACGAGGAGTAGACGAGGGCAGTGCCCGCGGGGTTGAGCTTGGCGATGAACCCGTCCCGGTTCCCCCCGCCGTAGGTGGTCTGCCGCGCGCCCGTCGTCGTCGGGAACTGCGTCGAGACCGTGAAGCCCGAGACGTAGGCGTTTCCGCTCGAGTCCACTTCGACGTCGGTCGCGCGGTCCTCGAGGCTGCCCCCCAGGTAGGTCGAGTAGACCAGACCGCCGCTGGCGTTGAGCTTGGTCACGAACCCGTCGCGGGCGCCGCCGCCGAAGGTGGTCTGGAGCGCTCCCGCGCTGGTCGGGAACGGGGACGGTGCCATCGAGTCGGTGAAGCCGACCACGTAGGCGTTGCCCGCAGAGTCCACCGTGATCCCGTTGGTGGTGTCCTGGCTGGCACCGATCGCGACGGACGTGTTGTAGCCGCCCAGGAACGTCGAATAGGCGATCGACGGGTCGATGACCAGCGGCTTGGAGCGGTCGTAGGCTCCGAGCCGGAATCCGACACGTCGACCACTGCCTTCGAGCACGTAACGTCCCGCGACCTTGCGCCGGGCCGCGCCCTCGCCCTGGTAGACGACGGGCCGCCTCTGGCGGATGGTTCCGCCGCGCGCATGGATGAGCAGATCCCCGCCGCTGGTGAGCGACAGCCTGTCAGACCCGCTGAATCCGAGGGAGATGCGCCCGGGGTCGGAACCCGGCGCGACGATCAAGTCGTACTCGAGCTCGCGCTGGCTGCCGTAATAGACCATGTCGATGCCCGGATAGACCTCGCTGTAGCGCACCCGGGCAAACGACGGCACGTCCGTGCGCCACTTGCTCCGGTCAGAGCCGGTCATGTAGTTGGTGGTTCCCCCGATCCGCTCGGAGCCCGACGCCGCCGGGTCCTCGCTCCCGCCGACCAGGTACATCCTCACCGCGGCGCTTGACCTCGCTCCGCGGGCACCGCCGCCCGAGGCCTTATCCCTCGTCACCGCCAGGAGCGCCCCGCCGCGGCCGAGGGACATCGTGTACCCCGGGCCGCGCGCCAGGAAGTCGACCGTCGAGGCCGCCTGGCCTCGATTGGCCTCGAAGCGCAGGGGCAGGCGCTCGAAGAGCTGCTTGACCTCTGCGGGCGAGCGTCCGGCGGCCCGCGACTGCTGGGCAGGAGATCCGCCCTCGGGCCCCAGCGCCCATACGCCCAAGGCCAGGGCACCTACGCATCCGACGGTCGCGACTGCGCCCAGCCCTACACGACCCAGCACAGGACCTGCGGACATATGGGACCCCCTCCAAGCTCAGCGGTAGCGCTTCCCCGCCACGCGCGGCGGACGCGGCACCACGTATACACGAAGCCCGCTGCACCCGGTAAGGGTGAAACGCATCTACTGCCGCGCACGGAAGCAGGCGGCCAACCGAATACCCTGCCCGGCGTGCCCCGCAAGGTGCCGACCGTCTGCCGAACATCCGGCCGCCCCGACGCGATGAGAATGCCGTGAGGCGATGGGCGATGGCCGTCGTCGTCGCGTCGCTGGCGGTCGCCGTGCCGACGACGGCGACCGGTGCCACGCCGCCTGCCGCAAAGCGGGTGCGGCTCCCGTTTCCCCAGTACGACGGCACGCTGACGCCATACACCTTCGAGCTGGGGTACCCGCTTGTCACGCTCGTCTACGACACGCTGCTGTGGCGCGACGCGCGCGGCATCCCGAGGCCCTGGCTCGCGAAGTCGGTGAAGCGCAGCAACGGCGGTCGGCGTCTGACGGTCCTCCTGCGCAAGGGCGTTCGCTGGCAGGACGGCAAGGCGCTGACAGCCGAGGACGTCGTGTTCACCTTCGAGCTCGTCGCCCGCCGCTTCCAACCGCGCTTCACGCCGGAGGTGTCCGACGTCGAGCGCGTGCAGGCCACGGGTCCGCGCACCGTGAGGATCGACCTGCGCCGGCCCTCGCTGGGCTTCGACGACCAGCCGCTCGCGGACCTGCCGATCCTTCCACGTCACCTGTGGGAGGGGGTCGCGGCCGACGAGGTCCCGCGCGGCCTTCCTATTGGGAGCGGCCCCTACCGCCTCGTGCGTGCTCGCCGCGGGGGCTACTCCTTCCGCGCGAACGGGGGCTACTTCAACGGAAAGCCGCGGGTGGCCCGGATCGAGGTGCCGATCATCGGCCGGGAGGACCGCACCTACAGGGCGCTGCAGCGGCGGGAGGTCGACATGCTCCCGATCAGCCTACCGAGAAGCGCCGCGGAAGAGCTTGGTGCGGCGGTCGGCATCAACGTGCTGACCGGACCCTCGTACTCGGGCACGGCGCTGGTGTTCAACCTCAGGCGCCCGCCGTTCGACCGCCCCGCCGCCCGTCGCGCGGTGGCCAGCGCGCTCGACCTGGGGCGGATCGTGAGGAACGTCGGCCCGGCCGTGGCCGCCGACCGAGGCTACCTCCACCCCGCCTCGCGCTGGTCCTCGAGAAAGGTGCTCCAGCGCTTCTCTGCCGCCAAGGCCCGAGCGGCCCTGACCAGGCTCCGGCTACCGACCATCCGCGTGCTGGCCCCCGACAACGACCCGGTGCGCCTGGAAGCGGGCCGTCAGGTCCAGCTCGCGCTCCGACGCGCAGGGGTCGGAGCGACGGTAGTCGAGCTCTCGCCCGACGGGATCGGAGAGGCGATCGGCGAGAACGGCTCCGTCCCGGACTTCGAGGCGGCCATCGTGAGCATTCCGGCGCTCGCCTCCTACGACCCCGACTTCATCACCAGGATCTTCGGAATGGGGTCCCGCACGGCGCCATTGAACTTCTCCGGGTACCGCAGTGCCAAATTCAGGGCGCTCGCAGAGCGCGTCGCCTCCGCCCCTGACGACGGAGCGCGCCGGCGCGCGGTCGGCGCGGAACTGGCGCTCCTCGCCCAGGACGCCCCGGAGGTCCCGCTCTTCTTCTCGCGCGGAGTATTCGCCTACCGCCCGGCCGTCTACGACGGCTGGATCATCGTCAAGGGCACCGGCATCCTCGACAAGCGCTCGTTCCTCGAGGGCCAGGCGCGGGCGCGAGGCGGGTCTGGAACGGGTGCCGGTGATGGACTGGAGGCGCCCCCCGAAGACTCCGGCTCAGTGCTCGACGTCATCGCCCCCGCGTCGCTCGTGCTGCTGGCCATCGCCCTTGCCCTGGGGGTTGTGGGGCTCGTTCGCAGGGGCTCGATGAGGCGTTAGCGCAAAGCCGTTAGACGGGCGCAGCCACGCGTCCAGCGATCTCCTCGATCTCCTTCGAAGTGAGCGTCTCCGCTTCCAGAAGGGCTGCCGCCACCAACTCGAGCATCTCCCTCGAGGCATCGAGCAGCTCGTCGGCCCTCGCCTCGGCGTGCTCGACGAGCTTGCGAGCCTCCTCGTCGATTGTCCGGGCCGTATCTTCGGAGTAGCTGACGACGTGGCCGTTCTCGTCGCCGTTCTCCGAGTAGCCGATCGGCCCGAGCACGTCGCTCATACCCAGCTCCCGGACCATCCGGTGAGCGAGCAGCCCCACCTTCGCCAGGTCATCCTCGGCCCCGGAGCCGGCCTGCCCGAGGACCAGCCTCTCCGCGCCGCGGCCGCCGAGCAGTATCGCCATCTCGTCGATCAGGGCCGAGCGGGAGTAGACGAGGCGGTCCTGGGTCTCGGTCAGCCAGGCGCGACCCAGCGACTTCCCGGACGGGATGATGCTGATCATGTGAGGAAGCCTGCCTTGGGGGACCGAGCGCGCGACCACGGCGTGCCCGGCCTCGTGATAGGCGATGGTCCGGCGCTCGTCGTCGGTGAGCACGTGCGCGCGAGCGATGCCAAGGGTGACGCGCTCGACCGCCTCCTCCACCGAGGCCATGGAGACCTCGCCCCGACCGCGGCGGGCGCTCAGCAGCGCCGCCTCGTTCATCACGTTGGACAGGTCGGCTCCAGACAGGCCACGCGTGATGCCCGCCACCGCATCCAGGTCCACGTCGGGGCCCAGCCTCTTGCCGCGGCTGTGGACCTCGAGGATGGCCGCCCGCCCCGCGCGGTCCGGCAACCCGACGGTGATCGTTCGGTCGAAGCGCCCGGCGCGCACCAGCGCCGCGTCGAGGATCTCCGGCCGGTTCGTGGCCGCCATGATGATGACGCCGTCGCGCTGGCGAAAGCCGTCGAGCTCGATGAGGATCTGGTTGAGCGTCTGCTCGCGCTCGCGACCGCTGTACCCCTCGCCGGTGTTCTCGCGCCTGGCGCCGATGGCGTCTATCTCGTCGATGAAGATGATCGACGGAGCCACCGCGCGGGCCTGGGCAAAGAGGTCGCGCACGCGCCCCGATCCCTCACCGACGAAGACCTCGGTGAACTCCGTCGCAGCTACGCTCACGAACGCGGCGTTGGACTCCCCGGCGACCGCCCTGGCGAGCAGCGTCTTGCCGCACCCGGGGGGTCCCGTCAGCAGGAAGCCCCTCGGAAACCGCGCTCCGATCTCGGTGAAGCGGCTCTGATCGTTGAGGAACTCCTTGATCTCGGTCAGCTCCGCCAGCGCCGCGGGGGTGCCGGCGACGTCGGCGAAGGTCACCCGTTCCTCGCCCAGCGACCGCTGGCCCATGGTGCGGTCGCGCATGGCCAGCCGGCGCTGGCGCTCGGGGGCCTCGAGGATCCGGGTCAACGCCTCCTCGAGCTCCAGCTGGGAGATCGCGCCCTTGCCGGCCCGCCCCGCCAGCAGCGCCGCCTCGTTCATCACGCTCTCGAGATCCGCGCCGGTCAGCCCGACGGCTTGGCTGCCGATCGTCTGAAGGTCCACGTCGCCGGCGAGCGGCTTGCCCCTCGCATGGAGGGCGAGGATCGCCGCGCGACCCTCCTCGTTGGGGCGGTCGACCGAGATCGTGCGATCGAAGCGCCCGGGCCGCAGCAGGGCTGGGTCGAGGTCATCCGGCCGGTTGGTCGCGCCGACCACGATCGTTCCCTCCACCTGGGAGAAGCCGTCCATCTCGGTCAGGATCTGGTTGAGCGCCTGCCCCTGCTCCTCGCTCGATCCTTCGGTGGCGGATGCGCCCGCCTTGCGTCGGCGGCCCACAGCGTCGATCTCGTCGATGAACACGATCGACGGGGCATTGTCGCGGGCCTCCTTGAACAGCTCGCGAACGCGCCCGGCTCCCACTCCCACGTAGAGCTCGACGAAGTCCGACCCGGAAATCGAGAAGAAGGAGGCTCCAGACTCCGAGGCAAGCGCTCGAGCGAGCAGGGTCTTGCCACATCCGGGCGGCCCGAAGAGCAGGACCCCCTTGGGGATCCGGGCGCCGAGCTCGGTGAAGCGGCCGGGAGCGGAGAGAAATTGCGCCAGCTCACGCAGCTCGGTGACCGCCGTCTCCTGGGCGGCCACGTCGTCGAAGGTCGAGAGGGCATCGTCGTCCGTGGCCCTCTGGGCGCCGCTACGAAGCTTGAACAGTCCCGTCCCGCCCCGGATGCTGTAGATGTAATAGGCGAAGACCGTGATGAGGATCAGCGTTGGCAGCAGGACCGCGAACGGCTCCACCAGGTTCTTGCCGAACTGCTGGTCGATCTGCACGGGGATTCGGTTCTGCGTGAGGGTGTCGATCAGCGTCTCCCCGCCTGCGGTTAGGAAAGGAGTGTTGAAGCGGGCGCTCGGACCCCCCTTTTCCTTCGGGGTGTACTCGCCGACGATGTATGAGTCCTCCTCCAGGATGCGAGCCTCCTTGATCTGGCCCTCTTCGGCGAGCTCGACGAAGGTGGAGAAGGAGAGCTTCTTTCCCGTGACCTGGGGTCGGCTGGCCGCGAGCACCTGGACGAAGGCCACGAGCAGGATCACGATCAGAAGGATGGTCCAGAAGCCCAGCGAGCTGAAGAGGCGCGCGGGGTCCTTGCGCCGCCGGCGCCGCCGTCGAGTCGTCGCCGCCGAGGTAACCCTCGCCGCGGCCTGAGTTCGCTGATCGCTGGGCGCGTTCACGGGCCAGAGCCTACAAGGGAGGGCGAGCGGCTAAGCCTAATCGGGGCACGATCCCGTGTCGACCGGTGGGCCGGCTCGGCGCAGGGCGGAGCGGACGATTTGGTTGGGAACCCCGAGTCCGCTGGCCTGGGCGCGGGCGTAACCCCCGAAGATCGTGGCGAGGACACGACCGCGGGCATCTACGACGGGGCCGCCCGAGTTGCCGGGTTCCGTCAGCCCGCCGAATGATGTGACGGGCCGTCCCTTGAGCCGGCGCGGGAAGCCACGCGCGAGCTTGCGCGGGAAGCCCGGCGGGAAGGCTAGGCTGCCCGCCCGGCTGGTTGACGTCAACCCGATCCGCCCCGGACGGGTCTGCCGACGACCGAACGGAAAGCCGAGCACGGCACCTGGGGTACCGGCCTTGGGCTTGGGAGAGAGCGGCAGGGGATCCATGCCTTTCAGGCCGGGGGCCCGCAGGAGGGCGATGTCGTTTCTCTTGTCGAACCAGACGGTCGTTGCCTCGTAGAATTGCCCCCTGCCCTGGACTCGCAGCTTGATGGTGTCCTCGCCCGTAGCGATGTGAGCGTTGGTGACGACCATCCCGTCGGCGGCGATCCACCCGCTCCCTCCGGCGCCTTCCTTGCAAATGAGGGGGCCGACCTCCACGACACTGCGGGCGGCGGCTCGGATGTCCGGATCGCGCGTGATCCGCGGGTTGACCTTGCGCAGATTGGGAGCGGGACCCTCGATGATCGGAAACCCGCTGGGGGACGGGGCCTCGGCCACCAGGAGCGGCCCGGGCGGCGGCAGGACGGCGTTGAGACGCTCGAGGATCTCCGAGCGCGCCAGCGGATCCTTGAACCGGTCCACCTGCGTCGCGGCTGCGCCGAGGATCCACGCCACGAGGATGCCGAGGCAGCCGGCCAGCAGCGCGCCCGCGATCCCGTCGGCCGGACCCAGCCGCTCGAGCCGCCGACGATGGTATAGGCCGACCCGCTCGACCGCGGCGGCCAGGAGGGAGCCGAAGATCAGTCCACCGGGTAGCGCGAGGGCCGGCGCGTAGACCGAGTGCAGGCCGCCGTTGAGGACGAGCGGCGCGACGCGCGACCCCAGTACCGCCCCGGCGCCGAACCCGACGAGCGCCAGCGTGCGGACGGTGAGGCCGCGCCAGAATCCCCATGCGATCGCGAGTAGGGTCAAGCCGACGATGGAGAGGTCGATGAGGGTCACGCCGCCCAGAGCCTATCGCCGCGTCGGGTGCCGGCACCGGAGCCACGTCGCGAGGAAAGGCGACTACGCCGCCCTTCTCGAGGCGGCGTGATCGCGCGCCCGCGAGTAACAAACGTGGATCGTTTCGTGGATCGTTTCGTGGATCGTCATAGCTCCTCTTGGAGGGTCCCATCACCGCGGGCGACCTGCGGTTCGCCCGCCTGCGTTGCTCTCCTGACACCTGCTGCGAAGTATCTCCATTCCTCCACGAGACTTGCTAGGCTGGCACCTAACCGACGGGTAACACGACAAGCTCAGGCTCTGAGCGGCGAGGTGGTGGTTCTGGTGCATGGACGAGCGCGTCTAGTTTCAGTAGCAGCATTGGCAGTGCTGGCCGGGAGCGTGGTAGTGGCAAGCCTCGCGTGGGCCTGTACCGGTAACGGCTTCGGAACGCCTGCTACGCCTGGCGCCGAGCCTTCTCCTCCTCCTCCTCCCGCCCCGACAGCCCCAAGTCCTGGCGGTGTCGGTGCGACGCCGCCTCCCGCGGTTGGTCCGCCTGCCGGCGGAGTTGCGTCTCCCCCGGCGCAGGCCACTCCGACGTCTCCGGGCCCGGGCGGCGTGGGCGCCGGTTCACAGTCGAGCGCCAGCGGTTCTAGCTCGGGCTCAGGCTCGGGCTCCAGCGCGTCAAGCTCGACGAGTGGGGCCGGTGGGTCGAGTTCGACCAGCGGAGCGCGGGGCACCGGAAGCGCCGGCTCGGACAGCAGCCGGGGCGCTCGCTCGCGCGGCGGCTCGCGCGGCGGAGCCAGCTTCGGAACCAGCGGTCCTGGAACCGGCGGTCCTTCTGACTTCGCGGCCCGCGAGAGCGGCGCCACGGGCGGCGTGGCCCGCAGCGGTGGACAGTCCGTGTTCGCCAGCTCGGTGGCGCCCAAGGGCTCGGCGACTTCTCGTGAGCCCTCGCGTGCACGGGCCGGGTCTCCCTCGGTGCGGAGCGCGGGGAGCGATCTGTGGAGCGGCTTTGGCTCGGGATCGCGGTCCTCGGTCTCGGCGGCCTCTTCGGCCGCCCCTGGAAGCGGCGGCCTGAGCTCGGCAGCCGTGGCAGGTATCGCCATCCTCGCCCTCGGGATGAGCGGCGTGCTAGGCGCCTCCGGCGTCGCTGCGTCGCGCCGCCGGCGCTCGCGGGCTGGCAGCCGCAACACGACAGGTAAGTGAGAGGAGCTCGGCGCACGCCGCCAGAGGCGAGTGCTGAGCCCCCGGAGAACGAAGTAGCGAGCCCCGACCGCCACCGGCGGCGGGGCTCGTGGCTTTGGGCGCTCGTCGGCGCCGGGCTCGTGCTCGCGGGCGCGGGGGCGATCGTCGTCGCCGGCTCGTTCGATCGGCCTCCGAAGCTCCGGCCCGTCGGGAAGGATTCGGCGGTGAACGAGAGTGCGCGCAGCCTGCGCAACATCGATGCGCACAACTCGCCGACGCTGGTGCGCAATCCCAAGCGGCCGTCCAACCTGGTGGTCACGAGCCGCATCGACACGCCGTTCTTCTCCTGCGCCCTCCACTATTCGGTGGACGGAGGAGCGAGCTGGACCCAAAACAAGGGGATTCCCCTCCCGAAGGGCGAGGAGCCCAAGTGCTTCGCCCCCGATGTGGCGTTCTCGTCCGACGGGACGATGTATCTCTCGTTCGTCACCTTGAAGGGGCGGGGCAACGTTCCCAACGCTGCTTGGATCTCGACGTCCAAGGACGGAGGGAAGACACTCTCTACGCCAGTCAAGGTGCTCGGCCCGTTGAGCTTCCAGGTGCGGCTGGCCCCCGACCCCACCCGCCCGCGGCGTCTGTATATGACCTTCATCCAGGGCACCGACGTCGGGCCGCTGAAGTTCACGACCTTGACCAACCCGATCGAATCCGTCCGCTCAGACGACGGCGGGGCGACCTGGACTCGCCCGATGCGGGTGAGCAACGGCGCGCGCCAGCGAGTGGTCACGCCGTCGCCTGTGGTGGGGCCCGAGGGCCAGCTCTACGTGCTCTACCTCGACCTGGGGCAGGACCGCTTGGATTATGAAGCGGGTCACGGGGGGCGAGGCGGTCCCCCCTATGCCGGTCGCTTCACGCTTGTGCTCGCCCGGTCGTTCGACGGGGGGCTCAAGTGGGCCGAGTCGGTGGTCGACGACCGGATCGTTCCCATCCAGCGCTTCGTGGTGTTCTTCCCCCCGTTCCCGTCGGTGGCCGTCGACAAAGGCGGGCGCATCTATGCCGCCTTCCACGACGGCCGCCTGGGCGACCCCGACGTATGGCTGTGGTCTCTCGATCCCGGGCGCGGAGGCTGGGAGGGCCCCACCCGTGTCAACGACACCAAGAAGCGCGACGGCACTTCGCAGTACCTGCCGAAGCTCGGGGTCGCTCCCGACGGCCGGCTCGACGTCCTCTACTACGACCGCCGGGCCGACCGGGTGGCCCCAGGAGCCGCGACGGCGGGGCCGCAAGCACGCGCCGGCGCGCGAGCCCGTCCTCGCAACGTCCTCAACGATGTCTCGCTCCAGTCCTCGCTGGACTCCGGAAAGACGTTCAGCCCCTCCCTGCGTCTCTCGAGCCGTTCCTTCGACTCGAGAATCGGATTCGGTGCAAAGGAGGGCCTCCCCGACCTTGGCAGCCGCCTGGGCCTGATCTCCGACGACAAGTTTGCTCTGGGTCTGTGGACCGATACGCGCGCGGGCAGCCCGGCCACGCAAAAGCAGGACCTCGCCCAAGCCTTGGCCGCCGTCACCGATCCGCCCCGTCTCTCCGCTACCGCCGAGAACGCCCTGCGCTACGGGGGCTTGGCCGCCATCCTGGCCGGCCTCGCCCTCGCGGCTCTGTGGGTGGCCGGGCGTCCTCCGACGGTCCGAGCACCAGCCCGATCAGGGGCACGGGAGAGGGACCAAGACGACTCGGGCGCTCCCGCCCGCGGAGACGATTCGAAGGTTTCCGCAAAGACTGACGAAAAGCCGGATGGTGATCTCGCGTGAGACGGTCGCGCCCTCGTGTCGAGGGCCGAGGCTTCCCAGGGCTCGCGGGCCCTACCGCGTCCGCGCCTTGACCGTCTTCGAGCGCGGGCCGACCCTCCGCGCGTCGCCATCACGCGCTGCGACGGCGTAGTAGTAGGTGGTCCGTGGCCGCAGGGCGGTGACGGTGAGGACGATCTTCGTCCCCACCTTTGAGACTGGGAAGCGGCAGCGCCCATCACACAGTGACCGCGACCGCGCGAAGTCGCGCGCGGTGCGGATCGGGCGGAGTGACTGCCTGATCAGGTATGAGGAGGCGGCAGGAGGCCGGGACCCGTCGCTGCCCGCCGCATAGAAGCGAAGCCTTATCTTGCTCTTGGAAGCCGCGCGCGCCCTTAGGCCGAGAATCGGCCCGGGCCCGCGCGACGGAAGCGGCTGCGAGGCTGGCACCTGGAGACCCGAGTAACCGCCGTTCAACACACCGCCACCCTCCGGCCCGGTACCGGCGCCCATGCCGCCAAGGCTGGTACAGCCTGACCCGGCCGTCCCGAAGTCGACCGGGCCCGCCGAGGCCGGCGCTTCGTCGTCGCCGACGTCGCTCTCGCCGCAGTAGCCGAGCCGGCCGGTGGCGCCGTAGCCCCAGCAGCGCACGCCGCCGTCGTCCAGCTGCGCGCACGTGTGACGTCCCCCGTCGCTGATCGCCGCCGAGCCGTTCCCGAGCCCGAGGTCCACCGGGCCGACCGAGCCGGGGGTCTCATCGTCGCCGATGTTGCCGGTGGCGCCGTAGCCGAGCCGGCCGTTGGCGCCCTGACCCCAGCAGCGCACGCTGCGGTCGTCGAGCCGCGCGCAGGTGTGGTAGTCGCCGGCGCTGATCGCCACGGCGCGGCCAACGCCGGGACCGGGATCGAGGTCGACCGGGCCGGCCGACCCTGGCGTCTCGTCGTCGCCGACGTACCTGGTGTTGCCGTAGCCGAGCTGCCCGTAGAAGCCATAGCCCCAGCAGCGCACGCTGCCGTCGTCGAGCACCGCACAGGTGTGGCGCCGGCCGACGCTGACCGCCACCGCAGCCTGCCCGCCCAGATCGACCGGCCCCACCGACCCGGGCGTCTCGGTGTCTCCGACCGTGGTCTGGTTGCGATAGCCGAGATCGCCCTCGCGTCCGAACCCCCAGCAGAGCACGCTGCCGTCGTCGCGCACCGCGCAGGTACGACGGCTCGCCGCGCTGATCGCCCTCGCGCGGCCAAAGCCGGGACCCGGGTCGAGGTCGACCGGTCCGGCCGACCCCGGCGCCTCGTCGTCGCCGACTCGGTCCCTGTTGCCGTAGCCGAGCTGCCCGTCCTCACCCAGGCCCCAGCAGCGCACTCTGCCGTCGTCGAGGACCGCACACGTGTGGTACTCGCCCGCGCTGATCGCCTTCGCGCGGCCAAAGCCGGGACCCGGGTCGAGGTCGACCGGTCCGGCCGACCCCGGCGCCTCGTCGTCGCCGACTCGGTCCCTGTTGCCGTAGCCGAGCTGCCCGTCCCCGCCCAGGCCCCAGCAGCTGACGGCGCCGTCGTCCAGCACGGCGCAGGTGTGAAAGTCGCCCGCGGTCACGGCCGTCGCCGCGCGACCGCCACCGAGGTCGACGTTTCCCGCGGAGCCCGGCGGCTCGTCATCGCCGACCGTCCTGGTATTGCCGTAGCCGAGCTGGCCGTCGCCGTTGAAGCCCCAGCAGCTGACGGCGCCTCCGACCAGCACCGCGCAGGTGTGGTGCGCGCCGGCGTCCAGCCCGGCCGATTCGGCGGACGCAGGTTGCGAGGCGCTCTCGGCCGGCGCCCGGGCGGGAAGGGCGATC